>Ga0310786_10007131_pt1 | contig 14654 bp, 31 predicted proteins | sample AusTroGonzalo_MG_FD_203881 | JGI IMG/M metagenome (GOLD analysis project Ga0310786, IMG submission 203881) | Bovine rumen microbial communities from tropical cattle in Woodstock, Queensland, Australia - Gonzalo_03 (v2) (version 2) | ecosystem: Host-associated > Mammals > Digestive system >... | reverse complement strand
TGCGTTAGTGTATGATAAAATTTACAAAGAAATATTCCTAAAAGAGTATATAAAGCACAAAAGAAAAGTGTTTCAGTATGAGGGAGAGGACAAAAACAGAAGTATTTGGGAGATTTATGTCTTTGAGCAAAGATATTTTATTACGGTCTATATTGATGATATTGATGATTATTTATCCTCAGAGGAGAAGGCAGAACATAGGGTAGAGTTTGAGAGAAGGAATGAGGCAGAGTTAGCACACTTCCGAACAAATTATGGAGAAGACAGTACAGAGAAAAGGATAATTGCTAACAGGTTATTTTTAGAGTTGTTAAGAAGATACGCAAAAGAGGCAGATCAGTTGCAGAATATTCCGCAGTTATGGTACAATAATACTCAACAGTAGTGGCGAGGCTCTGGAAAAGGCATTTTCTATCCTAAAAGGGCATATATTTGGGGAGTACTACCCAGATATTTAACACTCATTTGTTAAGGCAGAAGGATTGCTATAAAGGGGAGTACCGTTCGGAACTCGTGGGAATGCAACACCTATGACCGCTTGTATATAGTGGTCGTTTTGCCGTGCGGTTATAAATCTTGTTATAAAAAAATATTAAAAAAATATTAAAAAACTATTGACAAATTATTTTTTTAGAGGCATAATTGGTTGAAATCATTTTTTGATTTTTGGCAAACCAATAGAAAAAATAGGAGCAAACTTATGAAAAAACAAAGAGTACAACTAACACTTGTAAAAACCATTTACACAGAAAACGGCAACGAAAAAGAAATTTGGACAACAAAAATGTTTAACGAAAATTACATTGAAAAAATTTGGAATTATGCCAAAAAATATTGGGTAAAAGAGGCAGAAGAAGTAATTACAGGAGAACAGGCATAATGGCAAATATGAGTTATTGCAGATTTCACAACACAGTTATTGATTTAGAAGATTGTATCAACACTTTGGAAGGATATAACGAAGGAGAACTCAAAGACCTTTCAGAAGATGAAAAAAGAGCAATTAACAAATTGCTTGGCAGGCAATTAGAGAGATTAAATGAGATAAAAGACCTTATTGATGAAGATTATGCAGGCGATGTTGATAAATGGTTAGAGGAGCAGGACTAATGAGCAGAGTAGGACAATGGCAATACAAAGTACGAAATTTTTTAGGCAGAATAATTTGGCGGTTGAGTTGGAGAAACCGAAACCGTATTGAAAAGTTTATGAAATGGCTACGAGATAAAGGGCATATCGTATTTGACGGCATTACTCCGTGTCTTGTGAGGAGCAGGCACGAATGGAGAGAGATAGATGATGATAGATATTATGATATGATAGATATGGGAGTGGTGAATTTACTCACCAGAGAAAAATATACCATAACCGAGTACGAGTAAAAAGGTAGAAGGGGAATAACGATGTTGGCAGAAACCAGAGTATCATTTGCAAGTACAGTTGCTTATGAATGTATGAAAAACCCAGAGGCGATGAACAGTTTTATTTGTTCGGTAGCAGAAACCGTTAATATAACAGATTTGCAGTTGATAAATAATATGTTCTATCAGGCATTGGCACTCACCCAGAAACAAAAAGAGCAAAATCAGAAAAACTAACGGCAAAGGAAATGATGATGAAAAAACAAAAAGATGATGAAGAAAAAATTACGAGAACACTCACGGCAGGGGAGATAATTGACGAATTGCGAAAACTTCCCAAACAGGCAGAAGTGAGATTTAGTGATGTTTGCGGAAATCACGAGGCAGAGTTATACCAAGTTGCAATAGACGCAAACAAAGGCACAATATTACTTATAGGAGAATATATTTATGACGATACAAACGGAAACACCTAAAACAGTATTTTTATTGTTTCAAACAGACATTTGGCAATCAACAAAAAGTTATGTTTGTTTTGGAGTATTTGACAGTTTTGAACAGGCAAATGCAGAGGCAAAGAAAAACAATTTATATACATCAGACGCAAACGTAGTAATTGAAAAAGTGCAAATGAATATTTTTGCCGAAGTAATTTAATTCTCTCGAAATCGAGGGAATTAGAAAAAAGTTAATAATTTTTAATAATTTTATTGTAAAATTTTAATAGTTTTTGTATAATTAAGAACGACAGGAGAACAGAACATTATGGCAAAAATGAAAAACATTACAAAAGATGAGTTATTAAAACTCGCAAAAAGCAACACCATACAGGAAATTGCTGATATGTTCGGCACTTCCTACACAACAATTTGGAAATACTTGCGAAATGCAGGATATAAAAGAAAAGTTGGCAGACCTCGTTTGTTTAATATAACAGACGATTAAATCACCAGAGAGAAGGGATAATATCCCTTTTTTCTGGCAGGGCAAAGGAAACGAAACAAAAGGAAGGTGAAGTAAAGAAGATGATTGAAATTACAAGAGCAGAATTAGAGCAAAAGTATTTGAACTCTAATAATGAGGAGTTAGCCAGAGAGTTGAACATCTCCGAGCCTACTTTGTTGAAATTGTTGAGAGCGAATGATATTTCTCTAAAAGGCAAAGGGTACGGCAGTAAGGCAAAGGTACAGGTAACGGTAAAGTAGGTAAGCAGAGGGGAAAACAATGGCAAAAAGATTACACGACACAGAGATTTGGCATAAGGAGTGGTATTGTAATTTATCCCAGACGCACAAATTATTAGTGCAGTATTTATTTGATAATTGCGATTGTGCAGGAGTTTTTGAGGCAAACTACAAAATTATGCAATTTTTGATTGGAGCAGAGATTACCGAAAATGATTTGCTCGCAATTAAGCAAGTTGTAAAACTCGCTAATGGAAAATTCTTTTTAACGGATTTTATTTCTTTTCAGTACGGAGTAAATTTAGATGAATTAAATCCAAAATTTTCTGTGCATAAGGGAGTAATAAAAATTCTTGAAAAAAATGGCATACTCGGAAAAGACGGTGAGTGCTTGAAATTTGAAACAGTTACGGAAGGGTTAGGTAACAGTTACAATGTAACTGCACAGAATAAAGATAAGGATAAGGATAAAGATAAGGATAATAATATTACTTCTAATAAAGAAGATGAAAAACCGAAAAAAACAAAAAAAGAAAAACCAGAGGCGGTAGTGTTGGGAGAATTTAAGAATGTTATTTTATCCGCAGATGAAGTTACAAAGTTGCAGGAGTTGTATAAAGAAAAGTTTGCAACGGCTATTGAAGTGTTGAGCAGTTATATCGGCAGTAGCGGTAAAAAATACAAATCTCATTATGCAGTTCTGGGCAAACATAATTGGGTGTACCAGAAGATATTTGAGGAGAAGGGTAGCAACGGCAGGAGCGGATACACTACCAAACCGACAGAGGATAAGAGTTCTATTTTGAGAAAAGTTAGTGAGGCATTTTAGGAATGGCAAAAGCAGTAAAAGATGATGAAAAACGAGTTTGTCAGTATTGTGGCAAAGCAAAAGAAAAAAAGACAATCGGCACAGGAGAACATACAATTACATTGTGGGTAGATACTTGCGATTGCGTAGCAAAAATAGAGCAGGCAGAGGAGCAACGCAAAAAGAATTTAGCCAGATTTAAGGCACTCCGTAAGCAGTATAAGCAGGCAGGATTTACCAGAAGACAATTAGGACATAGGTTGAGAAACTTGACTTGCGAGCATAAAGAAAAGTTTGCAGAGTGGGTACAGAGTTTTAAGCCGAGAAAAACAAAAGGTATGTTTCTATATGGCGGAGTAGGCAACGGAAAAACTACATCTGGAAGTTGTATTGCAAAAGAGTTGGTAAATATGGGGTATAAGAATGTTTATTTCTTCACTATGGCAGAGTACCTCAACAAAATGCAGGCAACATACAAAGAGGGGAGCAAGATAACATTTGACGATTTAATGCAGAAGTGGTTTGACGCAGACGCAATATTTATTGACGATTTCGGCAGAGAAAAATACTCGGATAAACGATTGGAAAATGTGTTCTTATTTTTTGACGGATTGTATAATAATTGTACTACTTTCTTCATTATGGCAAACCCAGAGAATGTGTTAAGGGTGAAGGATATACCAGAGTTTGAGGCAATATTTGACAGATTTTCAGAAACATTAGAGAAGGTCGTATTTAAGGCAGATAGTATGAGAAAACAAAAAGCAGAGGAGATTGAGTAATTATGGTAATGACAAAAGAAATGCAGAAGGCGGTGAGTAAAGATTTTATGTGCGTATGCAATATGTGTGCAGGGTACGAAAAATGTTTGGCGAATGAAAAAGAGCAGGAGAAGTTCATACAATCTATGTGCTTGGATAGTCAGAGTGCAGGGGTATTTACTTGGATAACGGCAATTTTAATCGGAGTATTTTTGGGTTATGCGTGGTGCTATATGGCAATACACGGTAATATGGCAGAAAAAGACGCACAAATTAGACAATACCAGATAGCATTGGAAGACGCACAGAGCATACAGAAGACAAAAGAATGGCAGGCAATAGAAAAATGCAAAGACGGTGATTATTGGAAGGCAGAATGTATTGCGTGGGAGTTGAATAATGGCAGATAGTAAAGTCCGCTTGCAGATGAAAATATTCCCAGATATGCCACCAGAGGATATTACCCAGATAGCATTGGCAGAGGAGCAGGCAAAGCAGTACAATAAGTTGAGTGTGTACCAAAAATTCAAAATTGATAATCATTATCAAAAAGCGGTAAACCACAATATTGACGGCAGAATGTGTGCAAAGTGTAAATTTTTAGACCACGATCCATATCACCAGAAAAATTACTATAAATGCAAATTATTGGGTACGAGCAGGGGTGAGGCAACCGATATACGATTATCTTATGTTTGCGACAGATTTGAGATAAACCCAGAGATTATTGCAGAGGCAGAGGCATACAAAGAACGGAAAAGACAACAGGAGAAAAACAAAAAATGAAAGTAAATTTGTTTCAGAGAAAAACATTAAAAAGAGCAATAGACACATACGGCTCTGATATGCAAAGGTTAATTGTTATTGAAGAGTTATCCGAGTTACAGAAGGCGGTAATAAAGCAGATAAGAAAACCGTGTCAAGATAATGTACGAAATATTGCAGAAGAAATCGCAGATGTGTATATAATGCTCAAACAGTTGGATATTATGTACGGAATAGACACAGAAATACAAAAAAACATTGATTTTAAGGTTAAAAGACTTGCAGAGCGAGTAAAAGATGAATTAAAAAGTAGAGCAAAAAAGTAAGCAGGCAAAAGAATAGGAGATTATGAAATGACAAACACAGATTACGAAGTAACACAGGTAACAAAAAACTTCATTGAGGTTAATTTGTATGGAGAAAAAACACACATTGACAAAGGTTATTTGCATTGGGCATTGGGTGAAGTTATCGGGTGGCAACAGGGTAGAACAAATTTTACCGCTCGTCTTATGGCACTAATAGCAAAGGCAGATAATAATAACCGCAAAAAGATTGCAAAAGGATTTCGTGAGGAAGTTTTTGCATATCTTCTCTGGTATTATAAAGAAGGACTAATCACGGTGGAAGATAGTGAGAAGTTTATCGGCAAGTTGCGAGAATGGTTAAAAAGCAGTAGTAGTGATGAAAAAACAGGAGAGGAGCAATAATGTACGGAATAACACCAGAGCAGACAAAGAAAATACATACTCTTTTGAGCAAACACGGCATAAAAGATGAAGTGTACCGTGAATTATTGGAAAATAAATATGGTGTCGGCAGTTCACAACATCTTGATGAGGAGCAGGCAAGCGAGTTAATTGAGTATTTAATCAATATGACAGGCGATACATACGATAAGGACAATAATACGGAGTATTACCAGAGCAAAAAAGCAGAAGACCAGTATATGCAAAATATATTGTATAAGGAAAATCTTATAAAAAGTACCATACACGCATTTGCAGAAACTATGACAAAAGAACAGATATTGCAGTTATTTTTATCAGTAACAAGCAACGAGCAAAATAAAGAAATAGTACAAAAAATGATGAACTAACAACAAAAGAGGAGATGAAAAGATGATGAAAAACGGTTACGAAGAAAAACAAACACAAAAGGCACGATTATTGAAGGTGCTAAAAGAAGGCAAAAAAGTTACTCAAATTGATTTGCCATTGTATTTAGAATTACGGAAAAACCGCACAAATTTGTTTAGCAGGCAACCAAAGTCAGAGTATATTGACGCAATAGCAGAGTTAGGTATTGCAAATTTACCTGCCAGAATATACGGATTGAAGGCAGACGGATACGACATCAAAACAGAAGATGTAAAAATTAAGGGTAGATTTGGCAGTACACATTTTGCCGTGTATTCGTTAAATATTGATTTGGATAGATTTGGAGTATGCTAAAAAAAATTATTAAAAAAATATAAAAAAACTATTGACAAATTATTTATTTAGGAGCATAATTGACTTATCAAAAAACAGATTTTTGGCAATTTACTACAAGAAAAGAAGGAGAAAAACTTATGGAAAACGAATTTTACGCAGAAGTCAGAAACAGAAACAAAGCAAAATTTATTGCTATTGCAACAAAAGACATTGAAAAACAACAGGCATTGGAAGGTGGAGTTAATATTCCTGCATTTTTAGAGGCAGAGCAGGCATATAACGAGTTTGACCGTGCAGGGTGTTTTGATGAATACGGCAGATTGAAACCTATGCCACAGGCATAGTGCGTATGAAAAAGAGAAGTCTTTGGGTGTGTCCGAAAATGACATACCCAGAGATTACAATTAAAGATGATGAATGACAATTACAAGATAGGAGAACGAAAAAATGACATTTCAAAAAGCAGAGATTACGCAGGCACTTAAAGACTACGATACAGAAGTAGTTGAAAAATATGCAACATACTGTGTAGGATTATTATTAAAGAAGGACAAAGAACAGAAAATCGTAAACACTTGGATACAGAGTTGGAAGGCAGATAAACTCGTGTATCTTTTCAAGCAAGTTGCAAAAGACGGATTATTTATTGACGGTGAGAATATCACTATTGATAACAGAGGCATTAGTTACAATTATAAGGCATACAAAAATATGCTTTTAATCAAGTACCCAGAGAGTATTATAGACCACCAATTAGTGTATGCAGGAGATGTGTTTCACTTTGCAAAGCAGAGTGGTAAGGTAGTTTACACGCACGAAATTGCAAATCCATTCGACCAGAAGGAAGATGATATTATTGGCGGATATTGCGTTATCAAAAATCGCAGGGGTGAATTTGTAACGACAATGGGCAAACAGGACATTGAAAAATGCAGAAAAGTTGCAAAAACCGATAAAATTTGGAAGGAATGGTACAAAGCAATGTGCTTAAAGACGGTTATTAAATCGGCTTGTAGTTTACACTTTCAAGATATTTACCAGAATATTTTGGCAACGGATAATGCAACCGAAAATGATATTGAAAACCCACAGGGCATAAGTATAGAGGATAAAGGTGCTATTGATGAAATCAACGATTTAGCAGTACTTCGCAAGTTTTATAACGATAATAAAGAAAAATGTGCAAAAGTACCAGACCTTTTGAAGTATATACAGAAAAGACAGGCAGAGTTAAAGAGCAAAAAAGCAGAGGAGAATAAGTAACTATGAGAGAAGATATTAAAATTTACACAACAGATGAAATAGTACAGGGAACTCCCGAATGGTTTGCTATCCGTGATTTGAAATTCACGGCAAGCAAAGCAAGTGAGATAGCCACTAACGGCAAAGGTCTTGAAACTTTATGTACAGAGTTATTGGCAGGGCATTATAGCAGTCAGCAATATGATGAGTACACAGGGAAGTATAAAAACCCTGCTATGCAAAGGGGTAACGATTACGAGGCACAGGCACGAATGGTGTACGAATTTGAAACAGGCAATAGTGTTCGTGAAGTCGGATTTGTTGAAGTAACGAGTAGAAAATATGTCGGGTGTTCACCAGACGGCTTGGTAACAGAAAACGGCAAAGAAGACATCTTGTTAGAGATTAAAAACCACGATGATAAAGTATTTTTGGAGTTAATTTTATCGGGGAAGGTAGATCCAAAATATGTAAAACAAATGCAGTATCAAATGTGGGTAACAGGTGCAAGTGCTTGCGATTACTTCGGGTACAATCCAAACTTCAAACCGAGTTTTTATATGGAGAGATTTTACCCAGATGAAGAAATGTTTGCGAAATTTGACGCAGGAGTAACCGCAGGAGCGGATATGCTTGATAATGGGTTACGCATTTTGGGGGGTAAAGGTTTAGAGGAGCAGGAGAAGTATATTGAGCCAGAGCCAGAAGAACATACTTGCCCAGAGATAGAGAATATCAAAGAGGCAACAGAGCAATTCTTCAATAATGCGGTAAAGACCACTACCAAAGAAACTGCAACGGCAGTAGCAGATGATTTCCCATTTTAGTTAGAGGATAAGCAAATGAAGGCAGAAAATGAAATTAAAGAACGATTAGAATGGGCAATAAAGGCACTTGACGATGAGGATAATGCGTCAGAGTTAGACCAGATAAAATTATGGCAATGGATAGACGCATTATCTTGGGTATTAGAAGTAAGAAAATAACGATAAAATGACATAGGAGATGATGAAAATGACAGATGAAAAAACTACAAAAGAAACGGAAATCGTAATTACCAATGAAACAAACGCAATAGCGGTCTATAAGGTTAATTATGAAGATGTGAAAAATTATTTAGCCACAGAGTTAAAAAAGTATGACAATCTTCTCGTAACAGAGGAGTATATGTCAATGGCAAAGAAATCCCGTGCGGAATTAAACGCAATGAAAAAAGATTTGCAGGCACGGTTGAGTGAGGTAAGAAACGCACAGTTAAAACCGTACAACGATTTGAAGGCAAATTATACAGACGCATTAGAAAAGATGATTGACGAGCATTTAGTCAAGATTGACAATGCAATTAAAGAGATTGAAAAGAAAAAAGCAGAGCAAAAGCAGGCAGAAGTTACGGAGTATTTCAATCAAGTTAAGGCACAGGCAGAGTTAGATATTGACATCAGACAGGTATTTAATCCGAAGTGGACAAACCAGACATACAGTATGAATAAGATTAAGGGTGAGATTGACGGATTTTTCAAAAAAATTACTGCGGATTTAGAAATCATTAGTAGTTTTGATGATGAGTTCGTTATTCCTTTGAAAAACATTTATCTAAAATGCTTTGATATGAGTGCGGTAATGCGTAACAAAATGGAATTTGACAGGGAGAAGGCAAAACGCATTGAGGCAGAAAAAGAGGCAGAGAGATTGCGTCAAGAGTTAGAGGCGGAGAAGGAAAAACAAAAACAGACGCAGGCACAGGAAGTTGTACCAGAAGTTTTAGAAATTCCGTCAGACGATGTAGAATGCGATTTAAGAGGGGTTGAAAATATCCCAGAGGAAAATATACCAGAAGATACAGAAACTCCGCAAGATATTCCGCCTGCGTTGGCTGATGAAACAAAAAACGAAAACGAAATACCAAAATTAGAGCGAATTGAATTTTGGGTGGAAGTTACACCAGAGCAAAGACTGTTAATGCGTAATTTTGTGTTAGAAAACCATATCAGATGTGGAAAAATCGTGAGGTAAATGGAATGTCGCACTATAAAGGGAATACCTATATCTATACTGACGGTGCGTGTCAAGGAAACGGTACAGACCATTCAATAGGTGGTTGGGCATTTGTTTGCGACAGATATGACGATACAAATGGCGGTTGCAGAAAACAGATAACCAGATACGGTGGAGAGGCAGGAGCAACCAATAACAGTATGGAATTGAGGGCAGTTTTAGAAGGTCTTATATTCTTTTTTACAACAATGGATATTTTTGAGAGATTATATATCCTCTCCGATAGCAAGTACATTGTAAATTGTATGAAGGACAAATGGTACTTAAAATGGGAGCAAAATGGTTGGAGAAACTCAAAAGGACAGGCAGTTGCAAACAGAGAATTGTGGGAGAAAATCCTCTGGTATGTCAGAGAGATTGGCGAAAATACCATTGAATTTAATTGGATAAAAGGACACAATAACGACCTTTTCAACGAAACGGCAGATAGGTTAGCCGTTAAAGGATTAGAAGAATTAAAAGCGGAAATAAAAACAAAAAGGTAGTCATTATGAAATTAGAAAAAAATTATAGTAAAACCAGAATTTACAAAATTTATGTTTCAATGAAAAACAGATGTGAAAGAAAAACAAGTATAAATTATGAACGATATGGTGGCAGAGGCATAAAAGTATGTAAATATTGGAATAATTTTAAGACTTTTTATAATTGGGCTATCAAAAATGGATATAACGACAAATTAAGTCTTGACAGAATTGATAATAACAAAGGATATACACCTCAAAATTGCAGGTGGGTGGATAGAAAAACTCAACAAAGAAACACCAGAGCCAATGTAATTATAGAATTAAACGGAGAAAGACATTGTATAGCAGAATGGGCAGAAATAACAGGTATTAACCATTCTACGATAAGAAGTCGTTATAGTAGAAAATGGAAACCAGAAGATATATTAACAAAAAAAAGGAGAAAATTATGTCAAATTTAAACGTAGTAACATTAGTAGGCAATGTAGGAAATGAGCCAGAGCAAAGAGAGTTCGAGAGTGGCAGTAAAGTAACAAAATTTTGCATTGGAGTTGGCAGGTGGAATAAGAAAACCGAGCAAGAAGTAACTGATTGGGTGGATATTGAAACTTTCAACAAAATGGGAGATTATGTTAAAAAAGGTATGAAGGTATGTGTTAATGGAAGTCTGGTAACGAGTGTGTACGAGAAGGAAGACGGCACAAAGGTTAAGAGAGTGTATGTATTAGCAAAAACCATTGAACTAATGCAACAGAAAAAAGACGGAGAAACCGCACCGACATCTACTCCGACACCAGAGGCAACGGTAACGGCTACGGAAGACTTGGGGGGTAATGCAGATTACCCAGAAGATGAAAATACCGTGTTAGACGCAGAATACTCATCAATCCCAGATGAGATAAGTGAAGATGAGATACCATTTTAACGCAGGCAGTAGGAGAAGACAATGGCAAAGTATGTAGTAACAAACTTAAAAAAACTCATCAACATATTTGCAGAAGTCAAAACAGAGTTGGAGAAACACCCAGACAGATCTATAAATCTGTCTTGGGAGTTCTCCTTCCGAGAAAAAACTCGTTCGCAGTTGGGGTATTTTTTCGGGGGAATTGTTGAGGCAATACAAAAACACTTCAAAGAGATATATGGTGAGGAATATTCAAAAGAGATAATCAAAGAATTGCTATATGTGGAGTGCAGTAGCAAAGAGGAGTTAATCTCACCGAATGGGAAGACAATAGAAATCACGAAAAGAATATCAATGATGAGTGTTGAGGAAATGAGCCAATTTATTGAAAAAGTGCTTATTTTCTGTGAGCAGTACGAGATACCGTTGCAACCAGAATTGAGATTTCTTTGGGTAAATAACTTAAACCCAGAGTATGTTGCAGAAGTGGAAGAAACAAAATTCCGTGAACGAGATGAGAGTTATTTGCGGTATGTTCGCTCTCAACCGTGCATTATTTGCGGAGCATATCATAGTGAGGCACACCATTTGAAAGATAGAGAGTTGGCAGGATTGGGAGCAAAAACACCAGATTATATGGCGGTGAGTTTGTGTTCAGAGTGCCACAGGAATTATTTAGGGAGTGATAGCCACATTACCACAGAGAAGGTAAAACGGCTTGCACCTTTTTTATTCCGCAAACTTTCTACAAAGCAATTTTGCAAAATGTGTTATGAAAGGTATTTGAAATGCAAAAGGTAAACATATATTTGAATAAGGATAACGGCAGTAAAAGAAAAGACGCATTTGAATTTGCGATATATTGTTTGCAGAACAATATAGATATGATGAAGTTATCACAGGCAGAGTTAATGCGATTAAAAGCAGAGTGGAATAAGACGCATTTTAATAAGGCACAATGGCGACCTACGGAGCAGGAAATCGCAGAGGCAGAGGCAAAGGAAAAGGCAAAAAGAAATGAAAACTAATTACGACATAATTAAAAGAGCAATAGAAACTGCTCGTAAAATCGGAAGAATAGAAACCGAAAAGGATATTTTCAAAGTACAACCTACTGAATATTGCGTAGCACCAGAGGGAGCGAGCAAACAGGAGCAGGAAAGATGTGACAGGATAAATAAGCAAAATGAGGAAAAATGGAAGGATAAATTACGAGAATTTGAAGATAATATAAATTCATTAGGCACGGAATTAAATACACTTTGTTGGCTATATGAAGATGAGGAGAAAAACAATGTTTAACACAAATCCAGATTGTGCCAGATTGATAGCAGAAGGCAAGTGCAAAGCGGATTGTTGCGGAATAGTACCGTTTGAGTACCATAAGTTTATGCAGATAAAACATTTGGCATACGAGAAAAATTACGAGATAAAGAAGTTCAAAGCAATGGGAGTACAATTCGTTACTGCGATTGCAGAAGACGGTATGTGCGTCTTTCTGGACAGGGAGAAGTACAGTTGCAATATATATCGCTCACCCAGAAAACCAGACATTTGTAAGCAGTTTGGAATGAGCAGGACAGAGCCATTATTGGCTTGCAAGCATATAAACCCAGATTTTGCGGATAGGATTGACGCAGAGGCAAACAGGGTATTTGATGATGTAAAAAGAAAATATGAGGAAATTAAGCAAAAATGATAACACAACAGGAATTTAACGAGTTAGAACGCAGGGGAATATATTATTTCAAGAAGTTGCAGGAAAAATTAGACGATAACGACTATTGGACAATATTGCGAGCATTATGGATAGAAGACGGCAAGTGTGATGATAATTGGGCAGAATTATTTTTTAATTCCGGTAGAGGCAGGGAACACAAAATAATGAAATCTTCTGACAGGCAGGCACTCAAAAGACTTCCGAAACAGGTTAAGGTGTACCGAGTATGCAGGGATAAGGAAGATGAGGAGAAGTGGAATTGGACTACCAGTAGGGAATTTGCAGAGAGATTTAAGAAACTCGGAGAGGAGTATATCGCAGAAAAGACGATAGATAAGTCGGAGATATTTGCGTATTTCAATAGCAGGAACGAATTTGAGGTAATTCTTAAAAAAAATTATTAAGAAATTATAAAAAAACTATTGACAAATTATTTATTTAGGAGCATAATTGCAGTATAAAATTTTTGGCTTATCAAAATACATAGTGTAGCACAGTAGTAAAACAAAAGAAAAGGAGAAAAACTTATGGCACACGGAATTTTAGAACAGGACACAATGTTTTCAGTTAAGGAAAAACCTTGGCACAAACTCGGTACAGTTGTAGAAACTGCACCTACCGTAAGAGAGGCAATCAAGTTGGCAGGATTGGATTGGAAGGTTGAATTAAGACCTTTATGCACAAACGAAAATGAGCCAATCGCAATTACTTCACACCAAGCAGTAGTAAAAGAAGGCACTACAAGTGTTCTGGGAGTTGTTGGACAATCTTATCACCCTTTACAGAACACAGAGGCATTTGACTGGTTTGAGCCATTTTTGGAAAACGATTTGGCAAGTTTGGAAACCGCAGGTAGTTTATTCAATGGTAAAAGAGTTTGGATACTTGCAAAGACACACAAAGAGGCTGATGTAGTAAATGGAGATACTGTTGAAAGTTACATTTTACTCTCAAACTCACACGATGGGAGCAGTACAGTAAAAGTCGGATTTACACCGATAAGAGTTGTTTGTAACAATACTTTGAGTTATGCAGAAGGACATAATTTAAGTCAGTTAATCAGAGTAAAACACACTTCTTCCGTAGTTGAGAATTTACAGTTAGTTAGAGATTTAATGGATACCGTAAATACGCAATTTATTGCAACGGTTGAACAGTACAGAGAATTGACACACAGAGATGTATCCGTAGAGGATTTACGCAGATATGTAAAACAGGTATTCAGTTCTCAAAAGTTGGAAAACATTATCACTGATTACGAGGCAAGAGAAAAGGCAGAAATAGAGGCAGAACGCAAAAAATTGTTAGCCAGAGTTGAGGAGATATTTGAGTTAGAACCTGCAAGAAAAACTTGGAATATGTATAATGCGGTTAATAGTTATCTATGCCACGATAGATGTAGAAACGCAGAATTAAGACAGAATAGCATTTGGTTCGGTGATAGCAAATTGCTTGACAGAAAAGCATTTGAATTAGCCAGAAAAATGTATGCATATTAACTTATCCCATAAGTTAAGGTGAGGGCGGTAATAACCCTCACCGCTCCTATGGGAGATAATCATAATAAGGAGAAAACAGGAAATGGCAAAAGAGCAAGAGTTACCAAGAGTAAAATTTCAATTCCCAGACATTGTTTCAAAGGTGTATTTGAGTAAGGATACCTACATCAATGTTAGCAGTAAAGAGTTTTATAAGTTGAAAAATGTTATAAATCTCGTTGATGATGAAGGTAAATGTGAAAAATACAGATTTGTAACATTGGATAGCGAGTGTTTTTTATTAGTACCAGAAAAATGCGTACCGAGAATTGACGCACCAGAAACAAAAGAGGCAATAAAAAAACTCAACGGAATGATAGTACAAAAACCTACTACAAAAGCAAAGAGGAGCAAGAAATAAGATGAATATTAGAATGGGAGTAGTTACGGCAAAGATACCGCACATTATTCAC
>Ga0310786_10007130_pt1 | contig 14656 bp, 20 predicted proteins | sample AusTroGonzalo_MG_FD_203881 | JGI IMG/M metagenome (GOLD analysis project Ga0310786, IMG submission 203881) | Bovine rumen microbial communities from tropical cattle in Woodstock, Queensland, Australia - Gonzalo_03 (v2) (version 2) | ecosystem: Host-associated > Mammals > Digestive system >... | reverse complement strand
CGCAAGGTGTTAAATGATATTCCTGCTTTAATGTTGTACGGTGGCGGGTACGTTTTATCTTTTCCGATAAAAGAAGGTGATATTGGGTGGATATGCGCTGCTGATAGAAATATAAGTATTTTTAAGCAGACATTAAAAATGTTTGCACCTGCAACCTACGAAAAGCACAAATACAAAGATAGTTTTTTTGTACCTAATTATATAAACGGTTTTACATATACGACTGATGATGAAAATGCTGTTTTATTAACATCAACAGATGGTTTAACAAAAATAAGTATAAAAGACGGTCAAACCACTATAACATCTGCAAACATAACGTTGAATGGTAATTTAACAGTTAATGGAACGGTGGCTACATCATCAACAATAACAGCAGTAGGTGAAATTACAGGTAATGGTATTCAATTAAGCACCCACGTTCATGGCGGTGTACAAACAGGCTCAGGTAAAACGGGAGCACCACAATGAAAACAATAGCTATTAATTCTAATAATGATATTTATTTGGATTCATCCGGTAATTTGGTTGTAAAATCTGACCTTAATGCGATGGGTGATATTTTAGTTAATAAATCACAAACAAACATTGGTGAGCTTTTATATAACGCTACAAAGGGTATAGATTTCTTTAATACTATTTTTGCCTCACCTGTTTATATAGATTTATACCAAAACCAATTACTTACCCAATTAGAACAAACGAACGGCGTGGAACGTATAGAAAGTTATAATGCCGATATAATTAATAATGTTTATAAATATCAAGTAGAAGTACAAACAGAATTTGGCGAGGTTAGTTTAAATGGCTAATTATGAACAAGGAAATTACATATATAATAACAATGGCGTTGTAATACCCGATACGGCTGATATACAAGCAACAGTACAGGCTGAATATCAAGCGGCTTTGGGTAACGATTTGTCATTAGAAGAAAGTACACCACAAGGTCGTTTAATAGACGTTGAAACCACCGCGCGCATTAATACAATAAGTTTTAATGCTTCTTTGGCAAATATTTTAGTAAATATATCAATGGCTGCAGGACCGGCTTTGGATGCTTGGGGTGCAAATTTTGGTTTGTCAAGAAAAGGCGCAACATCATCACAAGTTGTGGCAACGGTTACAGGTGTTATTGACACCGTTATACCGGAAGGCTCACAGGCACAAGATGCAAACGGTATTTTATGGACTGCTGAAAGTGATATTGTTATAGGTTCAACGGGTTCTGCGACAGGTTTATTTATTTGTTCTCAAACGGGCGCAATATCATTAGGTATAGGACAATTAAGTACAATTGTTGCTTCAGGAACTTTGGGCGTTGACGGTTGGGAAACAATCACAAATACTGCGGCAGCTACATTGGGTTCAACTGAAGAATCAGACACTTTATATCGCACAAGAGTTTTGCAGGCTATTTTTACAGGCACGGCATTATTTGGTAACTATCAATCAGCTGTTAGCAAGGTTGAAAATGTAATAGCTTCTTATGCTATGGACAATCCATATAATACAAATATGATTTTAGACGATGTCACAATTCCGGGACATAGTATTTATGTTTGTGTAGAGGGCGGCAATTCTTATGACGTTGCTTATGCTTTGTATTCTGTAAAATCAGCAGGTGCAGGATGGGCAGGTAATACAACGGTTGTTGTTCAAGATGCGACCTATGGCACACAAAACACAGTAAAATATCAAATACCAACAGAGAGTGATTTTGTAATAATCGTTGATGTAACAAATGATTTAAACGGTTCAAGTGATTTAGCAACTGATATTAAAAATGTTATAATAAATTATTTTGCCGGATTGTATGAAAATTATACACGACCGGGAATTAGAGGTATTGTAAATTCATTTGAAATTGCAACAGTATTAAAATCACAAATTAATAATATAACTATCAGTAATGTACAAATCGGGTTGGTTACAGCTAAAGATCATGCAGTTGCCGGAATAATTAAAGCTGCAGCTATTGATGGTATAACGTGGGCAAGTGTTAATGATTCAACATTTACAACAGCTGTGAGTGGTATTAATGGCAATTATGTATTTACTTATGATGGCACAAATTGGAAATTAAATAATAACACCGTTACACTTGGAACTTATGGTATTACAATCACCGGAACGCCAATAACGGGTGATGTGGTGACCGTTTTATATTCAAATGGTCAGCTATCAACCTCACCTATTCAAATATATGCTTCAGAATTTGCGACAATAAGTGCAGAAAATATAACAGTAAGGATAAATAGTTAATGTCTGATATTTTAAATATATTTAACGCTATACCACTTACTAATAATATTTTGTGGCAATATGATAGCGCAAATAATTTAAAATCATTAATTGAAAGTAAGCAAAATTGGTATAACACTAATAATGAACAATTTTACTATGGTTTAATTAATGATTTTTTAAATCTTAATACTGCCAATGATTGGGGTTTGGGCTTATGGGGTTCAATACTTCAAGTTCCTAGAAACTATGAAATAAACGGTGAAAATATAACTCTTGAAACAGAACGTTACAGACTTATTTTGAGAGCAAAATTACTGTTAATAAAAATGAATGGTACAATACCGGAAATATTATCATATTTGAATTTTTTATTTGAGTCTAAGGGTGATATTTCGGTAATAGATAATCACGACATGACTATTACATACCGTTTTGGCTTTAATTTAACAGATTTACAATTAGCAATTTTGAATACAGTTAATTTATTACCAACACCCGCAGGTGTTAAAGCTAATATTATTGCTTTAGATAATAATGTATTCGGTTTTGATGGTTCGGGCGCACAACCATTTGAACAAGGCAGATTTGCAAATTATATAAATTTATAAGGAAAGGATAATTATAAATGAAAAGTACAGACATCGTACAACCTCAAGCGATGCCGTCAATTTTTGGCGAAGATATTTATAGCGCAACAAGTTCAACAGATTTTGAAATCCCGGCGGCAACATCAACAAGTGCATCTGATACTTGTGTTATGGATGACGGTTTTTTGCCTATAACATCTGAGCCATTAGATGATGGAGGTATTGCACCGCAAAGAAAAAACTTTAACGGCTTATTTTATTTATCAACAGATCAAAGAGTTTATTTACAAAATGGTGGTTTCATTACTTTTAATGAGGATGTATCAACAGCTATTGGGGGTTATCCACAAGGTGCTGTGTTAGGTTATTTAGATGCTAACAATAATTTTATGTTTGTTGTCAGTCTAATTGATGATAATACAAACAATTTTGTGACAACACCATCATTAATAGATAATGTTAATTGGAAAAAAGCAATAGATTTAAGCGCGTATGCGCTCAAAAACTTATCCAATTGTACCACAGGCGCATTTGAAAATGTTGTTAATGTTGCACAAAGTACGGGAAAATATAACGTTTCAAGTTGGGGTATGCCTGATTTAGATTCAGCAACATCTATCAGTTTAAGTGGTTTAAATATCACTACTAATATTGATTTCAGCGTACCAAGTAATGGATATGTAAGAGCTAGATTCGAATTTACAAATGGTAGCGAAGCTTTATATATCGATGATGCTTGTGTATTTTATGTAAATTCAACGGGTACTGTTGACGAATGGACTTATTTTTTACCGATTACAAGCGGAACACATACTATAAGGGCTTTGTTTAACGCTTTAAGGATTACGGCATTCAATTTTTATCCATTTAAGGGGGCTTAATAATGATTAAATATGCAAAATTAATAGATGAAACAAAAGGTCTTTGTGATGTTGGACTTGGTACAAATGTAGAATACTATCAATCAATTGGTATGATTGAGCGTGATGTTGAACAATCCGATATTGATAACCAATGGTATCTAAAAGACAAATGCCCGCATAAGACAGAGGATGAAAAAGCAGCAGAAAGAGAAGCCAATTTCAAGGCTTCTTTTTTTGAGATTGAATCTTTTGGTTGGTTTCGTAAAGTACCTAAAGGTTATAGCTCTGCGGTTGAAAGTTTGAACACAGCTTTTAATGCTGTATCACTTTTGCAGAAATTGCCCGCTGATACAATGATTTTTTACCAACAACCTGATTTTTATAAACCTGAAGATTGTACAGAAGAATGGCTTGTAGAACACCAAACAAAAAATCCTGAAATGTCAGTACAAGAGTTTGCAGCTTTCTATATGGCATTTATGACAGCTTGGAATACTGAAATGCATGAATAGGAGATAAACAATGACAGAACCTGTATATAAGGGTGATAATACCGGTGCTTATGGCAATGAATTTATAAAAATCAATTTGAATAACCCAAATGAATATGTAGTTAGTAAAGCGATTTTTGTTTGTGGATGTGTTCAAAAGGTTTTTGAAAATCCCGTATTCCCACTTACTGTAAATTTATCAAGTCAAGAAACAGCAACATTAAAACCTTCAAATGTTTGTTATCTTGTTACATACGATTCAGAGGGTAGGCAAAAGACTTGTAAGGGTACATTAACTTTTCCGGCAACACAAGGAGTAATTTGCAATGGAAATTGCTGCTAATTTCACACTAAACAATGAAGCATTAAATGCACAGTTTGATGTATCCCAAACACAAAACTTTGATGCGTTGTTTCAAATAGATTCACAGTTACAGGTAGTAGGTGATGGTCTAATCAATGTAACAACTGCTAACGGTGTTGCAACAGTTACATCTGTTTCTTTTGTATTTGAACAGGGTATTGCATCGGATGTTTGGGTAATTGAACACAACTTAAATAAAAAGCCTTCAATTGTCATAGTTGATAGTGCTGATACGGTTATATCGGTATACAAGGCTGAATATAACGGTTTAAATGCTTTAACCATATATTTTAACGGAGCATTTACAGGCAAAGCTTATCTAAATTAATAAGGAGAAAATAAAAAATGGCATCAACAAATGTTTTAGTTCATATTAATATGAACGGTAATGAAATTCAGAACGTATTAGCACAAAAATTAGCTGCTGCACCTTCAAGCCCAAGTGCCGGTCAATTTTATTATAATACAACTGACAATACACTTTACGTTTATAATGGCTCTCAATGGTTAAATGCTCTTGCACAGGGTACAACCTATTCAGAGGGTGCAGGTATTGATATTACAAGTAATACAATATCTATTGATAACACCGTTACAGGTGCTACAAAATGCAAAATTACCTATAACAATCAGGGCTTGGTAACTTCAGGTGCTGATTTATCTGCGAGTGATATCCCGAATTTAAGCTTATCAAAAATAACAGACGTAACAGCTACTACTGCTGAAATTAACGTTTTAGATGGAATTACTGCTACTACATCAGAATTAAACATTTTAGACGGTGTAACGGTTTCAGCTTCTGATATTAACTCTGTTACTTCTAAAATAGAATTGACTGATTTATCTATTGATTCAGGTTCAACCAATTACTTAGGTTATGATAATTCAACAGGTAAATTTAGTGCAAAGGTTGACACAACCGTTACAGCCTCTTCAACTAACCTTGTTACATCTGGCGCTGTTGAATCTGCTATTGCAAGTGCAGTAACAGGCGGAATGGTTTACAAAGGTGTTTGGACTGCGACAGGTCAAACCGATTATTCAAGTATTACATTACCTGTTAAAGCAGGTTATATGTATCTTGTTAGTGGCTCTGCAACTATTGGTGGTATTGAATGGAACACAGATGACTACTTAGTTATCAATGCAGATGTAGCTGTTGGCGGAACGATTACAGATGTTAAAAAGATTGATAACACGGAAGGTTCTGATATTGTAAGATTAAACGCTTCTCAAACCCTTACAAACAAGACTATTGATGCTGATGATAATACAATATCTGATTTAACAACTTCTAACTTAAAATCAGGTGTTTTACAGACTACTGTAAGAGCTACAACAAGTGCAACAGATACAACATTACCTTCAGAATTAGCAGTTGCTACTGCTTTAAGTGGCAAACAGGCTACTTTAACAGCAGGTAAGGGTATTAATTCAACTTCTTTAGCAAGTAATACACTTGCAATTGATTCAAGTGTTGCTACAGTTTATACAACCACAAACCCTGCATTGACAGCTTCAGGCGGTGTTTGTATTTGGTCTGTTACTCACAATATAGGCTCAACGGTAGGCATTAGTGTTTATGACACGACAAGCGGTGAAGAAGTTATTTGTAGTAAAGCAAAAACTTCATCAAGTGTTGCAACGGTTAAATTAAATTCAGCTTCTAATATTTCAGCAGGTGCTTATAGCGTAGTAGTACAAGGTGCTTAATAATGACAGTAAATAAAATAACAACTCCACCTACACCACAAGAACAAATCGACAAGATAAATGAGATTATTGATAATCTTGGCGGTGGCGGAGGCGGGGGAAGTAATTTAGTATATACAACTACTTGCCCGGCTTTAACATCAACAGATGGTGTATGCACTTGGACTGTAACACACAATTTAGGTTCACAAAGCATTGTTACGGCATTATATTCGGGTGGAAATAAAATCGATCACAACTCTCTCATCACTTCGAATAATGCTGTAACAATTAGCTTTAAAGCTTCAAGTAATGTGTCAGCAGGTGATTTTACCATTGTTGTAATGGCAGGTGGTGGCAGTTCTGTGGGTGATTCAAGCTTTTTAGCAAGTGGAACTACTATAACTGTAGGTACAAGCGGTGCTGATTATACGACCTTAGCTGATGCTTATTCATATTTAGCAGGTAAATGGTCTAATGGTACTATTACTCTTTCTATCATTACAGACCTAACAATAACTGATAATGTACAATTAAATACTGATACCTTTAATATTCCACAGCTTGTAATTAATGGTAATAATCACACGATAACTATTAATTTTACACAATCAGGAACATACACACCGGGCTTTAGCATATTCAATTATAACCCGGTTAAACTAACTAATATCAATTTTATCGGTGGTACTAATGGTACTACTCATATATTAATAGGTGGATATTATGCAAATTCATTATATGTTACTTCATGTACTTTTGATGGTGCTTATGGTGGAGTATTCGGCTATCAGGGTTCAGATGTAATGGCAGAGAGTTGTACATTCTTAGCACTTCAAGTAGGACTTCAGGCTCAACAAAGCGGTGCTGTACGAGGTAGGGCTAATACTTACGGTGCTTCAGGAAAACAATGCATTTGGGCATACAATACTTATCTTGGTGGTTTTGTACGTGATGGCGAAGGCACATATACTAATATATCAACTTACTCACCATCTACGGTAAATGCTATTAGCAGTGGCAATGTTATATTGCTAGTATAGGAGGTTAAATGGAATTAAAAGCAAAACTAAATAAACCATATACAGATGGTGCGAAAATGGCTTTCTATGCTGACAATGTACAAGTTAATGGTTACAAGTTAATAGAAACAAAAAAAGCTCTTGAAGCTTGGGGATATACAGAAGAAGAAAAAGCCGAGCAAGAACGGGAGCGTATAGGTAATTTACAAGTTACTAAACGTGTATTTATGCTTGGCTTACAAGAGTTAGGGATAACCTATACTCAATTAAAAGAGCTTCTTGCAACAAATGAACAGGCTCAAATGGAATGGGACTTATGCGTTGAATTACAACGTAAAAATCCTTTACTTGATGTTATGGCAAGTCAAATGAGTGTCAGTTCTAAAATGTTAGATTATATATTTAGAAAAGCAAATGGCGAGGATGTACCTACGCCAAATATAGAGGTTGATTAATGGCTACAAGTAAACTTACAGATACGGTTAAACCTTTAGATATTGAAAATAAAATTAATGAAATCATTGATGATTTATATTCACGAAATATAGGTGAAATTGTAGCAAGTACAATACCTTTAACAGATGCAGGGCTTCATCTATTAGATGGTACATTAATTTCAGGTAGTGGTAGTTATTCTGATTTTGTATCTTATATGGCAGATTTATATGCAGATGATCCTACTGCTGATTATTTTGCACAGCCACAATCAGAACAAAAATATATTCAAAGTTGGACACAGCCTGTTTTAACTTCTAATGGTACTATAGGTGTTGATAGTTTTGCCGTGTCTCAATCAAGTCAGTCAGGCTCATATCAACCATATCAAATGTTTACAACGAATAGTGATTATGCAATTCCCGTAAACTCATATGTAATACTTTATTCTGAAAATGGTTTAAATTTCACAAGTATTTATAGACAAACAGGTTTATCCATTGGTGTTGTTTATTGTGACAAGATAAATGTTTGGGGAAGTAATGACGGCATCAATTACACTGAATTAGCTACAGCTACAAGCTCATATTCAGGAAGTAGTACATTTTCTTTATCTTATTCGGGATATTATAAATATACTAAAATATACATTCAATATTCAGGAAGTACAACCAATCCTATTGCGTTTGGTAGAGTAACTGCTACTGCTACTGAAGAAGTTGTTATCCAAGTTCAACAAACAGCAGAGGAATGGTGGCAAGAACAAGTATCAACATATGGAGTGTGCGGTAAGTTTGTATATGATAATGTTAATAATACTGTAAGGTTACCTAAATATAATTCAAAGATATATACAGGTGGTGGTACTGCACCTGTTGTTAATAATTTAACATTAGGATTGATTGCGGATTTAGCAAATATTACAACTTCATTAGACGGTTATTATTATATAGTTGTTGCAACTTCAACAAAAACTGATATTCAAGTAGATATAGACCAACTAGCAACAGACCTTAATGGTAAGGCTGATGTTGATTTAACAAATATTTCAGCTAGTGCAAGTGCTAAAAATAATATTATTTCTTGGGGAATGCCTGATTATTCAGCAGGAATAAGTGTACTTTCTGCAACAAGTTCTGCCACTGCTTTTACTGCTCCTTGTGATGGTTATATATTATTATTTTTAGGCACAGGAAGTAGTGTAAGAATGGATGTATATATAAATGATGTTTGGGTTGCAGATATGATAGATACGGGTAGTGCCGGTGTAAATATGTCATACAATATTTTAATATCTAAGGGTAGTACATTTTACGCAACAAATCAAAATAATTATGTTACAGGTGCTTGCAAATTTTATCCAATGAAGGGAGCATCATAATGGGTTTTTACACTATACAAAACAATTTAATTCTTACAGCGGAAAATAAAAAAGATTTAACTCGTTTTTATAATAATGTATTACCATTACCTGACGATTATGAGCAGGGTAAATATATTGTTGAAAGCGGTGAATTAGTTTTAAATCCTAATTGGGAAGAAGAACAAGCAGAATTAAGAGAGCAAAATTTTAAGTCACAGTTCTTTCAAGTAGAAAACTATGGTTGGTATAGAAAACAACCAAAAGGTTATCAATCAGCCGTTGAATCAATGAATGTTGCTTGTAATATTGCTAATGCTATGCAAGGTATACAAGCAGGCTTAATTATATTCTACGAGCAACCCGATTTTACTAAGCCGGAAGAATGTACAGAAGAATGGCTTGAACAGCATCAAATTATATTACCGGCTATGACGTTACAAGAATTTATGCAGTTATACATAGCGTTTATGACAGCTTGGAATACTGAAATGCACGAAAATACAGAGGAGTAAATAAGATGACACTTGATTTTAACATTCATTCATTATCACCTATTGAAGAAGGTAGCGCAGAAATTAATAACCAAGATAAAACAATAACTGTAAATGGTACATATATTGCCGATCCGGGTTATACAGGTTTAGGTACGGTTTCGGTTGATGTAACTTCAACACAGCCCGTACTTGATACTTTGAGCGTAACACCTTCTGTAACAGAACAAACAATTACTACTTCAGGTGACACAGATGGTTATAACACCGTTATTGTATCGGGTGTTACTGCAAGTATAGATAGTGATATTGTTGCCGGAAATATAAAATCAGGTGTTGATATTCTTGGCGTAACAGGAAGTGTAACCGAGCTTGTAGGCGAAACAAAGACTATTACAACTAATGGTACTTATGCACCGACAACGGGTAATGGTTTCACAAGTGTAAGTGTAAATGTTGAAGCTTCAGCACCTGTTATAAATACTTTAACTGTAACACCGACTACAACCGCACAGACTTTTACTGTTCCTACGGGTGTTGATGGTTATAGTCCTGTCGATGTAGGTGCTGTAACATCAAGCATTGATGCTAATATAACTGCCGGTAACATCAAAAAAGATGTTTCTATTTTAGGTGTAACAGGTACTTATGAAGGTACTGCCCCAAGCGGAACTTATACAATAACTGCTAATGGTACTTATGACGTAACAAATTATGCAAGTGCTGATGTAAGTGTATCAGGTGGTAGTAGTGAACCTGCCTATATGACTGATTTTAACACTATGGCAACATTTATGGAGACAACAGAATCTTCTTTTCCTGGTTCAGCCGTATCAACAGCACAACTTGAATATGCCGGATATGATGTTGTTTTAGCACAATCTAGTAAAAATTATCTTACGGGATTCGTATATGATTCAAATGTATCTTTTGTGATTTTGCGTAATTATCAATTATCAGCATTCAAAATACCAAGTTCAGCAAGCTACGAAGTTGTTGACACAGATTATTATAAAATTACTTTTGATTCAGAAAAGTGGGTTGTTGTAAGGTCAACAGGATATAATGACTATTTCCATAATATTGAAAAATATTCAAAATACATAGCAACTACATCAACAGATTTTGATAAAATCATAATACCTGTTGCTGTATATAATTACTATAATGTTTCTAATGCATCATTAAGCGCCAATATAGGTTCAACAGTTTTATCTTATGTAAATGGTTTAAAATATCTAAAATTAAATTCAAATGTAACAGGAATAACTATGCCGACAAGCGAAACGGATTGGAATTTCCTTTGTGGTCTTGATAATTTAGGAGAAATTGTAACACATTTTTCAGGATATGATAGTACTTCTAAAATTTGTACAGTTTCAGGTTCTATTGCTTTGAATATATGTAGTTTAGGAAGTAGTTATAATGGGCAACGAAATGTACTTGGCTTAATTAAAACAGGTTCAAATGTTATGTTTGATTTGTCAAGCGCAACAGGTACAGGTACAGCTACTTTATTTCCATATATGGCAAACTATGTTTTTGTTGTTCCAACAGTACAGGATTTAAAAATTAAACTTCCTTCAACATATACAACTGTTGATTTAACTTATCGCAGATACAATACACAGTTTGGCTTAGAGTTTACACCTGAAGCTTTGAAGTTTATTGCAGATAATGCACCGACTGTAACGGGTGCTACTTTGAAACTAGGCAACAATAATTTGGGTTATTTAGAATATACAACAACAGGTCAATCAATAATGTCAACATTTACATCTAAAGGTTGGACTGTAACAGCATAAGGAGAATAAAAAATGACTAATTCTTACACAGGAATAATCGACACAAATGGTGAATTTGTAAAAGTTGCAGAAGTTGCAGATTTTACATTCACTCAAAACGCAAAATATGTTATGCAGATACAGAATCAAGCATATATCAAAATTGCTGATGCCGTATTTTCGGTAGCAAATGAGAAGTTTCAATATACTGCAACATCTGATGATTTATACATAAAAACGAATGCGGGTTCTTGTATTTTAACAATCTTGGAGGGTTAGTATGAACATAATTGAAGCATACAAACTTTATAAAAAATTTAACAAAGCTTATAAAGCAAGTAAAAAGATTCTTGATAGTAAACAAGGCTTGGCAAAAGAAACACAGGATGCAATTATTGAACTCAGAGCTGCAGCTCAAAAGTTCGTAAATCTGTTTCCGGACTACGAAGACGTTTATCTTGATTTAGAAGAAATAGCAAAAGATGCGTTCTAAAATTATCTGTCTGATCTGTTTGTTTTCAATTTTCAAGCATTTTGTTGTTTACCCGACTTTTGATGAAACAACGGTAACGGGTTTTCAATTCAAAATACATTTTTTAATAGGCAAGGGGGAATAAGTGGACATTAAACCTATTGACAGTATAGTTTTCCAATACAGCAATCCGTTAAAAACGCTGTACAAAAAGGGAAGACTACCATCTGTTAAATATGGGTTTTATGGTGATGAACTTACCCCTAAAAATGTAACATTAGAGCATTTGCAATGCCGTTGTTACGGTGGAAAAACCGAACTTAAAAACCTTGTGCTTGCTAGTGCTAATAAGAACCAAGAGCGTGGCGCAAATCCTTTATCTGAGATGTTAAATTGGGAACACGCAGGAAGGTATTTTGAACAGTTCAGAAACGTTGTTGTAGACGGGTTTGACGGCAATAAATACATTGAAATGGCTTATAACACAATAAGGGAAATTATAAACAATGAAAGAATGGTATAGCGATAAAGAATTGGGCATATTTTTTAATCACAAGCCCAATACAAATATGCTCGATCCTGAAGACGGTAAAACGCAAAAGGAAAAAGATTTAATTGCTCGATTGCCGTTTATAAACAATACGTCATTAAGTGTCGAACTTATTGATAATCTTAAGGAAGCAAAATATAGTTTCACCATTCCAAAGTCATTCCGGTGGGATGGCGCTACAATACCCTCTTGGGTTTGGTGGATTGTAGGAAGTAAAACAGATGCTAAATTCAAAAACCCCTCGCTATTACATGATTATATGTGTAACAACAGGTATATTGTTAATTTTGACCGCAATTTTTCTTCACGGGTTTTTCGTGGGATGTTGCTAAAAGCCGGTGTTGGTAAGTTTAAGGCAAATATAATGTATAAAGCTGTTGATTTATTTCAGATGACACAAGGGTGGGGTAAATAACAATGGAAAAAATAGGTTTAGAGCTTTGGATAAGTATAGGCATTAACATTTTGACATTGGCGTTTTTTGCCGGTGTTTTTGCAGCTACACAAAAGCAACTCAAAGAAAATATGGCTATCATCAAAAATGAATTTACAAAAAAATTCGATGAAATGAAAGCTGATTTCTCTGAGCGATTAAAGGATTTAAAAGACAATTTCCATGAAAAAATAGACACGCTTGAACGCAAGCAAGATAAACATAATAACCTCATAGAAAGAATGGCTCTTGTAGAAGCAAGCACCAAGAGCGCACATAAAAGAATTGATGATTGGGAATATAGACAATGACCGTTAAATATATAATTTTGCATTGGACAGCAGGAAATTATAAGCCTTGCCAACAAGATTTAAATTCATATCAGTTGCTTATTGATTCGGAGGGTAAACGTTATGAAGGCAAACCCGTAGGTAAAGCAAGTTCAACGGGCGGTATGAACTCAATTACTTATAATATTGCTTGTTGTGGCGGTTTAGATAGAACCCCAATAACAAAGCCTCAAATTGAAGCTATGTTTAAAGCAGCAGCAGAAAAATGCAAAGAATACAATTTAAAACCCTCTAATTGTTATACACACGCTGTTATAGGTGATATGTGTAAAAAAGGCACGATTACCACTTTATTGCCGATGAATAAGTGGCTTTATCAAAATATAGGTAAAATAGACCTTACAAGAACACCTTATATAACCGGCACAGCCGCAGAAACAGATAATTACATTCGTAAAAAAATTAATTGGTATTTCTTATTAAAAGTTTTTTCATAACTACTCTCAGCTCGGTCGAAACCTTTCTCTTATTACATAATTAGCTTCTCTCTTTCACGCCGAGCTTTTCTATTTTTACTCTTTACCCCTTTCTTACCCAAACCTTTTTATTTTTTCATAACTTCCTCACTATTTAAACGCTAAAATTTACCCTTCGGTTATAATGCCGAAGGGCTTTTTTTGTTACCTCAAATCTCTCATAAGTCCTACTATTTGACCTATAATATCAACTTCTTTAAGTTCAGACTCTGTAAGCTTTATTGTATCGTAATCTTTATTATCCGGCATTATAACAAGTTGATTTACGTTTTTAGCAAGACGTTTTATAAATATCTCGTCTTTATAACAGAATACATACGGGCGGTTGTCTATGATCTGTTCACCTTCCCAATGTTCTACGATAAGTTTATCTTTATCAAATATAAACGGTTCCATACTGTTACCGTAGGCATTTATAACAAAGTATTTTTTAACGTTTGATAATTTCTGAAAAAAAGCATTCTTTGGAACGGTCAAAAGCTCTTTTTTCATAGAAAATTCAAATACACCATTACCGCAGCTACCAAATACATCAGGGTAATAGTCAAGTGTTATTGTATTTTCTTTTTGATTACTTGACAATGTTAAGTCAATTTTATAATGTTCTTCTATTTTTTGTTGTTGTTTTGGTGTTATTTTATCATTTTTAATTAATGATACATATTGTCTAGTGTACCCCAAAACATTGGCTAACTCTTGATAAGTTACCTTTGTGTGTGTTTGATTTTGAATTTCGATTAGTGCTTCCGTAATAGTTTTCATTTTATTTTAACTTTTTTAAAATAAATACTTGACATTGTTATAGTAATTTAGTATAATTAGTTTGTTAGGTTAACAAGTGGTTATTACATTCTTGTACAAACCAACAAAAAAGTCAAATAACTTAAAGGAATGAGCAGAACAACCTGCTGAACAAAGGGAAAAAGAGATTTCCGGAAGGGTTAATTATAGCCTAACAGACAACAGAAAAAGCGTAGCAGAGGTGTAACACCTCTTACTAGGCTTGGTTTTTGTACCTTGAAAACATAATATAGTA
>Ga0310786_10007127_pt1 | contig 14658 bp, 7 predicted proteins | sample AusTroGonzalo_MG_FD_203881 | JGI IMG/M metagenome (GOLD analysis project Ga0310786, IMG submission 203881) | Bovine rumen microbial communities from tropical cattle in Woodstock, Queensland, Australia - Gonzalo_03 (v2) (version 2) | ecosystem: Host-associated > Mammals > Digestive system >... | reverse complement strand
AACAACGGCCAGAGCTTTTACTTCGAAAGCTTCAAACGGTTCTGCAACGCTACGGTTGTATATGGCTTTACCTTTCTTATCGATCGGGGCCAAGCCAATAACGTGTGCATCACCGGTACGCATCATCCTGCGGAAGTAACCCTGCGCTTCTTCTCTGGTCCAGTCGGGGTTCTTTGTTGCGACGGACTCAAGCCATTCAGCATAAGTCATTCTCGCATCGGTGCCGTTTTCTTTTATAGCGTAGATCGTGGCAAGATTTGAACCGGCTGTGAGAGACTCAAGGCTGCTGCGTCCTTCACCTACGTTATCTACTTTACCGAGTTCAGCAGTCATTCCAAACGGATTTCTGCCCGGAGTCGAGCTGATACGGTTCACATTGATGAGGTTTCCGGTAGCATGAGGTTTGCCCTGCCACTTCTCCGTGGAATAAGCTTCTGCTCCGGTTATCTCAAACAGCTGTCTGACGATCGACTTCAATCCTCTGATGTAGTCATCGAGGAGAGCGTTCAGTTCAGTGTTCCTGTTGATACGGTTGTACCCGGCGTAAATATCAGCGAGGATTTCTTCGTTGATCTTATCCGCCAGATCCTGTGTAACGATGTAGTTACCGTCTTCACCCTTTTCAATACCGTAAGCGTCTGCATATCCGGTCTTGAGGTAGGACTGGAAGATTCCCTGATACAGTTCCGGATGCCCCATAAACGCAGCTTCAATGATCGACGTCATGAAGTTATGCCGCTGGCCCATACCGAGTGTAGTCAGGATATGGTGCACATACTCGTGATCGAGGTCGATCGCTGCCTGCCGGTTATAGGATGTTTCGGAGCTGTTATTAATAATGATAAGAGACTGAGCGCTTCCGTCTGCATTGACGAGAGTGTTGCGGTATCCTCTTACATTATTTCCACCCTGCAGGAGAGTTCCTCTGGTGAAGATGATACGCGCCACGCCATTCTGCATAGCGTGGATAATTCTGTCTTTAACGTCTTTACTGAGGTCAGAACTATTCAGGATATCCTCAACAGACTTGCCGAGGGTATCAAAGAATATCTCACCATCGAGAGTAGCTTCTACTTCCCGTAGTACTTTTTCAGCGCTTTCAGTAAGGATTCGTCCGCTTCTTGTTGCTCCTTCTGTACTTCCGCCCAGCGCTGCGGTTCCATCGCCGACAGATTCGCTGCCGCTTCCGGTGTAACCCAGACTGCTTCGCCGTCCGGAAGTATCGCTTCCACTCGTTCGTTTTCCATCTGTTCCTCCAACATAAGTAGCATAATCTGTAGCATACATCTTCTGGCGGATATTTTCAAGCTCGCCAGAATATTTATTAAAGAAATGTTCCGCGCTTCCAAGAGTCTTCAGCGCACCTTTCAGCGCCTGGATTCTCTTGTTGATCACAGCCTGCTGCTGCATGAGCGTGGATGTAGGACCGCCATTGCGGAGCTGGTTCGTAAGATCACTGAGCTGGCCATTCAGAGAAACGATCTCTTCACCGATCTTCATTCTTGCGTTGGAGATCGTCAGCGTTCTGTCACCAAGGACTTTACCGACTGTCTGCTCATACCACTTATAGGCTTTACTCAGTCCACTGCGGACCTGGTTAAGTCTGGCCTGGCTTACGATCGTCTTCTCTTTCGCTTCAAGGCTGGAGATCCAGGCCTTCATGCTGTTCAGCTCTGCGATGTCATCACCGATCTCACTGAGGTTCAGAGAGAAGGAACCGCCTACATTCTTCAATACGAAGTTGTATTCCCTGGCGTCTTCTGCGTCACCGTCAAAGAAGTCAAGAGCTTTTGCCAATGTCCAGTTGGACGGAAGTGCGTTCCCCGAGACAGGATCAACACCGGACATAACCGATGCTACGTACTCAGCGCGGGTGATCTTCTGCGGATCTGTTGTAGAAGTTGTCGTGAACCAGTCATCCCAGGAACGATCATTAACATCAATCGGGAAGTATGCGTCCGGACCTTCGATCTCCGTGGCGCGGATATCCATTTTCTTGACGTCCTCTTCCGTGTAGGTTGACTTGGTTTCTTCTTCTACTTCATCCTTGATATCGTCTGCAATTTCTTCAGCAATATCATCAGACTCAGCTTCCGATATATCCTCAAGATTGTCCTTCGCAGCTACCTCTTCAGCAGCATTCGTCAGGGCGCTCTCCGTTACCGGAACCTTTTCATTGAGCGCTTTCATTGCAGCGTCAAGGTTGGTCTTCGCTGAATCCTTAGCCTGTTTTAGCCCATCCAGCGTCTGATCGTACAGGGAGTTGAGAGCGGTATACAAACCGGGGGCCTGCTTCTGCATAAGAGCAAACAAGCTCTCTCTGCTTCTAAAGACCTGATCGTTCTTTACCCACTCTTCATTTTTCGTAGTCTCGCCATTCCACAGAATAAACTCTCCATCAGAGGTCTTAATACTGTAGAACATACTTCCATTGAGGTTTGGCTGGCTGAAATCTACATGAAGAACATTGCCATTGTCCAGGGTTACTTCTATAGCAGACTTTGCGTACTGGCTGTTCATAACCGGAACAACGGTTCCCTTCTTCACGAGAAGGTCCATTATGGTCTGGTCTTTATTGCTCTTTACTTTATCATACTGCGCAGAGATCGTATTGTACGCATCACCGAGTTTCAACATAGCGTCCATACGCTGCTGCTTTTCTTCTTTGGTAAGATCTCTGGTAGCTGGCTCCGTCTTAGGTTCTTCCGGTTTCTCAGACGCCTTCTCGATCATACGATCGATCTCCTCGTCAGAAGGAGGAACCGATTCTTCAGGAGCTTCTACTTTCTTCTCTGCGATTTCCTTTGCCTTCTCCTTGGACGGAATAGGCATGGGCTTTTCTTCGACAGGAGCTGCCGGTTCTACCTTACCTTTAGGCTCTTCTTTAGGAGCTTCGGCAGGTTTCTCTTCGGTCGTCTCTACTACTGTCGTTGCAGCCCCAGAAGCAGCGCTGCCCAGCTCTGCAACTTTGTAGTACTGTGTTCTACTTGCTGCATAGTTCTCTTTAGCAGCGGTTACCTTTCCTTCAAGAACACCGATAGAATCTCTATAGGATGTCTCCAGAGGAGCAAGCATTTCTCCGTCGTATTTACGGAGCGCCTCCATCATAGTGTTGGCGTCTACTTTACCGTTGCTGGATTTATCGCTGGCAGCTACAAGCTCAGAAGCGCTGTGATATCTCTTCCCGGTAATTACGTCAACGTATTTACCGTATCCGTCCAGAACAAAGACCTGCGGGAAATTATATCTGCGCTTGCCGGTGCCGTACTCCACATGGATGTACTTACCGTGAGGCAGCTGCATTTCATATGCTTCACCCTTGCCAAAGACGGTATGGACTTTCTTGCCCTGCTTCAGGATCTGCTGGATAGTGAACTTGCCTTCGTACTTCTGCATAGCCCTCAGCTGATTCTGGAGGTTATCTACATCGTTCTCGGCAGTGAACATCTTCTCAGCACGAGATCTTATTTCTTTACGAAGGGCGTCTTCCTTTTCTTCGTCTGTTGTTTCTGCCGTAGTCTCAGCAACAGCCGGTTCCGTCTTAGGAATAGGGGGTTCATACTTTTCAGCGGGAGTCTCAACGGTTGTCGCGACTTTCTTTTCCGCTGCTTTCTTCGCCGGTTTCTTCTTTACAGGTTTCTCAGGCTCGGCCTTTTCAGCCGGTGCAGGTTCAGCAGCTTTCTCTGTTTCAACAGTTGCCGGTTCACCTTTAGCCGTAGTATCGGTCTCCTCAAGAGCTTTGGCGATCATGTTCTTCGGGTCGAACTTAACCATCTCCACAGACTGTCCTGCAATAGGAACAAGAGTACTGGAGAGGTTCCGGATCATCTGGTCGAATCTGTTGTTTGCTTCATCCGCACCAACAGGGCCGTCCAGTTCACCGCCAAACGGATTCTCACCTTTTGCCATTGCCGCGACATACGCGTCTCTGGTTACGGTCGTTTCACCGATCGTGATCTTATCTCCGCCTGACCGATTCTCCGTGATACCGTCAGTTACACTTTCAGTTGCAGCTTTCGTGTCTGAAGCTACAGCCTTAGCCGCGCCTTTGAGCGCCTGATTATATTCAGCCATTCTTGCATTGGACTGAATTTTAAGATTGTGTGCCGCGTTATGAGCTCTCTCCCACACGGATGTAAGGAAGTTTTTGGTAATCGCTTTAACTTCCTCGGGGCTCATAGAACTGTCTACCTGCGGAACGGTAAGGTTCGCAAGTGTAGCGTCTACGGCTGTACCTTTGTTGTTGGCCTGAGCAGCTTCACCGGCCACAGTCTTTGCGATATTATCTAAATTCGTTGTACGGTTCTGTCTGTGCCAGAAGAACGACATAACCGCTCTCTGCATATCTGTACCGCTCAACGAACCGGACTCAATCATATCCTCGATCATCTTCGCGCCGTCAGCAGGACCGTCTCCAAGCCAGGATACAGTCTTATCTGCATGGCCGAGTTCAGCACCAACAGCTATGTGCTGCAGTGCAGTGACCGCATTGATTACAGTTGCGCTGTCTGTTTCTTCCCCGACACCAGCACTCAGAATGCTCTCCAGTTCTGTGATGACATGAGCGTCCGGGTTAGTCAGCTTTGCTCTCATGTACTGTTCTGCTTCTTCTTTACCGAGGAGAGCTTCCTGCGCTTCCTGAGCAGCAGAGAATACTCTACCTGGGGATACCAGAGAATACAGATCAGGGTTCGACAGACAGAAGTCATTCAGAAGCTGATTGTCATAGATGTCCATGAGTCTGGCCATACGACCGAGCTCTTCATTAGAAGCTTTTCCGTCCTTAGCTTTCTCAGCCAGGGCTTTAAGCTCTGCAACTTCTTTCTGCTGTACACGAGTATATTTATCTTCCTGACCTTCAGGAATAAGATCGAGGTTCGTTACGTACTCACCGAGGAGCTTACCGGCTGTTTTATCTGAACCCTCAGTAGCTGCCTCATTCAGTCTGCGACCAATCTCTTTATCCATCTGGCCGCGCTGGACAAGACCAACAGCAGTTCTTCCTCCAGTAGTTAAACCACCGGAAGCAGCACCAGAGGCGAAGTCTACCATAAGATCCTGGAGCGTTTCGTTCCGTGCGATCTTTCTTGCCGTCTCTTCACTCAGTCCGTACTCTCTCATATAAGTCTGAACTTTGCGGTTGAACGTGCTATCCTCTCCAAGAACAAAGGACTCAGAAATAAGATTCGCTACGGAAGTGAACAGTTCTTCAGAACCTTCGATACCGGCGTTAATAGCTACATCAATGAAAGCCTCACCGAAGGAGCGCCACTGAGCGAGGTCTTTCGCTTCATACAATTTATCGAAGGACACATGCTCGAATGTAGCTTCAGCAAGACCTGCCAGGATAGATGCGGTCCACGCTTTTCCCGGATCAAGACTCGGGTTCTCATCCATAAGGTTACGGAGAGTACTCATAGCCGCGCCTGACATGAACGTGACATCCGACACCATACCGGCAGCGATCTGTGCTGCGTCTTTCGTATGGCCAAGGATCGTTACGGCTGTAGCTCCCGGGGTAAGGCCGAGAACTTTAGCAAAGCCTCCGCCGAGCCACTGGATTTCCATACTCTGTACAGCGCTGTTGTAAACACCGTATGCAAAGTTGGTAATGTTCGGATTAATGCCAAGACCCTGGTACAGAGAATCCTGCAACTGGGCGCCGTAAATACCGGTAGCTGTATCATTCCATTCATTGATAGTAAACTCGTTGGAAATGACCGGCTGGCCGAATGTATTCACCTGCTCAAGAGTTGTAACGAAATCTCCAACAGATGCTACGGCTGAAGGAATGGACATTAACCAGGGGTTCATCGCCGCGTTCGTGTAGAAGGAAGCGGGGTTATACTTTGCTTCGTATTTCTGGATAAGAGCAAAGCGCTCGGTTATTCTATCTTTATATTCACTGTTGAGTTCACTGTTCACCGTTGCAGCATAGCGCATAGCAGCGGACAAACCGTCGGTATTCAACAGATAATAGAAATTATCAAGGCGTTCTTCATCGAATCTGTTTACATAGTTCCCGCCTTCACCCGTTCCACGATTCTCATCGGTCTCAAGGAAAGGAGTAAAGAGGTCAAGATTCGTTCCAAACTTAGGAAGCATGTCAACGATCTTACTAGCTTCCTCTCTTGGTATGCCACCGTTGACCAGGATATCCTCGGCCTCGGTATTGTGTACGCCGGGTATATAAGCTGTTCCCTGCTGGGCCTGCTTAATCAAAGACCGAAGAGCTTCGATACCGGTAATGCCCTGGCCATCCGGACCGTCAGCATGAATAGTGTCTATAGCCGCAAGACCGGCTTTAACGCCATCCTCATAGTCAGATCTCTGAGGTAGGTCATATTCTAGGTACTTTTGTGCCCAAAGCAGACGTTCCTGCGCGTCTTTGTATTCCTGCTCAAGATCTCCGCTTGTAGTTTTAATATGAGAAGAAACATAGTTCAGAGCATCCTGCCAGCTCTTATCCGCACCAGCTGCATGAATCTCTTCAACAACATCAGCGTATGCTTCGAAGTCATCCGGGATTCTTTCCCACTGATCGATCCAATCTGCTACTTCTCTCCAGCGATCATCCTCTAAGTCGTTAGCATTTTTGAAAGCCTCTTCAGCATTCTTAAACGCTTCCTCAGCTTCTGCCAGCCAGGTGTCGGTACCTTCGTCACCGTACTTCTCTTTGTAGGCGCTATACTCTTCGAGGAACTTCTTGTTATGCTTTAAGAACTGGAGATCATTCAGAACCTGGAGCTCGATCTCTTCATCCGGAGTAAGGTCTGTTCTCTTTTCCGGAGTATAAGACCTAAACAAGCCAGCTTCATAGGACGTATCGAAATCTTCCAGATTACCGTACTGGATAGCGGCCATGCGCTTATTGATCTCGTCTTCAGTGGCCTCGGACCAGAACTCTTCGTACTTACGCCGAGTGTCTTCTCCAAGAACATCCTGAACATATTTGAGCCTGGATTCTTCCTCAGCGGTTCTCTCAGTAATTCCGAGCAGCCTGGATTCTTCCTTTTTCCAGTCATTGGAAGAAGTGAAGAACATATACTCACGGTCTGCCAGGCGTCTGTCATTGCTGTCCTGCAGAGACTTCCTGAGCGCTTCAGCTTCTGCTTTCTTCTTCTCGACCTCTTCCATCTGAGCCCAAATTTCTTTCTGAGCCTCAGTTGTCGGGAGGTTCTTATTACTGGAAGCAAACGGTCCACTCCACTTTGTACTTTCGTACTTCTCGTTTAACTTTGCAAGATCCTGATCATAAGCTTCCGGAGTTTTGAGACCGGCAGCGATGTAATACTTTGCGTCATCGACGTTGTACATCTGGTCATCGTCGAACTGGCCATATACAGAGTTCTGCCATACCAGCGCGTCATAAGCTCTCTTGGATTCGTCCTTCAGATTGCCAACAAGCTCAAGGTTGCTCTTCCAGGCAGAGATATATTCATCCGCATTCTTACGATCTTCACCGGAAAGATTCCTATCCTTGAAGTCTTTCTTGATCGTATCCAGCTGATTGGCCAGATAAGAATAGAGCTCATCGTAATCCCAGTAAAGGTTCGCAGCTTCCTGCGCGTAGGGATTAATCTCGTCTGCTGTACGCCACTTATCGTTCTGTGAAGCAAAGTCAACAACAGTATCAAAACGCTTCTGGTTATCATCAAACCAATCCCACACACCAGAGCTGAACAGACCGTTCTCATCTATAGTTCCGGTCCAAGTGTAGAGATCGCCGCTCTTACGGTTACGGTTCTTACCTGTCGTACCTTCTATGTCCATCCACTTCATCGTATTACGAGTCATGGACGGAGTATTACGTTTACTTGTTCCGGTGTCTTTTGCTTTAGGCGCTTCGAACTTCAGCTCTCCGCCGGTTGCAAGAATGTTATTGAGCTGCTGAATTTTCTTATTCGGGGTAGTATTAAACAGAACACCAGTCTTAGGCGCGGTAGTTGTCTTCGGAGCGGTAGTTGTCTTCGAGCCGGTCGCTGTATTGTTTGTAATGGAAGGAGGAGTAGTAGAGGCTACTGCAGAAGAAGATCCCGCCGGTTGTATAGTATACTGCTGATTATTATCTTTTTTATTAGTCGTGTTTCCTGTTTTTATAATACTAGGCATATGTTCGGTATCCTTTCATAAAAAAGAAATTAACCGTATGGATAATACTTCTTCAAATATGCTACAGCCTGATCTGCTGTCATGCCCATAGCCACAAGCTGTTCTGCTGTCGGAGCAACACCAGCCTGCATGAGAGCGTTCCCGGAATTAGCGAGCATCTCGTAAGCTGCCATCCTAGCTTTATACGTGGGTGTTCCATCAGCATAGGTTCCGGTAGCATCTGCAATGCTCAGTTCCGCGTTAAGCAGATTCATTTTATAATTTTCTTTCCATTGATCTATCTGGATATTAAATTCATCAACACCCAGATTCGTTTCTTTCGCCCACTGATAGAGCGTCATCAACTGGCCGAGATAGTTCTGGGCGATATTTAAAAGCTGGTCGGCTTTCTGATACTCCCCTTGAGCACGAAGATCTGTTATCTGTCTCTTAACGTCCTGTGCCAAACTGGCCTGTTCTTTTTGAGTATTGTATCGAAGAGTCGCCGCGTTATTCTGGATCGCGTCATACTGTGCCTGGCCAATCCCACCACGGTCTCCTCTCGCTTCAGCATACAGGGCCTGGTTATCTTTGGACCGTGCCTCATCCGCGTCGATCTGGTCGCGCTGAGTCTGGAACTGTTCCTGCGCGTCCTGCATCTGTCTCTGAAGATCAGTAGTACCTTGCTGCACTGCACGATCCGCGCTACGAACAGCCTGCTCTTCCTGCGCGGCTTTCATCTGGTCCAGCATAGCTTTCTCTTCATCTATATTGATATGCTCAAGCTTTCCGATATCAACGTCGTACTCGGGGTTATTACCTTTGAGTATGTCCTCAAGATAAGCGGTCTGGTCTTTTCCATTCGGGTTGAGGTACTGGTTCAAAACATCCGGATTAGACTGAATTTTGCTGGCCCAGTCAACGGCAGCTGGAGCAGCTGCTCCACCACCGGAACCGCCGCCTCCGTAGTAACCCCCACCACCGGAGCCAGGATCATCTTTCTTTCCCGAGTCAGGGTCTTTAACATCATTCGCTTTGTTGTTAATCAAACCAGTTGCTGTGCCGACCTTAACCCAGGCTTTCTGTTCATTTGTCGCCGCATTCTTTGATGTCTCTTTGTACTGGGCGTTACCACCAACACCGCCGCCGGTATCGGTCTGGGCCATCATAGAAGAAGACGGTTTAAATGCACTTGCCATTCCTTAGATCATCTCCTTATATACGGAATAGCCCATTCTGCTATTAAGCAGAATGGGCTCAATACTTTCAATATTATTCTTCGGTTTCCTCAATCTCTTCCGGTTCAACGTGCCAATGCTCCTCGTTGATCGTAGTAGAAGAATCCGCAAGACCTTCTCCGATGATATAAGCGATGACAGATGCACCAGCCATGATCAGGGATGTTACCTTCTCGATCGAGTCGCTACCGGCGTTCTGGAACGCCATCAGGCAAGTTACGAAAGATGCCACAGCCAGCCAGAATTTACGAGATGTAAGTTTACGAACAATATCATTCCACGTCATAATCTTAACTCCTTTTAAAATGTTATGGTCTTCTATACCGATCGCTCTGCGCAATCAGCAAGATCATAAATATTACAAGCACTGCGAAAAAATAATTCATTCCTTTTCAAGTGCTACTACTTTTGTTTCTATAACGGCTATTGACTTTTCTATGTTCGTCAATTTCTCAGCATAACCGTTATGGATATCCAGCTTTTCTTCTATTCGACCGAGTCTGCTGTTAAGCTCCTGCGCTTTAAGCGCTTCATCAATTGCGGCTTGTTTAGCCTTTGTTGTTTCTTCCTCTGTCCTCTTTAACCGGTTTCCACGATTGATAAGGATCTGACAAATAACTGAAGCTGCTGCCATAATTAATGCGGTAATAATTGCGTCACTCATCATGGTTCACCAACCTTCTCAGGATCTACTCCCTGAAGCTCATTGATGCTTTCCCATATCAGTTCCAGCTCATTTACCGTTGCTTCCCAGTGCGATTTCTGTAGACAGGCGAAGTAACCTAGAACGCCGCCAAGAACAAGAAAGGAAAGCCCTATAACAATACCAACCATCCCTGCACTCCTTTAATGAAAAATAATCTGCCATACATCGGCATCCGCTACTCCGTCTGTCGGCAACAGGTTTTCAAGTTTGAAATCGTTCAGCGCGAGTTCAGTGTCGAAACCAAAGTCACCGTCACATCCGCAGTCACCTACATCATAGCCAAGTTCGTTCAATATCAACTGGAGCAGGTAAACATCCCTGCCCTTGTCGCCTTTACTTACATACCGGATGTGAACATCAAAACCGTCTCCAGGTTCAGGTTGGGGTTCAGGCTCCGGGCCAGGATCTGGAGCACTACCGGTGTTCCGGTCGTAGATATCCCGGGCCATTGCATATCTCAAAGATAAAGCTGCGTCGGACATATCCGCAGGTCTCTCGTATTTACGAAGAACCGCTGCGGTCATATCCCACATTGATGCGTTGCTGTCCAGTACTTCAAAAACTGAGGCATATTCCGGTGAACATATTTCCTCGAAGAGCCAGTCAACACCGATCTGCTCGTCGCCGATACTCGTGCCTCTCTTCTTAGCAAGATCGTACAACCCGGCCTTCCTCGACCAGAACGTCCACTGACACAAGCCATAGCCTCCACCACCAGGGCCGTTATAAACAAACTCCTGACGACCAATAGCTCCGTTGTCTACCAGAGCTGTATATTCAATTGACTTCACGTATCCGTTGCTGAAATCACCCTGAAGTCTGTAAGGAACCAAGCCGCTTTCCGCCTGCATGTTACCCATGATCGCAGCGGTAGCGTTCTCGCTGAATCCTTTTGCTCTTAACTTTTTCCAGATAGAAGACTCACTCATCGTCATCGTCCTCCGTATCTTTACTGTGTTCGTCGATCAGCTCATTCACGAACACGTCTAATTCATCTCGTTCTATCATCTTTGCATACCAACATAATGAGCACTGTTATTAAACCAGCAAGCTCTGCAATATGCAGAGCTATACTGATCGGAATATAAAGAATAGGTATTTCTATCATGTGTGATTCCTCATAAGGAGAATACCGTTGAGACCGTTTGTACGACCGGAACTGTTATCTCCACCGCCAGCACCGCCGGAACCAGGTGTGTTGTACACAGCGCCGCCGCTATGACCGGCTCGAGAACCACCGCCGCCGCCATTAGCGTATTTAACATTGTCAAAGCTGGAGGAGTTATCAAAGGCATATACACCACCGCCGCCTGATCCATAGCCAATATAGGTAGCTGGGTATGTGTGGTCGTTGATATAGTCGCCTCGTCCACCGTCGCCACTGTTACCACCGGAATTACCGCCTCCGCTTCCACCTGCTTCACCTTTACCGGAAGTAAGAAGGCTACCGAGAACAGAACTGGAGGAAGAAATCGTTACTGCATATTCTGTATCGACCGCAAGTGTAGTACCAAGCAAACGGTTAACAGCGCCTCCGCCGCCTCCACCGCCAGCTCCATAACCATACTCGTAAGATCCATAAGCATAACCACCATCTCCGCCGGGGCCAACCAAACACACATCGACGCTCGATCCAAGGTACCGGAAAATGAGAGTACCGGATTTCCTGACCCACATCTTCCAATTGCTGCCGCTCGGAGAGATCTTAATCTTATTGGCGATATCAATCTCGACGCCTTCATACGTATAGGTTGTACCATCAACCGTAAATTCAATAACCGGAACATTCGTGAGCAGAGACACCGGTATAACAAGGTCGTATGCCGATACATCAACTGTTTCGGAAGCTGTAGTAGCATTGTCCGCAGTTACACTCCACAAGCCTAAGCCGGTATACGGAACCAGAAGATCGCACATACCGCTGGAGTCCGCTGTTCCGGTAAGCGTATCCTGTCCTGTCTTCGTTGCAGAAACAGAAGCGCCCGGATGAGTAGTAACACGGATAATAGACCCATAAAAGAATGTAACGGGATAAGAAGCACCAAACGTAGTGACCGCTACACTATCCGTTTTTGTTACGCCGTTATATACGCAGGTAAGTGACCACGTTCCAATAATAGGAACTTCAAGAGAGCACTCACCTGTTCCGGTAACAGTAAGCCCTAAACAGGTTGCGGATACATTCGCGCCTGTAGGGGCGGTTACCGATATAATCGACATCCCGCCCTGTACTAAATTAATTATCATATGGTGCTCACCAATCCTTACTCACCGGCGCTGACTGTCACAGCATACACGTACTCTGTTCCGTAAGGAATGGAAACATGAATGAGCGTTTCACCTTCTGCAACACCAACCACACGAACAGATCTATTATGCTCCTGGCTGACAGTTGCAACGCTTGTGTCCTCAGAGGATACCGTGAGGGTTCTCCCCGTTGTTGAATTCTCAGGATAGTAATCAACTGTTCCTTCTATTCTTCCACCAACTGTCAGCTCATCAAGATCACGCTTCCAATCAACTGTGAAATCAGTAGCCTGCAGAGTAATAGGAACAGGCTCTTCAGTGGAAAGAAGCAAAACCTTGATACCATTGATCTTTACCGTAAGTCCTGGAACGATGCCTGGGTTAACGATCTCGATTGTCCACGAGTCATAAGGATTGTAAATGGCTGACCACTTACACACCTTGCCGATTCGGATTGCTTTCTCATCGCTGCACCCAACCCAGATAACATCTTCATAAAGCTGATCCATACGGATACCAAAGGCTTTCGGATAGTCCTCTGAATACTCATCGTGGTTATACGCACCGAGGTCATAGCTGATCTCGACAACAGCGTATCTCGCACTCTTCTTTGTATAACGCTTATTAGCGAGGAAGTACTTTACTGCTCCCTTATAACTTGCGTCGTTATCATCAAGGCTGGGGAATTCTTTCTCCAGGTCAATGAGATCAACAGCAAAGTCATATACTTTGAAGCTCTTGATAACGCCCTTGAAGAAGTCTGTGTATTCTTCCTCGTCGTTCTCATAGCCCATCCTCGCGCCTATTGTCAGATTGCCGTTTACAGTAGGAGTACCGTAATCGCCAGACATATGCCCGATTTCAAGAAGGTTCTCATCATACAGAGTAATCACGCCGTCTTTACGCTGAACGATAGCCGTATAGACTTTGTGATGGTAACCAGTGTAGTTCTTATTGTCGATCGTCAGGTTGTTGACATATCGCCAGTCACGACGGAATTTCATAAATCCACCGTAAGCGACCGCCTCCATGTCAGTTCCTTCCTGCATGGACAAACCAACGTCAAAGCCTTTATCCGTCTTCCCACCAGTTCCTGTATCCGGCATCTCCGCACTCATCGCAGAGAAAACAGGATAGAAAGTAAAGTTTGGTTTCGGACCATCCGCAGCCATATCATCGAACTGATACTGCACGGTAATGGTGAAATCGCTAGCATCTTCCAGGAGAGCAATCCCTGTATCAATAGCATAAGTTCCATCCATCGTAAGACCTTCACCCTCGACATACGAAGGATCGTCCGCAATGTCGAAGATCGGAGTAGGTGTGGTATGGGTAGAAATGTCCTCACCAACCAGAAGGATAGAAACCTGGGAGTCACTCAGCGCTTTATTATAAACAGAAGCTTCCTTCATTACGCCCTTGTAATAAGACAAGGGTCGATTGCACCCAAGCGTAGAACCGCCGAAACGAAGAGTACCGGCTGTTCCGCTTGTGAAGTTGTACAAGCCCATATTGACGTCATCAAGCGTTGCCGGTGTAGAAGCATCCGACCTGAAAGCGAACACTTCGATCTTGCCAGACCCCATCTTGTGACGGAGGATAGCACGAGAGGACTTGCCAACCGCAAAGAAGTTATTTGCGGTATTGCCATCAATCTTACCTGTGCTATCAGAATGATACTCACCATTGAGCCAAAGATATGTCCATGCTTCATCCAGATATCGGGGGCCAAACTGCAAGCTGATATTGTCCGAGGAATCACTGATCGTTATCGGACGAATCAAGTAGGAGTGATCCCCAGCGCCATTGTTGCCGGTAGTAGTGGTGTCAATGAAAACTGTCCAGCTTGTATCTGTTGCACCAATGGACAGCTCCGTATCTACAATTGTAGGATTGTCACCGGCACCGGCAAACGTGTACCCATCATTATACCCAGGAAGATCCTTAATATCCCATATAGGATCGGGAATATCGGGATCACTCTTCGCCTGATACCCAAGTTCAGGTTTACCATTAACGACAGAAGATACGTCGTTATCTCTCATCTCGGAAAACTCTGGGTTAAGTCTAGCGCTCTTCAGACTCTGGAAACGATCGATCTTACTCAGATCCTCAAACTCCACAGAGTCATCAATACGACAGTTGTAGATACTGTAAAGCTCATCAAGAGCGAATGTACCACCAACCAGATCGCAGTCATTAAAGTACGGTCTTAATCCGATATTGTTTTCCCACACAACACCATTATGGAACTCCGCTTTCAGGAAGTGACAGAACTTCGCATTCGGATCATCTTCCAAAGCAACATCTGTCATAGTGTTATTGCGGATAACAACCTGCTCATAGAAGTACCCACGGATGAGAACAGGGTTTCCT
>Ga0310786_10007126_pt1 | contig 14658 bp, 9 predicted proteins | sample AusTroGonzalo_MG_FD_203881 | JGI IMG/M metagenome (GOLD analysis project Ga0310786, IMG submission 203881) | Bovine rumen microbial communities from tropical cattle in Woodstock, Queensland, Australia - Gonzalo_03 (v2) (version 2) | ecosystem: Host-associated > Mammals > Digestive system >... | reverse complement strand
CGTCATGACACGTAAGAGAATCCTTCTGTCTGACAGCGCGCGACCCGGTACCAACCAGCTTGCCATCGCAGTATACAGATGGGACAGAGAGCGTTACGGTCACGTCATGAAGGAACTGATGAACTTCGGTTTCTCAGGTCTTATCAGACCTGTCAGAATCGTTGCAGAGCCTTTGCTCGAGATCTCCAATCTGCATCTTAATATCAACAACGTTCCCGACGCTTACGTAAACCAGCTAGACATCATTAATCCTAATGCACAGTCGACTTCACTTACGACTAACGTTAAGAACGGTATCAACAGAAATAACTTCTCGGTAACGGCTGACTTCAGAGTAAGGAACCACACCGATTACATAATGCCTTATCAGCTGAGCGTATCTCTGATGGAGGTAAGACCTGAGTACGATCCGTATAAGCTTCCGCTTGTTCAGATCAGTATCCAGTCACAGGCGGGCGGTACTGCTCAGTCCAGAAGTACATGCAGGGATAAGGTAGAGTTCGTAGCACTCGACGTCGCTTCATGGAATGATGCGGCTCCGGTACTTTATGATCTCATCATCGAGGTCCTCGATTCTGAGGGAAGGTCCATCTGCGTTAAGAAGAAGAGATTCGGTTTCAGAACAGCCGAGATCCTCGCTGATAAGCTTCATATCAACGACGTACCCGTTAAGCTTAATATCGTACGTTACTGTGAATTCGATCCTAAGGGCGGTATTACAGTTCCGATCGGAAGATTCCGTCAGGATATCATACTGATGAAGCGCTGCGGCATTAACGCGGTTATGGGCGAAGGATTCCCGTTAAGCGATGAGTTCCTTAATCTGTGCGACCAGTACGGTATGTACGTTATCGCATGCTGTGACAGAAAGCTCATGAGAGATTATGCGGAGAGTGCGGTTAACCATCCCTGCGTAGTCATGTGGGCCTTCAACGACTACCGCTTCAATAAGGACAAGTGTCTCAAGGTCAAGAATGAGATCAAGTCCGAAGTAGATCACAACAGAGCATGGTACTGCAGTGAGGACGATGCCAAGGCGGTATCCGATATCCTGCCTTTCCCGAACGAGTCCGGTATTGTTTACGGTCCCTGGGTTGACTTGTGCCTTGACCGTAAGGAGCTGTTCGCGAAGAACAAGACGGGAAAGAATATTTTCGACACGGTTCCGGGAAGAAAGCGTTTCCCTGATGATACTGCCGATTATAAGTGGATCCACCACGCTGATCTCGTAGGAGGTAAGAACAAGGACGACAGCTGTATCGGTCAGGGTATCGTAGATGCGGAGAGAAACCCGCACCCGATCTACCTCGATATCAAGAACCAGTGCAATACGCTGAATATCTTTTCGCATCCCGATGATCCGTCCACGCTGACGCTTCGCAATGCGCATCCGTTCGCTTATACTGCAGAGCTCCTTCTCGAGTGGCAGGTCCAGCTCGGCGGCCAGGCGGTAATGACGGGAAGAGGAACAATCCCTCAGATCGAGCCTTACGGCACGAGAACTCTGAAGTTCCCGATCAATATTGACAAGTATCTTGAAGACGGCTGGGCTGACGGTAAGCCTGAGCTCGTCGAGATGTATATGAACCTTCTGTCGCATCAGATCGTCTTCTCGATCACGCTGAAGCTCGCGAAAGACACATACTATGCCAAGGAAGGCTTCGAGATCGCATTCTACCAGGATGTCATCGCACCCGACTGCGGACTTCCGGGCGGAGGCAGGAGTAAGCCTGCTGCGGTAATCGAGGAGAAGGTACCGGTATCGCCTAATGCGCTTCCTGCACCTGAAGTTACCGAGGATAATTTCGACGGCTCACTCACAGTAATGGAGCAGCCCGTAGAGGAAGAACTCGATGAGATACCTCTCACCGAAATGGCTATGGCTATCGCTGAGTCTGAGGCTCTCGAGGAGACTTCCGTAACTAAGATTCAGAAGGCTGAGCTCACGGCGCTGCCTGACTGTCTGCAGTTTAATACTGAAGCTTTAAGCATCCGTTTCTCACGTAATGACGGTGCGCTCTTCGGTATTGCTTCACACGGCTTCGAGTTCATCAAGGGCCCCATGATGCCGAGCTTCTACAGATGTCCTTCCAATATCGACAGAACTGACAGAAGCTTCGTACTCTCGAGAACTATCTTCTCGAATGAGAGCGACTACGAGCAGATCCAGAAGTCTATCAAGTTCGACGGTATGAACTACGGCGTAGTTAACGGCGTGTTCTCACTCATATCAAGATATAAGTCTTTCGCATTTAAGGGCGATATCCTCGTAGCTTATGAAGTTCCTTCGAAGGATCTTATCAGAGTTACGTTAAACTTCACGCCCAGATACGATATGGTTCGCTACGGATTCCGTATGCCGGTTACTAAGGACGACATGCTCTGTACATGGTACGGAAGAGGTCCCGGAGAGTCTTACTACGACCGTAAGAATGCGACTCGTATCGGACAGTTCTCTGCGGGCGCAGATAAGATCTTCCACTCATATGCAAGACCTGCCGAGAACAGCTCTCACACAGAGACTGATTCCATGAGACTGCAGTCATCGCAGGGAAGTTCGTTCGTAGTTACGAGGGTGACAGGCGATAAGAAGTTCGATTTCACTATTCTGCCGTTTACACCTGAACAGATGAATGAATCCTTGCACGATGAGCTTCTTAGACAGAACGATTTCTGTGAATTGATGATCGACTTCTGTTCCAAGGAAATCGAGCGTACGGATACGAATACTACGAATTTGCCGCTAAAGAAAAACGTCACCTATAAGGAGACGTTTGAGATTAAGATCAACGAGAGATAATACTGATCAGACGTTAAATCTGAACAGTACTACGTCGCCGTCCCTCATCACGTATTCTTTTCCTTCGGATCTTACAAGGCCCTTCTCTTTGCATGCTGCCATTGAACCGAGTCCTACGAGATCGTCGTAGGAAACAACTTCTGCACGGATGAATCCGCGCTCGAAGTCAGAGTGGATCTTACCTGCAGCCTGAGGAGCCTTAGTGCCTTCCTTGATTGTCCATGCACGAACTTCCTGAGGACCTGCTGTGAGGTAGGAGATGAGTCCGAGAAGCTTATAGGAAGCCTGGATCATCTTATCGAGACCTGCGGAATCAAGGCCTAAGTCATCAAGGAACATCTGTCTGTCCTCATCGTCGAGCTGGCTCAATTCTTCTTCGATCTTAGCGGAGATAACAACTACCTGGGAACCTTCCTCGGCAGCAATCTTCTTAACTGTGTTTACGTAAGGGATGTCATCGTTACCGATCTCATCTTCCTTGATGTTGCAGCAGTAGAGGACAGGCTTCATCGTGATGAGCTGAAGGTCCTTAGTGAACTCCATCTCGTCAGCATCGAGCTCTACTGATCTTGCAGCCTTCTCAGCCTCGAGAGCTGCATAGATCTTCTCATATACGTCGAGAGCAGCCTGGTATGTCTTGTCGCCGCCCTTCATCATCTTCTTTGTTCTGTCGATTCTCTTCTCCATAACTTCCATGTCAGAGAGGATGAGCTCGAGATTGATTACTCCGATATCACGCTCAGGATCTGCGTTACCGTCAACGTGGATAACGTCGGGATCGTCGAAGCATCTTACTACGTGAACAACTGCATCAACTTCTCTGATGTTGGAGAGGAACTTGTTTCCGAGACCTTCACCTTTGCTGGCGCCCTTAACGAGACCTGCGATATCAACGAACTTGATAACTGCAGGTGTGTACTTCTCGGGGTTATACATCTTGGCGAGTTCATCGAGTCTGCTGTCAGGAACAGCAACAACACCTACGTTAGGCTCGATGGTGCAGAAGGGGTAGTTAGCCGACTCTGCGCCGGCCTTAGTGATCGCATTGAAAAGTGTACTCTTTCCTACGTTCGGAAGTCCTACTATACCAAGTTCCATTATATATACCTCTGTTCTTATTAATTATTTCCAATAGAGCCTACGTATTGTACCACCACTTTGTCGTTTTTTGTCGTTTTTTGTCGACAATTGTCGGTTTTTAAGGCTTCGGACCCTGCTATCGTTAAAGAGGAACAAGGAATAAGGAGGATATTATATGGCTGCCAAAACAGCATTGGTAAAGGTTTTTACGTCCTTTATGGACGGAATGACGGCTGTAGATGCCCAGATCGAGGTATCTATAACGCCCGGACTTCCGTCATTTGACGTGATTGGACTTTGTGACTCATCGATAAGAGAGTCCAGAGGCAGGATTCAGCCTGCACTCGCGGCTTCGGGGTACAAGATGCCTAAAGGGCATATAACTGCTTCGATCTCACCGTCGTACATCAAGAAATCGGGAACGGGCTTCGACCTTCCGATTGCACTTGGAATGCTTATAGCTTCAGGCCAGATCCAGGTGCCGAGAGGAGTTCGTATCTATTCGACAGGTGAGATCATGCTCGACGGTACGGTTAAAGGCACTCCTGCGGCTTCTTTGAGGCTTCGAATGAGCCCGGATGAGTACGATATGGTATTCATCCCGGAAGAGGAAGCAGACGCCGCCAGATGCGCGAATCTTAAGTGCATGACTCTGAATAACTTAAGCCAGCTTCTCGATGTGTTCGAAGAGGAAGGTTATTCACCTGTATCTTACAGCGTCGACGATATCAATAAGTCGGAGGAGGAACTCCCGGACTTCTCTTCTGTTAAGGGACAGCAGAAGGCGATACGCGCTCTTCTTATCGCAGCTGCAGGAGTTCATAACATACTGCTTCTGGGAAGTCCCGGCTGCGGCAAGACGATGGCAGGAAAGATACTTGCAGGTATACTGCCGCCACTTAAGGGGGCAGAGATAGGTGACGTGTATTCGGTGATGGAAGCCGCCGGCCTCAAGGACGATCCCGAGGAAAGTCTCGTGTTAAGCGACAGAAGACCTTTTCGCTATATATACCCGGGGATGAGTAAGGGAAGGATCCTTGGGACGCCGAGTAAGCTCATGCCGGGCGAGTTTGCTCTTGCCAATCACGGCGTGCTGTTCGCGGACGAGATCTTCGAGTTCAAGCGCGAGGTGATGGAGGCGCTGCGTGTGCCGCTCGAGGACCATGTGGTGCGCATGACCAAGGACGGCAGGAACTTCGCTTTCCCGGCTTCGTTTGTTTTCGTTGCCGCGGGTAACCCGTGTAAGTGCGGCATGCTTTACGAGGAAGGCAGAAGGTGCACGTGCACACCGCGAGTCATAAACACGTATATGTCGCGGTTATCAGGTCCCATAAGGGACAGGATAGACCTCGTAGCTGAGATGAGGTCGATATCAGGGGAGTATCTCGCGGAGTCTGCGGTAAAGGAAGATATCAGGGTTAATGAGGAGATGAAGTCCTATGTTAAGGCCGCATGGGATATGCAGAGAAAAAGGTTCAACGACGGAGTGTTTAACGGCACTTGCTGTAATGCCGACGCCGACTTGTTCAGGGCGAGCTCGGAGGTAGTCAGGTACGCAGCCGAGATAGCGGAAGCATCTGGGTTCTCGGCAAGGGGATTCAACAGGATCCTACGCGTGGGAAGGACCATAGCAGACCTGGACGGAAGAGAGGATATGGAAACGAGTGATGTAGCCGAAGCAGGCATATACAGGAAAGGAGAATTACAGTATGGACGCGCTGGATTTAAGGCTTCTTGAGCACACTGCGATAAGAAATGTAACGCAGATGGATTATAGGGTGTGGGCAGAACTTAGGGATACAAGGATTATCGGTGCTAATGAACTTCCTGATCTAAACAGATTGGCGAATATTCTTAAAACTGAGGAAAAGCAGCTTCTGGGTGGAAGATCCATAGGATTGATTGACGATGCTGTGAATAACTCGGATAAGGTTAAAGCAGCGGTGGACCGATACGCGAAGATTGCTGACGCTAATAACATCAAAGTTATCGGCAAAGGCAATAAGTATTATCCGCATATATGGGAATACTTAAGCGGTATGCCGCCTGTATTGTTTGTAAGAGGTGACTGCAATACATTACGTGATCTCGATGTGTATGGCGGATGCTCGATAGTGGGTACCAGGGACCCCGGAAGATATGCTCTGTATGCGACAAAGGAGTTCTCTCAGAAGCTATGTAAGAAGAATATTGTTATCGTATCAGGCATGGCACTCGGTATAGACAGAATGGCACACGAAGCCTGCCTGGATGTCGGAGGCCGTACTATTGCGGTATTGCCCGGAGGATGTGACGTGATCTATCCGTATCAGAATTACGATATCTATGAGCGAATCTGCGGGACCGGTGCCGTTGTGTCAGAGATGCCGCCCGGACAGGAAGTGATCAAGCAGTACTTTCCTTCGAGAAACAGGTTGATATCCGCTTTATCTGATGTCTGTCTGGTAATGGAAGCGGGGCAACACAGCGGTACTCTGCATACAGCTTCATTCGCTGCGAATCAGAGCAGGGACGTGTTCGTATTGCCTAACAGTATCTATGCCAATAACTCCATCGGAGGCCTTGAGTTGCTTCGTGACGGCGCTGAAGTGCTCATTGATGTTGATACTGTATGCGAGAGGATACAGGATTCGGTTCTGGACAGAGAAACTGAGGTTACGGAATGCATTGACGACGATGATATAGAAGATCTGTGGGAGCGGGCACGGTATGATAGAGAGTCGCTTAGTGAAGAGGATTGGAAGAAGCTGATATGCGATGAGTTATCCGAACGTCCGAAGAATATCGACGATATTTGCGCCACCCTCGGAATACCGTTTTCCTTTCTTTCCGCTCTGGTTACTAATCTTGAGACCGAAGGCCGCATCGCGAATGAGCGCGGGAAATATGTTTTGACAATTCAAGGCGGTTAATCTATAGTAAAACACTGAATCGATTGAAAGCGGTGAAGTTTAGCAATGGGAAAGAATCTTGTTATCGTTGAGTCTCCTGCCAAGGCAAAGACCATCGAGAGATATCTTGGACACGATTATAAGGTAACGGCTACGGTAGGTCATTTCAGAGATCTGCCGGATAAGACGCTGGGTGTTAGTGTCGAGAATGATTTTAAGCCCTTATATATAGATAAGAATGTAAAGGTAAAGAAGGAACTCATCGCTCTTGCTGCCCAGGCCGATCAAGTTTATATCGCTACCGACCCGGACCGTGAGGGAGAAGCTATCGCATGGCATGTTGCCAAGACCTTGAAGATCGATCCTCTGTCAGAGTGCAGAGTTACATTCAACGAGATCACTAAGAAGGCAGTTCAGGCTGCTATCGATAATCCGAGAACAATCGACATGAACCTTGTCGATGCTCAGCAGGCAAGAAGAATCCTAGACAGACTTGTAGGTTATGAGTTGAGCCCTCTTCTGTGTAAGAAGATCAGAACAGGTCTTTCTGCTGGCCGTGTTCAGTCTGTTGTAACAAGAATGGTCCTTGATAAGGATGCTGAGATCGATGCATTCGTACCTGAGGATTACTGGAATCTTTCCTGCGAGGTTACACCCGGAGCTAAGAAGGATTCATTCACTGTTAAGTACTTCGGTACTTTCGCTTCTAACGAGATCGTTAAGCCCGAGGGCGGTAAGGTTTCCGATAAGGCTGTTGCGCAGAGGATCTACAACAACGTTAAGGAGAGCGACCTCGAGGCATTCAGCGTGAAGAAGGGCAACGGCTCAAGAAAGCCCGCTCCTCCGTTTACTACATCCACGATGCAGCAGGAGGCTTCGAGAAGACTCGGCTTCACAACGAGAACAACTACAAGAGTTGCACAGCAGCTTTATGAAGGTGTCAATATCGAGGGACAGGGTCAGACGGCTCTCGTAACTTATATCAGAACAGACTCCGTAAGAATCTCCGATGAGGCAGTAGCTGCATCGAAGGGTCTTATCAAGGAGAAGTACGGCAAGGAATTTGTCTGCCCTTATGACAGAAAGTTCAAGAATAAGAATTCAGCTCAGGATGCACACGAGGCTATCAGACCTTCACACTTCGATCTGAATCCTGATTCTATCAAGTCATCGCTTTCCAACGAGCAGTACAAGCTCTATAAGCTCATCTGGGAGAGATTCCTCGCATCACAGATGGCTGATGCTGTTACTAATACAGTTACTATCGATGCCAAGTGCGGCGATGATGTATTCCGTGCTACAGGTGAGACGGTTGTTTTCCCGGGCTTCCTCGCAGCTTACGGTGACATCAAGGACGATAAGAAGGCTGACGAAGGCAAGGCTATCCTGCCTGAGGTAAGCGAGGGTGCAGTTCTTAAGAACCTCGGCGCTAAGATCGAGGCTAAGCAGACACTGCCGCCTGCACACTATAACGAAGCTTCTCTTATCAAGGCTATGGAAGAGTTCGGTATCGGAAGACCTTCCACATATTCTAAGACGATTACTACGGTTCTCGACAGAAAGTATGTCGAGAAAGAAGGTAAGAACCTTCTTATTACTGATCTCGGTAAGCTTGTTACCAACATGCTCGAGGAGAACTTCAACGAGATCGTTGATGTATCTTTCACAGCCGGCATGGAGTCAAAGCTCGACGATGTCGAGATGGGCGAGAAGGACTGGGTAGAGCTTCTTAAGAATTTCTATCCGGGCTTCCACGACAAGATCAAGCAGGCTGATGCCAATATCGAGAAGGTTAAGATCGAAGACGTTAAGACAGGCGAGATCTGCCCTGACTGCGGCGGCGAGCTCGTTATCAAGGACGGAAGAAACGGTAAGTTCATTGCCTGCTCCAACTATCCTGAGTGTAAGTACACGAGAAACATCGAAGTACAGGCTAAGGGTAAGTGTCCTCTGTGCGGATCCGGACTTCTCGTTAAGAAGACGATCAAGAATCACAGAACATTCTATGTCTGCGATAAGAAGGGTAACGATCCCGAGTGTAAGTTCATCTCATGGGATATCCCCGTAGAGGGCAAGAAGTGTGAGACCTGCGGTTCTTACATGGTTCTCCACAGATTCAGAGGCAAGATGTATCCGAGATGCGGCAACGAAGACTGCCCTTCGAGGAAGACAAGAAAGAAGTCCGATTCGGACGGTAAGGCAGAGGATGCCTGATCAGGTAAATAAGATAACAGTTATTGGAGCCGGCCTCGCAGGATGCGAGGCTGCTCATATTATTGCTTCATTTGGCATCGAGGTTGACCTCTATGAGATGAAGCCTGTAAGGAAGTCTCCCGCACATAAGTCCGACATGTTCGCTGAGCTTGTATGCAGCAACTCTTTAAGAGCTGCTTCCATCATCAATGCGGTAGGTCTCCTTAAGGAAGAATTACGCAGGATGGGTTCTCTCATCATGGAGGCTGCCGATAAGGCAGAGGTTCCGGCAGGCGGCGCGCTTGCGGTAGACCGAGATGAATTCTCAGGATACATAACAGAGAAGATCAAGAACAATCCGCTTATCCATGTGAAGGTAGAAGAAGTCGATCATATCCCGATGGAAGGCACAGTCATCGTAGCAACAGGTCCTCTCACGGACGGCAAGCTCTACGACGATATCATGAGACTTACGGGTAATGCCGATCTTCATTTCTTCGATGCAGCTGCACCGATCGTATCTTATGAATCCATCGACATGAATAAAGCGTTCAGACAGTCCCGTTACGGCAAGGGCGGCAACGACTACATCAACTGCCCCATGAATGAGGAAGAGTACAAGGCTTTCTATAACGCACTCATCGAAGCGGAGAAGGCTGACGTGCACGGCTTCGACAAGATCAATGTTTTCGAGGGGTGCATGCCGATAGAAGTAATGGCATCAAGGGGAGAGGACACGATGAGATTCGGCCCCTTAAAGCCCGTCGGCTTAACTGACCCCAACACGGGTAAGGAACCGTATGCATGCCTTCAGCTTAGACAGGACGACAGAGCGTCCACGATGTATAACCTCGTAGGATTCCAGACCAGATTAAAGTTCGGCGAGCAGAAGAGAGTCTTCGGTATGATACCGGGACTTGAGAATGCAGAGTACTTACGATACGGCGTTATGCACCGTAATACATATATCAATTCACCTAAGCTTCTTAATTCCGATTACAGCATGAAGGAGCATCCTGATATCTTCTTCGCAGGTCAGATAACGGGAGTTGAAGGTTATATCGAGTCAGCGGCTTCCGGTTTCTTCGCAGGCCTTAATGCTGCATTAAGAGCTAAGGGCATCGATCCCAGAGAGACTCTTAACGATGAGACGGTAATCGGCGCGATGGCCTGCTATGTATCAGATCAGTACATTACCAAGTTCGTTCCCATGAATGCGAACTTCGGTATTGTAGCTAGTATGCCTGGTAAATTCAGAGGTAAGACAGCCAAGCAGGATAAGAATACTGCGATTGCTGAGCGTTCACTTGCTCGAATTGATGCTTTTAGCGATATAATCAAAGAGATAACCAATTGATTTAAGGAGATTCTGATGAATCTGAAGAGAGTTCCCAAGGAAGATTATGTGCCCGAACAGCACGGGCCTGTCTATAACTTTTTCTATTCGATCAAGACACACTTATTCACGCTGATGTCAGCCAACGTGCTCTTCCTGGTATTCAATATACCGATGATGCTTGTCTCGTTCGGCTTCACGTTGTTTTTCCTTCCGTATACCAACAGCGTATTTATCCCTGAGAACTTCGCTCAATTCATGTACGAGTCCGGAGTTGTCGGTAACCAGTCTATCAACGACGTAGGTACAGATGCAGCATATCAGATCTATTACCTGATCGTTCTGTTCTGCGTTATGTTCCTTCTGGGAAGCACGCTTCTTGTTATCGGCCCTTTCCAGGCAGGCTTCTCGCAGATCTACAGAAACCTTTACAGGCAGGAGGGAGTATTCCTCTTTACGGACTTTAAGGAAGGTATGAAGAATAACTGGAAGCAGTCGCTTGCAGCTTCACTCATTTCTGTTGTAGTAACAGCGCTGTGCCTTCTTGCTACAGGCTTCTATCTTAATATCGGCACTTCATGGGGAACTGCGATCGGAACTTTCTTCGTAATCCTGTTCTTCGTATTTATCATCATCCAGAATATGGTCTATACGATGATTGTCTCGAGAGAACTTCCTCTTCGTAAGATCTACAAGAATGCGTTCCTGTTCTTCCTTCTGAAGTTCGGACCGTGCTTAGGTCTTGCGCTGATGCTCATCGTAACTTTGATTATCATTCCGTCATTCCTTCTTATAACGACAACGTACTTCGCTTATGCGGTCGTAGTCTTCTACTATCTGACATTTATCTTCGGCTTCGTACAGTATACGATAGCTTACTTCACGGGCGAACTTATCAAGGAGTATATGGCTCCGATGGATGCGGAAGAGGACCCTGAGGAAGATGATGAGGCTGATGCTGAGTCTGAGTCTTCTGAGGAATCAACGGAAGAGGAAGGCGATGCAGACTAGTTTTGCAGATCTGCCGGCACTGCACGGACTTATCCTTCCGGCTGTTGTCCTGTTTGTGTTAACTACGGCCGTTTTCATATGGTTTTCAGTCGTTTACATCAAGAAAGACGGCTTCGGTCACCCGGATGACAACGACCTTTATATCGACTGTGCCTGGTTCTGCGAGATTGGTAAGAGACCTTCGCAGCAGGATTCGGTCTATATCTCTCCCTTAGAAGATTACCGTAAATACGGTATTACCGCTCTCGTCGCGGACGGCATGGGCGGTATGGAGTACGGCGGCGAGATCTCTGAGAAGGTCGCTGATTTCGTTGAGAGTATGTGCCCGATGTCTTTCTTCGCTTCCGAGCAGAATGCGGATGAATTACGACGCCTCTCCAACGTCCTTTACGATGAGTACCAGCTTCACGGCGGCTCGACACTCGCGATGGTCCATATCACGGGTAACTTCATGAATTACTACAGTGTAGGCGACAGCGACATTATTCTTATTCGCGACGGCTCGCCCACGATCCTTAACCCCAGACAGAACTATATGTCGATATTGATAAAGTCTCTGTGCCGTAATAACAAGCAGACACAGACGGCTTACAGCAACCCCAAGGCGCGTTCGCTCGTTGACTTCATGGGTAACAAGAATCCGAGGGTCATCTACACGAAGAAGCCCATCAGGATCTTCGACGGTGACAAGATCATCGTAAGTTCCGACGGTCTTACTGATGCCGTATCACTTCGTAACTTTAAGCACTACCTCAAGGACTCGGCGTCATCAACGGCGCTCGAATTAAAGCACGCAGTAGCTGCACGTAAGCGTCCGAAGCAGGATAACTACACCGCGATCGTCTTCACGGTCAAAAGGAGCCTTCTGTGATCGAGAACTATATTCTTATGCACAAGGGCGGACAGGAAGAGTACCGCGACAGCGTCTTCGTAAACTATTCGTCTGCGCTCACCATGGCTATCCTATACCTTCCTACGGAAGCTGAGTTCTCTGTAGCGGATGAGGCCTCCGTGCAGGCTCTTGTGCAGGCCAGCTCGAAAATGCGCTTCACTGACCTGTCCGAGTCTATCTATCCTATCCTCACGAATCTGCGTAACTACATGCTTATAAGGATCGACGACAACACCATCACGATCGAGCGTCACGGAAAGGTCTTCGCTTACATCGTACAGAACGGCGAGCTTAAGATGCTTCCTAACGGTAAGACTTCGCTCGAGGACGGCGACAGAGTCATCTGCTGTACAGCAGAATTCAAGCGCTGTCTTAACGACATCGCGATATTATCGGACGCAGTTATATCCGACAGTGCAGAAGAGTGGATGGACAATATGGTATGCAGGATCTCCGACAGGAACCGTCTGTCCGAGGGTAATCTTACAGCCGTTACGATGATCGTCCGATCGGGCGATTAACCGCCGTAGTATTCCTCGTAGAATGCCTTCGTGAAATCTCCGAGGCAGTCCTCGGCAATTGCTTCTCTTATCTTCTCCATAAGCTTAACCAGGAACCAGATGTTGTGGTATGTACACAGTCTCTGTCCGAACATCTCCTTAGCCTTAAGAAGGTGTCTTACGTAAGCTGCCTGGTAGTTCTTACATGCATAGCAGTCGCAGTTCGGATCCATGGGGCCGAAGTCTTCGGCATAGCACTTGTCTCTGATGATCCTCTTACCCTTGGAAGTGAGGATGGTTCCGTGTCTTCCAAGTCTCGTGGGAAGAACGCAGTCGAACATGTCGACGCCTCTTAAAGAACCCTCGATAAGATAGTCGGGAGTACCGACGCCCATGAGATAGCGGGGCTTCTCCTCGGGCATAAGAGGAACCGTGCAGTCGATCATCTTAAGGAACAGATCCTTAGGCTCACCGACGGAGATACCGCCGATAGCAAATCCGGGAAGATCTCTTGATGTGATCTGCTCAGCACTGATCGCTCTTAAGTCTTCGTACATAGAACCCTGGATGATACCGAACAGAGCCTGTGTATCGGGATCCTTATGTGAGTCGATGCATCGGTCGAGCCAGCGTGTCGTTCTCTCGAGCGAACGCTTCGCATAATCGTGAGTAGAAGGGTAGGGACAGCACTCATCGAAAGCCATGATGATATCGGCGCCGAGGTCGTTCTGGACCTTCATTGATATCTCGGGGGAGAGGAACTGTCTTGAACCGTCGAGGTGGGATCTGAACTTAACGCCTTCTTCGACGATGTCCTTAGGTCTTGCAAGTGAGAATACCTGGAATCCGCCGCTGTCGGTCAATACAGAGCCCTTCCAGTTCATGAATTTATGAAGGCCGCCGGCCTTGGCTACTATCTCGCTTCCGGGACGAAGCCAGAGGTGATATGTATTTGACAATATGATTCCTGCACCTGAGTCTGCGACTTCCTCGGGACTCATGCCCTTAACGGAAGCCTGTGTTCCTACAGGCATAAATGCAGGCGTGTCGAAAGTGCCGTGAGGCGTATGAACTCTTCCGAGTCTGGCGCCTGTCTGCTTACATGTGTGGATGTGCTCATACCATACAGGAAATTTACTCATGCTCAGGGAACCTCTTAAGATCTGTGATAAACATCGCATCGCCGAACGAGAAGAATCTGTACTTCTCCTTAACTGCTTCGTTATATGCATTGAGAACGTTCTCTTTGCCTGCCATAGCAGAGACGAGCATTACGAGCGTCGACTCGGGAAGGTGGAAATTCGTGATAAGGGCATCGATGCACTTGAACTCGTAGCCCGGGTAAATGAATATCTGCGTATCTCCTGCGCACGGCTTCATCTCAGGATCTGATGCCGCTACTGTCTCGAGTACGCGGGTAGAAGTGGTTCCTACGGATACGATGCGTCTTCCTTCGGCTCTGGCGGCTCTCACGATATCGGAAGCCTCCTGCCCGAAAGTGTAGCGCTCCGAGTGCATTTCGTGCTGTTCTATGTTATCGGACTTAACGGGACGGAATGTGCCGAGTCCTACGTCGAGTGTTACTTCTGCTCTGATTACACCCATGTCGTCGAGTTCCTTGAGAAGCTCGGGGGTGAAGTGAAGGCCTGCGGTAGGTGCTGCAGCGGAGCCCGGGATCTTAGAGTAGACCGTCTGGTAGCGCTCTCTGTCTACGAGCTGCTCGTGGATGTAGGGAGGAAGCGGCATAGTGCCCGCTCTGTCGAGGACTTCTTCCCAGATACCGTCGAACTCGAATCTCATGATCCTGTTGCCGTCGGGGAGCACGGCCTCGCACTCGGCCTCGAGCTCGCCCGGGATAAATGTGACTCTTCTGCCTTCTCTTACTTTCTTGCCGGGACGCGCCAGTGTCTCCCAACGCTTCTCATCGAGCCTCTTAAGAAGGAGGATCTCTACGG
>Ga0310786_10007125_pt1 | contig 14659 bp, 8 predicted proteins | sample AusTroGonzalo_MG_FD_203881 | JGI IMG/M metagenome (GOLD analysis project Ga0310786, IMG submission 203881) | Bovine rumen microbial communities from tropical cattle in Woodstock, Queensland, Australia - Gonzalo_03 (v2) (version 2) | ecosystem: Host-associated > Mammals > Digestive system >... | reverse complement strand
TGGATTACTTCAAGCAGAAGATCAAGAAGGGTGAGGTGGGCTCCAGTGCCATGCCGCATAAGGTGAATCCCATCGACTACGAGAATTCGGAGGGTAACCTCGGTATTGCTAATGCCGTTCTGCAGTTCTTGGCCGCCAAGTTGCCGGTCAGCCGCCTGCAGCGCGACCTTACCGACTCGACGGTGCTCCGTAACGTCGGCGTACCCATGGGACATGCCGTTATCGCTTTCCAGTCGACGCTCAAAGGTCTGCGCAAGCTGATTCTCAATGAGCAGAAGCTTCAGGAAGATCTGGATAATACTTGGGCCGTCGTGGCTGAGGCTATTCAGACCATTCTCCGCCGAGAGGCATACCCCAACCCGTATGAGACGCTGAAAGCGCTTACCCGTACCAACGAGCGCATGACAGCCGAGACCATCGCCAAGTTCATCGAGACACTTGATGTCAACGAAGATGTCAAGGAGGAACTGCGCGCCATCACACCCGCAAACTATACAGGCCTATAATTAATAATAATGTTTCGACCTTAATGACCTTAACGTCCTTAATGTCCTTAACAAATTAAAAAAAAGAAAACAATGATTGAAAATGAAAAGAACTTCGAGGAGAAGTCAGTAGAACAGACTGCTGGTGGCCGTGAGGGCTATCAGTCAGCAGAGAATTCAGGAAACAGTTTCCAGCGTGAGTATCGTCCGGGTCGCTCTCCGCGTCCCCGTATACATACCGGACAGTCCCGTTCCTTTGGACAGGATCGTCCCGCTTATAACCGTAACAACGATGAGGGCGGTTTCCGTCCCGAGGGATTTGGTGCTGGACTGCAGAGTAATGCCCCGCGTCAGCAGGGCGGTTACCAGCAGCGCGGCGGCTACCAGCAGCGTGGCGGCTATGGTCAGCAGGGCGGTTACCAGCAGCGCGGCGGCTATCAGCAGCGTGGTGGCTACAACCAGGGCTATAAGCCTTATAACAAGCCTTACGGTCAGCAGCCCTATAACCAGGAAGGTGAAGAGGGCGGCTACCAGCAGCGTGGTGGCTACCAGCCCCGTCAGGGTGGCTACCAGCAGCGTGGCGGTTATGGCCAGCAGGGTGGTTACCAGCAGCGCGGCGGTTATGGTCAGCAGCGTGGTGGCTTCCAGCAGGGCGGTTTCAATAAGCCTTATGGCAACAACCGTTCCTTCAATAAGCGTCCCCGCACGGCCGATTACGATCCGCATGCCAAGTACAGCATGAAGAAGCGCATCGAATATAAGGAGGAGCATTTCGATCCCAATGAGCCCATCCGTCTGAATAAGTATCTGGCTAATGCCGGTGTTTGCAGCCGTCGTGAGGCTGACGAATTCATCCAGGCAGGTGTCGTTACCGTCAATGGCGAGGTGGTCACCGAACTGGGAACGAAGGTGCTGCGCACTGATGTTGTCCGCTTCCATGAGGATCCTGTAACACTCGAGAAGAAGGTGTATGTCCTGTTGAACAAACCCAAGGACTATGTGACTACCAGCGATGACCCACAGCAGCGTAAGACGGTTATGGATCTCGTGAAGGATGCCTGCCCTGAGCGTATCTATCCCGTTGGCCGCCTGGACCGTAACACCACGGGTGTCCTGCTGCTTACCAACGATGGCGATCTCGCTTCGAAGCTGACGCATCCGAAGTTCCTCAAGAAGAAGATATACCACGTCTACCTCGATAAGAATATCACTGCTCATGACCTCCAGCAGATTGCTGAGGGCATCCAGCTCGAGGATGGCGAGATCAAGGCTGATGCCGTTGAGTATGCCAGCGATACCGATAAGAAGCAGGTGGGCATCGAGATTCACAGTGGTAAGAACCGTATCGTGCGTCGTATCTTCGAGAGCCTTGGCTACAAGGTGCTCAAGCTCGACCGCGTCCAGTTCGCTGGTCTCACCAAGAAAAACCTTCGTCGCGGCGACTGGCGTTACCTCACTGAGGAGGAGGTCGACCGCCTGCGTATGGGAGCCTACGAATAAATAAATTAGAAATGAGAGATGAGAAATGAATAATTATAATGGAAAATGATTTCTTCATTTCTTCATTGACATTTCTCATTCCTCATTTGTCATTGCTCATTTAGAAAAGATGAAACGAACTAAGATAATTGATGTGCTGAAAAGCACCGAATACGGAAAAGAAGTATGTGTGAAGGGTTGGGTGCGTACCCACCGTTCCAGTAAGGCCGTTGACTTCATTGCCCTGAACGATGGCTCGACCATCAATAACGTGCAGATTGTTGTCGATCCGACAAAGTTCGACGAGCAGTTGCTGAAGGACATCACCACAGGTGCCTGTATCGCAGCTGTCGGTACACTGGTCGAGAGTCAGGGCGCCGGACAGAGCAGTGAGATTCAGGCTACCTCGTTGGAGGTCTATGGTCTCTGCGGAAACGACTATCCCATGCAGAAGAAGGGACAGTCGTTCGAGGCTATGCGTAAGAATGCCCACATGCGTTTGCGTACCAATACCTTTGGAGCTGTGATGCGCATCCGTCACAATATGGCGATGGCCATCCATACCTATTTCCATGAGCACGGCTTCTACTATTTCCATACACCGCTGATTACCGCCAGCGACTGTGAGGGTGCCGGTAATATGTTCCAGGTAACCACCAAGAACCTGTATGACCTGAAGAAGGATGAGCAGGGTAAGATTATCTATGACGATGATTTCTTCGGTGAGCAGACCTCATTGACGGTGTCTGGTCAGCTGGAGGGTGAGCTTGGTGCTACCGCTTTGGGTGCCATCTATACCTTCGGTCCCACATTCCGTGCAGAGAATTCAAATACTCCACGCCACTTGGCAGAGTTCTGGATGGTTGAGCCTGAGGTGGCTTTCCTTGACCAGGAAGAACTGATGGATCTCGAGGAGGACTTCATTAAGTATTGTGTCCGTTGGGCACTCGACCACTGTAAGGATGACCTCGAGTTCCTCAATAAGATGATTGACAAGACGCTCATCGAGCGTTTGGAGGGTGTCTTGAAGGAGACGTTTGTCCGTCTGCCCTATACCGAGGGTATTAATATCCTGCAGGAGGCTATCAAGAACGGTAAGAAGTTTGAGTTCCCCTGCAACTGGGGCGACGACCTCGCTTCCGAGCATGAGCGCTATCTCGTGGAGGAGCACTTCAAGAAGCCCGTCATCATGACCGACTATCCCCGTGCATTCAAGTCGTTCTATATGAAGCAAAACGAACCCTCCCCCAACCCCTCCGAAGGAGGGGAGCCTTGGAGCGTTGGCTACAAGGGCGCTGTCGCCCCTGGTCCCACTATGCAGGGTACTGACGTGCTGTTCCCCCAGATCGGTGAGATTATCGGTGGCTCGGTCCGTGAGGAGAGCTACGACAAGCTGATGGGCGAGATCGAACGTCGTCAGATGGATAAGACACATCTGTGGTGGTATATCGACACCCGCCGCTGGGGATCGTGTCCTCATGCTGGCTTCGGTCTCGGTTTCGAACGACTCATTCTTTTTGTCACTGGCATGCAGAATATTCGCGACGTTATTCCCTTCCCGAGGACGCCGAAAAGTGCCGAGTTTTAAAAAAAACTAAAAAAATATTTGTCAGTTCGAGAAAAAATCGTAACTTTGCACGCAAAATGTAGTAAAGGCAGGGGGTAATACCCCTACACCTTATTATATATATAGAAACGTAAAACCAAAAACACTTGCCTATGGTAGCAAACCCCTTCAAACAAAGAGTAAAACGACTCCAAAACGTTAAAATATCGGCAGAATGACGGATTTTGCTCAATTTTTTGGGCGATTTTCGAAAAAATTTGCGATTTTGTTTGCAAGATTTCAGATTTATATCTATATTTGCACCAAAAATGTGGCTTCCAATGGGGGACACAGCGAAGAATTGAGAGAAAGAAAAGAAGTAAATAACCTAGTTTTTTATTAATTTAAATTATTAATCGTATGAAAAAAAGATTAATTGGTACATTGCTTTTGGGAGCACTGCTCGTGTCTTCCGCTAGCATGTTCGTGTCTTGTAAGGACTACGATGATGACATCAACAATGTCAGCGATCGCGTAACAGTCCTTGAGAAGGCAAAGGTGGATCTTGAGAATAAGATCGCCGAACTCCGTGCTGACTTGGAGGCCAATTATGCCACTAAGGTAGCACTTGCTGACACAGCTAAGAAGGAGCGCGCTCGTGCTCTGGCTGCTGAGGCTGCCCTGAGCACTCGTATTCAGACCGCTCAGGATGGTGTTGACATGTTGAACGCCCTGATTGGTGGCGATATCAGCAAGTCTGAGAAGTTCACTGATTGCAAGACTTACAAGGCTGCCTTGGAGAAGACTTGGTCTCAGATTGAGTCTGTCGAGGCTGGTTTGGGCGCTCGCCTGACCAAGCTGGAGTCTGACCTGAATCTTGACAATCCTGAGTCAAAACTTCGCGTCTATCTGAAGAATCTCGAGAACCAGATTGCTGCTCTCCAGACTTGGCAGGCTGCTCTGGATGCCGACGGTGGTGCTGCTACCAAGAATTATGTCGGTGAGGAGATTGCTAAGGCTGAGGCTCGCGCTGCTCTTGATGCTGCCACAAAGGCTGCTACAGCAGAGGCTAATGCCAATGCTTATACCGACGCACAGCTGGCTGAGAAGATTGCAGAGGCTCTGAGGACTGCTGCTGCCGACGCTAAGGCTAAGGCTGACGCTGCCGAGGCTGCTGCTAAGACTTATGCTGAAGGTAAGGCTGCTGCTGCTGAGAAGGCTGCTAAGGAATATGCCGCTGCTGAGGCTAAGGCTAAGGCTGATGCTGCTGAGGCTGCTGCCAAGGCTTATGCTAAGCAGTATGCTGATCAGAAGTATAATGAAGCTCTGACTGAGGCTCAGAAGAAGGCTGACGCTGCTGAGACTGCTGCTAAGGCTTATGCAGACCAGTTGCTCGTAACTGCTAAGGAGTATGCTGATGGCAAGCTCGTTGAGGCTAAGGCTTATGCTGATGGTCTGCTGACTGAGGCTAAGACTTATGCTGACGGTAAGGCTGCTGCTGCTGAAACTGCTGCTAAGGCTTATGCTGACCTTGAGATTACTGCTGCTAAGCTCGAATGTAATCAGTATGCTGAGCAGATGCGCGATGAGGCTATTGCTTCTGCAAAGCTTGAGACTGAGGCTCAGATTACTGCTCTGAAGAATAATGAACTGAAGGCTCTTGACAACCGTATTGACAACCTGCAGTCTGAACTGAACATCCTCAATATGTTCGTTAAGCAGCTCCGCAGCCTCGTCTTCATCCCCGAGGGTTATATCGACGGTGTTGAGGCTCTGGAGGTGTTCTCAATGAACTACATCCGTTACAACCACTTCACTGGTAGCAACTGGATTGAGCTTGGCGCTAATGACTATTGGCAGAAGCCTGAGAAGAGCACTGTTAAAGATGCTTACAACGAGATTGGCTTTGATAAGACTGCCACGAACAAGAAGCGCGATAACGTTGATCTTCCCTCACGTTATAACTGCGAGCAGGGCCTCTATCGCGTACTTGACTTCACTGCTAAGTACTATATGAATCCTTCTAACGCTCAGCTTGACAAGGTTACAAAGGCAAACGTTAAGCCTATCGTTGAGGATAAGTGGTTTGACAAGACTCGTGGTAACATCGGTATGAGTGTTGCCGATATCATTAAGCCTTCTGATGAGGGTGGTAAGAATGGCGTTCTCCAGGTTCAGTATAAGCTGACGAACCCCAACTTCATTGCAACAGGTAATGAGATCACTGTATTCGCTACTTCTGTAGCTTATGGTGATACTACTATTACTTCTGACTATGCTACATTCCGTAACAAGTACATCGACAGCCTGCAGTTGGCTCACGCTCCTCAGGCTCTGTGTCCCTCTTTCACTGGTGTGATGAATACTCACCATGGTAAGGATCCCGTTGAGACCGATGACAACATCGACCACAAGAACAACCTGCTCTTCGGAACAATTACTGCTGCTGCCGGTAAGGGTGATAACGTCAAGGACGAGACTACTGGTTTCGCTCCTCAGGACGAAGTTGCTTACACCAGCGCTGGTCTGGAACTGAACAAGCTTGTTGAGACTCACTATCGTGACGTTAACACGAAGAAGCATCAGTGGATGAAGAATATTGCTAACTACGGTCTGCACTATGAGTTCGAACTGACTTATCTCCGTTATGGTTCTAACGAGACTTCTGAGTCTGCACACGCAGCTCTCTACGAGAAGGACGGTAAGACTTACCTCGTACCCTGGGCTCCTAAGAAGAGCAGTGAGACTGTCGGTGCTAACGATGGTGAGCCCAATGCATTCAATCTTGCTACTTACGAGCAGGATAAGGCTAAGTTCCAGACTCGTCAGCTGATTGGCCGTACGCCTCTGGTACGTGTCAGCCTGAAGGATGAGGACGGTAATGTGCTTGACTACGGTTACATCCGTATCAAGATTGTTGATGTGGCTGATCCTGTTACTCCTCCCAGCGATCTCCGTCGCTTCGTTGAGTACACCGCTAATGGCTATACATATGATATTCCTTGGCTCGTACAGCAAGGTTGCGTAGCTTATAACAATCCTGAGCTGAACTTCAAGAACTCTTGGATTGATCAGCAGATTGATATTTATGCTTTCGCTGGTATCTCTCACGAACAGTTCACTGCTGGTTGGACACTTGAGATGGATGGCAACGTTGCTAAGCAGTATGCTGTGTCTAACAAGACCAATAATCAGAATGACGAAACTGGTGAGGTATATCGCAACGGTATGGCTAAGTTCACCGCTCTGCCTACTACCACTGAGACTGCACTTGGTGAAGTTACTGAGGTGCCCAACCCGTCTGCTACTATGACCAATATCCTGCAGTGGAAGGTTACAGCAGCACAGGCTAAGGCTGCGTTCATCGATCCCGCTACACGTCCTACTTCTCGTACGATTGCTGTACGTTATAAGAGCAATGATAATAATGTAGCTAAGGATATCTATATCATCTTCAACACTGGTGAGATTAATATTACAAGTGCTCCTGAGATTACCGGTACTATCAACTGGGATGGACTCAAGAATGAGAACTATTGGTATGCTACGAATTCTCACACCGAGCGTTCTGGTTTGGATGAGGCTCATGCTCAAGTCTATGGTGTTGAGGATGCTGTTGAGACTAAGACTTCTAAGCTGTGGTCGGTTATTCCTGCTCTCTTCAAAGGCAATGTGATTGCTAGCACAAACGCCCAGAAGGATGCCTTCATTACGCTTGCTAATGGTGGTACGTACACTGGTAAGGATTTGACTCTCCGTCTTGAATTCATGAAGGGTGCTAAGACCAGTTTCAAGGGTATCATTAATAATAACACCAAGCAGTTTGTACCGTTCCCGAAGAACGATGACAAGACTCAGCTCTATGCTTTCCGCGATGACAACAATAATGGTATCCAGGATGCTGGTGAGCCTGATCAGCTGATTGCTAAGTTGGTTTACACTGACAATAATAATCAGGACATCAACCACATGCGCATCGAGTACCAGAAGACCGACTTCGCTAAGGCTCTGCTGAACTATGCTGCTCACAATGCTCTGAGCGATGATGTTCTCACTGCTTATGTCGCTGTTCGCGCTAAGATTGGTGCTTGCGAAATCAGTCTGACAGGTGCTCCTCTCAACATCCGCTTCCTGCGTCCTATCAATGTCGCATCTAACCCCGCAACGATTGAGGATGCCTCTGTCAATAGCCAGCAGGTTATCTATCTGAAGGATCTCGTATCGCTTACTGACTGGCGTGATGAGCCGTTCAAGACCAACTACTGGTACTACTACGGTGTAACAGACATTCAGATTGCTGGTTCTAATGCTGGTTCTGACCTCTCAGATAACGAGGATGTTCTTACCAACATGACGCTTGATCCTGCAGATGAGCCTACTTTGACTCTGAAGTCTGTCAGCCAGATGCTTGACTTCACTTATAATCCTACAACTTGGAATGCACCTGATGCTGATACGGCTCCTGCTCAGAATGCCTTCGGTACTCTGATCTATAAGAACCTCGGTTCTGCCGTTCAGAAGTTCAAGCTCCAGTTGCCGCTCCGTGTCAAGTACATCTGGGGTGAGGTTTACACAACTGTTACAGTTGATGTGAAGTGCACTAAGAACAACGGTGCCCGTCGCTTCAAGTAATTGACCTGAAATACTAATCCAAGGGGGAGGGGTTTTTACTCCTCCCCCTTTATTCTTAAAAACGATGAAAATTTCAAAGACTTTATTTATTGCCCTTTCGGCTTCATTGTTGTTCACAGCCTGTGCGGGATGTAGTGAAGATAAGTCTAAGCGTCCGTCTGTGGCACTGCATGCGCCTTCGCTGGATTTCTCTGCGCAAGATTCGATGACGGTGAAGACTTTGGCCAACGATTATCTGGCTGCTTTTGCTGCAAAAGATTATGAAACGGCTGCCGATATGCTCTACAAACTGGAAAACGACTCCATCCGCGAATTGAATGCTTCAGAACGGAAGTCATATCTGAATACGATGGGACAGTTACCCAACTATGGTTGTAAGCTGAAAGGCCTTGCTCTTTATACCACCAACAATAATCGCTTGGTTTATATGTTGCAGGTCACCTCTACAGGCAGTCTGGAAACCGAGGAGGGCGTAATGAAATTCTACCTCAATCCAGTTCTCAAGGATGGCCAGTGGTATCTGACACTGCTTGACATGGAACAGGAAGGCACAGAAAAGTTGTTTAATATATGAGAAATAGGTTTGCTTTTCTTGTGACTATGGTGACAGTCCTATGTACCGGTTTTTGCTCTTGTGAGCATAAGCCGGCTCATTTGGAACTGAGCGATGACATAGTTGATATCGGGACCGTGCTGATGACAGACGAACCCAAGGCTTTTGAAGTAGAATTGCTTAATACCGGCGATGAGGATCTAATCATTACGAATGTGGAGACGACGTGCCATTGTACGACAGCCGATTACCCTCAGGAACCAATCAAAGGTGGAAAGAGTGCAACGCTTCATCTGACATTCAGCGGCAAGGATTTCTTTCCTTCTGAGATGACACGTGAAGTACAGATTTTTAATAATACAGAGGACAGCCCCAAGTCTTTTTATTTTAAGGTAAAGGTGGTTTCCCCAAACATTGCAAGTGACACATGCGGAACATTTATTCAATATTCGCACTCATAATCTTGTCTCTGTGGCCGTCTTTGCATGCAAAGGCAGCCTCAGAGACAACACTTGTTGTCAAGATAAAAAAGACGACTGGAGGTGCCGACAGCGTTTCTTATAAGCTGTCGCAGTCGCCATTCCTCTCGTTTACAAACGAACGGCTATTGATCATGTCTCAGTCGTTCAGTAAATCCTTGAAGGACGTGATCAGCGTTAAGTTTTCGCCTGTTGAAGTACCGGAGGCTTCTTCCGGCTCTATCGTTTCTGCGAATACGATACCTCAGGGTAAGGACTACGTCCCAAAGACGCCGGAATATAATCAGACTCCTATTTATGTGCCTATCCCCATGTCCTTGTCTTCGGCAAGTTTCTCTCTGGCACAGACACGGTATGACTATACGGGCGAAGAAATCAGACCGGAAGTGATCGTGTCGTATGGTGAGACGGTCTTGCAGAAGGATGTAGATTATGAAGTAACATACCAGAACAATATCAATCCCGGAACTGCCACGATCAAGCTGACCGGTAAGGGTACCTATTTCGGAACAGCAGCTATTTCGTTCACTATTGTGATGCCCCCTTCGTTTATGACAACCATCAACGGACAGACGGTTGAACCATCGCTGGATGTAATGGGTAACTTGACCATCGCGACTTATGTCACGCCGACGGGTATTGTTACTCTGAACAATTACTACGCACAGCCTGGTGCCAAGGTGACTGTCTGGCTCGAACCCGCTGAAGGCTACTGGGCTTCGAAGGACAGCATCAACATTGCCCTGACGGACAATGATGTCAGGGATCTCAGTCAGATGACCAGTTATACCTACACGATGCCGGAGTCAGGTCCTGTGACTATGGACGTCAAGTTCTATGAGCGCATGGATATTTCGCAGGACATTGTGACGTTTGATGCGCCTGACTACAAATATGAAGGCTCGCCGGTTGTTCCTGTTGTTACCGTGCAACATGACACCGTCACGCTGAAAGCCGACGTTGACTTTACGGTTACCGTCAGCGACAACGAGGCTCCTGGTAATGCTCAGTTGTCCATTCAGGGTATGAGCCGTTATATGGGCACTATTGATACGACCTTTGTCATCAAACCACCTGTCATTGATTTGGCAAGTGAGGATATTACTGTTAGTTTCACTGATACGCTTTATACAAACAACAACATCCCTGTTGTTCCAGACGTTGTTGTTAAACATGGATTAGATGTGCTTGAGGAGCATGTTGATTATGAAATAGCCTGTCAGGATAATGATGTTCCTGGTATCGCAAAAATGACCATTACGGGTATTGGCGGCTACACCGGAACGATTGATACAACCTTTATCATTAAGCTGCTCCCCTATGATTTGGTTGCATCAAAGGCCCAGTTACGTATTGATGGTGAGATGTTTGTTTACACGGCTCAGCCCATTACACCTTCAGTCGTCGTTATGATTGATGATCAGGAGTTGGTAGAGCATACGGATTTCTCTGTAGAGTATAATGACAACATAAATGTTGGCATAGGAAAGCTAACCGTCAAAGGTCAGGGAAGTTACTGTGGAACAATTGATACGACCTTTGTCATCAACAAGGCGTTGTTGACTGTGAAGGCCGAAAACCAGACGAAGGTGTTTGGCGAGGAGAACCCCGAACTGGCGTTCTCTATTACAGGCTTCTTGGGTGAAGATACTGATGGTTGTCTGACGAAACAGCCGGAGGCTGTAACGGAAGCAACGGCAGAAAGCCCCGTCGGCAAATATGCCATTACGATTGGTGGCGCAGAGGCCGATAACTATAACTTCGACTATGTTGACGCTACGCTGACCGTTGTTGCTGCAGACGTGAGTCATGCTGTGATAACATTCGCAAATGACAGCCTTGTCTATACCGGTGATTCTATTAAGCCTGCCTTTACTGTACAGCGCGGTCTCGAAATGCTGAAAGAGGGCATAGATTTTGTCGCTACCTATGCCAACAATACGAATGCAGGCATCGCAACGATGACCGTAGAGGGAATTGGTAACTACATGGCGAAGATTGATACGACGTTTGTCATCAACAAGGCGTTGTTGACTGTGAAGGCCGAAAACCAGACGAAGGTGTTTGGCGAGGAGAACCCCGAACTGGCGTTCTCTATTACAGGCTTCTTGGGTGAAGATACTGATGGTTGTCTGACGAAACAGCCGGAGGCTGTAACGGAAGCAACGGCAGAAAGCCCCGTCGGCGATTATGCCATTACGATTGGTGGCGCAGAGGCCGATAACTATAGTTTTGGCTATGTCGATGCCATGCTGTCAGTCACGCCGCGCTCTATTGCTGATGCTCTGGTGGTGATGACGACAGACAGTGTTGCCTATACCAGTAAGCCTGTCCTGCCCGAATTCTTTGTGCAGTGTGGTTCTGCTACGCTGACGGAGGGCACCGACTATACCGTCGCTGCAATTGACAATTCTGAGGTTGGTATTGCCACACTGACTATTGAGGGAACAGGAAACTACGAGGGTAAGATTGATACCACGTTTGTCATCTTCCTGAAGCCAAGCATCAGTGTCATCATTAACGGCAAGCAAATAACACCTGATGTTGATGAGCTGTTGAATAATTCTTCTCCAGCTACATTTGTAAGCGAGCAAGGCAGCATCATGGTTGATAATTATTATGCGTTGGCAGGTAGTACTGTTATGTTGACGGTTACGCCTAATCAACCATACTATATCTTCAAAGAGAATATCAGTGGCATAAATTTGTTTGGCAATAATCCAACAGATTCGACAATGCAACAACACTACCGCTACATCGTTCCCCAAAATGGTGTGGTTGTCATTGAGGCAGAGTTTGTTATTCCTTCGGCCATCAGCAATCGCACGGTCGATGACCTGCGCTTCGAGGTTGTTGACGGCAAGACGGTGCGCGTGCTTGGTGCTCGCGAAGCGGCTCCGGTGAGCGTCTTCGATGCCCGTGGTCAGCAAGTGGATGCCGAAGTTGCACGCTCTGAGCGCGAACTCATAGTCCGCCTGGCTAACCAGCCGCAGGGACTCTATATTATTAAGGTAAACAATAAAACGTTCAAGGTATATAGAAAATGAAAAAGACGATCATAACACTGCTTACAGCACTCCTGCTGTTACCCACTGCTGTCTCGGCACAGTACAAGCTCATTATCAGGTATGCTAACGGCACCACGTCAGAGAAGAACATCTGGGATGTAGACTCCATCTACTTTGAGGCCATTGCCGACCGGGTGCTCCCCTCAGAGGCACCCGCGCCTGCAGCCGTTGACCTTGGCCTCACTGTGAAATGGGCTAACATGAACCTTGGCGCTACTTCGGAGACCGAGTCCGGCTGGCTGGTTGGTTGGGGAGACATCACGGGACAGAATGAGTCCAAAAACCTGAAGTGGTACCCGGTTCTCCAGCCTACGGCTGACATCGTGGGGTTTGGAAATGACATCATCAAGAAGTATTGGGCCACAGACAATGATCCATGGCGAATGCCTACCGACGAGGAATTGCAGGAACTGATAGACAACTGTCAGTGGACGTGGGACGCGGAGAAGAACGGTTTCACCGTGTCAGGCAATAACAACAGCATCTTCCTGCCCGCTGCCGGCAGCCGCGATGGTAGCGCCGTGTCCGGTCAGGGAACAGGCCTGTATTATTGGAGTGGAACGCTCAGTGAGACAGATAATACGATGGCCAAGGCTATGATGTTCTCTTATGGTAATGGCGAGAAACCCACTGTCGGCGTGCTGAAACGCTATATGGGTTGTGCCCTGCGTGCCGTCTATGGCGAACCGAAGATTAATGTGAGCGTTTCTTCAAGTGAGGCGTATGACATCGGTATCAATTCTGTGAAAGTGATGGTGCAGCTCGGCGGGTCTTATACCAATTACACGGGCGTACGCGTCGGACTGATCTATGGCAATCAGCAGATTCTTGAGAACGATCCTAACCGTCAGGAAACACCCACACAGACATGTACGAACGGCAGCTGTGAGTTTACACTGTCGTACTTGACACCCGATGTGCCATATTGGTATTGTGCCTTTGTGGAGGTGAACGGACAGAGAATCTATCAGACAGAAGAACTCAGCAATTTTGCCACCACGTTGTTCCCCGAACCGGAATATGTCGATTTAGGTTTGAGCGTGAAATGGGCAACGTTTAATGTGGGCGCCACGAAACCGGAAGAGTCTGGCCGATACATTGGCTGGGGTGACCCGACAGGCTTGAAGGAATCAATGAGTCCCAGTGACTATGGCAACAATGTAAACACGATGAATATCGGCTTTAATCCGAATTATGATACGCCATACCACTTGTGGGGAAAGAAATGGCGTATGCCGACACGCGCTGAGTTTGAGGAACTGTATAGTAATACGACCGTTACATTTGATAATAATACACGCTGTAATGTATTTACGGCAGCAAATGGTAACAGCATTGCCATACCATATGCTGGTCTTATATATGGTGGAACCCTATCACAGACAAAATGGGGTTGGTATTGGACTGCCGAGAGTGATGGCAGCATGCCTTATTATGCATGTCTATACGATAACGTTAGTCCGAATACGGGTACTATAGACGTGACTAATCGTCTGTCTATCCGTGCCGTTTATGCCGAGGCAACTAGTTATCATCCCGGAACAGACCCTGGGACGAATCCCGGCACAGACCCCGGCACAGACCCTGGAACCAATCCTTCAGTAGATCCCATACCGGAGACACCAGTGGCTGGAACGCCCGTTGACTTAGGCTTGAGCGTCAAGTGGGCAAACTGTAATGTAGGAAGCACGTCGCAGAATATCATTGGCGACTATCTGACATGGGGCGCAACTGAGATGCAGGAGCAATATACCAATGCAGCTTATATCTATGGAAACAGCACTGACATTGGCGGTATGAAATATCTGGGAACGCCGAACGATCCGGAGTATCAGGCCGGTTATTCTTACTCTATTGCGGGCACGCAGTATGATGCTGCACACGTCCGTTGGGGCGGCACATGGCGTATGCCGACGCAAAACGAAATCCTCGAGTTGACGAATGAGGATAATTGTACATGGACGTGGACGTCACGTGCCGACACGAAGTGGGGCATGGTTTATGGCTATGAGGTAAAGAGTAAGAAGAATGGTAACAGCATTTTCCTGCCTGCTGCCGGTCGTATGATACAGGAAGGCAGCACGCCAAGTCCTGTTAAGTTGGGAGATCGTGGATACTATTGGTCTGATCATGTGTTTTATGGTTTAAACCCTGGAAATTACAACCGTTATGCCTATGTTCTTGAATTCAGGAATGGAAACCGCGATTGTTCCGAAACTTCGTACATAGAACGTTCGACAGGCCTGCCTATCCGTCCTGTTCAACCAAAGTGATTGCTACTTTTTCCCCGTTTTTTGCGTGTAAAACGCAAAAAACGCGGGAAAATGTAATATTTTTGCTAAAAAATGTAGGCGAATCGAAAATTTTATGTAACTTTGCTCCCGAAAAGTGTAGATATCTAACAACATTATTAGTAA
>Ga0310786_10007124_pt1 | contig 14661 bp, 12 predicted proteins | sample AusTroGonzalo_MG_FD_203881 | JGI IMG/M metagenome (GOLD analysis project Ga0310786, IMG submission 203881) | Bovine rumen microbial communities from tropical cattle in Woodstock, Queensland, Australia - Gonzalo_03 (v2) (version 2) | ecosystem: Host-associated > Mammals > Digestive system >... | reverse complement strand
AAGAATCTCACGAAGGTTGTTTTGCCCACCACGCTTACTGCTATCGGCAAAGAGGCCTTCCAGAACTGCGAGAGCCTTCCCGCCATCACCATCCCCGCCAGTGTTAAGCAGATAGCCAACGAAGCCTTCGAAGACTGTAAGAGCATCACCACCATGAAGTTGCCCGATGGTCTTACCGCCATCGCCCCACAGCTTTTCAACGGCTGTAAGGCCCTGAAATCAGTCAACATTCCCAAAGGCGTGAAGGTTATCGGTGGCTCGGCCTTTAAGAATTGTAATAGTCTTACCAGCATCTCACTGCCTTCTTCGGTAGACGAGATTGAGTCAGCAGCTTTCTATCAGTGCGACGATCTGAAATCCATCGATATGGCCTCCGTCAGCAAGGTAGGTGCCAGCGCCTTTTTCGGTTGTGAGAGCCTTGAGCTTGTTACCCTCAACCGTATCTCCAACCTCGGCATGATTGCCTTCTCCAACTGCACCGCCCTTAAGACGGTCACCATGCAGGGCAACCTCACTGACATCAACACTTCTGCCTTCAAGGGCTGTAGCAGTCTGGAGCGTATCACCCTGCCTAACACGGTGAAGATCATCAGCAGCCATGCCTTCGAAGACTGTAAGTCGCTCACCGACATCAACTTCCCCACCTCACTCAACAAGATCAATGACTACGCCTTCCAGAAGTGCGTCAGCCTGAAGAGCCTCGACCTTCCCAGTTCTCTGAAAGACCTCGAAGACCATGCCTTCGAAGACTGCAGCAGTCTGAAGAGTGTTACCTTCAACAGTCCCCTCACCGAGATTGAGACCTACGCCTTCCGCAATTGCTCCAACCTGCAGAAAGTCGTACTCCCCAATACCGTCAAGCGCATTGGTCGCAACGCCTTCTGTGGTTGCACCCTGCTCTCCGACATCAACTGGCCCAGTCAGCTGAAGACCATCGAAGACGCTGCCTTCGAGAAGTGCAGTTCGCTGAAGACCCTTGAGTTTGCCAACGGCCTCAAGTCCATCGGCGGCGATGCCTTCAAGGGCTGCATCCAGCTCACCAGTGTCGACCTGCCCGCCACCATCAAGGATCTTGGCGGATCGGCCTTCCAGGAGTGCACTTCGCTGACCACCATCACCATCAACACCGCTACACCGCCTTCCATCAGTGGCGACACCTTTAAGAAGACGCCTGCCACCATCCTCATTCCCAAAGGCAGCAAGGAAGTCTATGCAGCCGACAAGAAATGGAGCAAAGTCAGCGGCGTAAAAGAAAACGAATAAACAATGACACTTTATCCCCAACTCATTATCGATGCGCTGGCCACTGTTACCTATGCCGGCACGAAGAAGAACCTCGTAGAAAGTAATATGGTGGCCGACACTCCCGCTGTGTCGGCCCCTCAGAATCCTGGTGACCCTTGGAAGGTCAAGGTTGTGCTCGAATTTCCGCGCGATACCGACCCCTTCCTCCGCTCTACTGTCAAGGCAGCCGAGGCAGCCATCAAATACCATTGTGGTCAGGATGTAGAGGTCACCATTGAAACCGAATTCAAGACCGCCCCCCGTCCAGAGGTAGGTCAGATGCTCCCTGGCGTGAAGAATATCATTGCTGTCAGCAGCGGTAAGGGTGGCGTCGGCAAATCCACCGTCTCTGCCAACCTCGCTATCGCACTGGCCCGTCTCGGCTATCGTGTGGGGCTGCTCGACACCGATATCTTCGGCCCTTCCATGCCCAAGATGTTCAACGTCGAAGACGAGCGTCCCTATGCCATTAAGAAAGATGGGCGCGACCTCATCGTGCCCGTCGAGAAATATGGTGTCAAGCTGCTCTCCATCGGCTTCTTCGTCTCGCCTACCACCGCTACCCTCTGGCGTGGCGGCATGGCCACCAGTGCCCTCAAGCAGCTCATCGCTGATGCTGATTGGGGTGAGCTCGATTACTTCATCCTCGACACCCCTCCAGGCACCTCTGATATCCATCTCACACTGTTGCAGACGCTTCCCATCACGGGAGCCGTCATCGTCTCTACACCCCAGCAGGTGGCCCTTGCCGACGCCCGCAAAGGTATCGACATGTACCGCAACGAGAAGGTCAACGTGCCCATCCTCGGACTGATTGAAAACATGGCATGGTTCACTCCTGCCGAACTCCCCGAGAACCGCTATTATATCTTCGGTAAAGAAGGTTGCAAGCAGCTCGCTGAGGAGATGAGCGTGCCCCTGCTCGCCCAGATACCGCTGGTGCAGAGCATCTGCGATAACGGCGATGCCGGCACTCCCGCTGCCCTTAACAGCGACTCCGCTACGGGCCTTGCCTTCATCAATCTCGCCCAGGCCGTCGTCACCGTCGTCAACCGTCGTAACAAAGAGCAACCTGCCACCAAGATTGTCGGACAATCATAAGGCTTCCCCGTCTCTATATCGTTAATCCCTGCCCATGTCGGCGGGGATTTTTTGTTATCATCAGTTGAAGGAATTGGGGCGTTGGCTGAATGATTCTTAGGTTTGGCTGAAGGGGGATAAAAGTGGCTTAAACTTTCCAAGGGCGGGAGCGTCAAAAGAGTAGTTGCAACTGAGATAAGCAACAAATGTAGAACAATTAAAATATGATAGAAAAATGAAAAAGGTAATGATGACTTTGATGGCAGCCGTGCTGATGAGCACCTCGGCCGTCGCACAGGAAGAGAAGCAGGACCAGCGTCCTGAGAAGAAGTTCGACAAGACAGAGATGGTGAAGCATCGTACAGACAAAACGGTAAAGCGCTACAGTCTGAACGACCAACAGGCCAAGCAACTGCTTGAACTGAACAACAAGTATGCCGACAAGATGGCCATGCGTGGTCCTCGCCACCACCATCATGGTCCTGAGGGTGCCCCTGGCCGTCCGCCAAAGGATCGTCCCTTTACCAAGGGTGAGCGTCCCGAGCCTCCCAAGGACGGACAGCACGTGGAGCGTCACAAGCAGAGGATGGAGACCATGAAGGCCTATGATGCCGAACTGCAGAAGATTATGACGCCCGAGCAATATCAAGCCTATAAGGCCGACAGGGAGAAACATCGCAGACACCATGACAAAGGATAAATAACACATCCCCAGCCGTTTGGTTGGGGATTATAATGTAAGGAGACCTTGCGATCTCCTTACCTGGTTAAAAAGGCTAATATATAGATTGTTTAAAATAAAGCCACTTTATGCCCAATCGTTCTCGTACTTCACGTTGCCGAACTCGATGGCCTTACAGGTGATCTCGATCTCCTCGAAGTGACCCATCTTGTCCTCCCACTTCTCCTCGTAGTTGATGCAGTAGCCGTTGGTGAACTTGATGCTCTTCATCTCCTTGTTGGTCTTGGTCTCCAAGAACTTGATCTCACCGTTCTTCGGGAGGCTGCGCTCTGTCATCCAAGCCAGCAGGTCGGGTGTGCCGTCGTTCAGAGCTTTCACACGCACTGTGATCTTACCGCCGCGGGGGATACCGGCCATCTGTCCTTCTACGTCAGTTGCCTGATTGAACTCGTAAGTTACCATCAATACTTCTCTCTCTTTATAACCGTCAATGGTCATTGATACTGGAGTCTTTGCCATAATATATTTCCTTTCTTTAATTTTAAATTGTTACTTTTTTTACTCTGCGCTCGCTTAATCGCTTATTTGATGCTTCGCATCGAGTAGGCTCACGTTCGACATAGTTTAAGCAAGCTTAACTCTGTTCTCACTAAATTGCCTACTTCCAAGGATTCTCGTAGTTGACGGGACCGTTCTCGAGCTTCTGACATACGATCTCAATCTCCTCGTAGTGCTGCTGACCGTCTTCCCACTTCTCTACGTAGTTGACGCAGTAGCAGTTGGTTCCCTTAATCTCCTTCATAGCTGCACCGTCAACAGTGTTCACGAACTTCACTGAGAAATCCTTCGGAGCTGTCGGGTCGAGCATCCAGGCAATCAGCTGATTGTTGCCGTCGTTCATAGCCTTTACACGGACTGTTACCTTACCACCGCGGGGGATACCTGCGATCTGTCCTTCACGATCGGTAGCCTGATCAAACTTGTAGTCTACCATCATTACCTCACGAGCCTCTAAGTCTTTAACCTCAAGAACTACTGGTGTTACATTCTCTGCCATAATTTGTTTCCTTTCTTTAATTTTAAATTGTTAAACTTATAATTTTAATTTTTATACCTTTTACTTTTTTAATGTCGTTCAGAACTTGTTTTGTCTGATTGACGATGCAAAGATACGACGGAAAATGGCTGAAAGCAAGTTTTTTATTGAAATTCTCTTGAGAAGCATGCGACACACGCCTCTTATTGCGACAAAGGCGAGGAACACCCTCAAAATCTGTCGCAAAACACAAAAAAATCCCCGCCAGAAGGCAGGGATAAGATGTATTTTCGGATGCAGACGGAAGTCTTAGAATCTGCGGGGGCCACCAAAACCGCCGCCACCGCCACGAGGACCGCCGCCGAAGCCGCCACCACCACGGCCACCACGACCACCGCCGAAGCCAGGACCGCCAGGGCCACCAGGACCACGACGACCGCCACCAAAGCTGCTTGCACCTCCAAAGAGGTTGAGACGGTAGATGACGTGGAGCATACCATAGCTGGTCACAGCGTTGTACTCGGTATCGCTACGCATAGAAGCTGTAAGCTGGCTGCTGATGGTAGACTGCTGGTGAAGGATATCGTAGAGCTGGAGCGAGATGGTGAGGGGTCTGCCCTTGAGGAAGCTCTGTGAAATCTGAGCGTTCCAAATGAGCTCGTTGGTATTCATCGACTCATCGGCATAGCCACGACGGCTCTGCATGTTGAGGTTGGTGGTAAGCGAAGTGCCCCAAGGAGCGGTCACACCAACCATACCACCATAGGAGAACTGCCAAGTGTCGAGGTTATTGTTGGTCTGGAGCTCACTGCGGTTGTGCTGATAGTTGAGCGAACCGTTGAGTTCGATCTCGAGCCACTCGTTACGGAAGCTGGCAGCGAGGCGCTCGCCAACGCCGAGGGACTTGGTGACAGACTTCTCAGAGTCGGAGTACATATCGACACTCACGTAGCCTACGTTATGGGCATAGCTGAGGTTGGTGAAGGTGTTGACATTGAAGTAGCCAGCGGAGTCGATGGCGGTGTTGAACATGAAGCCAACATTACCGTTCCAGTTGCCGTTGATATTCTCGGGCTGGGTGATGCGTCCACCATTCTCCATACGAGTGGTCTTATTGCTGATGGCATTGCTCGTGGTGCTGAAGTTGACGAAGGTCATCACAGCGCGCTGGTGCTTCTGGAAGTAGTCGTTGTAGAAGAGGTTGAAGTTCTGACGGAACGAGGGCTTCAGACCCGGGTTACCCTTCTTGATGTTCAGGGGGTCGCTGTTATCGGTGATGTCGAGCAGGTCGCTCATCTCGGGCTGCTGGGTACTGGCACGGTAGGTAAAGCGCAGCTGACCTGTGGCCGACTTCTTCCAGCGGAAGTCCATGGTAGGAGCGAAGTTGGTAACGGTACGCGTAGTGTCGGAGTGAACGCCCAGATAATCCTGAGTGAAGTGCGACTTCTGCGGTACCATCTGCACACCGATGTTGAAGGTGTAGGCATTGCGTACGATGCGCAGCATCACCTCAGCGGTATGTATATAGTTCTTGTATTCGGAGAATCGGCTCTGGTCGAGGTCCTTATAAGGATCGAGGTTGGTGACACCGAAATGGCCGAGGTAGCTGTCCCACGAACGGTAGTCGGGATCCCAGGCATAGAGTTCGGGCAGGCTGCTGAAGTCGTAGGTGCCACGATCGCTCTTCTGGTAACGATACTCATACTGGTAACTGAACTGGAGGTAAGTTCTGGGGAAGATGGGCTCGCTATAGGTAAGGCGGGCACGGTAGTTCCAGTTCTTGGTGGGCGTGATGGAGTAGCGGTTGATGGTGTCGCCAGTGACGATACCTGTCTGGAAGTAATTGATGTAGCTGTCGCTGATGGAGCGGCTCTCGCCCTTGCTCCAGCCTGCATTCAACTGAACGGTGATGTTACGGCCGTTGTTGCTGAGACGGCGGTTGAACTGCAGCATACCATTCAGGTTCTTTGAGTCGCTATAAGAGATGCTACGCTGGTCGCGGTTGTTCAGCACGATGCCTTGGCGGATGAGCGTGGCCATCTCGTCGAGGGGCGACTGCACGTAGTTGTAGGGATTCTCACTGAAGGTAGCCTCATCGTTGGCGTTGTCGCCATCATTGGAGTTATAGCGGAACGTGGGGCGGAAGAGGATGTTGGTCATCGAATCCGGCTGCCACTCGAGTCGCATCTGGGCGTTCCAGTTGTTGGAGCGCGTAAAGTTGTGCGACACATTATTACTATATTGTGAGGTGCTCTCACTATAGAAGGTCTCAGAGGTGCGCTTGGAGAAGGCATCGCCATCGCTGTGGTTCCAGCGTACGCTACCGTCGAGCTTGAGTTTGTCGGTATTCTCGTAGTTGAAGTTCACACCAGTCATCTTGTTGGCTGTGAGGCCCTGGCGTCCACCACCAAAACGTCCGCCACCACCACCGCCGGGGAAGCCCATGTCGTTGGTGTTGTTGGCATTGGTCATGAGGAACACCTTCGTGTCGTTCATCATTACACCACCGAAGATACGGCCTGCATAGCGCTTCTCAGTACCTGCGGCGAGGTCGGCATTGACCATGACGCCCTTGTTCATACCAGCCTTGATGCCGAAGTCGAGCACCGTCTCTTCCTCACCATCCTCAATACCTGACACACGGGCAAGATCGCTCTGCTTGTCGTAGGCCTTGATACGGTCGATGATGTTGGTGGGCAGGTTCTTCATGGCGGTCTTGGTATCGCCCGTCATGAACTCTTTACCGTCGACGAGAATCTTCTTCACCTCCTTACCATTGATCTTGATGGTACCATCGTCGCCAATCTCAGCACCAGGGAGTCGGCGCACGAGTTCCTCTGCAACAGAACCTTCAGGTGTACGGAAGGCGGCGGCATTATAGACGAAGGTGTCGGCCTTAAGGGTCACCTTCTGGGCACGGGCCGTAACGGTGGCACCCTTCAACATGATAGCATCGGGCTCCAGGGAGATGGTGCCTGCGTGATAATCCTTGCCTTCCTTAATGGTAATCTTCTTGGAATAGGTCTTGAAGCCCACGTAGGTGATCTTCAAGGTATAGCTGCCCTCTTTGGGAGCCTTGATGGAAAATGTGCCGGAGGTGCTGGTAACAGCATTGGCCACGACCTTTTCACCCGTAAGCAGGGCGGCCGTGGCCTGAATCACTGCTTCTTGTGTATCCTGTTCAACAACTTTTCCTGTAACTGTGCGCTGGGCACTCGCGGTGATAACCATCGTACAAAGGGTTATCAATAGTAACAACTTTCTCATGCTTTATATATCAATTTTTGCCTTTTTGACGCATGAAAAGAGGAAAAGTTTAATAGGATTCAGAAATTTTTCCATATTTCTTGATTAATTGTAGATTTTTCTTCGTACCTTTGCAAACGAATTAAACGACAGGACACCTGCAACCGTTAGAATGAACCAGCAGAAGGTAATTATCTCCGAGCAACTCGGACAAACTCTTGAAGAGGCCATCTCGGCATGTGCGCATGACCGGCTGTTCATCCTTGCAGACGAGACCACAGAGCGATGCTGTCTGCCTGTCGTGAAAGAGCTGCCCTGTCTGAAAGGTGCCCAGACCATCATCATCGGCGCCACAGACACCCACAAGACCCTCGAATCGGTGGTTCATGTATGGGAAGAGCTGGGCAAGGGAGGTGCCACTCGCCACACCTTATTAATAAATATAGGCGGCGGCATGGTGACCGACTTGGGAGGCTTTGCGGCCTCTACCTTCAAGCGAGGTATCAGCTACATCAACATTCCCACCACCCTGCTCTCCATGGTGGATGCCAGCGTAGGCGGGAAGACGGGATTTAACTTCAGGGGACTGAAAAACGAGATCGGTGTGTTTAACAATGCAAACAGCGTGATTCTCGACACCACGTTTCTGAAGACCCTTGACGAAGAGAACATCCTTTCGGGCTATGCAGAGATGCTGAAGCACGGACTGATTGCCAACGAGCAGATGTGGGCCACACTGATGAACTTCGACGTGGAGCAGCCGGATCTCAGGGTACTGGGAAAGATGGTGGCCGAGAGCGTAGCCGTAAAACAGCGCATCGTCACGGAAGACCCGACAGAGAAGGGCATCCGCAAGGCGCTGAACTTAGGACACACGATGGGACACGCCTTTGAATCGCTGGCCTTACAGCGGAATCCGGTACTGCACGGCTATGCCGTAGCCTGGGGACTGATTGGCGAGCTCTACCTGAGTGCTATCAAGACGGGATTTCCCTCGGACAAGATGCATCAGACGGTACGCTTCATACAAGAGCATTACGGGAAGATGGACATTACATGTGACGACTACCCCACCCTGCTCGAACTGATGACTCATGACAAGAAAAATGTGGCTGGTGTGATCAACTTCACCTTGCTGGGAGGTATCGGAGACATCCGCATCAACCAGACGGCTACGAAAGAAGAGATATACGAGGCGCTCGACTTCTATCGGGAGGGCTGACCTCGAAAGAGCAACCAATCAACTTAGTAGACCTAATCATATTACTAACTAATCGCAGATAGGGTTGCCCGTGAGGGTGGCCCTATCTCATTTTAGCTCAGAATTAAGAGTTTTTCCGCTTGTTGGCGGGCAGGTTTACCTGTTTCGGTAAGAGGGATCTGGGCTACATGCAGGTAAGCCTTTGGTTGATGGTATTTAGGTAAGACACGCTCGCAAATCTGGCGGACTTCTTCGACAGAACCTTCGGTGAGGAGCACGGCTATCTCACCAAACTTCTCATCTTTGCGTTTACTTAACAGATAGGGGTCGTGGAGGTATGAGCGCAACTGGCGTTCTACTTCTTCAATCTGGATCTTGATACCGCCAGAGCAGATGACATTGTCTTTCCGACCAAGAATACGGAAGCGGGAGGAGACAATTTCTACGATATCGTTGGTGACGAGGGGTTCGGGACACACCTCGGGGGCATCGATGAGGAGACAGCCATCAGCGGTCTGGGAGACAGAGACGGAGGGGAAGGGCGTGTACCATTCGGAGGCATCGGGACCATTGAGGCGACGCAGGGCGATATGCGAAAGGGTCTCTGTCATGCCATAGGTACTCCATACGGCATGGGGGAAAGTACGGAGTTCGACTTCCATCGCTTCGTCGATGGCACCACCACCGATAATCAGATGGCGAATCTGCATCAGTCGTTCTTTCTCCTCAGGCACTTGCAGCGAGTTATACACCTGCATGGGCACCATAGCGACAAAGTCAAATGGGGTGTTGGCTTGCGCCAGGGGATGACCGGAGGGCTCTACAGTGGTCAATTTCAATCCTCGCTCTATCGAGCGCACCACCATCATCTTACCTGCAATATAGTCGAGCGACATACAGAGCAGGGCGGTATCACCTTCACGAAGCCCCAGAAAGTCACAGGTAATCCTGGCGGAGTTAAGCATACGCTGCTTTTCAACCAACATGGGTTTCGGAGCACCCGTACTACCGCTGGTCTTCACTCTCACATAAGGGCTGTCGCTATGCCACTCGGCTAAGAATTCCTCAAGCGTCACTTCTCACTTCTCCACAGTTTATCGCCACGAATCTCGAGCGGCATAGGAATATTATCGGTAAAGAGTTGGCCCGTGCCAAGGCCCTGGGGCATCGTGATATGGTCGCCATAGACATCAGAGGCAAACTGGGCAATGGCATTGAGGCCGATGTTACTCTCAAGGGCCGAGGTAATCCAAGAGCCAATGCCCATGTCGCGAGCCGTCTTGATCCACTCCCTACAGCCCTGCATGCCACCATGCAATGAGGGTTTCAGGATGATGTAGCGGGGTTTGATGATGCTGAGCATGTGGTGTTTCATCTCGGGGTCGTTGACACCGATAAGTTCCTCATCGAGTGCAATCGGCAGGGGTGACTCACGACAGAGTTCAGCCATGAATGCCCACTGTTGGGCTTTGATAGGCTGTTCGATGCTATGGATGGCGTATTGGGAGAGGAGTTCAAGTTTATAGAGGGCTTCCTCGTAGGGAAAAGCACCATTGGCATCGAGGCGTAACTCTACCTCATGGAACGAGAAGCGATCACGGATGCGCTTGATAAGGTCGAGTTCCTGGTCAAAGTCGATGGCCCCAATCTTGAGTTTGACACAGCGGAAGCCTTTCTCCAGTTTCTCTTCCATGCGCTGAAGCATCTCGTCGTAGTTGCCCATCCAGACAAGGCCGTTGATGGGGATGCCAACTTCGCCACGACTAAAAGCGGTATCAAAGAGAAGACTCCCCTCCTTTTCTCCTTTCCTCCTCAAATCCATCACTGCCGTTTCGAGGCCGAAGAGCATTGAGGGGTAATCGCGCATCGCTTCGTAGTCGATCTCATCTGTGTCACAGAGTTTCTGGCAAAAGCCTTCCAACACCTCTCTATAATCACTTCTTACGTCACAACTGAGGTCGGGCAACGGGGCACACTCACCCACACCAGTCTTATTACCGTCCGAGAGATATACTAACCAGATTTTCCTCGTGGTATAGACACCTCTAGACGTACCAGCGGGTTGCTTAAAATGCAGTAAACACTCCTCTATACTATATTCCATCTTTTCAACATTTGTACCCTTATTGTCTATGGGAGTTTGGGGTATTTCTTGAAGTCGGGCTTACGCTTCTCAAGGAAAGCCTTGCCTCCCTCCTGGGCCTCATCGAGGAAATAGTAGAGCATCGTAGCATCGCCAGCGAGTTCCTGAATACCTGCCTGACCGTCGAGTTCGGCGTTAAGACCTGCCTTAATCATACGCAGGGCCAAAGGCGAACGCTCCATCATCGTCTCAGCCCACTCCACACACTCGTCTTCAAGGCGTTCGATAGGCACCACCTTATTTACCATACCCATCTCCTCAGCCTCCTTCGCTGAATACTGACGACAGAGGAACCATATCTCACGGGCTTTCTTCTGACCTACGATACGGGCCAGATAAGAAGAGCCGAAGCCTGCATCAAACGAACCCACCTTGGGACCTGTCTGTCCGAAGATAGCATTCTCGGAGGCAATGGTCAGGTCGCATACCAGATGGAGCACATGACCACCGCCGATGGCATAACCATTGACCATCGCTATGACGGGTTTGGGCAGACGACGGATCTGCATCTGCACGTCGAGTACACTCAGACGGGGCACGCCTTCTTCATCGACATAACCGCCACGGCCTTTTACATGCATGTCGCCACCCGAGCAGAAGGCATGTTTCACATCGGCCAGCGTCTTTCCCTCCGGCACTTCGGACATAGCACCCGTAAGCAGCACCACACTGATGTCCTGCATCTCACGACACATGGCAAAGGCCTGTGACAGTTCCCATGTCGTCTTGGGTGTAAAGGCGTTGCGATACTGCGGACGATTGATTGTTATCTTGGCAATACCATTATACTCTTCGAAGAGGATTTCCTCGAACTCACGAATCGTTTTCCAGTTTCTCATTATTGTAATGTTTGGTAATAATCTTTATACACCCGTTCGTCGTCAGCAGGATCGGTAAAGACCTCGAGCAAGACGGGTCGTGGGCTCTTATTATATAATAAGGTATCGATGCCCTGTTGCATCTCCTCCATGTTTGTGGCTTTGAGATAAGTGATCTGATTCTCCATGCAGATACCCTCGGCACTGGTATGGTGTTCGGCAGCCACGAAGCGGTCGCGCGCTGGACTCTGCTCCAAGCCAGACAACATATTGAAGATGCCGCCCTTACCATTGTTGAGCAGGAGGATACGGAGATTACCCTTCAGGTTCTGGTTCCACAAGGCATTCTGATCGTAGAAGAAACTCAGGTCGCCAATGACACAACACACCTGACTCTCTGAGACACACGAGAAACCTGCTGCTGTGGACAGCGAGCCCTCGATACCATTCACACCCCGATTGCACCACACCCGATGACGCGCAAAACTATTAGCCAGACGGATGGCGGTGGAGTTGGCATAGTGAACCTCTGCCTCTCCCACACGGGCCTCGAAATACTTCACGGCAGCCATCTGGGAATAGGCGGGCTCATAGACTTCAGCATGTTGTCGCACTTTTGCAAGCAGCTGTTCCCACATCATGACAAAGGGATGGGGACGGTCTTCGAGTAGGAACCGCACATGATCGGCAATCACCTCCCCGTCGCCCTGAATCACCTGCGAGAGATTCATAAAGGTATCATTAATCTCGCCTGTGGCATTGACGGTCCACACCTCACGGGCTTTTCTTAGGAAACGCTTCAGACGTTTGCTGACGATGGCACCTCCGATACAAAGCACGAAGTCGGGCACATAACGTTCATCGTTCTCAACTAAGGCAACAGCCTCATCGAGGCCTGGGTTCATGGGCTGACCACAAATAAGCATCGGGCGCTCAGCCATCATGAACATACGTCCGATATGGGCGAGTGTAGGTGAGGTCACCTCAGCAGATACTATACTGATCTTACGCTCTACGGGCAAGGTCTTGACAGAGAAATCAAAAAGGGGTTCGGTGATGGGCACGTTGATATGGACTGGTCCACGTCCCTGATGAGTACAGGCCAAAATGGCCTCATTAACCAAACGATTGCAATACCAGTGTTCCTCATCGTTATGGGGTTCAGGCAGGGTGACAGCCTTCTTCACAAAACGTCCCAGTGCATCGGGCTGTGGGAGCGTCTGGCCATCGAGTTGGTCTATCCACTGTGAGGGACGATCGGCAGAGACCACCACCACAGGCACATGCTGATAGAAAGCCTCAGCCACAGCAGGAGCAAGATTAAGCAGGGCCGTACCACTGGTGACACAGACCACTACGGGCTGTCCGAGAGCTTGGGCCATGCCTAAGGCATAGAAGCCTGCACTACGCTCGTCGGTGACGGGATAGCAGGTGATCTTCGGATGGGCATGAAGGTTATGAACGATAGCCGCATTACGACTACCCGGACAGACCACTGCGTGGCGGATGCCATGGGCCACCAACAGGGATGTGAGGATATTGACGTTATCTTTGTTGCAATACATAGCGCATAGTTTCAAGTTTGGCCTCGGTTTCGTTCCACTCCTGTTCCTCAGTACTGTCCTTCAGAAGCCCGCCCCCAGCATAGAGATGACAACAACCTGCCTCGATGTTCATACAGCGCAGCGAGACATAGAGATGGGTCTCATGGTCAGGGTCGAGCATACCCATAAATCCGCTATAATATCGGCGCGGGGCATGTTCGTTACGGATGATGAAGTTGAAGGTCTCACGCTTGGGGAGTCCGCAGACAGCAGGCGTGGGATGCAGGGTATAGAGCAGATCACCAATCCGCTGACCGTCAGGCAACGAAAACGTGAAGTCGCTACGCAGATGGACGAGGTTGGCTGCTCGCACGGTATGAGGTCCCTCTTCACGGAAATCAGAGGTATATTGTTCGAGGCATTCGGTGATATAGGTGGTGACGATACGCTGCTCCTGAATGTTCTTAATGCTCCAGGTGACACTCTCGCCCTCACCCTTCAGACTCTCACCTTCGAGGCGCATGGTACCTGCCAGAGCGATGGTACGCCACGCATTCCCCTGCCCTTCCAGCAGAATCTCAGGCGTGGCCGTCAGCCAACAGCCGCTCTTGGCCGTCCATACGAGGGCAATCATCATACGGGGATAACGCTCACAGGCTCTCAGGAAAAGTTCCTCGGGTGAGACAGGCTTTTCCAAAGGCTCATCAGCACAACGAGCCAATACAATCTTCTGGAAGGTGCCCAGATTCAACTGGGCATGGTAATTGGCAAAATCGATGGCATAGGTCATTCTGTTGCCACCTGCCGAGTTGAGGGATGGGGATTCTGTGAGAGAGAACGATAGCAGAGAATCGATCTCTGTCATGGAGAGTCCAACCGTCTGAACTACATCCGGATGAATCAAGAGAATAGGCTGCGAGGGTGTGATTTCGAAAGGTGCCATGACAAAACCCTGCCGACTGTTGAGTTCCTGACACGACAACAACTCGTCGGGCTCGCCCTGCGTCTGTTGGACAAGCGTAGCATGGGTAGCATGCGGCAAACGGTATAATGCAAAGCCCGTCATCCTCTCTTCTGACTGATGATATAGTTCGTTACCCGCACATTCGAAATCAGTTCTCCCGATGTGTCCTTGATATCCACATTCCACACATGCAGCGTCCTTCCACTATGCAACAAACGTGCATAGGCTGTCACTGTATCTCCTTCGGCCACAGCCTTTACATGACTGCCGCTAACCTCAATACCCACACAGGCACAATGGGGACAGAGGGCCGACGATGCTACTCCTGCCACATTCTCGGCCAGCGCCAAAGAAGCCCCACCACTCAGGAATCCGAATGGCTGACGATTACGTTCGTCGACTTTCATACGGGCCATACAAGTATCGTCCTCGGGAGTGGAGATAAACTCCATCCCGAGGGCAGTACTGAGGTTTGGCTTCGCGTTTATAATCTCGTTGATTCTTTCTACGTTCATTTCTATTTAAATAAAGAGTACTCGGGCACGCTCCATGCCAAGGCACTCGCACCTAATACGTCACGCTCACGGTCGTTGAGCTTCGACAACAGGATCTTCACCTTCCCCCTCAGATTGCCGAAGACATGATTCTCAAACGACTCGCTGG
>Ga0310786_10007122_pt1 | contig 14666 bp, 15 predicted proteins | sample AusTroGonzalo_MG_FD_203881 | JGI IMG/M metagenome (GOLD analysis project Ga0310786, IMG submission 203881) | Bovine rumen microbial communities from tropical cattle in Woodstock, Queensland, Australia - Gonzalo_03 (v2) (version 2) | ecosystem: Host-associated > Mammals > Digestive system >... | reverse complement strand
GATAACTCTCAACGATCGGTTTTATCCAAATTCTTACCTTCATTTTAGCATAGGCAGAATCGTTGTCAACCTTGATTTTATACATTTTTATGTTGTAGTTTTTACTGGTCCTAACAGGGGTAGACCGAACAGATTCCATTGACTTTTTGCACATTTCATGCTATAATTATAGTATAGGTATTTTCTTGAATTTGTAGTAAAATTGACTCATATGTGGAGGAAATTAAAAAGTGCCGTGCTAACATGGCTTGATAACGCTAAGTTGGCCGGTAAGGGTATTTTACTAGTCTCGCGCGAGAAGCGCTTTATTGTGGCGTTTTTGATTGCCTTTTTGTTCTTTGGTACGCTTATGACGATGCTGTCGAGTGGACTAAGCGAATTTCAATTGATTGATTCCCTGCCTTCGGCGTTTCAGATTATTGGCCGTGCTATACTGCGAGTGTTTGGTTATCAGAGATTTTTCCTTGACTGGCTCGCTACATTCCTCTTAGCAGTTTTGCAGGGCATTTTGATTGGATTAATTGCTTGGCTCTGGAAGAAGCGCCAGGACAATTCAGCCGACGTAGAACGAGCTGGGCTGATTGCTGGGCTGATTGCGCTAGGCGCGGGTTGTCCAACTTGCGGCACTACGCTAGTGGCACCACTACTCGGGGCACTATTTTCTACTGGTGGTATCGCTATGGTAGGCACCGTCTCGATAGTCGTAACAGTGATTGCGATTATTGTAGCAGTATTATCACTCGTCAGATTAGGTAAAGAGGCGTATATTATAATTATTAACGAGAAATACTCGAAGAAGGAGAACGGACGTGCTAGTAGGAAAAATCTTTAGAATCTTGGGGATTGTGGCAGTAGTAGGAGTTTTGGGCTATGGGATTTATGCCGCTACGCGCCCAGTGCCAATTTCAGACAAAGTCTGGGATGAGCGCACTACGATAGGTAGCATGGAGGCCAAAAATTACTACGTAGTTTATACCGACATGGTCTGCCCGTACTGCGTAGCATTTGAGCACACCGTAGTAGAAAACGAAGAAGAATTCAAGCAATTCTTGGCCGACAACGATATTTTGTACGAAGTCAAAGTGACGGAGTTCTTGTACGAAGCTGGACAAAATAACCCGATCAATTCCCGTTATTCAGCCGAGGCGCTTTACTGTGCTAAGAATTTGGGCAAGTTCTGGGATTATTACAATAAAGCCACTAAGACGATTTGGGATAATTTCTTTGCAATCTATGGTTACAATGCTTATAGCATTGTGAATCAGCTAGACAAAAACTACTGGATTAACCTCGGGGCCGATTTGGGGTTAGGTGAAGATTTTGCGAAATGTGTAAACGAGGATGAATCACTAGCAGAAGTAGTCGAAAACACTCATAAAGCCCTCGTAACAATGGATAAAGAAGGCCAGAACGGCATGCCATACATGAAATTCAACCGTCATAAACCAAACGGCTTTAGTATGGCCGGCACTTGGCAGGATGCCAAAAAGCAACTAGATTTAGGGCTTAAAAGTCGCTAATCTTCTTAGCTTCAAATAGTACCGTTGGCACGGCTGGCGGTGGTGTAAAATCGGTAGGCTTTAGAGGATATTTGATTTTGGTTTGATATTTTTTAATTAATTCCTGGCCGAGCTGCGACGTGTAGTGACGGTCAGTATTGAGCAGCTTCAGAGCAAATTGCTTTTGCAAAATCAGATAAAATGACTCTGGTGGGTTGTTTGACTCGATTAATTTATGGACGATGGCAGAGCTAAGATGAAACGGCGGGTTACTAAAGACTTTGTATGGCTCATCCGGGAGTTCAAAATCCATAAAATCCTGCTCCACAACGGTGACATTTTCGAGATGATACTTGGCAAGATTTTCGCGGAGCTTAGCTGCGGTGGTCGGGTCTGGCTCAATAGCAATAACTTGGCGGACACGGTGTGAAAGCGCACTAGTAATTACGCCTGAGCCGGCGCCAATTTCGACCACGAGGTCACGTTTCTTGAGATTGGAATGGCCAATCAACATCAACGCCAAGCGTGGCGAGCGTAAGAAATGTTGAGACAAGTGAGGATTGCGCATTAAACTAGCTCGAGATCGGAAGTTTCGCCGGTTTCGAAATTCTTAATTTTAAGTTTGCCAGTTTCAACTTCGGATTCACCTACTACGATACCGTTTTTAGCGATTTTGGCGGCGTAGGTAAGCTTGTCGCCGAGCTTCTTGTCGGTTAAAACAACATCCACCACGTAGCCTTCGGCGCGAAGTTGGCCAGCAAGGTCGAGAGCGAAGCCGTTTTCGTTTTCGGAAATTGGAACGATTTCGTAATCGATGAGTTTGCCGGTAGTAGTATCGATAAGGTTATTAGAATTTAATACAAAGAATAATCTGGTAAGACCAATCGAGCCACCAACGCCTGGCAAAGTTTGATCAGTAAAGTTGCTGGCGAGGTTTTCGTAGCGACCGCCACCACCGACGGAGCCGATTTCTTTGTGCTCTGGAAGATTAAATTCGAAGACGGTACCGGTGTAATAATCGAGACCGCGGACAATTTTCATATCGGCAGTAATGTTATCGGCAAGGCCTTGAGCCTCAAGCAGACTCATAACTTCGTCAAGCTCGTTGACACCGTCGAGGAAGATTTCGTTATCTAATTTGATGTTCTTAAGATTAGATACGACATGTTCGCGGTTGCCGTGGAGATTGGTGAAGGCCACCATCTTGCTGATTTCGTTTTCGGAAAGACCGATCTCTTCGAAGCTCTTTTTGGTGGTTTCTGGAGAGACCTTTTCGGCGTGATCAATAATCTCATAAATGTCGGCGGATTTCTCAACAAGACCAAGTGCGGCGATGAGGCCAGAGACGATTTTGCGGTTGTTGATGCGAGCTACAACTGGAGTAGTAAGGAAACCCTTGTAAGCATCAAGCAAAGTAGCAATAACGTCGGCGTCGTAGGCGATTGGCAGGCTGCCGCGGCCAATAATATCGACATCGCACTGATAAAATTCGCGGTAGCGGCCTTTTTGGGCGCGTTCGCCACGGAAGTTGCGGCCAATTTGGGTGGCTTTGAATGGAAAATTAAGATCGTTTTCGTGTTCGACGACGTAGCGCGCGAGTGGCACAGTGTGATCGAAGCGAAGAGCCTCATCGGCTTCGTCGGCAGTTTCGGCGGTTTTGAAAACCTTATAGACTTGCTTTTCGGTGTCGCCGCCAGCCTTGGCAAACAGGATCTCGGCACGATCAATCGTTGGAGTCTCGATTCCGATGTAGCCGTGGGCATGATATACTTCGCTAATTTTGGTTTTGATGTTGTCAAAAACGGCCTGTGCATTTGGCAAAAGCTCTTGCATGCCGGAAATTGGTGAAGTATTAATCTTTTTCATACTTATATTTTATCACTTTTGATAAGAATATGATATAATTGGGGAAGTTGGCTCTGTAGCTCAGTTGGTAGAGCAGAGGCCTGAAGAGCCTTGTGTCGTTGGTTCAAGTCCGACCGGAGCCACCAAGAAATAAAAAATGACCCGGAGGGTCTTTTTTTTATTTCTTGCGTGGCGACGGTTAGCGAGTGTGCAACACGAGCGTCCCGGAGCCTTTTGTGAAACAAAAGTGTGGTGACGGTTAGCGAGTGTGCAACACGAGCACGAATTTTAAAAAAAAGAGAGCCCCCGGCTCTGCTCACACTGGTGGTGTGGAAGTCGGGGGTTTGAGTAGATTAGTTGTTTTCGGCCATAGCCGTAAAGAACTGCGCAATGCGCGTAGAGTTCTTCTGGCCCATCCGGTCGATCTTTGCCTTCAGTTCTTCCGAGCATCCGGCAAGAAGTGCTATGATAGCCCCCTTGCGGCGGCCGATGCCAGCACGCAACTCATTAACCGCGCCATCGTCGAGCTTGTAGGGTTCAACTTTGGCAAAGCCGGTAGTATTGCTACCAATAAAACCGCCCTCGCGGTAGGTCACTTTAGCTGCCTCAGCTGCAAACTCTTCGCAGAACTCGGGGCCAACAGCCAGGCAAACTTCCATCGGAAGGTGGTACTTCTGGGACGCCTCGCGACAAGCTGTTCCGTAAGAGCGCTGCTCCGCGAAGTACTCCTTTTTCAGGCTGACGTTATCCCAGGATACATTGCTCATGGGACCATCGTTGTGCCTAATAACCAATGCATCGTCAGTGCCGCAAATGCGGTAGATGCTATTGTAGTATCCGGTACCGGTCCAGCGTGACTGGCGGCCGATGTATTCTACCTCGGTTTCCGGTGCAAGTCCGGTCTCTGAGGCAACGGTTCTGCCGTCCGCATAGTGAGCGCTACCATTTTCAAGCTTGATCTCATCGATGTTCATATTCATAGCTATCCCCTTTCGCACTTTAACGTCTCGCGACGAATTATTAGGTCGCTAGACTATTCTGCAACCCATTTTAACTACCATATAGATAATCAAAACGGGTCGCAGACTTGCGAAAGGTTTTCAACAACTAATCATTCAATGTACTTAGCTAGCGTTTGAACTTTGCTAACCATACTTATATTATACCACATATGCTTATTTTTGTCAATAAAAAGACCCCGGACGAACCGGGGTCAAAGTAAAGTACTTAAAACGGGAGAATATGATATGCTGCAAACAGTGGAGCAAGCATCAGTGCAAGTGTACCCATAATCTTCATGAAGATATCTATGGATACTGCAACTACGTCTTTCATCCAGTCTCCGATCGTATCGCCCACTACGGCGGAGTCGTGTGCAGCATCGTATTCAGGGGTGCCTTCTTCAAGGCCTTTGACGAGTCCGGCTTCAAAACGCTTTTTAGCGTTATCTGCCAGACCACCAGCGTTGCTGAAAAAGATTGCTAAAGGTACGCCAACGTATGTCGCACCTACCAGCATTCCGCCCAGCATCTCAGGTCCACCAACGAAGCCAACGATGAGGGTTGAGCCAACAGCAATAGCTACCGGCCAAGTCATCTTCTTAAGACCATTTACCGTTGAAATATGTATACAACGGTCAGAATCAGGAAGTTTTTTACCTGATACAACATCCGGATCCGCAAACTGCCTTCTGCATTCGGCTGCCATTTCGTCAGCTGCAATAAGCGTATAGTAAGCAAGCAGGCCGCAGAACAGCGCAGCCAGACCAGCACCAATACCAAGGCCCGCTGCAACTCTGAGGTCCAGAATATCGAGAGAGTTTCCGCCATATGCTCGAACGTAGGTCTGCGTCTGAGATACTACAACCGCAAAAGCCGAGCTGATTGCGAAACCTTTTCCAATCGCAGCTGTGGTATTTCCGGCTGAATCGTTTTTGTCGGTTATCACCCTAACTCTAGGGTCAAGACCGCAACTCTCAGCAATGCCACCGGCATTATCTGAAATCGGACCAAATGCATCCACGCCGATTGCCTGAGCAACGAACGCAAGCATGCCGAGCGCCATTACAGCACGCCCATAAGGGCCGGCGATGGCCGCTGATATGTAGGAAAAAATTCCTACTACAAGCATTTCCGGAAAACAGGAAATCCATCCGGCTGCCTGAGACTGAGAAGCACAGAGGGCTGAGCCTCTTTTTGCCATTTCAGAAACACTTTTAGCCCACTTACCATCGAGGCCTGTAAAATGCTCCGCAATTAACCCGACTGCTACGCCAGAAATTACACCACAAACCGTACTAAGGAAAGGCGAAATCCAACCGAGCTTAAAATCAGCAGGAACATCGATCTTTCCGAAGACAAAATACGAAATCACAAGGCTTGCAATCATGGTTCCCGCAGCAGCAATATACATCGAAGCATTGATCTGCTTCTCAGGCTTATCGCTCTCTTTTGCATGGGATGCGTAGAAGAGGCCGACAGCGGAAGAGATTAATCCGCCAAGCGACAGCATGAACGGGTAAGCAATTGCCGCCGTCAGCAAGGCAGGATTGTTGCCATTAGCAAAAAGGGTAACGGCCGTAACCATAGTTGTGACCGGTGTCGCCGTATGGGACTCACCAAGGTCAGCCTGGTTAGCAGCGATATCGTTAACGTTATCGCCGACAAAATCCGCTTTTACGGCAGGGTTTCTCGGATCATCTTCTTTAAAGTGCATGAAGACTTTACCGATGAGATCTGCGCCAATATCTGCTGCTTTGGTAAAAATTCCACCCGCAACACGACAGAACATCGCAACAATACTCCAACCGATTGAATACGCAGTCAATCTTGCAACAAGCGGAATGATGCCGTGTTCGTTTGGAATCAGCGGTATGTCCTGACTCAACATGGTAGCAATGACCAATCCAAGTAAGGAGGTCGAGTGGACAATGAGTCCACAAATCTGTGACCCCTTAATGGTCACGTTGACTGTGCGAGCGCAAGTCTGCGGGTCCGTTAAGCCGTCCTCGACGCCTTTTTTGGCTGTCGCGCTTGCGCGAACGTTAGTATAGGTAGCAACGCTCATTCCAACTATGTTCGAGATAGTTGTCATTGCGAGACCTAAAAGGAATGACCATCCAGCGCCAAATTCTATTGTAAACGCAATAATGGCGGCCAGAATTGCGGCCACGATCAGGATGATGCGAAACATTACCTTTGTGAAAACCTTTGAACCCGAGCGAATACTCGCAGCGAGTTCAGACATGGCCTTGGTACCTTCACTCAGCCTCTTTACGCCGATAAACTGCGTTATCATGTAAAAAGCGAGGATCGTGATGACACCAAATGCTACATAATAAACACTATTCAGGTTTATTGTCATAGCTAAGGTACTCTCCTTTCTAATTTTTTAATGTGCTTCACTAGCTGAGGGCGCAACTAGTAAAAAAATGAGTGGGAAGCCCACAACAGTTTGATACATATCTCCCGAGTATGTATTACCCGGATTATACTACGAAGCAGAGAGGAGTGCAACTGGTTAAAACGATAAAAAACATGATAAGATAATGGTGGAGGAGATTATTTAGATGTCAGAGATTCTAAAAACAAGTAGCGAAAATAACGAAAGAAATTCGAAGGAGCTCCGCTTTCCAGAAGACCCGAACCAATATTCAGAAGAAGAACTAATGGCTGATCCCGCCAAACGTTTTCGTGTGAATCCGGATGATTTCCCGATTTTTTCCGAGCAGGCCGAAAAAGGTGATAAATGGGGCGATCCTACAGAGACCCTGCCACTCGATGAAACCATGGGACGTTTCGTAAAAGCAACCGCCGATTGCATAGCTGTTCTTGCTGGCGAAGATTACGAAAGCCATAAAAAAATACCAGCCGCCGACCATGTTATATATCTTGATAAATCCGCCCGTCCAGTTAGCTGGTTGAATAATGTCTTCTGGGATGCTTTTACGGATAAGCCGCGTCCAAAACATTCTTATCTTGCCATAGACCGCATGGAGTGGTTTGCACGTACCGATACGCCGGTGGACTCTTCTGGCTATATCAAAGACGCCAATGGCGAATCCTCGCATGTTGCACATTTTGAAGATTTTCGTCAGGAAAATGTTAGCAAAAAAGACATCGCTCGCATTCGTGCCCTATACATACCTGGCGGTATTGAGGATGAGGATGTTGATAAAATTATGAGCACCCCAACTGGTCTTGAGGGGAAAAATATTACTATTATCGACGAAGTTGGTCGCAGTGGTTCAACTCTTAAGATCGCTGAATATCTTGTTTCTATGGCCATACCAGAAGCTGCCAGCGTCAATGGCTACACTTATTGGGATTCTGGAGTACAGACAGGCCCTAACGGCGAACACCAAATGCGCGGCGTGCCAGTTTGGTATAATGCTACTTCTCGTGTTGGTCGTGGCATTGGCGATGTTAATGAAACTTTCTTTGCTGAACGTTACAAAAAACACCCGAATCAAAAAACGCGCGCTCAAAAATTTGGCGCTATTGTGCTTGGCGAATTTATAAATCTCTCCGAAGAACCAGGCAACAGATCGCGTCAGCTAGCCGAAGAGATTAAGCTAATGCGAAAAGAATGGGATGACGGCCACATCTTGATGCCAAGACCAGAACATTATGATTCTGAAAAGTGGGCGGACCGCCTCGAATCCCAAGGTATTGTATTCATGCCCCAGCAGCCAAATATGCCAAAGAATGCCTATATTAGAGTTAAGGAAAATATCTCAGACAGGCCGGCCACCGTATAATAAAAACCAAGAAAAAACTCCGCCAAATTTACTAGCGGAGTTTAAATTATGTTTGGCGGAGCCTGTAAAAATACCTCGACGGTATCGGTATCGGGTCTGCCTTTATGTAGTTTAATCTCAACTTGATGGTATCCATCGTCTGGTGAGTTTAAAACTTGCCCGTAGACCCATCGCGTCTTTTTTCCGAGATACGCGTTACGCGTAACTCTAAACAAGATTACAACCATCTCGTCTTTTTCGTTTTTTACGCGAATACTGGCCTGTGAGCCGATTTTAATTTTACTTAACGACGCACGATCGTCGTCAGTGAAGAAAAAAGCTTTCTTTTCGAAAGCGTCTGAAGAACACACCTTCAATGCGCATCACCTCCTTACCCATGAAGAATAGTGTTCATTGTTGATTATAACATACTTTATTGTTTTTGTCAATATTAATCTGAGCTTTGGGCGTTTATATTTCCAAAAAAAGAGCCCCCGGCTCTACCCACACTGGTGGTGTGGAAGTCGGGGGTTAGTGTTTATGCGCGCTTTTCAATGTTTTCTTTGGTAAACGTATCGTCGCCAGTCACCAATCTGACAAAGTGATAGATACTCGTATCGTCGTCAATGGACAAAAGACGTTCGTTGCAATAAATACGGTTAAAATCACTCCGGTCGTTTATGTTAGCGATGATAGATGCTCCACAGCTGATAGCGCCCATACGGATGCCTTCGTAGAAGAGGATCTTTGGCGTCCTATCGAATCGGGCGTGCCAGTCATCCCAGTTCCAGTCGCAGCCGAGTTTGGCTAATCCGTCTGCTAAATCATCAGTGGATAAATTACGGTTTTCCGCAATGAAGCGGAGTCCCGCGATAACGCGTTCCATGGTAATTTTCATATAATACCCCCCTATCATAATATACTTAGTTGGCCTTCAAATAATGCTAACTATATACGTATTTTAACATATATAGCTATTTTTGTCAATATCCTATACTCTGGTGCCCCGTTCACATGGCTATTTATTATCTTGGCCTTTTGGCAGCTACCTGGTGTGCGGCGCGTTCGATGGAATCGTCGAGTTTGGCTAGTTTGGCGGAGTTTCCTTGGTTTTCGAGGGCTTTTTCAATTAGAAAATCGGCAATTTTTGGATTCTTTGGCAAGATTGGGCCGTGCAAATAAGTGCCGATGCAGTTTTTGTAAAATACACCTTCGGTGCGATCCTTACCATTGTTCCCTGCGCCAGTCGTCACGGTACCAAATGATTCTAGGCCTTCGCCGAGATAAGTGAGGCCGGAGTGGTTTTCGTAGCCAACCACTTCGCCAAACTTAGTATTAATCACGATGTTACCGATAAGACGTTCGTTGCCGGCTTTAGTATACAAATCCAATGCGCCGATACCGGAGATTTTGGTGCCGTCGGCAGTTTCAAAATATTTGCCAAATAATTGATAGAGTCCACAAATCACGAGTGTTGGCGTGCCTTGTTCGATTTTTTCTTTAATGATCGGGGCGATTTTTTGGAGATCTTGCTCGATTTTGCCTTGGCCAGAGTCTTGTCCGCCGCCGCCAAAAATGATATCAATATCATCCGGGATTTTCATGCCCGGCTCGTAGTGGATGACGTTAGCTTTGAGGCCGCGCCACTCGAGTCGGCGAATAAGTGCCAAAATGTTGCCGTGGTCACCGTACAAATTCATTTCTTTTGGATATAAATGCAAAATATTTATCATAGTAGACTCTTTCCGGAAATAATTTTACGAATTTCGAGCATGGCGGTATAGGTGGCAAAAATACGCTTTTTGCGGTCGCCAGATTTGGCGAATTTGCGGATGGCTTTTTCGAGGTCTTCCTCAATAGCGCCACATTCGACATTATCGTATTTTAAGCGCAAAGCCATGTCGGTAGCGCGAATACCAGAGACGATTTGGACGTTTTTGAGCTTGCTAAAATCAACGTTCCAGAGCCAAGACACGTCGCGACCGTCGGCAATATTGTCGTTAATTGCAATCATGTAGTCGTGTTGATTGTCCACAAACGAAGCGAGGCTGAGCTGAAAGGCGGAAGGGTTTTTGACAAGTAGAATTTCCAGTTCGGTATTACCGACTTTTAAGATTTCACCGCGACCAAAGGCGGATTTGATGTTTGGCAAAGGTTTTAATAAATCTTCGGCGGATTTGTCTGGTAGAATCGTGTGCGCGAGCGCGAGGGCGCCGGCCACGTTGTAGGCATTAAAAATACCTTTAAGCGAAAGTTTGGTATCGTAGAATTGGCTCCCGATTTTGTAAGTGGCGCTGGAATTTTTGAGCTTGGCAAGCGTGACGAGGGCAGGATTTTTGGAGGCTTTGCTTGAGATTTTGGCAGATTTTTCGAGAAGATTATCGTCGGACGGGAATTCGTCGACTAGCTCTGGCTCAAGGCCGAAATAAGCGACGTTTTTGGCCTTAATAACGCCGACGCGCGGGTCTTCGCGATTTAAAATGACAGTTTTCTTAGTGGCAGTAGCGATTTTTTGGAGCAAGGTGGCCGTGTAGTCGATTTCGCCAAAGCGATCGAGCTGATCGCGTTGAACATTGAGCAATAAACTATAGTGAATCGGTGCAACTTCGGCGAATTTGACCGCGTGAGCTTCGTCAAGCTCGAGTACGGCGATGTCGTAATCGAACTTTCCGGTGATTTTGATGTCTTTTAGAATCGCAGAAATTACGCCGCGCACAAAATTGCTACCGGTATTATTGGTAAAAACTTTGAGACCGTTCTGTTCAAGAATTTCGGTAACGGCTTTAGTAGTGGTAGTCTTACCATTGGTGCCAGAAATTACGGCCACACCATACGGAAGTTTGGAGAGGACTTGGCCGAGAAACTCAGGATCAAACCTTTCAATTACCCAACCCGGATAAGCTGAGCCGCCCGTCTTTTTGAGGCGAGTAAGCGCACGAATAGTTTTGCCTAGCAAAATACTGAATGTTTTCATTTATATAATATTATAACAGAGTTTTAGGGCTGTGGGGAGGGGCAGGAGGGACGGGAGGGGCAGGGATGTCGCTCGCTTCGCTCGCTCCATTCGAACCCTATGGGCCGAAACCCACTCGTCGCAATATAAAAATAAGACCCTTCGGGTCTTCTTTTTATATTGTGGTGAGTCGGGAGGGGCTCGAACCCTCGACACCGGGCTTAAAAGGCCCGTGCTCTAACCAGCTGAGCTACCGACCCAAATTGTTAATTGTTGCGTGTGGTGGGCGATAGAGGAGTCGAACCTCTGACCTCGTCTACGTCAAAGACGCGCTCTAGCCAACTGAGCTAACCGCCCGGCTGCAAATTATTATACCACATATTTTTAATTTTGGGTAGAAAAAAGCCCCAAAACGGGGCTTTATTCGGTAGCATAATGCTTAATAATGCCACCGATAAGGGTGTCGGCCGTAAATTTTGGGAAAAATTTAGCGATTGGCTCTAATTTCTTAACCTTCGCCTCGATATGTTCCCTTTTTCGGTCAGCCCGCGGCATGCAGGCAATTTCTGAGACTACATCGTCCCAGTATTCCTCGTAGTGACGACAGCTGCCATTCAGCTCGGCTAATAATGAAAAAACTGACATAGCCTCGGAATTACCACGAATCACCTCAACGGTGTCTTCGAAGCTAACCCCCAATCCATCAGCGTTGCCAGGGGCCATTTCGATCTTAGCGCCAAAGACGATTGACTTGACAGGATCAAAGTCGAATGCTTCATCGATTGCGGCATAGAATGCTCCGGCCTCTTCGTCTGAGAAGATAAACAGCATATTTTTGTTTCTCGGTAAATATACTTCATCTCCCGGCAACACGCTACTGAGTGCGCGCAAAATTGCAGCGCTCTGCTTCTGTTTGAATTCAAGATTTTCCTCCATTCAAACACCCTCCTTCTAATGTACACGTATTTTTTTGTTAACGCCGCGTATTATTATATCATATTAACGGTGTTTTGCAATAGTCTTAAGGTAAATTAGGTAGTAGCCCGCACCAACCATACCGGCTCCGCCAATAATGTTACCGAGCGTGACCGGAAGTAAATTATTGAGCAAGAAAGTGCCGGCATTTAGACCTTCCACGGCTACGCCAGTTTTGGCGGCTTCTAGCAATCCGGCCGGAATATAAAACATATTAGCTACCGAGTGTTCAAAACCACAGAGTACAAACAGCATGACTGGGAAAAACACTGCTGCGATTTTGCCGCCCACAGTATCGGCCGCAAACGACATCCACACCGCAATACAAACTAAGAAATTGCACAAAATACCACGAAACATTGCTTCGATAAAGCTAAGATTAACCTTAGCCGAGGCGGTAGCGATGACAGAATCGGCGATTTTATCAAAACTGCCAGCATAAACCACTAACAAAGTAATGATAATCGAGCCAATAAAATTACCTAGAAATACTAGAGACCAGTTTTTAAGTAATTGGCGGACGGAAATTTTTTTGCTGAATAAGGCCGCGAGCATGAGGTTGTTGCCGGTAAAAAGTTCGCTACCAGCCACTACGACCATGGCGAGACCGGCCGGGAAAATACACGCGCCGGCGAGCTTGCCAACGTAATTGTTGCCAAAAGTAGCGCCGACACCAGCTAATGCAACGAAGGCTCCAGCAAACATGCCGAGTAGGATCATTTTGAATGCCGGAAGTTTGGCTTTGCCTTCGGCAATTTTGACGGCAGAATTAGCGATTTCTTTAGGACTCAACATATTACCTCCATATATTATATATATTATATACAAAAATCCCCCTCGGGAGGGGGATTTTGGCTAAATCGCTAGTTATTTCTTAGTGTTAGCAGCGATGTCAGCAGTGTTGCGCCAAATCATGACAAGCATGGTAGCGCCTTCGTAGGCGAGGCGGATAAGTACTGGTACGACAACGAGGGTAAAGAGGAAGGCGAGGAAGCTGAATTGGATCATCGCGAATGAGATCAATACTGCATAGATGGTGCAGATGTAGTAAAGAATCTTGATAGCAGTTTCGATCCACATAACCTTAAAATCTAGGAATTTCTTGAGGTAAGCAAGGAATTTGCCTTTTGGATTTTCTTTGGCCTTAACAAACAAGAAGTAGACCAAAATACCACCAATGATGGCGAGAATGGCAGCGATGCCACCCCAAATAGCGGTATCCTGAAGTGCACCAAAGGTATTGATGGAATTAGAAGTTAATGAAGTTGTGTACATTTTGTACTCCTTAATTACTTATTATTAGTATAGCACAGAAGTCAAATGTTATTAGTGTTATAATCGTCTTATGAATAGAGTGCCACTGGCGGAGAGAATGCGTCCAAAAAAATTATCCGAGGTGATTGGCCAAGACCAAATTATTGGTGAAGGTAAAATTTTGACAGAAATCGTACGCGCCAAGGAGCCGGTAAACTTAATCTTTTGGGGTCCACCGGGCACGGGCAAGACAACACTAGCAAGAATTCTGGCACACGAGTTTGAGGCGGATTTCGTAGAAATTTCCGCTGTAACTGCGGGCAAAAAAGATGTTGAAACCGTAGTAGAACGTGCCAAAGTCAACTGGAATCTGGGCACGCGCACAGTACTATTCGTGGATGAAATTCACCGCTTCAATAAAGCTCAGCAAGATGCCTTTTTGCCGCACGTAGAATCGGGCTTAATTATTTTAATTGGCGCCACCACTGAGAATCCATCATTTGAAGTGATCTCGCCGCTTTTGTCACGCTCACGCGTAGTGGTTGTTTCCCCACTATCTAAGGATGCGATTTTAGAAGTTTTAACCCGTGCAGTAAAAGCTGAGGGCGTAAAAATCGTCAAGAAAATGACCAACACGAGTGGGCGCAAAATTTCTGAATCGGCACTGGATTATTTGGCAGAATTATCGGGCGGCGATGCACGCTCGGCGCTGGGCGATTTGGAACTGGCGCTATCACTGGCGGACAAAGTAGATGTAGATACAGTTAAAGAAGCGGCTGGACGCAAAGTGCCAGGATACGACAAGAAAGGCGATAATCATTACGATACGATTTCTGCTTTCATCAAATCAATGCGCGGAGGTGATACGGATGCAGCTTTATATTACCTTGCACGCATGGTTGAAGCAGGTGAAGATCCAAAATTTATCGCCCGTCGCATGGTAATCTTCGCTTCGGAAGATATCGGACTAGCTGGCAATGGCGCGTTGTCGCTCGCCACAGCATGCTTCCAGGCAGTAGAGCGCGTAGGTATGCCAGAGTCTGGATTGATTCTGGCACACACCTGTATTGCTTTGTCTAAGTCCAAGAAAAATCGCGATTCGGCCAACGCGTGGTATGCCGCCAAGGATTTGGCGCACCGCACAATGGGTCTACCAGTACCGACATGGCTACGCAATGCACCGACTAAATTAATGAAAGATTTAGGTTTTGGTGAAGGTCAAAAGTGGGAGGCCGGTTTCCACCTTGATAAAAATTATCTGCCGGACGCCATCAAAGACGAAAAAATCTTTGTGCCGAATTCGCCGAGTAAGTGGCACGATTAATCGTTAGAATCTAGAAAAGCACCCGATTGGCGAGACCAAAGCTTGGCATAGGCGCCGTGCTTTTTGAGAAGTTCAGCA
>Ga0310786_10007121_pt1 | contig 14667 bp, 11 predicted proteins | sample AusTroGonzalo_MG_FD_203881 | JGI IMG/M metagenome (GOLD analysis project Ga0310786, IMG submission 203881) | Bovine rumen microbial communities from tropical cattle in Woodstock, Queensland, Australia - Gonzalo_03 (v2) (version 2) | ecosystem: Host-associated > Mammals > Digestive system >... | reverse complement strand
GAAGAACTGAGAGATAAGTGGCTGGACGGCATCCCAATCGGGCTGATGCACGGAAAACTGTCTTCCTCAGAGAAAGCCGATCTTATGAACGGATTCAGAGACGGCGATATAAAGGTGCTGGTGTCTACAACGGTCATCGAAGTCGGGGTCGACTGTCCCAATGCAACGGTGATCATCATCGAGAATGCGGAGAGGTTCGGCCTTTCGACGCTCCACCAGCTGAGAGGACGTATAGGCAGAGGCTCGGATCAGAGCTGGTGCGTGCTGGTGTCCTCCTCCGGTTCGTCAACTGCTAAACAGCGACTCAACCTGCTGGTAGAGACTGATGACGGATTCAGGATAGCCATGGAAGACCTGAAGATGAGGGGACCCGGTGATTTCCTCGGGAGCAGGCAGCACGGACTGCCGAATCTGTCGGTGGCTGATATTGCTGACGATGAGAAGACTATGTATACTGCAAATAGCGCCGCAGACGGCATTCTGTCAAAGGATCCGGACCTGAGTTCGAATCCATTGCTGATGGAGTCTGTGAGAAGATTATTTAACGAATCGGGACAGGTGTTGAATTGAAAAAAAGGATTATCGCCTTAACTGCATTGCTGATCATAATAGCCGGGACGCTGTCTCCGGCTTTTGCGGCGCCTACGCTCATCGATCTCGGAGTGGAGGTCACTGCGGAAGCGGCATATGTGGTGAATGAGGATACAGGGCGGGTAGTGTATCAGAAAAATGCCGACAGAAAGATGTATCCTGCTTCCACAACAAAGATCATGTCAGCGGCGCTGGCCATGTCCATGTGCGACGATCTGGAAGGGACTATGGTTACCGTTCCCTATGATATCTGGGTGGAGTTCGAAGGGTATGACATCTCCAACGCAGGGATCCATGGCGGCGAGATCATGTCTCTCGGAGACCTCGTACACTGCATGCTCATCCAGTCCGCCAACGAGGCGGCATCCGCCGTCGCATCCTACTTCGGCAGAGAAGAATTCATCGAAGCGATGAACAGGAAGGCAAGGGAACTGGGCTGTACCGGGACGCATTTCACAAATCCCCACGGACTGTTTGATGAGGATCACTACACGACAGCGAAAGATCTGTATCTCATAACCGAATGGGCTCTTTCCGTTCCCGGTTTCAGAGAGATAACGGCGATGTACAGCTACACGCTGCATGAGACGAACGTCCATAAGGAGCGCGATGTCTACTCGACGATCAGCATGCAGAACAGTTATTCCGGATACTATACGAGATATATAAAGGGAATAAAGACAGGTACGATCGAGCAGTCCGGAAGATGTCTCGTGACTTCCGCGGAGAGCGGCGGCATGACCTTTGTAGGCGTCTTCCTGGGAAGCCCCATGGAGGAGGACACAAGGATATGGAACAACGGGAACTCCGTGTTCACCAATGCGAGACTGGTATTTGACTGGTGCTTCGACAACACAGAAGTCACCGAAGTCGTCAGGAGAGGCACTCCTGTAAGCGAGATCACGCTGAAATACGCTTCGGAGAAAGACTACCTGATGCTTTATTCGTCCGAAGCGGTACCCACCATAATACAGACCAAGACAGGCGAGACGCCCGTGATCACTTACCAGACCGAAATACCGGAGACAGTAGAGGCACCGGTAAAGTCCGGACAGACTATCGGCACTGCCAAGGTATACTCTGACGGCGTATATATCGGAGATGTCGATCTGATAGCGATGGAGGATATCGACAGGAGCGTGTTCATCTATGTGATGGACAAGATAAACAACATACTTACCTCGACTCCCGCGATAATCTGTTATGCGCTTCTGCTGGTCATGGCGGCGGTCTACAGCTACTACATGCTGGTTGTGGTCAAACGCGCTGAGAATGAGAGAAAGCAGAGAGAAGCAATTGAAGAAGAAGAGAGAAGGATAGCGGAGGAGACGATACATCTGCGCGGCGGTAAGGAACACAGAAAACGCCGGTGAGAAATAAAGAATGAGAAAGGGATGCAGTTCTGACTGCATCCCTTTCTCTGTTGAGGAACATATTATGAAAAAGAAGTTATGTCATGATTCTCTCTGCATGAGCTCTACGTCAAAGGTCATCAGGCGGTTGCCGCGGATGATCTGGACGGAGATGACGTCTCCGGCTTTATGCTTTTTGAGGAGACTGGTGAGGTCGTCGTTCTGGGAGATGGCGATGTTGTCAACACTGACGATGCAGTCCCAGGCTTTGAGACCGGCTTTCTCGGCGCCGTATCCGGGCTCGACGTTGACAATATAGACACCGTAGCGCGTGAGGTTGTACTGCTTGGCAGTCTGTTCATCGTAGATGCTCTGGATGGTTACACCCATGACGGGAGTGGAGGAAACTACGGTGCCGCCTTCACTCATGATCTTGGTGATGACTTCAAGCACTATGTTGCTGGGAATCGCGAATCCCAGACCTTCCACGTCCTCGCCTGCGGATTTGGCGTTGACTATGCCGATGAGCTCGCCTTTGGCATTGAACAGCCCGCCGCCGGAGTTGCCGTGGTTGACTGCGGCACTGGTCTGCAGGAGGGTCATCTCCTGGCCTTCGACCTCGACTTCGCGGTCCAGAGCACTTACGATGCCGTCGGTGACAGTGCCGCCGAGGGATCCCAGAGGATTGCCTATGGCGAAAACATTCTCGCCGACCTTAAGTTTGGAAGAGTCTGCCAGTACCGCGACGGGCAGTCCGTTTGCTTCGACCTTTACGACCGCAACGTCATTATCGGCGTCATAACCGTAGACTTTTGCGGGGTATGATGTGCCGTCCGGGAGCGTGACAGTGACGCTGGAAGCTCCGTCTATGACATGGTAGCAGGTCGCTATATATCCGTCGGAATCTATAATGACACCGCTTCCGGCGCCCTGGGAGATGCTCTGGGAGAAGAAACTTCCGGTCTTTACGATCTCGGTGGTTATTTCTACGACGCTCTCTTTAGCGGCTGCAATTACATCACTCAGATCCACGTTCTGGCTTGAGACGATGGTCTGGTTCGTGGTCGTGGTCTCTTTGACGGTCGTGATGACTACCGGTTCTTTGGCAAAGAACTTGTTGTAGGCCCATGCGCCGCCGAAACCGCTTGCCAGGGAGAGCAGGATGCAGAGAGCAACGAGCCATCCGCGTCCGAGAGGTTTGCGCTTGCGCTGTGTCTTGGCCTTGGGAGCAGTGAAGTCATGTGAGTATACCGGCGCGTCATTCGACACGTAGGGATTGTTGTAGGTGTAATTGCTGTATGCTGAATTCACTTCAGCGGCAGTGTCGAAGCTTCTGCCGGCGTCAGGCCTGGAATAATGATATTCTCCGGATCCGCTGTCTGCGCTGAACTCCTCATAGACCGGCTCGGCTTCTGCTTCTGTCTCAGCCTCTGACATGGTTTCAGCTGTTTCAGCTTCAAGGACCGGGACATCGCCGGATGCCTCTTCGGGACTATCCTCTGCCGTGACTTCAGATACGGGCTCGACTGTTTCATCCGCATAGTTCTCAACAGCAGCGGATACCGTCTCAAGGACATCTTCTGCCGGGATCTCGGTCACGGTTTCAGCTGCATCTGCAACTTCGGAAAGGGTATCGCAAGACGCGGCCTCGGCACAGACATCCTGTACCTCAGCGAGCCCTTCTGCGATGCCTTCAGCTTCAGCAACCGCTTCTGTGATATCGTTATCATCGGCATTCTCCATGCCGGGTACTTTGTTTTCAAGATCGTTCATGATTGAGCCTCCTTCGCTTTACAAGAATGATTTTAGAGGTGCAATGTGAAAACTGTTTGAACATTATCTGTATGTTTGATGCTTTTTGCGGTTCCGTCCGGATAGTATTGCCCCTGAAATCGAGTAAAATAATAGTATGAACGGTAAAAGAGATCTTATATAGAAAAACGCGGATCGACGGAGGATGAACAGATGTTGTATGTGCTGGCAGCTCTTGCTGCGCTGGCTGCGGTCGTGCTGATCAGGACCGCAAGGTTCAAGGCGGTGGACGAGGAGCGTCCGGCGCCGGATCCCATTCCTTTCGACAGTGAAAAAGCGGTGGACCATCTGCGCAGGCTTGTGATGTGCAGGACCGTCAGCTATGAGGACCATTCTCTGGAGGATGAGAGCGAGTTTGAAAAGCTCAGGTCTATGCTTCCGGAGCTTTATCCCAATGTATACCGCGTCTGCGAGTATGAGCGGGTAGGACGCACCGGACTGCTGTTCAGGTGGAAGGGCCAGAGCGATTCCGCTCCTTCTGTCCTCATGGCCCACTACGACGTGGTACCGGTCGACGAGAGAGGCTGGGACAAACCTGCCTTCGACGGGATCATTGAGAACGGAGAACTGTGGGGAAGAGGTACGCTGGACACCAAGATCACGTTCTGCTCATCCCTTGAGGCCGCCGAGACGCTGATAGAAAATGGATTTGTGCCGCAGAATGACGTTTATTTCTCCTATGCCGGAGACGAAGAGGTGTTCGGTCAGGGAGCTTCCGATATAGTCGATCTGCTCGAGAGCAGAGGGATAAAGCCTCAGATGGTCGTTGATGAGGGAGGAGCCGTGGTGGAGAACGTGTTCCCCGGAGTCTCTGAGAAATGCGCCATGGTGGGAATAGCGGAAAAAGGCATGCTGGTCGCCGATTTCACCTACAGAGGAAACGGCGGACACGCCTCGGCACCGCTGCCTCACGGCCCGGTCGGATACCTCGCGAAAGCGGTATGGGATGTTGAGACGCACCCCTTCCCCGTGACGCTCTGCAGCCCGGTGGCGCAGATGTACGACACCCTGGGAAGGAGGTCTTCCTTCCTGTACAGGATGATATTCGCCAACCTGTGGCTGTTCCTGCCTGTCCTTGACATGATCTGCAAAAAGTCCGGAGGGGAGATGAACGCCCTCATGAGGACGACCTGCGCATTCACCCAGATGGAGGGGAGCGCAGCCAACAACGTGATACCTCCGCAGGCGACTGTCGGCGCCAACCTCAGGCTGATCGCCGGCGATACAGCGGAGAAAGCTCTGGAATACCTCAGAAAAGTGGTCAACAACCCTGAGGTGGAGATCACTGCAAGACAGTCTCAGGAACCTTCTCCGGTGTCGGATACCGACTCAGACGCATGGAGGAAGGTAAAGAAAGCCATAGAGCAGACCTGGACGGAAGCGATCGTGTCGCCCTATATAATGGTCCAGTGCAGCGACAGCCGGCATTTCAACAGGATCAGCGATAAAGTCATGAGATTCTCTGCGATGGAGCTCTCAAAAGAGGAGAGGGGACGCATCCACGGAAATAATGAGAGGATACCTCTCGATAAGATCGGAAAAGCTGTTGAATTCTATCTGAACATTGAAAGGCAGTGCTGATGGAGAAAGAACTTTACAGGGTACTGATGGACATAGGGATCCATCCCGACTGCATCGACGCCGGAGAGCTGACGGAAGAGATATACCGTCATATGGAGAGAGGGCTTCAGGGGGAAGAGGGATCCATGATGATGATCCCCGCGTATCTCTTTGCCGACGGAGAGATCAGAATGGATGAGCCTGTCGCGGTGATCGACGCGGGAGGGACCAATCTCAGAGCGGCAAAGGTCGTTTTCACTGAGAACGGACCGGAGATACCGGATATCAGAAGATCACGGATGCCCGGAACTGAGAGAAGCGTGACTCCCGATGAGATGTACGACGAGTTCGTGAGAAGGATCCTTCCGCTGATGCCGGAAAGCGGCAGGGTGGTGCTCTGCTTCTCCTACGCGTTCCAGTCACTCCCCGACGGAGAAGCCAGGATAATCACCATGGGCAAAGAAGTGGCTGTGGAAGGCTGCGAAGGAAGCCTGATCCGCGCGGGGATGGAGGAGGCCTTCCGTAGAGCGCGATATCAGGGAACTCTCCGGATCACGGTGCTGAACGACACTGCAGCGGTGCTGTACTCTGCTCTGACCGCCGGAAGCAGGAACGCCGTCGGATTCATCCTCGGCACTGGTATGAATTCCGCATATTTCGAAAAGACGGAGAACATAACCAAGATCCCTCCCGTTGACAGGGGATCGATGGCGGTGAACATGGAGTCCGCATACTTCTCAGCAGTGCCTTCCGGCATCATTGATGCCAGGATAGACAGCGGCAGCAGGAACAGAGGAGCGGCGCTGTTCGAGAAGATGGTCTCAGGAGCATATCTCGGAGAGATCGCTTCCCTAAGCGCGCTGGAGCTCTGTGAGAGAGGGCTGCTCTCCGAAAAAGCAGGCTGCTTCCTCAGAGAAAAAGGATATATCCGTGCAAAGGACATGGCAGATTTCCTGGAAAAGAGAGAAGGCCCGTGTGTGGAGATGTGCGAAGGAAAGGATGACGCGAAAACGCTGGACGAACTGTTCGAGTCAGTGGAGAGGAGATCCGGCAAACTGGTGGCCTGCCTGGTCTCAGCTGTAGTGAAGCGCATCAGAAGCAACGGTGGAGAAGGGACGACCGACATCGCCGTGGACGGATCGACTATATGTCTCAACAGTATGATCCTTGAAGAATTCACAGAATGGCTCGACAGGCTTCTGGGCGATCCTGCGGCATACAGACTGATTATGCAGGATGATGACACCATCATAGGCTCGGCCGCCGCGGCATTTCTTGGATGACACTGAACAAAAAAGGCTCCTGCAGCGATGCAGGAGCTGATTTTATGATTGTATTTTGTGAACGGATCACCATCCGCTGAACATCCTGAAACCGAAGCCTCCGAAGAGGAAGTCATATACCAGCTTGAAGATCCCGATATAGAAAAGCACCACCAGAACGGAAAGCAGCAGTCCTATCAGTCCGGCTATGATACCGATGACGGCGAGCTTTTTCTTGGGGGAAGAGCGGCCTATGATCCCCAGGATGACCGATGTGATGCCGAGAAGGATCCCCGGAAGGATCATCGGAGAAGAATACGCGGAAAGAGCTCCGCATATCACGGAAGCGTAGGGAAGCCATTCACCGCTTGTATCCCTGTCTCTGACGGAACGGTCTTCTGAGGAGATATACGGATCTTCCGCAGATCTGTTTTCTGAGGGACCGTTACTGCTTCCTGCAGTGTAGGACAGATAACCGTTCAGAGCATCTTCGTTCTGGGTGGCATACCGGCTGAAGGTTTCGGCTGCGGCAGGACCGTCCGCATAGCCGCACTGCGGGCATGGGGAGGATCCGTCGAACAATTCGGAACCGCATCTGGGACAGGTCATGGTAATACCTCGTGTCAAAAATGATCGTTTCAGTAATGATAGCATCAGACGGGCAGATAGACAATAACAGAGCTGAAGCCTGAAATATGTATTATAATAGACAGAAAAGCAGTCAAAGCGGAATATAGAAAGAGCATATGGAAGATACAGAAAAGAGACAGAGAGCCGTTCTGGTGGCGGCAGATACAGGCGGATGGGATCCGGATGAATCGATGGCGGAACTCGTTTCCCTTTGCGATACCGCAGGAGCGGATGCGGTTGCGGAAGTGATACAGCAGTCTGACAAACTGAATCCCGCCACGTATATCGGGAGCGGTAAGGCTCAGGAAGTGAAGGATATCGCGGAGCGGCTCGATGCCGACATCATAGTGGTGGATGACAGCCTGTCCGGCATCCAGACGAGGAATCTGGAGGAGATAACCGGCCTTCCGGTCATTGACAGGACGGTCCTGATACTCGATATCTTCGCGAGGAACGCCAAGACTGCCGAGGGCAAGATCCAGGTCGAGCTCGCACAGCTGGAATACAGGCTTCCCAGACTGCTCGGAGCCGGTTCAGGGCTCTCTCAGCAGGGCGGAGGGATAGGGACCAGAGGCCCCGGCGAGACGAAACTGGAGTCCGACAGGAGACATATCAGGAGCAGGATCCAGTCTCTCAAGGAAAAACTGAACAAGATGGAACAGCGCAGAGAGGTGACCAGAAGATTCAGGAAGAGAGACGGCATCCCGACGGTGGCTCTCGTCGGCTATACGAACGTGGGGAAGTCTTCCCTCATGAACAGGCTTACCGGATCCGATGTGCTGGCGGAGGACAGGCTTTTTGCGACTCTCGATCCCACCGTCAGAAGACTGGCGGTCGGGAATCTGCAGCATGTTCTGCTCGTGGATACTGTCGGGTTCGTGAGCAGACTGCCTCACGGCCTTGTTAAGGCTTTCAAGTCCACGCTGGATGAGGTCAGGTTCTCAGATCTTATAATAATCGTTGCGGATGCATCCGACCCGTCCTGGGGAAGCCAGCTAGATGTGACGAAAGAAGTTCTGGAGGAGCTGGGATGCAGCGAGATACCCTGCATGACGGTGTTCAACAAATGCGACCTGAACGACATGTCTAAAGCGCTTCCCGGACTTCCGGTCTCGGCAAAAACAGGCTATGGCATGGATGCGCTGCTGGAAAAGATCAGCGAGATGCTGTCCGAGAGCGTCGTGCACTGCTTCCTGCTGTTTCCTTTCCAGGAGGCGGGGAGAGCTGCTTCCCTCAGGAACAGAGGCAACATTTTATCTGAGAAATGGACTGAAGAAGGTCTTTATGTAGAAGCCACGGTTGAAAGGACCATCTGGCCGAGATTCATACAGTATTCTACCGAGAAGGCAGACCTGTGATGCATAGTCTGTATCGTATTAACAGGCAGTTTTCATTTTCGGATTGCAAACAGTGATATAATATCCATGTGTATCCAGAAATCATTCGGGTGCACAGAACAGGAATAATACAGACATTTAATGACCAGATATTTAGGACCCGCAGGCCGGGTGTTCGGAAAAAGGAATAATGACGGACGCCACCGTCGGCAGCGCGTTGTTGCCGGCGAATTGCTGGGTTATGCAAAAGAATATATAGGAAATCTCCTTTACTATATCGGAGCAAGCCTGATACGTGCCAGGCGTAACAGATTCAGGAAGATCAGGCGCACTGCCGTCAGGTTATTCAAAGGCATATGGAAGGTCCTCAAAAAGATCTTCTCCCTGTTGTGGGGGTGGATCTGCAGCGTAGTGGCTGACCTTATCAACCCCTTTATCAAGGGCGTGAAGAGCGTAAAGGGATACCACGATCTTATGGCAGAGATCAAGGATGCTCCGAACCGCGTCAAACTGAACAGGACACGGGCTTTCTTCCGCTACGGATTCAGGTGGAACGGGCATCTTATCGAGAGGTTCATGAGCAGGGTCCTCCCGGTCGTATGCCTGGTGATCTGTTTCTTCGTGATCAGAAACGTGGCGGAACTGCCCTATGCCGTCAAGGTCACGGTGGGCGGGCAGGACATAGGTTATATAGAAAAAGAATCGGTCTATGACGAAGCAGTCGCTACGATCAAGAGAAGGATAATCAAGGTCGACGACAGCGACTGGAGACCGTCTGCTGTCCTCAGCATCGCCGTCGCGGATTCGGGGGAGCTCAATACTCAGGACGTGGTGGCCAATAAGATCCTTTCTGCGTCCGGGATGGATGTCACAGAGGCTACCGGCATATATATCGGAGGACAGTTCTACGGTGCGACCACAGCTGGTCAGCTCCTCTCAGCCACTGTTGACGGGATAATTGAGCCGTTCCAGGAGCAGGCATCGAGCATGGGCGACGATGTTCTGGTCAGATTTACCAAGACCGTGGATCTCGTGAGCGGAATATACCCCGCCAGTTCCGTGGTCTCATATGAGACGCTCAGCGATCTTCTGACCTCTGAGGAGGAATACCCGATCTACTACAGCGCTTCGGACGGTGAGAAAATTTCGGATATAGCAAAGGCGAACGGACTGACTGTAACGGAACTAGCGGAACTGAATCCCGATATCGATCTGAACGACGAACAGATCCATTCTGACACGCGGCTCCTCATAGCTGAGAACGACTCTCTGATGAGCGTCAAGACCGTAAGAATAAAGACGACGGTATCGTCGATAGGATTCGACACAGTGACTACCACGACATCCAGATACAACCTCGGGTACTACAGTATCAGCCAGCAGGGATCGAATGGTGAGAGGACCACCGTCACAGAGGTGGAGTACAAGAACGGCAGGGTCGTCAAGAGCACTGTCATAGAGGACAAAGTCACCATACAGCCGGTAGACCAGCACGTCACCATAGGCACCGGCGGCAGCGCCGCTCCGAACCAGTACGGCGGATCCATCGGGTGGCCGACCGGACCGATCCAGAAGATATCCCGAGGATGGATCCCGGGTGTCCACAGAGGAATAGACATAGCATGTGTGCAGGGAACAGCGGTATACGCGGCACTTTCCGGAAAGGTCGTCGTATCGGAGGATACTGCCGTGGGCTATGGAAGATATATAATTATCGATCACGGAAACGGGATGCAGACACTGTACGGGCATATGCTCGCCAGATTTGCCTATGTCGGGGATTATGTCTCAAGAGGGCAGATCATCGGACAGGTTGGATCCACAGGCAACTCTACCGGACCTCATCTGCATTTCGAAGTCAGGATCAACGATGAGAGGGTTCCCACCGAACCGTATCTCGGATTAAGCTGAGCATAAGAGGGAGGATCATCTTGGAAAAGCTTGTTGTTACCGGAGGACGGCCCCTGCAGGGCACAGTGGAGATAGGCGGGGCTAAGAACGCCGCTGTTGCGATTATTCCCGCTACGCTGATGGCCGACGGCCCCTGTGTGCTGGAGAACGTCCCGACGATCAGCGACGTATCCGTCCTGATGGAGATCATGGGTGATATGGGCGCTGAGATCCACGCGATGTCCGCCCACAGCTACGTGATCGATTCCCGCGACATCAAAGGCTGCGAGATAATAAATGAGAACGCCAGGAGGATGAGGGCGAGTTATTATTTCCTCGGAGTCGGACTGTCTAAGTTCGGAAAAGCGAGCGTTGCCCTGCCGGGCGGATGCGATCTCGGGGAAAGACCGATAGACCAGCATCTCAAAGCATTTGAGGCGCTCGGAGCCACCGCAGTGGTGGAAGACGGCGTCGTCCATGTCGACGCCGGCCCCGGACTCAAAGGAGCTCACATATTCTTTGACATAGTCTCTGTCGGAGCGACCATCAACGCGATGCTCGCTGCCGTTAAGGCGGAAGGCAGGACCGTACTCGAGAACGTCGCAAAAGAACCGCATATCGTCGACGTCGCCAACTTCCTGAACATGATGGGAGCCGATATCAGAGGCGCAGGCACCGATGTGATAAAGATACGCGGAGTCAGCCGACTCAGAGGCGCTCAGTATTTCATTATCCCGGATCAGATAGAAGCGGGAACATTCGTTGCCGCAGCCATCGCGACGGGCGGAAATGTCACAGTTGATAATATCACGCCTAAACACCTTGAGACGATCATCTCCAGGATGAGGGAGGTCGGCGGAGAGATCAGCGTGGACGAGGAATCGCTGACCGTCAGCAGGAAGGGGGTCCTCTGCGCCACGAACGTGAGAACGATGCCTCACCCCGGTTTCCCGACAGACATGGTGCCCCAGTTCTCCGTGCTGCTCAGCATGGCTGAGGGTACATCCGTCATAACGGAAGGAATCTGGAGCAACAGGTTCAGGTATGCCGATGAACTTGGAAAGATGGGAGCTTCCTTCTCGGTCGACGGAAAGGTCGCAACGATAAACGGCGTTGAGAAATTGCATGCGGCAACAGTCATGTCCACAGACCTGAGAGCAGGAGCAGCGATGGTCATTGCGGGACTGTGCGCAGAGGGAACGACCGAGGTGTACGGTGTCGAATATATCGACAGAGGCTACGAAGATTTCGTTGGAAAACTCGGCAGGCTCGGAGCTGACATCAGGCGCGTCACGATCCCGGATGAGGTACTTGTCGCCTCAGCTTCCGAAGTATAAAACAAATAAAGCTCCGTCAAGGAGCTTTTTCTTTTAGAGGTTCAGATGATTCGATTTGCCACTCTGGCCAGCGGCAGTTCCGGGAACTGCACCGCTGTATGGAACGACGAAGGGCTTGTCCTGATCGACATGGGCATCAGCTGCAGGAGAACGATATCGGCATTGAATTCGCTCGGTTTCTCCGTGTCCGATGTCTCATCCGTGCTCATAACACATGAGCATGTGGATCATGTCGCCGGACTTAAGGTGTTCTGCAGCCACTATGATATAGAACTATGCGGCACAGCAAGCACCAGGAGATACCTTTTGGACAACGGCATGATACAGCCTTTCCAGAGGTTCAGGGAATTCACTCACGGCGGCAGCTTCGCTGCGGGCGGGTTTAACGTGGATCCGTTCCCGACCAGCCATGACAGCAGGACATGCACCGGTTTCAGACTGGAAAGAGGAGACAAAGCGGTCGCAGTCGTCACCGACGTGGGCAGGATCGACGACTGCATAAGAGATAAGATGCACGGGTGCGGGATCGTCGCGCTGGAGTCCAATTACGACGACCTGATGCTCACCAATGGAGTCTATGCCCCGTCACTCAAGGCGAGGATAAGATCTCCGCAGGGACACCTCTCAAATGCGGACTGCGCCAGGGAGGTCGCAAGGCTCGTGACTGAGGAGAACGTGGGGCAGATAGTCCTTATGCACCTCTCAGACAAGAACAATACTCCGCAGCTCGCGCTGGTATCCTGTATCTCCGCGGCAGAAGATATGGGAATGGCGGAGAACGGATACAGGATCATAGCTGCGCCGCGCAGCGAGATCAGTGAGATACTGGAGCTGGACTGATGCTTAATATAGAGATACTGTGCGTCGGCAGGATGTCACAGAAATGGTTCTCGGATGGGTTCGAGGAGTACAGAAAGAGGCTCTCTGCATTCGATAAGGTCACGGTCACCGAGATCTCCGAGTACAGGATCACCGATGACACCGACAGCGCCAGAGCGGAAGCTGTGAAAAGAGAAGGTGAGGTCCTTCTGAGACATCTCAGAGAGGACGGCAGATCCGTCAGGGTGGCTATGTGCGTGGAAGGAAAGCAGTACAGTTCCGAGGAACTGGCACAGCTGCTGGAAAAGACCAGGCAGGAGACATCCAGGATAGTGTTCGTGATCGGAGGGTCCGCGGGACTCTCAGAGGAGGTAAAGAAAGAGTGCCAGGTCAGAATGTCCATGAGCAGGATGACGTTCCCGCATCAGATGGCGAGGATGATCCTGGCGGAACAGCTCTACCGCGCCGAGAGCATAGTCTCCGGCATGAGATACCACAAGTGAACAAACAAAAACAGAAGCCTGCAGCGTGCGCTGCAGGCTTCTTGTATGCATAAAAGATCAGAACAGGCAACCGTAGGCGACGGCGCGCACTCTGTGGTGATGATAGACTTCCTGGTTGGGAAGCATGTTGTGCATGTATACGACGGAGCACTTCGCGACCGGATCCGCCTCTGCCCAGGTGCCGAATCCGCCGGTCCATCCGAAGGATCCGAGGTGGCCGTTGTGACCGTACTTCTGAGTCCTGAGCGTTCTGAATCCGAGACCATATCCATAGCCGAGGTTGTACGGGTAAGCGTCCCTCTCGAAATCTATGATGGAGACCTCGTCCTGCTGATCCGCGTGCAGCATGGCGACAGTGCCTTCTCCGAGGTACTTTTCGCCCTTGTATGTGCCGCCGTTCGCCAGCATCTGCATGAAGACCGCAAAGTCTTCGGAGCTGGAATAGAGGCTGGGACGGTAGAGCAGGGGATACTCCTCCGGATCGCTCCAGAGATATCCGGGAACGGGAGAGAAATCGCCGTTTTCTTTCTTGCTGTATGTGGTCACTGCGAATTCGCGGTTGGCGTCGGTGATGTAGGTGTCAGTGTGCTTGAGACCGAGGGGCTCGATGATGCGCTCGCTGAACACATGCTTAAGGGGCTTTCCGGTCATGACCTCTATGAGAGCGCCGGTTATCTCGCTTCCGAATCCGTACTGCCAGTGGGAGCCCGGCTCAAACATTACCGGTGCGTTCGCGATCGCTCTGACTTCGTCTCTGAGAGCGGTATGGATGCCGCCTTCCTGGATCTTGGCGATCTCCCTGCTCATGGCGGCGAGAGTGGGATCCACGGGATCGACCGCGGGCACCATGCAGTATGGAAGACCGCACATCATCGCGACGGCATTTCGGATCGTGATGGGATGATCCAGAGGCTGGGCAACGATCTGTCCGTTGGAGAGTGAAACATATTTCTTTGTGTCTTTCCACTCGGGCAGATAGTCGTACAGGGGATCGGAGAAGAGGAACTTGCCTTCCTCATAGAGCATGGCCATTATGACGTACGCAAACAGCTTCGTCATGGACGCCTGGGCGAACATGGAATCGGGAGTGACTGGAGTGCGGGCCTCCAGATCCATGAAACCGGCCTCTCTGTGATAGAGCAGCTCGTCGTTCTGCATGATCGCGACGGAGCATCCGGGAACGCTGCCTTTCTCAACGAAACCGTTGATGAGGTTGTCGAGTCTGGTGAAATCTTTCATTGTATTCTCCTTTTATGTTATTAAAAACCGCAGGGCGCTGTATCTGTTCGATGGATACGCCGTCCTGCGGCTGTCTGCTGTATTAGCAAACCGGTCAGTCTTCCGAATATGCGGATATGCTTACCGACTTGACCGTTATGTCCTTCTTGGGTCTGTTGTATTTGTCCGTCTTCTGTGAAGCGATCTCCTTGACGATGTCCAGTCCCTCATAGACCTGTCCGAAGATCGTGTACACGTAGTCGAACTGGGGCTGTCCGCCGAGCTTGGAGAAGGCGTCGATGACGTCGGAGGGATACTCGGCGTCTCTCATCGCGTCGAAGTAGGCATCCGAGACC
>Ga0310786_10007119_pt1 | contig 14669 bp, 14 predicted proteins | sample AusTroGonzalo_MG_FD_203881 | JGI IMG/M metagenome (GOLD analysis project Ga0310786, IMG submission 203881) | Bovine rumen microbial communities from tropical cattle in Woodstock, Queensland, Australia - Gonzalo_03 (v2) (version 2) | ecosystem: Host-associated > Mammals > Digestive system >... | reverse complement strand
GCCCATCGCCGTGCTGACGTTGACGGACGTGCCGCTCCGTCGTAACCGCATCACCGCCTACTCCGGGCAGCTCTTCGGCCATGCAGGTGCGCTCAGTGTGTCGCTCAACGATGCGTGGGATGATGACTTGATAGTCAGCTGGTAACAAAAACGGGGAGCCCGCCGGCTCCCCATAAACTCATTTACTAAGAAAAATAACTAAAAGTATTACCAATCAATCATTCATTCTACTATCAGTTCACCGATGGTGGTCACCTGCCCGATCTGCCAGTCGTTGGAGGCCATCAGCTTCGTGAATGCGTCCTCGCTCAATGGCTCAAACTCGATCTCCACTTCTTTCTTGGCGATGTCGGCGACGGCCTTGTTGACCAAATTAGAGTAAGGCACCCAGACGGTCTGCATCCAGTTCTGATATTCTTCATCGCTGAGTGGCAGCTTGTCTGTTTCGCCTGATTTCTTCTTCATTTCGTATTCGCGGGCCTTCTCGAGCATGGCTTCCACGCCTTCTGGCTTCAGTTTTTCGGCTGCATCCTTTGAGTCGGCTTCAAACTGCGTGGCGGATGGCTTCATGGCGCGGGCGATGCGCCACAGCTTGATCTTATCAGCGTCGTCCATCTGCTTGTAGCTGGCACCGTTCAGGATGTTATAAGCAGCCAGCAGGGCCTCGTTTGTTAGGATCTTCTTCATAGTTCCATGCGCTTTTAGAGTTCTTGATTCTGTGGAAGGATGTTGCTCTCGATCTCGTCGATGGCATCCCATACCAGCATAGAGTCCTTGCGGCTCATCTCAGTGAGTGAGTACTTGATCTCTCCATTTCTTGATACGCCGTTGAAGTTTCCGATGTAGTCGGATGACCCTGGCTGTGGATTCGGTCGATAGCATGCGCCTGTGATGTTCAGTAACTGACCAGTCTCTTCATCGAGTTGGTATGATCCGTTTACATTGATGTCTTCGCTCTCATAGATGTAGGTTCTATCCTTCTTGGAGCTGGTGATTGTGAATTTACTCATAACTTTTTTATTTTAGATGTTATACAAAATTTGTCTTTAGTCTATCATTCCACCGTAGTCCTCGACCTGGGAGTACTTCTGCTCGATGGTGGTGCCTGGTATTGAAACGACTATCCAGTAGGATGAGTAGCCAGTCTTATTGGCCTGAATCGTGCCTGTGAAGTAGCTCCTTTGGTTCGCAGCGCAATAGGCATTTGTTATTGTTACGTGGCCCAGATCGGTGCCCACATAAGAGCCTCCATAGATGGTGACGACGATCTGCGAGAACGTCCGGCTGGTGGATGTGTCGTTGTTTACGATGATTTCGTATTCCACCTGAGTACCTGCTTGGTTCCACTGTCCCCAAGGCATTGCAAGATATACGCTGCCGTCGCGTGTCATGGTGATCTGAACTGGTGTCGTGTCTGCCATCGAAACGAACAGGCCAGTGCTGCCTGTGTCTCTGGTCAGGGTGAAGAACGGCATACAGTTCCACGTCTTCAGCATGCCTTGCGAGATGTTGCTGAGAGGGATGCTGATGGACTCACCAGCGGCGAACTTAACGGTCGATATGAATACATACCATGTGCTGCTGTCGTATAGGATCAGGCCCAGGTAAAACTCTGTGAGCGCATGGCCTGAGACGATGATATCTGAGAGTCGCAGGTTGAGATCGTCGACGTAGGTGATTTCCCAATCAATCTGGGCCGTCCAGTTCTGCGTGACGTATATCGTGGTCGCTCCGATCTCTCCATAGGGCTGGATGGCGTTACGATTATATTGTGCAAAGTCAGCATAACGGAATGGCTGCTGACTACCACCGCCTGGTCGCTCATAGTTCCAGGGCAGCTGGCCGTTGATGAGCTTATACATAAAGGTGCCAGGCGTGGTGAGACTGTTGCCAAACTCGGTGAATGCCTGAACCGACAAACCACATCCGCCGTTACCCTTCCACCATGTGGCAGATGTCAGCCATCGGTTGTTGTTGTAATCCCACTGTCCGGTTACTGTGTCGATGGACTGGTTACGCACAGGTTTGTATTTGGCCCATTTGTTGATGGAACCATTCGAGATCAGGGTGCCCAGGTCGCCACTCGAATGGCTGACTGCATCCCTGATGTCGTAGACGCTTACGGGAGCGTTCACTATGCCGTTGCTGTAACTCATATCAATTCAATCTAAGCTGTTCAACTTCCGTTTTCAGTCGCTGGTTCTCCTTCTCAAGCTCCACGATTCTCCGCTCATGGTCTACCACCTTCCTGGCTGTGATGATGGCGGAAACGAGTGCCGCCACGCCATACTGCATGGATAGTGTGCCCCTTTTGTCATTTGCCGTCAGCACCGCCTCTGGCATCACCGTCTTCCAATATTGTGCAGAGCTACCGATGTGCAGGTCGCAGCGACGCTCTATCTTATCCTTCCAATGATATGTGAATACTGGTGCGTTTGCAATTTTTTCCAGATTCATTTCCGTGATATTCTCCACCACCGTCTTGTCCCTCATATCCGACAGTGCAGTGATGGCACCTGTGGCATATATGGTTCCATCTACATGGAGTCTGTATGATGGTGATTCCGTACCTAACCCCCAATATCCATTTGTACCAATTGCTGCAATCACGCTTCCGCCGATATTCCAAAAGAATTTATTATAATTATCCCTGCCAATCTGCCATTGCGTCGAATGTGTTCCACTGTCAGCACTTGGGTCTGCTCCGAACACAACGGTACTATATGTACCGCTTGCTGCAGAATTGGCCAGTCGGATTCCTTCTCTATATCCGCCTTTTGTGGCATTGATATAAACGCCTCCTTCAATTTTGAAGTCGCCATCTTTCTCTATTCTTACATTCGTCCGCCCATTGCATCGAATCAGAAAGACATTCTGATAATTCCGCCCTATTCCCCATTGATTTGCATGAGAACCTGATATCTGCGTTGGGTCGCATCCGAAATTTATCGTAGACCAAGAATTGTCTTTCGTATTGGCAAGTCTGATTCCTTCGTTGTCGGCCTCGGTGTCAACATTACTGACAAGCACTGTACCTTTCAAGTTGCTACGGCCAACTACTTCCAGTCTTTGAGAAGGCGAAGATGTACCCAGTCCGAAGTTCCCGTTTTTAAGCATCCGCGCAATCACGCTGCCGCCGATATTCCAGAAGAAATGGTTCTCGTTATCCCTGCCAATCTGCCATTGGTCTGCATGCGTTCCCGATGTTGCGGATGGATTTGCACCGAAAACGACTGAGCAATATGTTCCGCTCGCCGTTGAATTGGATATTCTGATGCCCTCAGTATATGGTCCGTTATCTACGTTAGAAAGATATAAAGCACCACGAAGGAATGTTATGCCTGACACATCCAATCTTCCTTGTGGGCTCGGTGATAATATGCCAAGGCTTCCTGTTAGGTTGCCGCCACTCAATGGCAGGTAGTTCCCGCTTGCACCACCGCCCACGCTGATGTCACCACTACCCAGCAGGCTCTGGCCGTTGATGGTCTTCAAGGCTGAGTTGTACCACTTGGATGTGGTGCTGTCATAGAGAAGCGTCTGACCGTTGGCAGGTGTCGTGATGGTCACGTCCGTCAGCCCAGCAAGAGATGTAACACCGCCGCTTCCATTCACCCATTTACCGCTCACGGCATCGAAGGTGAGCACCTGACCACTTGTCGGGGTGCCTGAGATGTTGACGTCGGTGAGGTTATCAAGTGACAGGCCAGCCGATCCGCCGGAGTTGTTGCCCATTGCACTCAGGTAGAGGTTCGTCCAGAATCCGAACATCGACTCGACGCTGGTGATGGTCGAATCCATGTCGTTGGGGTCGATATCGGTCTGCTGGCCGTTCTCAGTGCCGTGGGCCTGGAAGAGACGGCTGAAGAAGTCGATGCTGATGTAGTGGTCGTTCACCCAGCCTTCCGTGGCATAGCCTGCCAACATTCCTGCCAGCTCACTGCCACTGACTCCACCTGAAGAGCCACCGCTCCCCACGTCGATCATGCGCTGTATTTTGTCTCTCGATAATTTCATTATCTTTGCTTTATTGATTACTTACTGGCATCTCCATTAGCATAAGTTGCGTCACGTCATCTCTCCAGTTGTGCGAGATGCTGACAGGATGGCATTTGGTGTTGTTGAGCGTCACAAGTTGCAATGGCGAGATGGCGAACGTCTGCGTCTGCGTCTCTATGCGGTACACCCGTCGGCTGCTGTCCCAATAGGCTGCCACACGGTTTGCCAGGTGCTGTTCGGGTATCTGCTCCGTTGAGTTGTAGGGTGCCTTCTCGAGGTAGTTGCCGTCAGCGTCCATCAGCAGACCGTAGCCGTACTCCATATCATTGTCGCTGGCAAAGATGCAGTCGGCATTCCAGTTGCTGTCGTACTTCTTGCCGTTCTTGGCGGAGTACTCCTTCTGCTCGTTGCGGTCGCGGGTCATCTTTCGTGTGCCGGCCGACGTGGTGATGATCTTGTCACGGCTGTAGTTCACGCTGAAGTCGGCAATCTGGAACGTGCCCGGATTGATGCGCGTCCAATCCTCGTCCACGGCTCCCATGAAGTCCACATATAAATGGCCCTTGATCTCATCGTTCACCTGAATGCGGCTGCTGTTGTAGTAGACCATGTTCTGTGCTGCAATCTTCAGTCCCACCTTCAGCACGGGTGCGAACTTCACCAGCACATAGACTTCGGTCTGGGTGTCTCCCCATGTGGTGTGTACAACGCCACCCGTCTCGCTCCATTGCAGCCATTTGGCCGTGGCGCGGGTGTGACCGATTCCGATGCGCATCTTGAAGCTGCGGATGTTCGTGGGATCGTCGCCACCCGTGAAACGCTTGGCACCCTGGTACACGGTGCCGTTCAACTCGATGGAGCCACCGCTGAAGCCTGTCTCGTAGACGCTCTCGAGGCTCACGCACGGCGTGCCGTTGTTATAGCGTTTTATCAGGATCATGTCCGAGGTCTTGGCGTCCTCGGTGCTGTCCTCCTCATAAATCTGCCGACGGCAGAAGGCTCCACCGCCGGAGTCGGACGAGCCGTTGAGCACCTGCGAGGTGAAGCTGCTGATCTCCGGTGTGGTGAAGTATCCCACCTTCGGGCTATCCCCGTCTTGCACCCATGTATAACCACCTGCGTCCATGGTGTCGCGCACGGACTTCGGGGCGAAGGCGATGATTTCCGACTGCTTGTTGGCTACCGCCTTCACGGTGGCCTTGCTGTGACCACGAACGGTCATCTCGTCGTTGTTCCTCGATGCGAAGCTGCCCGTGAAGCTGACGGGTGATTCCACCGCCTCGATGGTGCCAGCCGTATCATCGCCACCGGCGAGGGCAGCGAGGGCTGCGGGCGACAGTCGCAGGTAGGTCTGCTCACCGAGGTCGTCGGCACACATCAGCAGCACCTGCTGACGGTATGTCCGTGCCGTCCATCCCCAATATTTACACAGGTCTTCCATCACCTCGGCGATGGTGTACTTCGCCGTAATGCCGTCATCGTTGATGTTCAGGAAGTTGCGCCAATCGATCTGGCTCAACAGCCACTCGCGGGCATCGGCACCGCCCTGCACCACGAACTCCGTGAATGTGAGCTGTGGCACTTGGGCGAATATGTGCTGGATGATATAGGCGAAGTTGCGGATGACGGTCTCGTCGGTCTTGATGCTTGTGCCGCCGAGGGCGGAGAGGGCGCACTGCACGGGGAACTCACGCTCCTGGGGATTGCCATACAACTCACCTGAAAACGTCTGCGCTTGCATGAAGCCTTGCCAATCAATAATGGTTGTGTTGTTTTCTACATGGCTCAGGGTGACGGGTCGGCTTGTGTCGGTGGCGGGGATCAGGTCTTTCCACCAGTCGGCACCGAGCGTGTTGCCGTTGGCATCCTTCCCGTCATCGACGATGCGGAGGTAGCCGCTCTGGGTGCGGATGGGCGTGAACATGTCCTCGTCGGTGTCCTCCTGCGTGGTGAACGGCTGACTGCCGCCCTTGAGCGGGATGGCCGTACCAGTGCCACCGCCCACACTCACGGTGTAGACGGTGCCTGCCCGCAGGCTCTTGAATTGTATGGTATAATTGTTCGCCATTTCTCTCTTTTATAATCGGGGAGAAATGGCGCAGGGGTTTACTTACGTGAGCGGCCCTGATACTTTGAAGCGGATTTGTCCGGTGGCGAGGCTGCCGACGGCACCTGCGAGTTCTGCCTGGGTGCAGATGGCGGTGAACTGCTTCGATGCGTTGCCGATAACCATGCGGAGGGTGTAGGTCTGTCCGAGCAGGAGCAGACCTTCGAATGGTGCTCCGGCCGTCACAAGGTGGTTCAGACTCACATCGTACTCCTTGCGTCCAGGTATGAACTCCTTCGCATCCTGCTGGATGGCGGATGATTTTTCTATCACCTCGGCGGAGCCTGAGATGCTGCACGACTTCGCACTGGCGATGACGGGTGTCGTTCCGCTGGTGCCGCTGTATATGAATACGTCTTTTCCAAGTATTGCCATAGTCTTTCAGTTTTTTACCATGTTACTATCTCGCCCTGGCCCGTCCGACGGAAGTATCGGTTGGCTACGAGCACGATCTTTTCCCCCGACAGCTCGCCGACGATTTGCATACCGCCACCGCCACCGTTCTGGAGTCGGCCTGCGAGCGTCTGCTGTTGCGCTGCATTGAGAATAACCTCGCCCGCATTCAGCCCGACCAGCTGCGAGCCACCGACCAAGGCGGGGATGTTGTCGCCAGAGTATGAGTTGCCCTTCACCATACCACCCTGTGCGTAACCCGTCAGCGAGTGGATGGTGGCGATGGTGGTAGCCATGGCGGATGCACCGGCAGCCAGCCATGCAAGCCAGCCCCAACCAGTACCTGCGGTGTTGGCCTGTGCGGAGGCGGTGGCGAAGCCGAGGGCGATGCTGGCGACAGCCTGCACCACGGTGCCTGCGGCCTTCGTGGCGGGGTCTTGGATGCCCTGGAGGGCTGCTCCGAAGCTCATCGCTGCCTGCCCTGCCAGTTGGTAGGCTTTTTGCTGTTGTATCAGGCTCTTGTTAATGTCCTCGATCTCCTTCTTCACTTGTCGCTCACCTTTCAAGGCCAGCGCACCACCGAGGTCGGCATCCTTGATGTCGAGGATGTTTTTCTTGATCTCAGGGAGCATCATCTGGTAGGGACTCAATGCGTCTTTGACCTCTTTCAGGTCTACTGAACCAGTCAGCGACTTGGCGAGGGCCTTGTTGAAGTCGGCAATGTCTGGGGTGTTTTTTGAGCCTTTCGTTCCTTTGGTCTTGGTTGGCTTTTTGCCAGTGACCGTGATTTCAGGAATGTCTGCAATTGAAAAATCAGGAAGTCCGAGCGCACCGACGGATGCACCTGCCCCGACATCACCATCACTACCTCCACCACCGATGGCTTTCAATAGCATGTAGACCTTGCCGAGTGGTCCTGCTGCCTCTGCTGCTTTGTCGGCTACCGTACCAAGTGCGTTTATGTAAAAATCGAATACTTTAGAATTACCGACGGATTCTGCGATGTCACCGATGGTGTTCTTGAGCGATATGATGGATGGAATCAGCGGCTTAATGCCATCATTAAGCAGTTTGATAGCACCCAACTCCAAGCTCATCCACATCTTATTGCCTTCTTCCTCCAGCGGCAACAAGGTACGGCCCAAATCCTCCATCGCATTCTTCAACTCCGTGTCTGCCTGCGCTGCACGGTCGGCAGCGGTCTCCACGTAGTCGCCTGCCTTCTTCATCTGGTCACGGATAATGTCGGCCACGGCAGTGGTCATGTCGCCCGTCTCCTTCATGCGCTCCTTGATCTCAGCAGCCGAGAGTCCAAGGTTGTCAAGGATCATCAGCGATTGGCGACCGAGACCCGTCACGATGGAGTCCACCATGTAGTCCACGCTTTGGCCAGTGTCCTTAGCCTTCTGCTGTGCAAACGACAGCAGTGTGCCCATCTGGTCGAGATTCAGGCGGAAATCATTAAACTTCACGGCTTGCGCCATCAGTTCAAGGTCGGTCACCGTGTTGTGGGTAGCCTGACGCAGATTGTCGAGCAGACCAGGCTTGTTGATGCGCTCGAAAGCCATGCGGATGCCTTCGCCCGATTTCGCCATCTCGATGCCTTGTGCGGCAGCGTCTTTGATGGTGTTCACGAAGTTCATGGCTGCTCCTGTGGCCATTTCGAAGGCTTTGGTCATCAGGTTACCACCGAACACCTGAAGCATACCGCTGAGTTTGTCGCTGCTGAACAGCCCACCACCGCCTGACGATGTTTTGCCGTTCAGGGACTGGGTGATTTCGTCGAGGTCCTGCTTGGTGGACTGTATGCGGGTTTTCAGTTCGTCAAGGCTTTGTGCGAGTGCCTTGCCGAATGGTGCATTTTTCTCTTCCTGTGTCAGTTGCTTATACTCCATCGACAAGTCGGTGAAGGCTTTGGTCATTTCCGAGACCTTACCCCTTGCGCTGGTTGTCGAGGTGTTCATCTTACCGAGAGCCTGCGTAAATTCAAGTACGCCCTCATCGAGCTGCTCCAGTGTGCCGCCTGCCTTGCGACACCCTTCTGCATACCGCTGCAAGCCTTCTGCGGCTCGCTTGATCTTATTGTCGTACTCAGTAGAGTCAACGCGAAGTTTTAATATACTTTCTGCCATAAAAAAATGCGCGATTAGTGCTATACTAACCGCGCATTTTCATCGTATGGGTTTACCTCATAGGACCGTCAGGTAGGCATAGACGTAAGTGATGAGAAAACACTCCATCTCAGCCCAAAAGGTCATCGTCTCCCATGACTTCTTGCCTTTCGTCTTCCAGAGGAACACGGCGAGCCACGGGAGCCACAGGATGAGCAGCCATACCTGGTTGCAAGCGACCAACGTCATCGCACTAACGGCGCAGACAATGGCCGACGCACAGTGTACACGGTACGCCATGTCGCCCTTGTCAGGCACCAAAGGACAGCCCGCCACGAAGAGCAGACCCGCACAAGCGAGGAAGGCGAGGAACTGACAGCGGTGGGCGTTTTCAATCAAGACGGGTGCCAGGGTGAAGACCACGGCTGCAATCACTGCCGTCCAGAGCCATGCGCCCGCAGGCGGTAGGAAGAACACCGTGGAGGATAGCGACGAGGGAATCTGCTTGTTGGCGACGCATAGTGTGGCTGTGTATGCGATGAGCAACACCAGCGAGATGGTGATGAAAAGAGCGTTGATGTTCATTGTTGTTCTGGTTTGTTGATATTCATATTGATAAGTCGCATTTCTTCCTGAAGTTCGTGGATGTCCTCCTGACTGAGCGGTGCGTGGTGCTGCTGCTCCCATGGGAACTTGATCCACTCTGTCACCACGGGCACGGGGTCTTTAGAACCCATGCAATAGTGGGCGTTGTATGCCACCAGTCGGGCTTGCTCCCATCCTGCATGGTGGCGGGCGTTGTAGCCTCGGATGATGGCCCTGACCTCCCACCAGCGGATGTCATGAAGGAACTCACGACGCGGGAATCCTATCTCGCCCACGAAGAGCTGGTACAATTCGTGGGCGGTTTTCAGTTTTTTGCATTTTCCTCCCCTTCGGCAGGCTCAGGGGCCGTGTCAGGCTCAGGGACAGCAACCTTGAAGAACTCGCCCGCAAGGGCCATCACGGTGTTGTAGGCACTGATGATCTCCTTCATGGCTTCGTAGTCCTTGTTGCCGAAGATTTTCTCAACCGTGATGTTCGTGTTCTCGTCGGCTGCGAAGATGGCGGCGGCGAGGATAGCCACACGGTTCTTCATTGTCTCGAGGTTGGCCGTGAAGAATGATTGGCCGTTTGTCATTTCCTCGAAGTTCAGGATGGTCTGCATGTTGAAGACCACGGGGTAGGGTTTCCCCTGGATGGTGATTTCTTTCTTGTTCATAGTTCCGAAAAATTAGTGAGTGAAAAAAGCCCGCCACACTCCTTCGATATGCTCAGGAATCGTGGCAGGCAAAGATTATGGATCAACTACCGACTGTGTAGGCTCCGTAGCCTGTCAGGGTGGCGGTGTAGTCGGCGTTCTGCTTCACAGCTGCGTTGGTCTGCAAGGAGGTGATAATCACCGAACCGCTGGCGATCACGGCACCCTTGGTGCGCTGGTTGTCACCGATCACGTTAGCAATCTGCCACTTCACGGGTGTGCCTGCCTCGTAGATGTCCATCAGGTCGGCATACGACTTCGCACCCACAGCGGATGTGATGGTGTCGTTGCCCTTCACGAGAGCACCCGTCGTGATGTCGTAGTTGAGAGCGGTAGGCCCTTGAACATCCCATGTTCCATCGGTGTCCTTGGTGGTTGCTGATTCCAGCGTCATCGACACATGTAGCGAGAGGGTACGCGCGGCTGCAATAACAGCAGCGGGTGCGGTGGTGTTGTCGCTCGAGAGGAACAGGCGTACGAACTGACCCTTGGTATAGCTGCCTGCGGAGATATCCTCGAAAGCGGGGGTGTCAGACAGTGTGGCGAGCGGACCGCTACCCGTGAACTGGAGCGACTTGGAGGCGTTCGTGCGATCGTCGAACTGGAAGGTGCCATCGTTGAGATATGCCGTACCAGTACGGGCGAAGGATGCCTCCTCCGGGGTCTGGTTATCGGTGGTCGATGTCTCGTCCCACATCAGCGTGAACGGAGTGAGCGACTTCATGGCTGTCAGCATCGCACCCACGTCGGAGACGTTCAGTGAATCCACGCTGACACTCCATCCCTGCGATGTTACAACCGGCTTGGAAGCCATGCCCACATCGTCCTTTGTTCCGCCCTCGTCGGTATTCGAAGTCAGGTTAATGGAGCAGTTGGTAGCCATGCCCACACACTTGAACTTCTCAGCGGTCGAGTCGAAAACTAAAATGCGAAAATTTTGGCCTTTGAGTATCATTGTCGTAACTTTTTAGATTTCTGAATTTTCTTGTTCTTCGTCAGTGTCAGCTGGTATAGTACACTGGTAGAATAGTTTCTGGTAGTAACATGGTTTCTGCCAATCCCAAGCCAGTCCGTCGGACGTGAGCGATTCCAATACGGGGATGTCCTTGCCGTTGGTGTAGGTGGTACAGATGTAACTCTCAATGGCACGGCGCACCGAGCGGATGAGACGCTTCACCTCTTCAGGACTTGCAGCAGCGACTTCAACGCTCACCTGCACACGATCTTCGTCAGCCTCCCAAACGGTGTCCTTCGTCGTCGATTGATTCTGGAATCCATCGTCGGTGATGATGATGAACGGTACCGGTGTGTTGTCATCCTCATACGGCGGAATCTCAAAACAGGTGGACCGCACACGACCGTCGATGGCGGTCATGAGGTCGGTGTCTGCCTGGATGGCATCGTAGAAGATTTCGTCGACTTGCTTCATTGTTTGCTTGGTTTTGAAACCGGCTGGCGGGTCAACCTTTGCTATTGCATTGGAGTCGCCAGCCGGTGCTGGAACTATGAACCAGAAATTGCGAGAGAGATTTAGATTTCAGAGTTAGATACAGACTCCACAACCTTCAGCAACTTGAATGCCTGGGGCTTGCCAGAGGTATTGCCGTTAACTTTTTGTGACAATTCCGAAATCGAATATTCTGTGTTCAGTACGAGAACAGTTGTATTTCGCTTCGAAACTTCAGCACTTGTCGCATCGACAGTAGCTCGAATGCGACCATGCTGCTGGAAGGCGCAGTAGCCCCAGTGACCGATACCGATGTAGTGGTTGCCGTCGGCCTTCGGTGTGGTGCCGTCGAGTGCATAGTTGATGTACGGAGACACGGTGTAGCTGTGACCCAGGCAGCGGCCATCCTCGATGACGGTACGGTCGCCAATCTGGCCGGGGATGCGACGCAGGAACTGAAGCTCGGTCTCGATCTCCTTGTCCATGGTGAGCCAGGGGTCGCCCTCGAAGCCTTTATCCCACATCTCGGCAATCTTCTTGGCGAGGTTCTTACCGAAGTTCTCGTCGAGAACAATCTCCTCCACGTCAACCAGCGAGAAGACGGGCTTCAATGCGTGGGTGAACTTACAGTGGCTGTAGGTGTAGAGAGCCAGGAACTTGGCCATACCCTTACGCATCTTGTAGTCGCAGAACGAATACAGGTCGAAGGCGGCGTTGTCGATGGCATAGTTAGAGATGGCGAGTGAAGCAGCCACACGGACGGGGCTGGCATTCAGCTTGGCGAAGTTGATCTTCTGCTCACCGATCTGCTGTACCTCGTCGGCTACCTCGAACTCCACATCGTCGATGGCATACGGCCATACCTGGTTGCCCTCAACGCCGGTGAGGATGCGCAGGTCGCCCGGACGCTCCAGACCAGGAACCTTGGTGTCAATCAACTCATGAATGGTGAGGGGAATAGCACCTGCTGCCTCGAGGTTGCCGTAGGTGTTGCCATCTGCGGGGTCTTTCAGGATGGTGGTGCCGTTGGCGGCCTCACGATCCATCATCTCTTCAGAGAATGCCATCTTGTCCTCACGGCACTTCTTGAATACCTCACGGAGCTGTTCGCTCTTGTTCTTGTGCTCGCGCATCTGGTTCAGTCCGTGCTCGTCGAGCATACCCTGAATCTCAATGTGCAGGCGGTTGTCCTCACGAATGAGGGCCTGATACTTCTGCTCCTCCTCCGGGGTGAAGGCGCGGTTCTCACGCTTGGCGAGCTCGTCGATCTTGTCGAGTTCGACCAGAATGTCCTGATGACGCTTCTGGATTTCTGCTTTTGTCTTCATTGCTTAAAATTTTAAGTTAATACTATTGAAAATTAAATGAAATTCTCCTCTAAGCGGTGACGCTGGTAGCGCAGCCGCTGGGTGCGCATTAGGCGGGCCTTCTCTGCCTGCTCCTCCAGTTCGCGCTCCTCACGCTCCTTGTCCTCGCGGGCTTTCTTCTGCTCCTCGGTCTCGGTGTCGGCCTCGCGTTTCAGCTGCACGTCGATGGCCTTGTCGATCTCGTCGCCTGCCTCGCGGGTGCCGACGGATGTCTGCTCGTAGGCAGGGTGGGTGACGATGGCCACATCATAGATGCCAGTCATGCGCTTTACATGGCGCAGCCATACCTCCTTGCCGTCGGCTGTGCGCTCCTCGGTGCGCTCATAGCTTACGCCATTTTCGCTGTCACGGTAGTCATCCTTGAATGCGAAGCTCATGCCGGTGATGTCTCCCCGACGCATCAGTTCCAGGGCAGCATCGGCGTTGGGTGTGTTGGGCAGGTCGCAGCGACATGTCACGTCCTTGTCGCTCAACTCGATGGTGAGTGTGTCCTTCTCGGTGTTGCGGAAACGTCCGAGCACGTCGGGCACCATGTTGCTGTGGTTCAGGTTCAGGATTATATCCGAACGATGCAAGAGGTCGTTGGAGATACAACCAGGCTCCAGCACTTCATATACTTCACGTGTTTCACTCCACGGTGTGAGGTTCACCGAGCGAACACCAAAAACAATGGGGGTGCCCTCAATGGTGCGGCTCGTCTTGCCTTCACCAGCCTCGCGGACTGTCAGCCCGCAGACCCCGATGGGAATGAATCTTGTTTGTTTCATTTTGTTTATTGTTAGAGATTACTTACTTATCAATCGTTTTGTGGCTCAGGGTTTACCGCAGGCTCAGGGTCCGTGGTGGCTTCGCTCTTGGCTAAGAGTGCTTTCAGCGTGAGCAGGTTGGCTGAAGCCATCGGCTCGTCGCCATTCTCCACGGCTGGCATATCGTGCTCCTGACGGATTTCGTTGATGGTCTTCGCTCCCGTCTGGAGGTTGAGCTGGTCTACCTTTGCCTGTCGCTCCGGGTCCATAGCCAGCAACGGCTTCTCGCAGATATGGATGCGCCGTGTGCCGTAGTACTCACGTCCGAGCAGCTTGCGGGCGATCTCTTTCTCCATGTCGGTCTTGTCGGGGCCGATGGTGCGACTCATAAACTCCATGGTGGCGTTGCTGTAGTCGTTGTAGTGACTGTTGGTATCGAGCATCAGCAGCGGACGAGGTGTACCCCAGAAGCGGGCCACGTCATCCAGTCCGAGGTTCATCTGCTCCAGGAGCTGCATGTCTTGCGCACTCATCGATATATTTTGCACTTTGTCGAGTGCGCGGAGAGCAATCACGTCTTTTTGGTAGATACGGTCGTTGATTTCGTCGGCATAGGCGTTCATCTCCTTCGGGTCGAAGAGTCCGTTGGCGATGGGTGCCACCGTCTTGGTGTTGTCCTCACCGATGATCAGCTTCATGCGCCCGCCCTTGGCTGCCGTCTCGAGAGCCTGCGACTTCTGCGTCTTGATGGTGGTGAGCGTCTCCACGGCATATCGGATGGTAGAGATGCCCCAGAAACCGTTGTAATAACGGAAGGTGTTGGGGAAATGCAAGATGTCATGAGCGGGGACGTTCACCTTCTCCCTGATGCCGTAGTTGGTGTAGTAGGTGATGGTGTACGTGTCGTTGATATAGTCGTAGCCCGCACAGGTGGCGAGCCAAAGATTCACGGGATCGCCGAAAACATCGCGCTCGATGTAGACAAATCCGTTGCCCCACATCAATCGGTCTATGGTCACCTGCTCCCACAGTGCCGGACCTGACATCAGCGGGTTGGGTTCTTCCTGGAGCAGATAGTTTATGCGCTTACCCAGTCCCCACATCCAGGGGATGAAGTTACCGCCCATCTCGTCCTTCTTCTGATACTGCACGGGCATCTGTCCGATGGTCTTGGCACGCAGTTCGGTGGCGCGGTAGAC
>Ga0310786_10007118_pt1 | contig 14670 bp, 11 predicted proteins | sample AusTroGonzalo_MG_FD_203881 | JGI IMG/M metagenome (GOLD analysis project Ga0310786, IMG submission 203881) | Bovine rumen microbial communities from tropical cattle in Woodstock, Queensland, Australia - Gonzalo_03 (v2) (version 2) | ecosystem: Host-associated > Mammals > Digestive system >... | reverse complement strand
ACTTATACTGCTTCTCATCATGGCTGTGAGCATGACCGTTGTCGAGTTTTTCGCGGGCCTCGTCGCTCTCAAGTGGCTCAAGGTGAGGTACTGGGACTACAGGAACCAGTGGGGCAACGTCATGGGCCTCATCTGCCCTAAATTTTCGCTCGCGTGGGGCCTTATCTGCGCGCTCTACCTCTATCTCATACACGCCAATGTGCTCGCCGCGCTCAAATGGCTCTCCGAGAATCTTGCGTTTTCGTTTGTGATCGGACTGTTCTTTGGCGTGTTCATCATCGACGCCGTCTATTCGGTCAAGCTTGTCGCAAGGATTCGAGAATTTGCGCAGAAAGAGAAGGTCGTTGTTGTCTATGAGGCGCTCAAGACCCATATCAAGACCGTGGAGGAGGGCCTGCACAAAAAAACAAGCTTTTTCAGACCTTTTTCGGAAAAAATCAGGAGCCTTCCGGAGTATATTCGTGAATCCGTCGAAAAGGTCAACGCCGGTATCAGGATGAAAAAGAACAGAAAACACTGACGGAGGAATCTTATGCTAAGCAAAAAAGTTGACTTTGAGGCGGCTCAGCCGGTATGGGCCGCGGATTATATGAACGAGATGAACATAAGCCTGGTGCTCGAAAAGAGCGCGGAGCTTAGAAACGGACTGCTCAGGATTGCTGCGGCAAGCTGCTACCAGCTTTTCATCGGCGGCGACCTTTACAACATGGGACCGGCAAGGACAGGTCACGGCTTTGCAAGGGTTGACGAGGTTCCGTTGCCGGAGGGCAGGTGCGACGTAAAGATCATCGTCGCAGGCTACAACAACAACTCGTTTCAGTACATTGACGAGCCGCCTTTCGTATGCGCCGAGATAATCGACTCCGGCAAGGTAATCGCCGCGACTTCGCCGGAAGAGTGCGGATTTTCCGTGAGACTTTACACTGAGCGCGTTCAGAAGACGCCAAGGTACTCCTTCCAGCGAAACTTCACCGAGGTCTATGATCTGAGAAAAACATTGGCGGCAGATGCCCCGAGGCTTGCACTTTCGGAAAACAGGGACGTTTTCATCGAGCGCGGCATAGATCTTTACAAAAACGAACGCGAGGACGCAAAGTTTGTTGTCGCAAGCGGCAGGTGCGGCACGGACGGCAGCTTTGAGCCTTTCTCAGACAGATCGATAACGGCAATTTCGGAAAAATTGAAGGGCTTTAAGCCTGACGAGCTTGAAATCTGCGGCGCTTGGGAGGCACAGAAGCTGACATACGAGACAAAATCGCTTGACAGGAGACCCGGCAATTCAGCCGGAATCGAAGAAAACGGGTTTGCGGTTTTTGAGATGGAGAGGAACCTTTGCGGTGTCATCGGCGTCAGGATTGAGTGCGCGAAGGCTTGCCGTGTTTTTGCGATGTTTGACGAACTTTTAGGGGAAAACGGCGACGTGAACTTCCTCAGGCTCGGGACTTCGGCTCTCGTTATCTGGGACCTCCCGGCGGGTACGAGCGAGCTTCTGACCTTTGAACCGTACCTTTTCAAATACATAAAAATCGCGGTGATAGGCTCTTCCGCCAAGGTCTCAGAGCTCCATATAAGGCGCGTCGGATTCCCGAAACCGGGCGCTGACATCAAAACGGATAACCCGCGAATGAAGGCGGTTTTTGACGCCGCAGTCGAAACTTTCCGTGAGAACACGTATGACATTTACATGGACTGCCCGTCAAGGGAGAGGGCGGGCTGGCTCTGCGACAGCTTCTTCACGTCGCGCGTCGAACACACCCTCACCGGAAAGACGATGGTTGAGCGCAACTTCCTCGAAAACTTCCTGCTCCCGGATTCGTTCAAGTGCCTCCCCGAGGGCATGCTCCCTATGTGCTACCCGGCCGACCACTACGACTGCACCTTCATTCCCAACTGGGCAATGTGGTTTGTCGTCGAACTCGAAGAATACCTCGAAAGGTCGGGCGACCGCGAGCTTGTGGACAGGGCAAAACCCCGCGTCTACAAACTCCTTCAGTACTTCAAACGCTTCGAAAACGAGGACGGTCTCCTCGAAAAGCTCGAATCCTGGGTATTTGTCGAGTGGTCGAGGTCCAATGAGCTCGTACAGGACGTGAACTTCCCCAGCAACATGCTCTACGCCAAGGTGAAACGCGTTGTCGCCAACCTCTACGGCGACGAAGGGCTCGTAAAAGAGGCCGAGGAGCTCGAAAAGACGATCAGGGAAAAGTCCTACAACGGCAGATTTTTCTGCGACAACCTGGTTCGCGTCGGCGGCAGGCTCGTTCCCCTTGGCGAGTGCACCGAAAGCTGCCAGTACTACGCGTTCCACACGGGAATTGCAACCCCCGAAACCTTTCCCGAGCTCTGGGAGACTCTCCTCAAAGACTTCGGACCCAAGAGAAAGCAGAACAACAAATACCCTGAGGTCGCATTCGCCAATGCGTTTATCGGCAACTACCTCAGGCTCGATATTCTCCACCGCTACGGCAGGTATGAGGAGATACTTGACAATATTGACGGCTACTTCTACTACATGGCTGAAAAAACCGGCACTCTTTGGGAGCACGACAGCACGGTTGCAAGCTGCAGCCACGGCTTCGCCTCGCATGTGATCTACTGGCTCGACAGGATGGGAATGCTGGAAAAGCAGTGAATTTGTGCCCGCAAACAATTTGAAATGAGTCAGAACTCACTTTCCTCATCGCATTTTCCGGTCAGGAACTTATCGAATCCGGAAGCAGATATTTTACTGAGGGTCTCTGAGACCACTTCTTCAGGCGGCATATAACCGTCAAGAATCCATTTCCTGTACACGGCAATTCTCCCGGCAATGACAAATGTGAGAATCAGATCGATCTGAGCAGGCGAAATGGAAGTCTTGGCGGTCATGGTCGTCCTGAGTCTATCCCTGACAACCCGAATGATTCTTTCAAGCAAACCAATCTTTTGATTTGACAGCAAAATCATTGAGTAGAACTCTATGTCGGATGTAATCAACTTATAGACATCGCCAAGAAACTGCTCCCTCCCGGTCATATAATCCTGAAAATTGGCCTTCAAAAACAGCTCGTTGATTTTTTCCAGAACGGTGTTTTCTATGTCGGCTTCAATATCCGAAAGGGATTTGTAGTGCCTGTAGAAGGTGGTTCTGTTAATATGGCTGAGTTCGCAGAGCTCATTTATTGAAATGTAATCCCTGTCTTTTTGCGACAACAGTTTCGTGTACGCTTTAATTATCTTGTTCTTCGAATCTATTGCCCTGGGGTCAAGGCTGTCTTTACATGAAACCATAATTCCTCCTCCAAAATCGAGATTTTGGGCTCTTTACGCAAGTTGTGAGCAATCACCGACAGATACATTGTTGACGGTATTCCTCTCTGCAATTCGCGTCAAGAATTTGAAAATTCTTGACTTATGCAACACTTATTCTCAAGATTGTTGGACACATGTTGCTTGAAAAGTAGTATAATCATCTTAACGAACAGTGTCAATACCGACGGAGTTCTTTTATTGCCTTGACGATGACGAAAAAGACTATAAGATTTGGCGTTGATTATAATAATCTGCGCAGGTGTTAAAATATCATTATTGGAGGTTAACAAATGAAAAGGAAAAAACTATTCCGCATGCTGTTGGCGTTCTTGATGTTGTTTCAAACATACGGCATCAAGATGTTTTCAAACGCCGATGAAAAAGGCCAAGAGAAAACAAGAAACTGTGATTTTGAAAAGTTCCCTGAGGTGGTTTCCTCAGATGACAATGAACTTCGCGTGATGAGATTGAATTCTGCAGATGATGATTTGTCGGTAATCAAGTACTACATCGGTGATGGAAAATGTGAAGAAATACTATTTCCGATGCCTGTTAAATACGTTGATTCCGATAACACCGTACGAGATAAAAGCAATAAGCTTGAGGAAAAAGAGTCGGGCTTTTATCATCCCAACAACGACATTAGAACAATCTTCCCTTCCTCGCTTGACATATGTAACAGCTATACGATTCCGTAAACAGACGAAAAGAATGAGAGGTGTTTTATATGAAAATAGCTAAAATTGCAGTTCTGATTTTGACCATATGTTCACTCCTTATAACCGAAGCAATAGGAGTTTGTGCCGAAACAACCGAACTCACTAAGACCGTTGCCGAAGAACTCATTTCGGAGTTTATAGACATCAGGAATTCCATGGGATTGTATTTCGGATGGTATAACGGTGGCACGTCACAAGATTATCTAAAAAACGGTAATATTCCTGCGTCGGATATTGCGGAGGGACATCTCAACACTGAGATGGGTCAGTTTTGTAAGTACATAAAGGTGAAAGAAGGATATGGTCCCAAAGAAGTTAAACAGAAAATCAGGTCACTTTTTACAAGCGATTTAGCTGAAAAAATCATTACTGACGGTGAGAGTTTTTTCTTGCGGTACTATCAGGAAAACGGAGAATGGTACTATGAGCGGTATCAGGGCGGCAGAATTTATAGTTACAATGAAGGAGACCGTCAGAACGCGTATTTTGAGCTGTCAGAGGTTAAGAACCTTGTTATCATTGAGTCAAATGAACAAAGCGCTTTAGTGTCGGTTCCCGTGCATCGCTTTTACGATGAAAACGATGGCGAGAAGGAGGAAGCAAGGCTATTGACGGATGTATTATTCAGCTTGAGTTTTATTGACGGTAAGTGGAAGATAGCCGAAGTAGACTTTGCCAATATGCTTTTCCGCGCTGACAGTAAAAAAACCGCACAGTCAAGTCTTACGGAAGAAACGGTGAGAGAAGGTCTTATAGCTCTTGTCAGTGATCTTTACAGTTTGACTATGCTGGATGCGGAATGCAGATATGACACATACAGCCCTTCATATAAGGATTACCGCCATCCTTACAAGAAAATTGAAGGTAATGTGTATGCGCCGATGGAAGGAAATTTGTCAGATCCGGACACATGGTACAATTATGCTGAGAAGTTCTGCTCGCCTGAGGTCGCAGGTTATTTGCTTAACCACATTTTCTCAAATAGCGAATCTCAGATAAGGGTTTTTGGTAATAACGTGTATTATCTCTTCTTTGCAGAGTTTAACCACTATGATCAGGATCGTTCGGAAATGATGAACACGTACAGTCTTAAGAGTGCATTGGCGAATGCAATAACAATTGAGCATTTATCCGGCACCAAGGCTATCGCGAGTGTTTCGTGCACTATAAAACCTCAGTCAAATCGCGACAGTAAAACCGTAACGCTTACACTTCAATATGAGAAGGGCGATGATGGTTGGAAGATTGTAAACACAGGGTTTATCGACACTTTGGATAGCGAAGTATATGCGTTGAGAGGCAACGGGGTTTTTGCACAATTGATTCCTGACAGGAATGTGAACCCAGGGACCGGAGACAAAGGTTTGTTTGTGATTGTTGCCGCGGCATTAGCCCTGGTTATTATTTTGCCGAGAAAAAAACGGCCTGAATGATTGTTCAGGATGAATACTATAGAAAAGATTTCTAAAGAAAGGATGTAAAGAATTATGATTGTTCGGCGGAGTTTTCCCCGAAGAAAGTAACATTAGACAGAATCTCGGTGAACAGAATCGCTCCGGACCGCGCAGTAGTGAATTTCTTATTCCCGGTATCCGGACTGGGAGGCATTGAATATGACTATTTAATCAAGACATTGTCCCTTGAAATTGAACTTTCAAGGACAGCTGACGGATGGAGAGTCTCGGGAGGCGATTTCATAGATAAGCTTGACGCCGAATTCAGTTCTTCAATTATCAGGAATCCGGGCACCGGAAGTTTTAACGTAACCCCAATCCTGTTAGCCTGTGTTCTCCTGCTGACTGTTATGAAAAAAAGAAGCAGCGTTTCTGACGCAAAATGACATCCGCAGGTTGCGGAAAATGTTTTAAACCGCTGCTGCGAAGGCAGTAACCGAATAAAAAAACGCAGCGGCAAGGCTCCCGTTCCGGCAATTATTCTGAAAAATAACTGCCGGAACGGGCTTTTTTTATTATTTCTTGCAAATTTTCCCCAAAAAGGTATTGACAGGTCATTTTTTGTTTGCTAAAATCCGGATGTACCCCATTTTTGACCACGGAGTGACATTTTCTCCCAAAAGATGCAGGTACATTCCCTTTTACTTATGATAAAATCCGTCTGAAAACGGATCGAGCAACAAATGACATTCCTTCACGCCAAATTGGGAGTCCGCAAGGGCTCCCGAACGGGCGGAAATAAAAAGCTAAAGAACCCTTTCACAGGGAAAACATACATAAGATAAAACTCGTTAGAGTTATTTACCAACGACAAAGCCTTAACAGGGCGAATTTACCAAAGAATCATCTCGCATAGAGAATTGTTTCCAAGGGCAGGAAACGGGGCCGGGACCCGCCCCAAGCGGTCCTGATTGTTCATAAGGCGGCCGAAGGTCGCCTCAAATAAATTCCCGCTTGCGGGATACAAAAGACAAAGCCTTCGGGCACAAGTACAAAAGAATTCACATACCAAAGAAAAGCTTCCGGCGGATTAAAGTTCCCGTGCCAACAGGCCCCTGAACACCGCCGGAAAAGAGGCTAAAGAGGGGTTAAGGAACCATCAGTGATGCTCAGCGGTATTTACGAAAACTCAATAGACGCGAAGAACCGCATTGTCGTTCCTCAGGAGCTGAGATCACAGATCGTCAACGAGAACGGCGAGGTATGGCTTACATACAGCCCTGACGCATGTGTGAGAATCTACTCATGCGAAGTCTATGACAGTCTTGTCGAGAAAATCGCCAAGGCGCAGTCCGAGGGACGCGACACCCGCGCTATGCAGATACTTTTCATCAAGCCTGCGCGCAAGGTTGTGCTTGACGGCGGAGGCCGCGTATTTCTTTCAAGCGATATGCGCGACAGAGCCAAAATTGTCACGGACGCAAGTGAGGGCAAAATTGAGACAGCGGTGGTAGGAAACATAGACCACCTTGAAATATGGCTGAAAGCTGAGCTTAATGCCCAGACGCAGGCAATCACAGAGGAAATGGGCTTCAACGAGCTCAGATCTATCGGACTTACTTGACAGGGTCGGTGTTGCCGGGAAAGGGTATTGGCGATGGGAGAGTTCTCACACATCCCCGTACTCCTTAATGAGTGCGTTGATAATCTGGAGATTAAGCCGGGCGGCGTCTACGTTGACGGTACAGTCGGCGGCGGAGGCCATTCAGGCGCGATTTTGAGAAAGCTCGGTGAGGGCGGTCTGCTCATCGGTATCGACAGGGATGCCGAGGCAATAGAGGCTGCGGGAATCGGGCTTGCTTCTGTCTTAAGGGAGACGGGCTCGAAGGCACGTTTTGAACTCGTTCACGACAATTACGTCAACATGGTCGACATCTGCAAAGAGAGGGGCATTGACGCTGTGGACGGGATACTTCTTGACATTGGCGTGTCCTCGCACCAGTTCGACAGCGCGGAACGCGGATTTTCCTACAGATTTGATGCTCCGCTCGACATGAGAATGGACAGAGACGACAGGCTGACGGCGGCCGATGTTGTCAATAAGTATTCTGAGAGAGAGCTTTCCGACATCATTTTCAGGTACGGGGAGGAAAGATGGGCAAAACGCATTGCCCGGTTCATAGTAGAGCGCAGAAAAACAAGGCCTATTGAAACCACATTCGATCTTGTGGACGTCATAAAAGGAGCGATCCCAAAAGGCGCAAGAAGCGACGGCGGCCACCCCGCCAAGAGAACGTTCCAGGCGATAAGAATAGAAGTGAACGGCGAGCTTGACGTGCTTTCAGACGTGATAATGGGGGCAGTCGAGATGCTCAAGCCTTCCGGCGTGATGGAGATAATCACTTTCCACAGCCTCGAGGAGGGCATCGTAAAGAAGCTCTTTAAAAAAGCCGAAAACCCCTGTGAGTGCCCGCCGGAATTTCCCGTCTGCGTCTGCGGAAAGAAGCCTCTCGGCAGGATGACCACAAAACACGCGATCGTCGCAAGTCCCGAAGAACTCGAGGCAAACCCAAGGGCGGCGAGCGCAAAACTGAGAATCTTCAAAAGATTTTAAATCAGGGACATTAAAGTATTTTAAGCAAAACGGAGCGTGCCATGGGCGACTATGCAACTGACAAAATGGAATATTCCGGAAGCGTCGGTGGCTTCAGAGTCGTCGGATTTGACTTCTCGGACGGCGAGATGGTCCTCAATCCAAACGAGCGTTTTGACGGTACCGAAACCGCCAATGCAGAACCCCCGGCTCCTTCCGACACAAAATAGGGCGACCGGCAGCCCGTCAGGGTCTCGTTCAGCGAAAGACCGGAGCCCGCACGGAGAAAGAAAAAGGCGCAGTCGGTCCGCAGAAAAGCCGTGAAGCTTCCGTCAAGAGAGTACACGGAGATCAAGGACACCGCGACTTACAAGATGCTGAAAGGCATCGGCCGCTTCAAAGCCGGCTCGGTCGTGACCGTTTTGCTCATAATAGTCTGCGTGGTGCTGGGCCTTGCCTGCGTCATGAGGTACGCGGCGATATTCGATCTTTCGAAGCACACGCGCCAGATTGAAAAGGAAAACGCCAAGACGAGAAACCGGCTCACGGTCGAAGAGAGCAGCGTTGACATTGGCGATAACGTCAGCGTCGACAGCATTGCCGCCAGACTCGGGATGATAAGGCCGGGGGCGGAATCAGGCATAGTGGTACCTCTTACCGGCACGGACGTCACAAGGGTCTATCTTTCGGCTGAGGAGGACGCGGAGGACGATGAAGAGAAAGGTTTCTACCAGAGTCTTTTGAGTTTTCTTGGCCAGAGCCTGTTTGACTGACAGCTGAAAAGTACGGAAGAGACCGCAGGCGGGAAGGCCGGGTACGTCTTCCGTATTGTTATTTAAGGAAACACCGGAATGGAAACGGACAGAGATCAGGCGCCGCAGGAAGTGCAGAACGGCGGCAGCGGCAGCAGTAAAAAGAATACCGGAAAAACCGGATTCGGGGGTGTCATGAAGAAGATTTTCACCCCGTTTGCGCGCGCCATGAAGTATGTTTTCACGCTCGTAAAAAACCTTTTCATTGCCCCCGCAGGCGTATCGTCCGAAGGCGTCGAACAGTCTCACAGGAGGGTGCGCATAGCAAGCGTCATCGTAACGGTGCTCCTCTGCATACTCGTCCTTTACTATGCCTTCCTTATGCTGGCAATGGGCGGCAAGTACAGTGTAGAGGCGTTTGAAGCCCAGAACAGGACTTTCGAGACGGCCGCAAGGCGCGGCAACATCTATGACGCCAACGGAAACGCTCTCGCGGTCACGGTCGACACATTCACGGTCAGCGTTTCGCGCGAGGAAATCAGAAACTACGGTGAGACGAAGTACAAGGACGGGGACGTTGACGATTACAGAAGGCTTGTCGCCAAGGGAATCGGAGACAGAACGGGCGTCGACGCAGAGTGGATTTTTGAAGAACTGAAGAAAGAAACCGGAAACTACAAGAACGTTGCCGTCAACATCGAATCGTCGATGGGCGAGGCGGTTAAGCAGTGGATTTCCGAGGAAAAGATAAAGGGAGTCACGGTCACCGCGACGACGTCAAGGTACTACCCGTTTGACACATTGGCGGCACACCTCATAGGCTTCACGGGCACCGACAACTACGGACTCGTGTGCGGAATTGAGGTTGAGCTGAACAATATACTTGCCGGCAGGAACGGCAAGGTGCTCGCCACAGTCGAGAAAAACGGCAACGCGATTCCCGGCGAGAACCGCACGATTATCCAGAAGCTTCAGAACGGCTACAACGTAAATCTCACGGTCGACAAGAACATACAGCAGATTGCCGAGGACGTGCTGAATGAGGCGGCGAGGGACTTTGGCGTCAGTGAAGGCGGCGCGATACTGGTGCTCGACCCGAAAGACGCGAGCGTGCTTGCCCTTGCTTCGTACCCCTCGTTCAACCTGAACGACCCCTTCACGGTTCCGGACGGACTCAGGGAGCGATCGTACTACGAAGAGGACGAGGACAGCGAAGGCTTCCTTCAGGACTTTATCTGGAAAAACAGGGCAATTTCGATATCGTACGAGCCCGGTTCAACCTTCAAGGCGATCACCGCTGCAATAGCTCTCGAGGAGGGCGTTGTCACTCCGGAGTCGGTCGAGCTCGACACGCCTCTTGAACTCCAGGGCTGGACCATCCACTGCTCCACGGGCCCTGCGGAAACAGGCCACGGCGAGGAAACTTTCAGGCTTGCGGTCGCAAACTCGTGCAACCCGGTCATGGCAAGGGTCGCGCTCAGGGTCGGCGTCAAGCAGTTCTACAAATACGTCAGATCGTTTGGTTTCTACAACAGGACCAACATACTTCTCTCCGGCGAGCAGGTCGGTGTGCTCCACACAAATCCTCAGGAGATTGACCTTGCCGTTATGGCTTTCGGTCAGAGATTCACGATAACACCTATACAGCTCGCTTCGGCCTACTGCGCGATCGCAAACGGCGGCATCCTCTACGAGCCCAGAATCGTCTCGTCAATCACGGATTCGGAGGGCAGAGAAGTCGCAGAGTACAAGAATCAGTTCGCACCCAAGGAAGTGAGAAGAGTCATTTCAGGCGAGACTTCCAAGACAGTGCTTGAGCTTCTCGAGGGCGTTGTAACCCAGGGTACAGGCGGAAGAGCCTACATCTCGGGCTACAGAGTTGCCGGCAAGACCGGTACGTCCGAAACCACCACGACGCAGACAAACGGCAGATACGTTGTTTCGTTCGCGTCAATTGCCCCCGCCGACAGACCGGAAATTGTGGTGCTTGTCATGTTCGACCACCCGAGCTCCGAGTACGGTGACATCTCAGGTTCGCGAATGGGCGCCTGGGCAGCGGGCAAGGTCATCAAGCGCGTGCTCGAGTACAAACAGGTCAAGAAAATCTACACCGAGGAAGATGCCGCCAAGATCCGCAACGTCTATTATGCCAACGACCTCACCGGCCAGACCCTCCTCGAGGCGATGAACTGGATCAAGACGAGCTCGAGAGCCTACAACGTCATCATCGTAGGCGACCCCGAGACCCATCCGACCGTCTCCCGCCAATACCCCGAAGCCGGCGTCTACACGGCAAGGGAATGCACGCAAATCCTCTATTTTACCGACGATCCGGACGCCGCTGCAGCATTCGTCAAGGTGCCTGACGTTGTCGGCATGGACATCTGCGAGGCCCACAACACAATCACCTCGCTCGAACTCAACATGGACTGCAGAAACGGTGACATCATCGTCGCCCAGGACATAGAACCCGGCACCCTTGTCGAGAAGGGAACGGTCATAGTGATGAAGGCGGTGCCCAAAGAACAGCCCGCCGAAGAAACCGGAGACACTGAAAACACAGGAGCACGCCAATGAAACTCAACGAGCTGCTTAAAAACCTCACAGCAGAATCAGTATGCGGCAGCACAGACGTCGATGCAGAGGGCATCATAACCTCTACCGCCAACGTCACCCCCGGCTGCTGCTTCGTATGCATCAAAGGCTTCAACGTCGACGGCCACACGTTTGCCGAAGAAGCAGCCGGAAAGGGCGCGGTCGTTATTGTAATGGAGGACCGCGCGGTTTTTGCCTCTTTCACAAAAAAGCACGAGGCCGAAATTGCTAAAGGCAAACTCAGCGTCGTTCTAACGGCCTCGACAAGGCATGCGGCGGCTATGCTGGCTGACAGCTATTGGCGGCATCCGTCCGGCGAGCTCAGGCTTACGGGCGTGACAGGCACCAAGGGAAAGACCACGACAAGTTTAATGATCAAGAAGATCATGGAGCTTGCCGGCAGACGCACTGGCCTTGTGGGCACGATGTACAACATGATCGGCAGCGAGATAATCCCCACCGACCGCACGACTCCTGAAGCCAATGTGCTCCAGCCGCTCCTCAGAAAGATGGTTGACGGCGGCGTCACAGACTGCGTGATGGAGGTTTCCTCGCAGGGCCTGAAGCTCGAGAGGGTTGGCGGCTGCTCGTACGGAACCTGCGTGTTTACGAATCTGACGCCCGACCACATCGGCGGCACGGAGCATCCCGACATGGAGGACTACGCCGCGAGCAAGGCAAAGCTTTTCGGGGTGTGCGAAAACGGCCTTTTCAACGCCGACAGCGCCTACTGCGGCAGGATGATGCGTGACGCGACCTGCAGGCAGTTTACTTACGGTATTGACAATGAGGCTGATTTCCGCGCGGAAAACATAGTTTACGGCAGCGATTTTGTCGAGTACGACCTTTGCGGCCTCTGCGACAGGACAAGGATGCACGTCAGCATACCCGGAAAGTTCAGTGTGTATAATTCATTGGCGGCAGCCGCGTGCTGCTACCTCGAGGGCATCCCGGTGAAGACCGCCGCCGAAGCGCTCAAGGATATTGTCGTCAAGGGCAAGGCCGAAATCGTCCCCACAGGCCGTGATTTTACGGTCATGATCGACTACGCACACAACCCCGACAGTTTTATAAACATCATCACCACGGCAAAAGCTTTTGCAAAGCGCGTCGTGTTCCTTTTCGGAGCAGGCGGCGACCGGAACAGGCCAAGGGAACTGATGGGCGAGACCGCGGCAAAGTACGCCGACTTTACGGTCATAACATCCGACAATCCGAGGAGCGAGGATCCTGAGAAGATTGTCAGAGATATCGAAAAAGGAGCCAAGAAAACAGGTCGCGACTATATTTGCATAGTTGACAGACGGGAAGCGATATGCTACACTGTCAGAAACGCAAAACAGGGCGACGTAATCATATTGGCGGGAAAGGGTCACGAGACTACACAAATCTTCAAGGACAGGACTGTACCCTTTGACGAGAGAGCCATTGTCCGGGAAGCTTTGAACGAGTACTACAATAAAAAGTAAGGAAGGTAGAATTGTAATGTATTGCCCAAAATGCGGAAAATTAAATGAAGACAAGGCCAGATTTTGCGGTTTTTGCGGTTCGGATCTGAAGCCGGCTGCGGAGGAAACTCCATATTTTTCGGTACCTGCCGAAGTTGAATCCACCGACGAACAGCCGAACGACCTCGGATTTTCGATTGCAGGACTTATATTGGCGTCATTCGGCATCACAGCCATTGCCGGACTGATCATGAGCATAATCGGCCGCAACAAAGCTGTCGCCAATGCAAAAGGGGCCATCCCCCGCGGAAAGAACAAGGTCGCAAAGATCCTCTCAACCGTCGGAATCCCGGTGGCAATCGTAACGCTCGTATCCGCGCTCATCACCGTTATATTCTTCATCGCGGGCCGGAATATGATCTGGGATTTTTTCAAAGAGGTCGGAAACGGAAACCATTGGGTCTGACTCAGACTTTAATCATTTAAACTGCTTTTAAAATGTGCTAATATGGTTGCAGGGTTTTTACAGGGCCCTGAAACACTGATTACCGGGAGATGAGATTATGCCATTTTGTACAAACTGCGGAGCGCCTCTGATACCAGACGCCAAGTTCTGCCCAAGCTGCGGAACGTCGGTCAAGACGGTACCCGAAAAGCCCGCTCAGGAAATAAAACAGGAAACGACCGAAGACGCGGCAGTTCTTCCCGCAGAGGAAGCAGCCGCACAGGAACAGGAAACCGTATTGCAGGAGCAGGAAGTTCCGGCAGCAGAGCAGGAAGCTCAGACAGAGCCTGTTGAGGACGCTCAGGAACCCGCTTCAGAAGCTCAGGAACCCGCTTCAGAAGCTCAGGAGCCAGTTTCAGAAGTTCAGGAGCCAGTTGAAGCAGCGCCGGAGACCACCGAAACCGCCAATGCAGCCCCGCAGCAGGTTCCGCCCCAGCCGCAGCCCCAGCCTCAGCCTCAACCGCAGGCCTACGCCTACACAACAGCTGCGCAGTACGGCCAACCCAACTATAACCCGCAATACAACCCGCAGTATGCCGCAGGCGCATACCCGGGAGCAATGCCGAACCCGGTGCCCGTACAGCCTCCCAAGGAGCAGGGCAACTACCTCGGTCTTGCGATAACAGGAATTATCTTCTCGGTGGTTTTGAGCCTTGTCGGCCTGATCATCTGCAGCACGGCTCTGCTCCGCACGAATGAGTTTGCGGGTCAGCTCACGGAGAAGAATAAAAAGGCGAAAACAATAGCGTTCATTGGCGTGTTCGTGGCAGTCGTTGTCACAATCGTTGCCGCCGCAGTGTTTGTCGCCAATTTCGGCAGAGTTCTGAGCTACTTCAACTCTGTTATGCAGCCGCCCGTTGCCTGACCCCGATTCCCAGGTAAAACGCTGCGCCTCACCCGAACAAATCAACCCGGTCTTTACGGACCGCTCACGCGGGCCGAAGATATAAAAATTTTTGTGCACGGATTGGTTGGAAAAAGGCAATCCGCTACAAATCAAGGAGGTTACTATGTTTTGTCAAAAGTGTGGAGCAAGTGTCAATGAAGGCACTGCATTTTGTCCGAATTGCGGAGCAGCTATAGAAGCTCAGCCCCAGCCCCAGCCGCAGGTTCAGCCTCAGCCGCAGGTTCAGCCCCAGTGGCAGCCCCAGCCGCAGCCGATGCCGGTAGATCCGTCTCAGTTCCCGGTACAAAAGGGCAATGTTCTCGGCCTGATCTTCGCGATCATTTCTTTAGTCCTTGCTCTTTTGAGTTTTCCGATAGGCTACGGCCAGCTGGGTAAGCTTGGAAATGTCTTCGATATATTCAAGTACGGACTTGGCGGATATCTGCGTAACTCACTGCTTGCAGCTACATTGATTTTCCTGATTTTC
>Ga0310786_10007116_pt1 | contig 14671 bp, 15 predicted proteins | sample AusTroGonzalo_MG_FD_203881 | JGI IMG/M metagenome (GOLD analysis project Ga0310786, IMG submission 203881) | Bovine rumen microbial communities from tropical cattle in Woodstock, Queensland, Australia - Gonzalo_03 (v2) (version 2) | ecosystem: Host-associated > Mammals > Digestive system >... | reverse complement strand
ATGCGGCGTATATGTGCCTAACGGCACGACGCCGGAAATGAGATCCCTTGACGCACTGATGCGCCGCACAGTGCGAGGGATGACAAACGGGGTATGACGCACTCGGAGGGGGTGACGGGGAAAAGGACGATTTGGAGGGGTGAGGGAAATGATGCCAAAAAGAGATTGCCACGTGGTTTTTGACCGCTCACAATGACGGAAATGGGGAGAATGAGGGTTTTTGCTTGCGAAAAAAATTTATTGTGATAGGCTTTGATACATGAAAAACATCTTTATTTTAACAGGGGCAGGCATTTCTGCCGAATCGGGGCTCAAAACTTTTCGCGATGCGAACGGTTTGTGGGAGAATTTTAGGGTTGAAGACGTGGCTTCAATCGAGGGATTTGAACAAAATCCGAAACGGGTGCACGATTTTTACAATATGCTTCGGCCGGTGATGAATAAGGCGAGGCCGAATGCCGCACATATCGCATTGGCCGAATTTGAAAAAGAAAATCCGGATTTAAGCGTTTTTTTGGTAACGCAAAATGTGGATTTGCTGCACGAAAAAGCAGGCTCAGAAAATGTGCACCACATGCACGGCAGGATAGACGAGACCGTTTGCCTAAAATGCGGGCATGTTGTTAAAACCCCCTATAAAAGCGCGTTTGACGGGGTGTGTGAAAATTGCGGGGCTAAAGGGTTTTTGAAACCGAATATTGTGTTTTTCGGTGAAATGCCGATGTTTATGAATGAAATCGCTTTAAGGCTGAAAACAGCCGATGTGTTTGTGGCCGTCGGGACTTCGGGGGTGGTGTATCCGGCTGCGGGGTTTGTGATTGAAGCCAAATGTTATGGCGCGAAGACGTATTTGTTTAATTTGGAAGCCGCCGAAAACAACGGCTATTTTGATGAGCAAATTATCGGGAAGGCCTCGGAGACTTTGCCGGCGTTTTTGAAAAAAATAAGCGGGGAAAAATAAAAAGAGCACTTGTCGGCAAAGGCGACAATAAAGGGATTCGGAAGATGCCTTGACCGTCAGCAGAATGCTGACGGAGGCATGACGATTTTTTTAATAACGGGTTTTAAGGGGTGATGTTTTTTTAATTATTGAAAGATTCGGAAGACCCCTTGACGCACTCGGCTGATAGCCTCGGCGAGGGGTGACGGGGGAAAGGATGCGGCGTATATGTGCCTAACGGTACGACGCCGGAAATGAGATCCCTTGACGCACTGATGCGCCGCACAGTGCGAGGGATGACAAACGGGGTATGACGCACTCGGAAGGGGTGACGGGGGAAAGGATGCGGCGTATATGTGCCTGACGGCACGACGCCGGAAATGAGATCCCTTGACGCACTGATGCACCGCACAGTGCGAGGGATGACAAACGGGGTATGACGCGCTCGGAAGGGGTGACGTGGAAAGGATGCGGCGTATATGTGCCTGACGGCACGACGCCGGAAATGAGATCCCTTGACGCACTCGGCTGATAGCCTCGTCGAGGGGTGACGGGGGGAAAGGATGCGGCGTATATGTGCCTAACGGCACGACGCCGGAAATGAGATCCCTTGACGCACTGATGCACCGCACAGTGCGAGGGATGACAAACGGGGTATGACGCACTCGGAAGGAGTGACGGGGGAAAGGATGCGGCGTATATGTGCCTAACGGCACGACGCCGGAAATGAGATCCCTTGACGCACTGATGCGCCGCACAGTGCGAGGGATGACGGTTTAAAGTAACGGTTTTAAGGGGTGAAGTTTTTGTTCGACGATGTTTAAAACGGCTTTGATTTCAGCATCGGCATCCATATCGGATGTGTCTATGATGACGGCATCGGCTGCCGGTTTCATCGGAGCGCTTGCACGTTCGGCGTCGCGCTTGTCACGCGCAAGCATGTCGGCTAAAACAGTTTCGTAAGAAGTTTGAATGCCTTTGGCTTCAAACTCTTTGAAACGGCGCATGGCCCGAACTTCGCTTGAAGCGGTGACGAAAAATTTGATGTCGGCATTCGGGCAAACAACGGTGCCCGTGTCGCGTCCGTCATAAATGACGCCGTTTGCTTTTGAACCATCGGCAAAAACAGGGGATAGGGCAAAATCCTGCTGCATTTTAAGAAGTGCTTTTCTGACCGAGGGCATGGCCGAAACTTTGGAGGCCGCCTGACCGCCGATGTCGCTTCTGAAATCGGGATGAACAGATAAAGACATCATTTTTTCGAAAGTAAGATTTGAAGCAATTTCAAAGGCTTTTTGCTCGTCGGTAAGCGGAAAATTTGAAAGAACCATTTGAAGACCGACGGCGCGATAAATCATGCCGGTGTCAAAATAAGCGAGTTTGTAACGCTCGGATAAGACTTTTGAAACGGTTCCTTTTCCAGCCGCGGCGGGGCCGTCAATCGTAATAATCATGGTTTTTCCTTATCAAAAATTTTTTGTTATGTTATTTTTTCTTTAACATATCTTTTGATATAATACACTCAAGTATTTTAACTTATGCAGAAATTTTGTTAAAAAAATGAGCAAAAAAAACAGGATTCGTCTTTTCAGCTTTGAGGCGCTTGAATGCGGCGCTCTTTATGCGCCGCATGAGGCGCAAAGCCACTATTTGAAAAATGTGATGCGCCTTAAAGAAGGCGATGAAGTGTTTTTGTTTGACGGGAAAAACGGCGAATTTAGGAGCGTTGTTTGTGCGAACGGTAAAAGAAATCTGTGTTTGGAGGTTAAAGAAAAAACGGCGGATTTTTGCCGGTCTCCCGATGTGTGGCTCTTGTTTGCGCCTTTGAAAAAAGAAAATACGGATTTGGTGATACAAAAAGCCGTTGAGCTCGGGGTAAGAAAAATTGTGCCGGTGATGACGGAATATGCCGCACGCATCAACCTAAAAGCAGAACGCGTGCAAACGCAAATAATTGAGGCGGCCGAACAATCAAGACGGCAAGATGCGCCCGAGGCGGAAAGCTTAAAAAGTTTTGATGATGTTTTGAAAAATTGGCCGAAGGACAGAAAGCTTATCTATTTGAACGAAACGGGCGAGGGAAATTGTTTTGATAAGGTTTGCGCCGATTTGAAAGCGCCTGCGGCGCTTTTTGTGGGCCCCGAAGGGGGATTTTCGAAAAAAGAGTTGGAAATTTTGAAAAATATGCCGTATACTCACAGTATTACGTTGGGCAAAAGAATTTTGCGCGCCGAAACGGCCGTGATTGCAGCGCTTTCGTGTTGGCAGGCTTTTTGCGGAGATTGGAGAACTGAAAAATGAAAATATTGATTGCCGATGATCATGAGTTGTTTTTGGAAGGTTTGAAACTCGTTTTAAAGTCGCACTTCAAAGAAGCGGAGGTGACCGCCGTTAAAAATTATACCGAACTGTTTGCGACTATCGAAAAAGAGCGCTTTGATTTGATTGTGACGGATTTGGCTATGCCCGGTGCAAATTCAATTGACGCCTTAAGTAAAATGCATACAATACTTAAAGATACGCCGATTATCGTGATTTCGGCCGTGTTTGATAAGGAAATTGTGCAACGCACCATCGAAATCGGTGTTTCGGGATATATTCCGAAATCAAGCTCAAACGACTTGATGCTCTCTGCCATTCATTTGGTTTTGGCCGGCGGCGTTTATATTCCGAAAGCACTTTTGGATGAGGTTTCGGTTGCCCCCGAAATGACACCCGATTTTCAGGACTTAAAAGAGGTTGGTCAAGACATTAATTCAAAAGATAAAAACAAAAAATTAACACCGCGCCAAATCGATGTGGTCAGAGGAATCGCCAAAGGCCTGCCCAATAAATTGATTGCTTATGAGCTCGGTTTGACGGAAGGAACCGTTAAAGTGCATATTACGGTTATTTTGAAAACGCTCGGCGTTTCAAACAGAACCGGCGCGGTGATTGAAGCCGTGAAAAAAGGATATATCACAAAGGCTGAGGCCGGATTGTAGGAGAAAAAAATGGTAGAGGTTAAAGGTAATATCGTTAAAAATGCAAAAATCGTGAAAGAGCCCCTCTATTTGAGTATGCTCTATCCGTTGATTTATCACAACAAAAGAGTTTATCGCTTTTTAGATGATGACAGAATTCAAGCGGTGCTTTCGCTCGGATTTAAGAAAAAAATAATTGACGATATGCTCGAGGATATTAATACCAACAGCAGCGTGCTTCAAATCGGCTGCACGTTCGGTTCGCAAATGCAAAAAACAGCCGATAAAATCGGCCGCTACGGCAGCTATGTGATAACGGATGTGAGCAGCGAACAACTCGACCGCGCCCGCGAACAACTGATTGATAAAAAAATTGATTTTGAAATGCATGACGCACGCAAACCTTTTTCTAAAAAATATGATACAGTGATTTGCTTTATGATGCTTCATGAACTGCCGGAAGTTTCAAGAAAAAAAGTGATTAATAATGCGCTGGATGCCGTTAAACAAGGCGGAAAGGTGATTTTTGCGGATTATAACAAGCCGTCGGAATGGAATGTTTTGCGCTTTGTTTTAAAGCCGTTTAACAGACTGTTTTTCCCGTTTGTGGAAAAATTGTGGGAAAATCCGATTAAAAATTATGCCGGTAAAAATGAGCATTTTTCGTGGGATAAGAAAACATACGGCGCCAGAATGTTTCAAAAAGTGGTGGCCGTTCGTCAGGTTTCGGATGAAAAAAAACCTGAGGCTAAACCGAGCTTTTATTAACTTTTTGTGACTTTTTTCCAAAAAACATGAATTTATATTGAAAACAAATATAAAACATGTTAGCATAGAATAGATATATCGCAGATTAAGGGGCCAAGGCTATGAAAATCTTTCTGTTTTTACTGCTGTTTTCTTTTTCAGCTCATGCGCAAAGCAGTTACTACACACCGCTTTCAAGTGTTGCGCCTTCTCTTTGGTCGGGCTTTTTGAACCCAAATCAGGTTTATGCCGAAGGGTTGCCCTGCGTGCAAAATAACTTTGAAAAATGTGCCGAACTCGGTTATACGCAAACATCTTGCGACAACGGCGGTATTGCCTGCCCCTATGACAGTACGCTTTTGAATTGCTCTTCATGGTCTTGCGAAGAACTGGGTTTGTTTTCGGCAAAGCCCGATAATATGGAATGCGAAAAAGTGCAAATGCCGACACTTGCCTGCTTTAAGTGTGTGTGCGGCGCCGGTTTTGTGAATTATGAAGATTGCGACGGCTTGGTTAAGATGCTTGCCGGTGATGAGACGATATGCGATGAGTTGGGCTATAAGGATTCGATTACGGACTGCGCCGAGTATTTGGTTTGCCCCGCCAACGGCAACAGGGTTCGTTGTTTGGATACGGTCGGCTGCAAAGAAACGGATTGTATCGCCGAAACCGAAGTGCCTGCTAATGCCGACCCGATTTTGGAAAGCAAAGATTGTAAATGCGGCGGCGCTAAAGAGGTTGTGACAGGTTGGACATGCAAAAGCGGCTTTAGAAAAGAAGGGAATACCTGCGCAGCCGAGATTTGCGCGACAGGCGAATTTGAAGGCCCCGCGGCAACAGACCCGACCGCACCGACATATCAGTTGAGCGATTGTTATGGCGTGGGTGGAAATACGGCCGCCGGTTGGACGAAGGTTGCAACCGAAAACAAGAGCGGCAAGCAATGCTACAGATGCGAATGCGTGTTGCCCTCAAACTGCATTTATACGGATTCGGATAAACAAGAATTCGGCAAGCTTGAAGATATGTGTTGCGATAATCAACACTACATCCATTGCATAAGAAACTGCCCGACGAGTAAGCATGTGCCTGCCATCGGTGCCGTAGCCGACAAGAAATGGTGCAAGGCTTGCGGCGAAGAAACAGAATATATTTCGGGTTGGCATTGCCAAGACGGCTATATTTTGAGCTCTTCGGCAACCGCTTGCGACCCGAGACCATGCCCTCAAAACGGCAACGGTAAATACTACAGCACAGTTTATGAAAATACCACCGACTGCGAGAATTTGGTTCAAAAAGGCGTGGGTTGGGAATATGTGGCCGAGCCGGCAGGTGCAAAAAGCGGCGAAGGCTATTGCCACTTGTGCAGTTGCCCATATAGCGAAAATGATGCAACTTATAAATACAGTGAATCTGACACGAGCAACCGTACCGATGCCGTTTTATCAGGCTTGGGTTGCAACGGAAAATACAGAGAGTGCAGAAACCTGAAAGAAGATGAATACTTTACGCCCGGCGGACGTCCGGCACATGCTCAATTTGAAAGTTTGAAAGTGTGCGGCCAACCGTATTATCGCTTCACAAGATGCGATTCCGGATATGAATATATTCCCGAAGACAAGGAATGCTTGCCGAAAGACTGCACGGGATATAACATTGAAGATGAATGTCCGGAATGGGGTAATTGCTCTCGTTGCGTGAGTGCCGGCACAATTAAGTACAGACTTGACAGCTGCCGCAATGACACAAATGTGAGACACGAAATTAACAGCACGAAGACGGAATGCTGCGTCGCGACCTGCGATGAGAATGACCCTGAATACTTCGTGGGAACATGTCCGGCAGGAAAATCGCTTGTTGATACAAAACTGAACGGTTGCGGTCAGACCTGCGTGAAATGTATTTGATGTTAATGAGAAAAAAGAACCCGCGTTTGATAGACGCGGGTTTTTTTTGGGCTTTAAAGGAAAGGGAATGACGCCGGAAATGAGATTGCCACGCGGTTTTTGACCGCTCGCAACGACAAATGGGAGAGTGACAAATTAAATTATTTTAGAGATTCGGAAGATGCCTTGACCAAACCTGACGGTTTGGAGGCATGACGGTTTTTTTTAATAACGGTTTTTAAGGCATAACGGGTTAAAGGACGCGGAGTGTGTTCGAAGGATGAGATTGCCACGCGGTTTTTGACCGCTCGCAACGACAAAGAAGGGAAGATGGGAAAGAAGATGATATAAGGAATGGTGTAGATAAACGCTAAAATTCGTTGAATCTTAAAATAAGTGCGTTTAAAATCAGTGCTCATGGAAGATATAAAAGAATATAGCGTCAGCGAGATTTCGTTTGCGATTAAAAGGTGTGTGGAAACAACCTTTAGTCAAGTGCGCGTGAAAGGCGAAATTTTCGGCGCAAAAAAGGCCGATTCCGGACATTGGTATTTATCACTCAAAGATGCCAATGCCGTTTTATCTGCCGTGTGTTGGAAGGGGGTGGCCCTTTCAATGCCCGTTAAGATTGAAGATGGGCTTGAGGTTGTTGCAACAGGCAGAATAACGACTTTTGCAGGCAGGTCATCCTATCAGCTTGTGATTGAGCGCTTGGAAGTTGCCGGCGCCGGTGCGCTTTTGAAACTTTTGGAAGAAAGAAAACAACAATTCTTGAAAGAAGGTTTGTTTGACGCGAGCCATAAAAAGCCGATTCCGTTTTTGCCGAAGGTTATCGGTGTGGTGACATCGGCAAGCGGCGCGGTGATACGCGATATTATACATCGCGTTAGAGACAGATTTCCGAGCCATATTATTGTTTGGCCGACACCCGTGCAGGGCGAAGGAGCGGCCGAAAAAATTGCGGCGGCTGTTAAAGGATTTAATGGGCTTGACGGCAAGGGCGGCATACCGCGGCCGGATGTGTTGATTGTGGCACGCGGCGGCGGCAGCTTGGAAGATTTGTGGCCTTTTAATGAAGAAGTTGTGATTAGGGCCGTTTATGACAGCGATATTCCGATTATTTCGGCAGTCGGGCATGAGACGGATACGATGCTGATTGATTATGCGGCCGACAGACGCGCCCCCACACCGACGGGCGCCGCCGAATTTGCGGTGCCGGTGAAGTCGGAATTGAATGCGCAGCTTTTGATGCTTGATTCAAGAAGAATACACGCCATGGCACGTTATATCGGCGGCTTAAAACAAATGTTTGGCGTGATTTCAAAAAGTTTGCCGAATTTGGCGCAGATTTTGGCCGACCACAGGCAGCGTTTTGACGAACGGTGCGAGCGCTTGAAAAATGCCATCAGAAATTTGACGGGTATGAAAAAAAGAGATTTTTCGGGCCTTGGCTTGAAATCTTATTATATTCAAAATTTAATCGAGAAGAAAAAAACAATCTGTCAGCATTTGGGCGAACGGTTGGAAGCCGTTTCAATCGAGCAGGTTTTAAGACGCGGTTTTGTATGGGTGACCGACAGGCACTTTAAGACAATTTATGATGCAAGCGCGGCCAAACGCGCCGGCGAGCTTAATGTGCGGTTTGTTGACGGGATTGTGAAAACAAAAGTGGCGGAGGAACGCGATGCGCGGCAGTTTGATTTGTTTGATGAGTAGCCTTGTTTTTGCCTTTGGGGCAAACGCGTTTGAGCTTTGCGGCGATTTGAAACAAGGCGAGCTTTTGGTGGTGCGCGACGCTGATAAGACTTCTTTTTTTGCGTTGGGCCGCGATGAGGCTTCGCCGTATCGCTATAAAAAAACCTCATTTGACATTGAAAAAACAAAATGGGATATTCAATCAATTAAAGGCGTGGCACAAAACAAGGTGACGCCGTCTAAAAAAGATGAGGCCGAAATTTTGCGCGAGCAAAAAGATGTGCGAGCGGCCATCGGGCAAAATATCAATAAACGCCACGATTTTAAAAACGGTTTTATGCTTCCCGTTGAGGGCGCGATTTCGGGCAACTTCGGCAATCAGCGGATTTTTAACGGTGTGCCCAAAAGTCCGCACAGCGGCACGGATATTGCCGCCAAAGAAGGAACGGAAGTTAAGGCTGCGGGAGACGGAATAGTGGTGCTTTCGGGCGGGAATTATTTTTATACCGGAAATATGGTGATTATTGACCACGGCGACGGGCTTAAAACGATTTATGCGCACTTAAAAGAAGCAAAAGTCAAAAAAGGCGATGAGGTCAAAAAAGGCGATGTGATCGGCTATGTCGGCAAAACGGGTCGCGCAACGGGTGCGCATTTGCATTGGGGTGCGGTGGCACAAAATGTGCGTTTCAGGCCACATTCGCTTTTAGATGTGAACACAAAACAATGTCGGAGTTTTAAGTAAAAAAATGGGTATGATTCATTTGGCACTTCTTGCCGCGGTTCAGGGATTAACCGAATTTTTGCCCGTTTCGTCATCGGGGCATTTAATCTTGTTTTCAAAAGTGATGAATTTTGAAGACGAAGGTTTGATGATTGATGTGGCGCTGCATATCGGCTCGCTTTTTGCCGTGTTGATTTATTTCAGAAAAGAGATTTTTTCGATGTTGGCGGCGGTTTTTAAAACAAAACTTAAACCGGATTTGAAATCTGCCGATAATAAGCTTTTTTATTTGCTGTTGATTGCAAGTTTGCCGGCGGTTTTGGTCGGGTTTTATTTGAGAAATGCGGGAATGGAATTTTTGCGGAATCCGAAAGTTATCGGTTTTAATATTTTGTTTTACGGACTGTTGCTTTATGCCGCGGATAGGTTTTTTAAGAGCCGGCGCGATATGAAAAGTATGGGTTTTAAAGATGCGATTTTAGTCGGTTTGGCGCAATGTTTGGCGCTTGTGCCCGGCACGTCGCGCTCGGGAATTACCATCACCATGGCGCGGTTTTTGAACATCTCGCGCGTGGAAGCGGCCAAGTTTTCGATGTTGCTTTCAATGCCGGTGATTGCCGGCGCAGGCGCTTTGGAAGGCTATAGGCTTTGGATTTCGGGCAATTTTTCGGATATGGTGCCGGCGCTTTGCGGAATTTTGTTTTCGTTTGTGGCCTCTTATGCGGTGATTTATTTGATGATGAAATGGCTTAAGCACTACAGCTTTTTGCCGTTTGTGATTTATCGTGTGATATTGGGTCTTTGTTTGCTTTTTTGTGTGATATGAGGAGAATAAAAAATGGGACTGAAAAACAAACTGAATGTGTGGGTTGAAAATAGGCTCATTTCAAAAGAAGAACAGGATAAAATTATGGCTTTTGAAAGAGAGCATAACAACGGTTTTTTGGCCAAAACGGCGCTTGTTGTGGCGGGGCTGTTTATCGGGCTCGGTATTTGTTTGGTGGTGGCGGCAAATTGGGATAAAATGGGGACATTTTTCAAATTTGCGCTTGATTTTGCCGCTTTCGGCGGGTTTGCCTATGGGGCATATTATGCCTATAATAAGCAAAAACCGCATTTGAAAGACATGTTTTTGTTCTTGAACTTTTTGATGGTGGCCGCAACAATCGGTTTGACAGCGCAAACATTTCAGCTGAGCGGTTCGTGGCAATCTTTTGCGCTTTCATGGGCGGGACTGTCGTTGCCGTATGTGCTGCTTTCAAGTTCGTTTTCGGTTGGGACATTTTGGGCATTTGTTTTTGCCTCGGGGATTGTTTGTGAAATACCGGCAGAGTTTTGGGAATACATATTTGAAAAAGAATACGGGCTCATGTGGATGGTTTTGATGGCGGGGGCTTTGAGCTATGGCTTTGATATGCTGTATGATTTGATTAAAAAGAGAGTGCTTTTGGTTAAAGTTTGTTCAAAAATTATGCTGTTTTTTGCTTATTATGCGCTTGTTTGTTTGGTGTTTATGTATGGCTTGCCGCATCACTATGACAGCCGTTTCAGTGCTATGGCCGTGGTGTTTGTGGTGGCGTTTGCGGCGGCGCGGCTGTTTTGGGCGTATAAAAAGCAGGATATGATTTCATTTAAACATAATGTGTTGATGTTTGAAGGGTATGTGTTTTTGTTTTTTGCCTCACTCTTTAATGATTTGCTTGAAAGCGGGTTTGGTTTTATTTTGTGCGGACTGTTTATTTTGCTGATGTTTTATGTGTTCAAAAAAACAGCTAAAAAAATTCAAAAATGGGAGATTTTCAAATGAGAAAAAGTGTTTTGGCGGCAATGCTTTTTGCACCGATTGCGGGGCTTTTGTTTTGGGTTTTGTTTTTGGCATTAAGCCAAATAGGTATGCAGGAGGTTAAGGTGCAAATAATGGGGTATGACCCGAGGGATTTGATTGCCGGCAGATATTTGGCCTATCAGATTGATTGGGATAAAACAGATTGCGGGCAATTTGAAAATGGTGTTTGCCCGAAGGAAGAATTTTGCGTTGAGGCAACTTGGGGCAGACAGTGCCGGTTTTATGTGGCGGAAGCAAAAGCGCATATGTTGGATTTGCATTTTATGCATAGAAAGCCGGATGATGTTTTTGAGGTGATTTATAAATATAAAAAAGGGCGTACGCCGATTGCAAAGAAATTGCTCATTAACGGCAAGGATTGGCGAAGAGTTCCGCTTGAATTGAGAAGCGATATTAAATAAATTATTATAAATAAAGCTTGATTTTTTTGAAGCAGGCGTGTATAAATCCATAAGATTTTAAGCGTGCGGGAGTTAGCTCAGCCTGGTAGAGCGCTTGCTTTGGGAGCAAGATGCCGTTGGTTCGAATCCAATACTCCCGACCATAAAAAAAGCCACCCTTTGCGGGTGGCTTTTTTTTGCTTAAAACATGGAACCGTTCCACCCCCAAAGATCAACAGGGTGGTAAGTGACATAAACGGATGATGGCGGAATGGCATAATCTTTTTGCAAAATAGCACAAATTTCTTTCGTTAAGTTTTGGCATGAAGATTTGGATGCCGAGCCCAACAGGCGAATGGCAATGTAAGCGCCTTTTTCAATCTGTTTTGCGCCCATGTAAAGCGACTTGCCGTCTTCAATGCCTGCCATGATATATGCCTGCGGTTTGGCAAATGCAGATGAGACGACATCAGTCAGTTTTTTTTGCAAGTCATCTTTTTGCGGTTGGCTCAAATTAAGGCTTAGTTTTGCTTCAATATAAGGCAAGTTTTTTCTCCTTTTGATTAATAATTTATGTTTTTATTATCATTATAACAGGGGTATTGTCAAAGATTTTATGTGGGTCGTTAAAAAAATTCCAAAATTCGCAGGCGGTTTTTTGGGGGCTTGCGCATGTTTTAAAAAAATATTGACAAATTTTAAGTCTAATATTACAATGTGCCCCAGAGAAGAATTATTGAAATCAATTAATTATTATCAGATATGAAAAAAGTATTATTGTTAATGACACTCGGCATGGTATGTGCTGTGTGTATGGCTCAGAACGAGGAAAAAACGATTCCGGAAAACGTTTCGACGATGAACGCAAATGTCGGCTCTGCCGGCTCGATGGACGGCATTTTATCCATGATGGGTGACCCGCAGAATTTTTTGTCTGCCGATACGACGAAGCTCGGTTACATGACCGAAGTTTTGGTTCCGATTCGGGGCAAAAGTAAGTTCTTGCATAAAAATTATATGCGGCAAAGCCTGGATATGAGCCCCTCTATTTCGATAGGCAAGACAAGTGCGGAAAATGAATTGGCCGTGGACAACAATAAAGAAACGGCTTCAACCGGATGGGGTCTGAACTTCGGCTATTCGCTGCTTTTTATTCCCGGACGGGAAAAAGAAGAAATGCTGCAGTTGAATCCATTGGGGTTTGCCTATGGCGTCGGGTTTGTGTCTTCTTTTGCACAAAGCGACAGATATGGCACATGCTGCAGTTTTTTGACCAAGTTCAGCGTTGAGCTCGGCGCTTTCCGCTCTATGGGGTTAGGCTTTGACCTGCTCGGCGGCGGCGGAAAATCACCCGGTGATATCTTTGTTTTCAAAGAAGGAATTGTCGAATCGGAAGGGCCTGATAAGATTATGCCTTATACCGAATGGTGTTGGCAATACGGCGGACAGATTTGGATGAAAGTCAATTTGATGGGCTCGTTGATTAAAAATGCCGAAACACTCGTTTTTGCCCGCTTGATTGAGTCTGTTAATCCGCATGTGGTGTCAGACATTTCTCAAAACCATTACAATGCATGGAAAGGAGAGACATGGTTCTTCGGAACAACAATCAGGTATAGTTTTTAAGCTTAAAGCGCTGCCAAATTTTCGGCGGCGCTTTTGCTTTGAAAAAGAAGGCGGAAATGAAAGATTTGTTAACCAATAGACGCTAGAATAAGATGAGAGGAAAGGGCATCGTATGGTTAAGATAACGAACGATTATTTGCTTGATAGAAAAGTGAAAATCATGCAAAGCGATGAGGGATATAAAACTTCATCGGATGCGGTTTTGCTTGCTTCAATGGTGCACGAGGTAAAAAACGGGGCTAAAATTTTGGATGTCGGTTCGGGCGGCGGCAGTGTGTCGCTTTGTTTGGCTTATCGCTTTAAAAATGCCGAAATTTTCGGTTTGGAAGTGCAGGAAGAATTGGTTGAGTTGGCCGCTCAAAGCGCTCGGATCAATGGTTTTGAAAATTTGAAATATGTTTGTCATGATATTACCAAAAAAACGGCGCCTTACGCTTTTTGTTCTTTTGACTGCGTGGTAACCAATCCGCCCTATTTTAAGAGCGGCTCCGTTTCGCCGAACAAAAGCAAGGCGGCAGCGCATACGGGGCAAGATGTGAGCCTTGTTGAGTGGCTGAAATTTTGCATTAAAATGCTAAAGCCTTTCGGTAGGCTTTATTTGATTGACCGGGCAGAGGCTTTGGATGAAATTTTGAGTGTGCTTTATCAAAAAACGGGCGATATTACCGTGTTGCCCGTGTATTCGAAAAAGGGGCAAAAGGCCAAACGCGTGATTGTGCGGGCGCAAAAAGATTCGAAAGCCGGCGTGAGCTTGTTGCCACCTTTGATTATTCATGATGAAACCGGGCACACTTCGGCCGCCGAGCAAATTTTAAGGGGCGGAAAATCTTATTTTGAAATTGACTTTTAAAAAACTTAAATTAAAATAAACTGAAGGTTTTGCAAAAGAAAGGAAAATCGATGCTGAAAAAATGGATGCTTGTTTTGGCGATTTGTTTGTTGCCGCAGATGGCTTTTGCCGGCAAAGAATATGACGAATGCTACCAAAAAATCAAAAATGATGATGATGCGGCTTTGTGTATGAAAGCGGAAACGGCGCGCATTTTGAAAGTGATTCAGGAAATATATGTGAATGTTTCAAAAAATGAGCTGACGGCACCGTGGAATAAAGGTAACGGTTTGCTCAACGGTAATTTGAAAGATATGTATGACCACTTTATTGCGTATCGAAACAGATATTGTTCTCTGTTTGTGGTGGCATCTCAAAATACTTTCGGTTCGTCAAACTTTGATAAAGAACGTTGTTTGTTGCAGTTAACCGATGACCACTATAAGCTGATGCTTGACGTGATTACAAATGCAAACAGCGGTCCGGAAGAAGACGAAAGCGACCCCGGACATCATCATGATTAAGCTGTAAAAAAACGGAGTAGAGCTTTGACGGGTGAATTTACAAAAGAAGAAAAAAAAGCTTTTTGCTGCGGCTTGATTGCTATTTTTGTTTTTGCAATCATCTTTTGCCTGCAGGCATTTCAGCGGCAGGATTTTAAGCATGTGGATGAGCATTTATATCATTTGAGCGCGACATTTTCACGCACGGACGGCTTGCTTGTCGGCGATTTGGTGCGTATGGGCGGCGTTGATGTGGGACGTGTGGTTGACGCGCGTTTGGATGAAAATTTTCATGCGGTTTTAACACTCGAAATTAAAGAAGGGTTGAATATTCCCGATGACAGCAGTGCTTCAATCGTGAGCTCGAGCATTATGGGGCATAAATATATTGAGATTGACGCGGGCGGTTCGGATGAATTTTTGAAAGACGGCGATTCTTTTGAAATTGTTCAGCCTGCCATCGTTTTGCAAGAAGTGATGGACAGATTGATTGCCGCAGTCGGAAAAAATAAAACCAAAAATAATGAAAAGG
>Ga0310786_10007115_pt1 | contig 14673 bp, 14 predicted proteins | sample AusTroGonzalo_MG_FD_203881 | JGI IMG/M metagenome (GOLD analysis project Ga0310786, IMG submission 203881) | Bovine rumen microbial communities from tropical cattle in Woodstock, Queensland, Australia - Gonzalo_03 (v2) (version 2) | ecosystem: Host-associated > Mammals > Digestive system >... | reverse complement strand
CGAGGTCCACCACCTTGCCGTCGCCCTCTTTCTTGCTGGTGATGTTCTCCACCATATTGCGGGGTACATAGTCTTCGCGCAGCACGAGGAATTCGATGCGGCGGTTCAGCGAGTGCGCCGCCTGTTGGTGGTCACCCTTGAGGGTGGCGATATAGTCGCACTCCATCACCGTACCGGCGGAGAAGGTGTATTTCTGCCCGTTAAGGGTCACGGTGACATCCTCGTCGAGCACACGCGGCACACGGTCGGCGTAGCCTTTGGCCACCAAGCGCTCGCGGTCGATACCGCGATTCACTAAATAGTCCACCACGCTCTGGGCGCGACGCTGCGAGAGGGTGTCGTTGGTCATGCCGATATAAGGCTGACAGTCGGTATGCGAACGAATCTCCACCACGAGGTTGGGGTTGTTCTCCATGACCAGGTAGAGATCCATCAACGAATCCATGAACTGCGCTTGCAGGTCAGATTTCGCCAGGTCAAACTGAATCTCTGGCAGCACGATGGGACGACGCGGTACGGGGTCCATGCGGAAGTCCTGCACGATGGTCTTGTTGGTGAAGTAGCCACGGGTGCTGGCGGAACCCTCCACGCTGTAATAGCTCTGCTTCGAGAGGTATAACTTATACACCACATCGCGGCGCACCATGGTGCTGTCGAACTTATAGAAGCCTTTCTTGTCGGTGCGGGTCTCGAGGTTGGTGCCGTCCGAACCCACCAGCTTCACACGCACATCCTTCATCAGCTGCATCGACTTCTCGTCGCGCACGGTGCCCTGGATGGCATAGTTCAAGCCGGGGAGCTCGAAGTAGAAGAGGTTGTCGTTGATGGGAGGATTCTGGGTGCTGCGGTTGTCGTTCTGCTTGCTGCGGTTGTGAGGATCGTCATAGGGACGGTTCGACGAGAAATAGCCGCGCTCGAGGATATTGTTCTTGCTGTCGTCGGGGTAGAACACCATCGACATCTCATCGTACGACGAGTTGATGGGAATGCCCATGTTCTCGGGAACCGACCATTTGCCGTTGGGGTTGAGCTTGGTGCTGAAGAGGTCCTGTCCGCCCACGCCGGGATGACCGTCGGAGGAGAAGTACATCAGCGAGTCGTTCCTCAACACCGGCATAATCTCACGTCCGGGGGTGTTGATGATGGAAGAGAGGTTCACGGGACGCCCGAAATCGTCGGCGGTGGACTTGCGGGTAGCCCGCCAGAGGTCGTACTCGCCAAAGCCGCCCGGCATATCGGACGAGAAATAGAGCGTCAGGCCGTCGCTGCTGATGGCGGGATAGAGGAAGCTGTAGGCGGTGTCGCCCAGGTGTACATACACCGGCGTCGACCACTCGCCGGGAGCGGTCTCTTCCCCACCCTCCTGCACAGGCTCCTCGGCCTCTTCCTGCTGCTCACCTTTCTTTTTCTTCTTCTTGCTGTTTTTCTTCTTGCTGTTCTTCTTGCTATCCTTCTTGCTCTTCTTGTCGAGGGTCTGGACAGCCTTCGTCGAGGTGTAGATGCGGCAGGTCAGCGACTCGTTCTCACGCACGTCGCAGCGCGAGAAGAAGATGGTGTTGCCGTCGGGCGTGAACGAAGCCTCACCTTCGTTGACGGCGGTGTTGATTTTGCCGCTCTTGTCCCACGGCTCGGGGTCGGAGACCCACTGTCCGTTGCGGTCCATGAAGACCTGATAGATATCGGAATAGGCTTGGTCGGTCCAAGGGTCCTTGCTGGCGGCCTCGCCCTCGCTGAAACGCGACGAGGTGAAGACAATCTTCGTAGTGTCATCGCCCACAAAACGAGGCGCGAAATCGTTGAAGTCAGTACACCACTCGCTCAACTTCTTGATGGTATGGCGGGTGCGGTTGTTCGACAACTGGTTGACATAAATGAGCGACTCCTTGCGCTTGACAGCATAAGAATCCTTGGGCTCCATCTCCAAGTACTTGCTGTAATACTCCTCGGCCTCGACAAACTTCTCTTGGAAGCGGCACATCTCGGCAAGGTTGAAATAGAGCTTGCGCTCACTCTTGTAGTATTCCTCGTCGGCCAGACGCTTGTAGATGCGCTCGGCACGGGGATAGTTGTAGGTCAAGCGGTAGCACTCGGCAATCTGGAAGTAGATGCGGTTCTTCTCGGCCTTGTTGTCCTTGATTTTCTCGTAGGCAGCCTCGTATTCCTTCACAGCCTCGACAAAACGGTTCTGGTCGAAGAGTTCGTCACCCCTTGCAGCCAAACTTTTCTGTGCACTCGCTCCCACGCCCGCAATCAGGGCAAAAAGGAGCAGCAGGAGACCTTTTTTCAGCATTTTCATATATATAATTCTATTTCTTATTTACACCTATCAATATCAAAACCAACTCATTAAAAGGGTTCTACGCCCCATTCAATGCGTCAATTCAAATTGCTAAAATACGAACTTTTTCTGAATACACCAAAAAAAGTTGGGGAGGGGTAACGTTTAAAGTTTAACGTTTAACGTTTAAAGGGGGCGGTGCCGGCGGAGAGGGGTCGGTGCCGGCGAAAGTGGAGCAGGCGGTTAGCTGATGGTGCAGGAACCGAGGGGGCGGGAGTTGGAGATGATAGGTCGTTGTTGCCGGTCCCGACAACCTATCATCTCCGACGGGGGTAGGAGATGGTATGGTGTTGGTACGGAGATGGTACGGTGTTGATACGGTGTTGGTATCTTCTCGCTACTGATTATCAGCGTGTTGTATGTTTATTAAAGCAATAAAATGCACATAACCAAAGGGTTATGTGCATTTTTGCGCTTGTAACTTATTGATTTCCAATTTTTGCTTTCCCTTACTGTAAATAGTAATAGTAATTGAAAAGTATACCACCAAAATAATGATAGCATTCCTCAGCGCAGTCTCTGTGACAGGGACCAGTCCCTCGGCCCCAACAGTCCCTCGGCCCCACTCAATAGTTCATACCGACAACTCTGGGGAACACCTAAATATCTGCATGTCTCTTAATGTATGGCCAATAATATGTTTCCACGACATCTGAGGGGTAAACCAACAATAACAAATCTTTTGCCTTTGAGGTATCTCTCACAACAATGGTTCCATCTGTATATAACTTACTCATCATCCAGACGCAATCTGTATCTTTTAGTTCAACCCCCTTCTCGAGATAGTATAACATGAGACCTTGTGTGGCAGAATCAAGGCTTACATGGGTTTCATTAAATGCAGAATAAAAAGTATAGAAAAGGTTAAAGTAAGCATGCCTGTACTTCTGGTATTCTGCCATGTAAACGGATAACGGAAGAACATTGATATCATCAGGATAATAGAATAAAAGCGAATTGTACGAATCAATATCGCCTAGGGAAAGAACATCTGCAATCAACTCCTCTTTAGATGGAGCTTCTGGTGTTATTACAATCCCCTCGTTTTTTTCTTCTGACGTGTTTTTGCAAGATGTCATCAATACCATGCTCAATAATAGACATAATATTCCTTTAGTCGTTGGTGTGGTTTGATTCATATTTTTTCGGTCAATAATGTTTTTTGTTCGAAATACTGTAAATTGGATTTGTCTGGTATAGTTTCATTATTATGTCGATTTTTTCTTTCCCTTCTTTTTTGAAAGCCTTTTCTGTGTACTTTCTGCCTTTTATTGTATCCTTTTCAACGATGAATCCTATTGTATGGAGCATCCCCAGCGCCATATTGCATTCTTTATCATCCTTCCCACGATACAGACATGACAAGGATAGATTTGTCGCAATGGAGTCTGGAGAGATTCCATAGGACAGATAAATACTCTCTAAAGCCGAGTATACGTTATAACAAGCATTAGGATATCCATATTTGTCTGCCATGAAAATGGAATATACGAGATTGTCTCCATAATTTAAAATTAAATAATTGTATGCAGCAGTATCTCCATGTTGGATAATATTCCGTTGAAGTTCCATGATAAAATTGGCATCTTGGGTATTTTTTCTTTCGTTACAAGGACAAACTATTTCATCCTCCACTGACAAATGGCGATCATTTGGGCAAAACACCACATACGTGAGACATATTGCATAAATGGTTAATGCAATCACGGTACATTTCAAAACAGTATTATTCTGCATTTTTAACATATTTCTTATAATAATATTGATACACCTCGGTTGGACTTTTTTTCAATTGGGCAAGTAGTTTTTTTGTGTTTTTTACATCTCCTTTAAGTTGACATATTCTCTTTCCGTCTAAGAATACATTCCAAGTACCACCATTACCAACAAATTCTCCATTGTCTTTATTGACATAAATTCGACACTTGTCCGAAGGTGCTATAACCAATGCTCCAGTTGATGACAATTCTTGTGCAAACGACCTCTCCCCTTGTCCCGTATAGCAACAGTGTAACATAATAACACAAGGATTCTCTTTGTTTGAATTTGTAAATGTTTTAGAATCAACCAATTCATCCGAAAGAAATCCAAAGGCAGTTTGATGTTTGCCATTAAAAAACAATTGTCCGGTTGTGACTCCTTCGATATTGTCACCATGTGCAAAAACATGAATTATATCAGTCTTATCAGAAAAACGACTTGCATACCTTTGCAATTTTTGATTCTTTCTGAAGTCATCAAGCCGTTTCTGATATTTTTGCATGCTCTCCCCACGCATTCTTTGAGGACGAGTGGAAGAAAACCATATAAGTTTTTCTTCACCATCTGGGTCAATGTATTTTACGGGATTCCATGAGCAATAGTTGTATGGGCTAATGTTCGGGTATTTGTCGCTCATCGGATCCACACTGAGCCAGCCTGTCAACAGTTCCGACCAGTAGTATCGTGCCCCGTAGTAGTGGAAGCCTGATTCATAGTCCTTTTCCTTCCCGTTGGAATCTGAACGGGGAAACGGCCATGAAACGGCATGGCTTTGTGCGGTGATGTTATGTGCAAGTTGGTTCAAGTATCAGATGTTTTGTCGGAGTTAATGCTAGAATTCCAAAAAGCATCGAGGTGGATGTTTGCCACTGGCGATTCATCGGTATGGATTATACGTGCATCCTTGGCGGTTATCAACATTTTGTCGCTGCTATAAAGAGCATTTCGGTCAGCTTTTGAAATACTAGTACTTCAAACTTATGGCTGATTTTCGGAGTTTTTTTGTGCATAGCTGTCTATTTTATCCTCGATTATTTTTCGCATTACGCCATCATATAAATAAATTGTTCCATTATATAAAAAATGGAAATTATCCACATATAGTTTTACCATATTACAATCAGAATAAGTCACCGTAAGTTCTCTCCGAATGTCAAGATGTTTATACTCTGGTTTGGCTTGTGTTATTTTGCCCAGGCAATCCTGAAACATCATTAAACATTCAGGGTCATCTATACATGTGCTTTGATAATCCAATGTTCTGAACGTAACACTGTCAATTGAGAAAGGATAACTAACTTCCATGTCAATAAAGTTGATAATTATCTTCTGAATTTGATAATTCTGAGCAATCATCTTAACGGGAAGGAAAAGTGAAAACATCCCCAAAAATACAATTCTATTTTTTTTCATGATGCATTATCCCTCAATATTTATTTCTTTTTTCCCAATAGTCGATGTTGGAGAAATAGTCTCATATGTCGACCCATTGTGGTTTTTTCGAGTAACTTCATTCCCCTTTATCTCCCCGTGCTTACGAGCGGTTTCCTGTTCGGATCCTGTAATAACACGTTTCTCTTCTAGGTTATCATAATCGGGGTCGGAGGTATTTAAATCTTGCTTCCATTGAGCAGGATTTTTTACATGTTGAAGTGCATGATCTGCTTCATGATTCAAAATGGTTGCAGGCGATAAAGTCACACCCTCGTCAGTTACTCCCCCCATAGTTGGATTCCAATAAATTGTATTATCTTTAGAATTGAAACAAGATACTTTCTTGTTTTTTATATCAGTAACATAAATTGTTTCGCTTCGACTCTCAATTTCCGCAAAGATTCCACCTGTCCCCTTCGAGTTCATATATTTGATGGTTTCAGCAAATTGTTTTTTAAATTCTTCGCTTGTTCCTGGAGCAAATCTTACTTTGTTCCCATCAGGGTCAACCAGCTTCACAGGATTCCAGGCACAATACACATACGGCGAGATACTTGGGTATTTGTCCATCATGGGATCAACACTCAACCAGCTGGTCAATAGTTCTGACCAGTAGTATCGTGCCCCGTAGTAGTGGAAGCCTGATTCATAGTCCTTTTCCTTCCCGTTGGAATTCGCCAGGGGAAACGACCACGAAATTGGGTGGTTTTGTGGGGCGGTTTTATGTGTCAAATCATTCAGTTTATTCTTCTATTGACAAGTCGGGTTTGATTGGCGTACGGATACGTTAATAACATTGTTGGAGATCTTTTATTTCGGGGATGCAAACTTGTTCGTATTCTGGTCTCAAAATATATTGGCTGCCTTTTATGTTTAAAAAGTAATTCAAATCATTAAACTCCACATTCTCTATAGAAGTCAGATTGGATTGAATCTGCGTATTGTTCCATCTGTCGCACACAAACAATGTATCCATACTCTCTTTTTTGTAAAAAAGTATTATTTGGTTGCTTTCGGATTTGTATATTTGGATTGTGTCAGAAACAGTGTTTTTGCGAACAATAATGTAACAATATTTCGACAAATAAGGGGTTGATGCGTATAATTCAAAATTGCCAAAAGAGTTTACGTGATGACAGTCGTCATTGGGGCTCTTACAACCAACTATTGTGCCCACAATCAAGAGAAATGCATATAAGTTTTTTACCTTAGCCATGATTTGATGCTCCGAATGAAGTTTGAAAATTTTTGAGTTATTGAATTATTTCCGGGATTATAACCTGCGTGCCAGCCATAGTATTCTGCATTTTGAGTTGACTTGCCCTCAAGGGTAGGCCATCCGGAAATATATGATTGGTAAGCATCAAAAGCTATACGGGAAAACGACCATGACATACCGTTTGCTGCCGCGATATAACCAGCCGCAATATTGCCAATATCTCTTGCCGAGCTATAAAAAGTTTCTCCTGCTGCATTTCCTCCAATTGGCATTCCTCGGTAAATATCAATACCTGGAATTGGTTTTTCTCCGCCATTTGTTACTTTAAAATCATACTTTCCTCCTTTTCGTGCATGTACCATATAATTATCAAACAATGGGGGATTGTCCATTACAATATGATTAAGGAAATCAATTCCACTATAATCGTGGGGATCTATAATGCTACCAATCGCCCATGCTCCCTTCCCATTGTTAGCGTCAGAATTATAAAAAGATGTCGTGGAGGTCGTTTTCCCAATGGATCTACATCGAATCGTGTACTCGCCATTTTTGTCTTGTTTATATAGATAAATATTTCTATCATTGTTTAGCTTTCCTCCGATTACCCTATAGGTTCCGTCTTCATTTTGCGCAACGTATGTCTCTTTGCCATCTGGGTCTACCAACTTCACAGGATTCCATGCACAGTAGGCATATGGACTAATGCTTGGGTACTTGTCTGCCATCGGGTCAACACTTAGCCACCCTGTCAAAAGTTCCGACCAGTAGTATCGTGCCCCGTAGTAGTGGAAGCCTGATTCATAGTCCTTTTCCTTCCCGTTGGAATTCGACAGGGAAAACGACCACGAAATAGGGTGGTTTTGTGGGGCGGTTTTATGTATAGGTACGCTCAATTGTTCCTCAATTATGTTCTAGAAATTTATGGGCAGGGAGCACGAAATTCTGTTGTTTTATCAATTCGATATATATACATGGAATCTAAAGAGGCTTCTTCCAAATCTGTCATTAGAGGAGTTTCTTCCAGATAATGGCATTCATCGTTCTGGTCTGTCAAATAAGGGGAATAATAAAGTCTTTTTAGTTTTCTCCCAGAAAAAAGCAGATAGTCGTATCTTTCAAAATTATACGTGCTTAAATCAGGAGAATCTATTACCGGTTGGAGATTATGCCTGGCGCGATGGTCTCCTAACCAGAATAATAATCGATCTTCGGTTGGCGCATAATAAAATGTCAAAGGAGAACTTGTATTTCCTTCAATCGTAATTGTTCCATCATAACAAAATGGCACCTCCTTGATTGTAAAGTAATATTTTACATACATCTCCACACCAAAAATAAAGAGGAGTTGGATTGTCGTAATGATGACAATCATTGCCGTTATGTATTTTTTTCTCTTTTTCATTTCATTCCTCCTGCTCTAAAAAACATGAAATCACCATGATTGAGGTTCAATTTTGGCTCAGGCATAAAATCCCATGTCATAAATGGCCACCAAGAGTGCCCCGGAAATGGCATCTTCGTCAGATGATTATAACTGACACCATGTGCGGTGCCCCTTATATACCGAAATGAAGTATAAGCACGGAAACTTTCCATTAATGTCAGCTTCGAGCCTATTAGAGATTCGTCTTTTTTATTTGAGTGACACGAATTGATGTTGAGCTGGGCGTTGTTAATATTGCCGGTTATGGGTGGGAGATTACTTATATTAAGAGCGTCATTCCCTTCTGAATTAGTTTTCCCCGTTTCGGTTGAAGTTAAATATTCTTGTTTTTTGTGATTTAAATGTAACGCTTGATTCGAGCCATGATAATTTAAATTCACCTCGCGTATATCCGCCCCAGCCATATCATGCCAATCTTGCGCAAACTCCTGCTCCGTGGTTACGTCACTTAATGCGACACTACCCGCACCATATCTGTTTATCGCATATTGATACATCCGAAGGCTCTGCTCCTTAAACGATTTCGGATCATAAAAGATATATACTTTTATTTTGCTATGGTCTGTTATAACATTCCCGTCGACATCTTTCCATGTCATACCATCAGGATCCACCAACTTCACCGGATTCCATGCGCAATAAGCATAGGGGCTAATGCTTGGGTACTTATCGGCCATTGGGTCAACGCTCAGCCACCCTGTCAGAAGTTCCGACCAGTAGTATCGTGCCCCGTAGTAGTGGAAGCCTGATTCATAGTCCTTTTCCTTCCCGTTGAAAGAACACGATACGGAAGTTGTATAACCGTACAGGTTATCAACACTTTGAAAGGGTTTACCAAGATGTCTTTTTTGATAAAAAGTGCTAAAAAGCAGGTCGTTTCCCATCATATTTTTTGATGAAAAAGAGTCATTTTGATATGCACTTTTCGGTGTCATTTTCCACATTTTGACTTTGCAAAGTTACAAACTTTTTTGGAATCTGATTAATAAATATAGTTATAGCATAACTTTAGCAAGTGAATGTTGGTAATTTCCTCACGGCCTTTAACTTATTTTTATTCAATAAATCAGCGTAAACTTTAGTGGAACCGATATCAGCGTGGCACATCAGTTGCTGCACCGTATAGATGGGGACATCTTTCGTTTTGATAAACTGAGGGAAATGTCAATTTTCCATATATTAATTTTATGGGGATTATAGATTTTTACATAAATAAATTTGTGGGGAATTGAAAAAAAGTTGTATTTTTGCAGTTGGAAAAGTGATGATATTATGAAAGAAAGAGTCTTTAAAAGAAAGATTTATAACCGTTTGCTAAAATGGAAGCAGGAGAGCAACGGACAAAGTGCGCTTCTCATTGAAGGTGCTCGTCGCGTGGGGAAATCGACCATCGTGCGGACATTCGCGGAGAACGAATATGATTCGTATCTGATGATTGACTTCAACAAGGCATCGAAAGCCATCAAGAATTTGTTTGAGGACATCATGGATTTGGATTACCTGCTCCTGTATCTTCAGACAGCCTACCATGTGACGCTGAAGCCGAGACGTTCGGTCATTATCTTTGACGAGGTGCAGAAATGTCCACTCGCCCGACAGGCCATCAAATATCTGGTGGAGGACGGGCGTTTCGACTACATTGAGACGGGCTCTCTCATCAGCATCAAGAAAAATACTGAGGGCATCACGATACCCAGCGAAGAGGACCGCATACAGATGTATCCGATGGATTATGAGGAATTCCGCTGGGCGTTGGGCGACGAGGCGACGGTTCCGCTGCTCAGAAAGTTCTGGGAACAGCAGCACATGCTAGGCCCTGCCCACAGGGAGGCATCGCGAAACCTGCGCCTTTATATGTTGGTGGGCGGTATGCCGCAAGCCGTTAACGCCTATCTCGACAGCCGCAATTTCAGCAAGGTGGATCAGGTGAAACGAAGAATATTGAAACTTTACGAGGATGATTTCCTGAAGATAGACCCTTCGGGCCGTGCGGCGGTGATGTTCCGCTCAATACCCGGACAGTTGAGCCGCAACGCTATCCGCTATGTTCCCTATTCGGCCATTGGAAAAGTGGGAGATGACAAGTTGGCGGAACTGCTGAAGGACTTGGAGGACAGCAAGACGGTGAACATGGTGTACCACTGCGACGACCCGCAAGTGGGTATGGGATTGACAAAAAACGAGGAACAGTTCAAGATGTTTGTGGGCGATACAGGCCTGTTTGTGACGCTGGCCTTCTGGGACAAAAGTTTTACGGAGAACGTGATTTACGAAAAGTTGCTTTCGGACAAATTGCCGGCCAATCTGGGGTATGTTTATGAGAATCTGGTGGCACAGATATTTGTTGCTGCGGGCAACGAGCTCTATTACCACACCTGGCCGCGCGACGAGAAGCACTACTACGAGATAGACTTTCTGCTTTCTCGCGGTGCAAAAATCTACCCCATCGAGGTAAAATCGTCTGGCCATAAGTCACACAAGTCGCTTGATGAGTTTTGCGGCAAGTTCTCCTCTCGCGTGTCGCGCCGTTATCTCATTTATACCAAGGATTTTGCGAAGGAAGAGCAAACCATCCTATTGCCTGCTTATATGGCATTGTTTGTGTAACATCTAACAACAAATTCCGGTTTCCTGCGTTATTATATTATCGTGCCAAAAAGAAGATACATAGAACCTTACCTTTTTTACCACTCTGACCACCTGGGTTCTGCCGCCTATCTGACAGACGAAAATGGACAAGTAACACAGACTCTCAATAACCTTCCTTATGGTGAGGACTGGGTGGACATTCAACACAATTTGGACCCCAGCCTCATCCAGTACCGTTTCAACGGGAAGGAAAAGGACTATGAATCAGGCTTCCACTACTACGGGGCAAGGTACTACTGGTCAGAACTACTCACGGGGTGGCTGTCTGTCGATCCAATGATGGACAAATACCCGAGTATTTCCCCATATGCATACTGCATGTGGAATCCAGTGAAATTGGTGGATCCAGATGGCCGTGAGGTTGGAGATTACTATACACGTGATGGCAAATGGGTTGGGCGCGATAAATGGAATGACAATAAAGTTTACATCTGTGACGGCAAAGACGATAAAGGGAATTTTCTTAATGCACAAGATTTAAAAATAACCCATTCTGCATTTCGAAAAAAAGCAGCAACAGTTTATGGGGAAAGTTCTGCTTACCGATATTCAGGAAATACCATACCTGATGATTTAAAATACGAAATGTATGCCATCGCCTCTGTTCTTGAAAGAAACGGCAAGGCTTATGGTGCCAATTCCCAAAAGGCGAAAGATTTTTTGAACAAAACGCCAGAGAAGAATAATCGAAATAACTTCAGAGTTACAGCAAATGCTGCTGTAATAAATACACTTTTGGGTGGATTTGATTATAGTTATGGAGCAACTCAATGGGATGGGGCGGAACAAGCTTTATATCCTGTCACAGAAGATGCTGGACATAAGGATGGTTATGAGTTGCATATGAATACAATGGGATGGAAAATATCAGATGAACATTATCGTAAGTGGAGCGACAATATTGGAGATGGGTTCAAGGCTCCACAAGAAAAGAAAGCCACGGTTGGTCCAAATAAAGGGAAAATAAGGCTTCGCTCCACCGCAGTTTACAATGGTACAATTTTCTGGAAATCACATTAGAAAATGAAGGAAATGAAAAGAATTTTACTATTAATAGTATTGTGCATTGTGTCGTTTCAATGCTTCTCACAAGATGTGGTCATTTGGAAACAAATTCTTCGATTCTGCAATGATAGATACTTGCCCAAAGTATATATAGCATCGAAATATTGTTATCGAGATACCACCTTGTTATACAGAATGGATTATTCGGACAATGGTTGGCAGATATACGATTCCATATCCTACACAAGAGATAATGGATTATGGTATATATCATACTATGATGCAACAGATACCGATTTGAAGTTACATCAACGCTTTTCCGACACCATACAAGACCTGTATTATACAAATAACGACCTTCAGTATATTGTAGATAAATATTGTGTGTTGTCATACTATTTGAATGGAATAAACGAACTTATACATCAATGCAAAAAGATGTCTCCGCATTTGATTCAAACACAAATGGGCGATACATGCTATTATTTTTTCAAAGATGTCAACCATACTCTTTTATTTGCGGAATATGGAATTCCAGCGGAAGAGTCTTTAAACAATTACTGTTGTCATATTGGGGAGCATGGGGAATACGACTGGGATAAATTCTGCTTCTCTGAGTATACAATTTCACGACATTTTGACTATGACAAACATGACAATATCTACAAGATGACAATCACAAGGATACACGATAAAACAAAAGAAAATGTTACATGGATAGAATGCTTCTTTCAAACATTTTCAGGCCAAAGGTTTGGTGACTATACCTCCGAATAAAAAACAATAATTAGTTGAACCATCCTGCACATAAAACCGACCTGCAAAACAGCACCCTAACATTGCGGCTTTCCCCATCATCTTCCACCGGCAAAGAACGCGACGAGGAAACGGGCTACGGCTACTTGCCTCGTCAGGCTCGGCAGGCACACCACGGCGCAAGGTATTTGGACCCCACGAGCTGATGACGATGTGGCTCTCCGTTGACCCGATGGCCCCAAGTTGAGTTCCTTTTTGCCACCCCCTAAAAATATTTTTTGCCATTTCAGAAAATGTTCATATCTTTGCATTCCGAAAAGAATAAAGAAGAATAAAAGAAAATAAAGAAGAATAAAGAAGAATAAAGGTGGGGCCGAGGGACTGGTCCCTGTCACAGCAGCTGCGCTGAGGAATGCTACCATTATTTTGGTGGTATTTTTTTCAATTACTATTTACGATAGGGATTCTTATATATAATAACGCAAAAAGCGCCCCGAAAGTATTTTTTGGGAGGGGTGCGACTTTTGCTATTTTTTAACCTTGGGCGCGATGGGTGTGGTTCTTTTTTCGGTGAGATATAACTTTTTTTTGTATTTTTGCAGCCTCGAATTTGGAAATAAAATATTAAACAAATTAATCTAAACAGTTATGAGTCAGATTATAGGTATCAAGGGCCGTCAGATTCTCGACAGTCGCGGAAACCCCACAGTTGAAGTCGATGTGTATACCGACCAGGGCGCCATGGGTCGCGCCGCTGTTCCCAGCGGAGCCTCCACGGGCGTACACGAAGCCTGCGAGCTTCGCGACGGCGACAAGAGCCAGTTCCTCGGCAAGAGCGTGATGCAGGCCGTGAACAACGTGAACACCGTACTGAACGACGAGTTGCAGGGCATGTTCGTCAGCGAGCAGAAAGCCCTCGACATGAAGATGATCGAGCTCGACGGCACGGAGAACAAGAGCCGTCTGGGCGCCAACGCCATCCTCGGCGTCTCTTTGGCCTGCGCCAAAGCAGCAGCCATGGAGACCAACCAGGAGCTCTACCGCTACCTCGGCGGCGTGGGCGGCTACACCCTGCCCATCCCCATGATGAATATCCTCAACGGTGGTTCGCATGCCGACAACAGCATCGACTTCCAGGAGTTCATGATTATGCCTGTGGGAGCCCCCACCTTCAGCGAAGCCCTCCGCATGGGCGCCGAGGTGTTCCACAACCTGCGCCAGGTGCTGAAGAGCAAAGGTATGAGCACCAACGTGGGCGACGAGGGCGGCTTCGCCCCCAACCTGGGCAGCAACGAGGAGGCCCTCACCTGCATCCTCTCGGCCATCGAGAAGGCCGGCTATCGTCCCGGCGAGGATGTCTTCATCGGCCTCGATGCCGCCGCCTCGGAGTTCTACAACGCCGAAGAGAATATGTACGAGCTGAAATGGAGCACCGGCGAGAAGCTCACACCCGCCCAGATGAGCGACTTCTGGAAAGACTGGGTGAACCGCTACCCCATCATCAGCATCGAAGACGGCATGGCCGAGGACGACTGGGACGGCTGGCGTCTGCACACCGACGCCATCGGCGACCGCTGCCAGCTGGTGGGCGACGACCTCTTCGTCACCAACGTCTCGCGCCTCAAGATGGGTCTTGAGAAAAAGGTGGCCAACAGCATCCTCATCAAGCTGAACCAGATTGGCACCCTCACCGAGACCATCGACGCCGTGAACCTGGCTATGCGCAACCAGTACACCGCCATCATCAGCCACCGCAGCGGCGAGACCGAGGACACCACCATTGCCGACCTCGTGGTGGCCATGAATGCCGGATTGATCAAGACCGGTTCCGCCAGCCGCACCGACCGCATCTGCAAATACAACCAGCTGATGCGCATCGAGGAGAGCCTCGGCGACCAGGCCTACTATCTCGGCAAAGACTTCAAGTTCCTGAAGAAATAAAGAATCTCAAATACGAGGAAAACAAAAAAGAGGTCTTTTCAACCTCTTTTTTTTTGTGGAGTAGATGGGACTCGAACCCACTACCTTTTGATTGCGAACCAAATGCTCTACCAGATGAGCTAC
>Ga0310786_10007112_pt1 | contig 14676 bp, 15 predicted proteins | sample AusTroGonzalo_MG_FD_203881 | JGI IMG/M metagenome (GOLD analysis project Ga0310786, IMG submission 203881) | Bovine rumen microbial communities from tropical cattle in Woodstock, Queensland, Australia - Gonzalo_03 (v2) (version 2) | ecosystem: Host-associated > Mammals > Digestive system >... | reverse complement strand
TTCATAAGTGCCTTCACGGTGAAGGCACTCATTATACCATAAGTTCCCCAGGGTGCGCAATGGGGAATTTTGGCAAAGCCGCAAACGGATCAACAATCCGCAATCGCACCCACGGCTATTGCGTGATGAAAAGAATTATGGTACAATTTTCGCTCATGAAGCAACGTAATCCATTTGTGCTGGTCGGTTACGAGGGTCCTGAGTACTTCTGCGACCGCATCGTTGCGGAATACCTTAGGCACCTTGGCAAATGAAAGCGCTTCTTGACAGACTGCACGCGCGCATGGGCGATTTCTGGTGGTACTCGCTGATGCTCTTCTGCGCGTGCCGCGCCGCCGACGTGCTCAACGCCGTCGTCGGCCTGTGGCTCGTGCCGAAGTACGTCGATCCCTCTGAACTCGGCGCCGTCACCCCGCTCGGGAACTTTGCGGGGCTTCTCGCCCTCCCCGCCGCCGTGTTCGCGAACACGTTCCGAAACGAAGTGTCGCGGCTCTCGATCGGCGGCGAGTTCGGCAAGCTCAAGACATTGATGCGCACGGTGTTCACGGCAACGGCGGCTTTCCTGTTCCTCGCAATCATCATCGCGCGCTTCACGCTGCCGATGTTCCTTAACCGCATACGCGTCGTCGAGGGTACGCTCGGGGTCATCATCATCGCGACAGCGTTCATCACGGCAGTTGCCCCGATCTTCACGAACACGATCCAAGCGCTTAAAAAGTTCAAGGCAAACGCGGTGATGAACCTCCTCGGCGCCCCACTCCGCCTTCTCACGATGCTCGTCGCGATGCCGTTCCGTCCGCTCGCAGGCTACTTCGTGGGACAAGGCGCGTCGCCCGCGTTCAACATCGTAGCATCCGTATTCAGCCTGAAAAAGGAACTCTCCGTCCCAGCCGAACCCTACTGGAACCGCGAAGTCGTTAGAAAGTTCTCGCGGTTGCTCGTCATATTCCTGGCAAGCGGCGTAGCCAGCAGTTTATGCACGGTCATTGAATCCACCGTCCTGCGCCAGCGTTTGCCCGACCTGGACTCCGCCGGATACTACATGGCGACGCGATTCTCCGATATCTCTGGTTTTCTCTACAACACGCTCGCCTTCACTCTCTTCCCCTTCACGGCAGCGCTCGCCGCAAAGGGCAAGGACATGCGTCCGCTTATTCTTAAGACCGCCGCCGCGACAATAGGCTTCAGCGTCCTTGTCGCACTTCCGTTCTTCTTCTTCGGCAGGCCAATACTCGCCCTGCTTCCGCACGGCGAACAGTACATGGCTTACGGATGGGCAATCCCTTGGCAGATCGGCATCAGTACCCTGGGCGCGTTGATTGGGCTCTACGTCACCGCCGAGATTTCCGCCAACCGATTCAGATTCATGCTGTGGATGGTGCCGCTCGACATCATCTATCCCGTGTTTTTGCTCCTCGTGACCGGCCACGGCTATTTAACGGGCATCATCCCAGCCTCATGGACCGCCTTCCTCACAGTGCACAACATCAAGTCCCTCGACTCAATGCTCTGGTGGATGACGGCCTTCTGCACCATCAAGACCTTCGGCTGCCTTCTCGCGATGGCGTCGAAAGGGAAACTCCGGCAGTAAGACAACTGTTCATCACCCATCACGTAATTTGCGTGACGGCTATTGCGTGATGAATCGGGTTGTGGTATAATACTCCCACATGAAGCTGAACAATCCATTTGTACTGGCCGGATACGAGGGCCCTGAGTATTTCTGCGACCGTGTCGCGGAAACCAGGACCCTTATGCGCGCAGTGCTCAACGGCAGCAACGTAACGCTCCTTTCTCCGAGGCGCTACGGCAAGACCGGACTCATCTCCAACGCTTTCCACCATCTTGCCCAAAAGGGAGAATACGAGACCATCTACCTTGACCTGTTCGGTACGCAGAACCTCGCGGACTTCACCAACGCCCTCGCCAATGCCGTCCTCGGGAGATTGGACACGCCACTTGAAAAAGTCGGAAGTGCCGCGAAGCGCCTCATACAGAACCTTCGCCCCACAATATCGTACGACGCAGCGAACGGCACACCTTCGCTCTCGTTCGACATCTCTGCGAAAAGCGCCAAGGGTACGCTGTCGCAGATTTTCGACTACATCAGGGACAGGGGGCGCAAGGCCGTGATTGCGCTCGACGAATTCCAGCAGATAGGGAACTACCCCGAAAAGGGAGTCGAGGCAACGCTGCGCGGTTACGTGCAGTTCTCCCCCGCGCGCTTCATCTTCGCAGGATCAAAGCAGCACATCATGCGCGAGATGTTCACGTCGCCGAAGCGCCCCTTCTACCAATCTACGACTATGATGCCCCTCGACGTCATTTCAGAGGAAGCGTACTACAAGTTCGCCAGCGGATTCTTCTCCGCAAAGGGACGCCACATCGACAAGGACGTGTTCCACGAACTATACACACGGTTTGACGGAATCACCTGGTATCTTCAGGTTATGCTATGGGAGTTCTACGCCGACGACGCGAACATCGACGGCATCGAACAGTTGGACGCAGTCATAACGAGGCGAGTCAAGGCCTGCGAGTACGACCAGCAGAGAGTGATGACGATTCTCCCCGCCGGAGCGCAGCGCCTTCTGCGGGCCATCGCCGCCGAGCGCAAGGTGAAGGAGCCGCAATCCGGCAAATTCGTGGCGAAGTACGGACTCCGCGCGGCAAGCAGCGTGAAAACCTCGCTGAAGATGCTAATCGACAAGGAACTCGTTTACCCGGCGCCCGACGGCTACGTCGTTTACGACCGCCTCATGGCGGAATACCTCAGAACCCTATCGCAATGAACGGCAAAACCAACATCCTCTTGACCGGCGGCACGGGGTTCCTCGGCAGCGCCCTTCTGCGGGCGATCGCCGGCAGTGGCGATGCCGCAGTCACGGTGCTCAAGCGCTCTACTTCCCGAACCGACCGCGTCAGCGACCTTCTTCAGCACGGCGGAATCAGGTGGATCGACCTCGACAGGACCGATCTCGCGGAACTTTTCCGCAACAGCGCATTCGACATCATCATGCATTGCGCCACAAACTACGGACGCGGCAAGCGGAGCATTCTCGACACCGCATCCGCGAACCTGTTGCTGCCCTTGACTCTGCTCCAGCTGGGCATTGAACACGGCGTCAAGACATTCATAAACACCGACACCGTCATCGACAAGCGTGTCAACGAATACTCACTTTCCAAGAAGCAGTTCTTGGAGTGGCTCCAGAACTCCTCCGGAAAGATACAAGGCGTCAACGTAGCCCTTGAACACTTCTACGGCCCGTTTGACGACGAAAGCAAGTTCACGACGATGATCTTCCACAAGCTGATGCGCGGCGCGGCGCAGATCGACCTGACGCCGGGCGAGCAGAAGCGCCATTTCATCTTCGTGGATGACGTGGTACGGGCATTCTGCTGCATCTTGGAAAAACTCGACACCATGCCGTCAGGATTTTCCTCATTCGTGGTCTCCACCGAACAAAGTGTTTCCATACGGGAATTCGTGCAGCTGGCCAAATCCATCATCGGCAACACCTCAACGCATCTTAACTTCGGAGCAATACCCTACCGTGTCAACGAGCTTATGGACAGCCGCACGGACATCTCTGCTTTAAAAGCGCTTGGCTGGGAACCAAAGTTTTCCCTTGAACAAGGCATTCAATTGACAATCGAGAAGGAGAAAGAAAGATGAAGTATCTCATCAACGGAGGCTGCGGCTTCCTTGGCTCGAACATCGCATCGGAAGTGCTACGACGCGGAGAAGAGCTGACGGTATATGACAACCTCTCACGTGTCGGAAGCGACAAGAACCTGGAATGGCTGCGCACCTTTGGCGATTTCAGCTTCGTCAAGGCAAACACGGCTGACGCGACGGCGCTTGAGAATGTCGTGCGGGATTTCAAGCCCGACGTCATATTCCATCTTGCCGGACAGGTCGCGATGACCACCTCCATTGCGAATCCGCGCCTTGACTTCGAGACAAACGCCCTTGGAGGCTTCAACATTCTTGAGTCGGCGCGAAAGTTCGCCCCCGACGCGACGATCGTGTTTTCCTCCACAAACAAGGTGTACGGCGACTTCGAGCAGTTTCACTTTGACGAAACGCCGACCCGCTACATTTGCAAAGAGCATCCAAACGGTTTCGACGAAACAATAACGCTTGATTTTCACTCGCCCTACGGCTGCTCAAAAGGCACAGCCGACCAGTACATGCTCGACTACGCGCGCATTTTCCACCTGAACACAGTGGTGTTCCGCCACTCGTCGATGTACGGGGCGCGCCAGTTCGGAACATTCGACCAAGGATGGATCAGCTGGTTCGTCCAGAAGGCAGTTGAGACGAAAAAGGACGCGAGCACGACGTTCACAATCTCTGGAAACGGCAAGCAGGTACGCGACGTACTTCATGCGGAGGACATGATACGCCTCTACTTCGCCGCCGTCGAACACATCAAGGAGGCGCGAGGACAGGTCTTCAACATCGGCGGAGGCATGCCGAACTCGCTCTCGCTCCTCGAGCTCTTCGCCTTCCTCGAGTCTGAATTGGGGATCAAGATGAAGTACTCGATACTCCCTCCACGTGAAAGTGACCAAAAGGTATTCGTGGCGGACATTGCAAAGGCCGAGCGCATCCTCAAGTGGCATCCGCAGGTCTCAAAGGAAACCGGCATCCGCAAGATGATAGAATGGGTAAGGGGGAACTAAACATGTCGATTGCAGACAAGCTTGGCATCGTCATAACCACCTACAATCGGGCAGAGCATCTGAAGCGGACGCTTGTCACGCTACTGTCCGACGATTCGCCGGTCAAGGACTGCCAGATAACCGTGCAAAGCAACCACTCTTCCGATGACACCCCGAATGTGGTGAAGACACTGCAGGCCACCCATCCGAACCTCCGCTACCGCGAGAATCCGTACAACCTCGGCATCTCTGGAAACATCTGCAAGGCGATGGATCTCGCAGACAAGGAATACCATTGGAATCTCTGCGACGACGACCGTTTCGACTGGCAGAACTGGTCCGAGGTGGAGCGCGAGATCGACAACAAGACGCCGGTGATCTGCGCCTCAAACTACATGATCCCGGAGAAATACAGGACGAAGGTTGACTACCAGTTGGGGCAGATGGGCTTTGTCCCCGCCGTCATCATACGCACCGACCTCTACACGGACACGACGATCCGCAATTCCTTCGACAACATCTTCACGCTCTTTCCCCACTTAGTGCCGATCGTGTCGTACATCAATGCAGGTGGGAAGATCCATGTCATCTCGCGGGAGATCGTGACGAACGGGATGGAGCAGGGGACCGACTGTTCGTATCTTCGCGGAGCACGCCCAGACATCATCTTTCACCGCAGCCGCACGATGACGTGGATGGTCGGATACTCCAACATCCTCGCGAACCTCACGGACAGAAAGTTGGCGCGGCAATGCTTCCACACGGTAATAGCCGGCGAACATTCTTTCCGTTCAGGATACTATGCGTTCTTGTCCCAATGCCTCTTTGCATTCAGAGGACGCGAGAATCGGATGCAGCTGGAGGATCTCATGTCCCAATGTGGTTTCTTCCTTCGCGTCGCCTTATGGCTCGTCCGTCTTGTACAGAACTCACCCCTCTACTTCCCGCTAAAAAGCATCCGCGACTTCAAGTGCCGCCGTGCCGACAGGCGCAAGCAAGACCCAAACGTTAATTGAGTAAATCCATGAAAGACGACTCCATTCACATCGCCCTCGCAACGGACCGAAGATATGTACCGGGTCTTCTTGTCACCATGACGAGTATGATCTATTCAACTGCACAGCAAAAAAGACTGCGTTTCCATATACTCGCTGACGCACTAGATGACAACGACAAAAGACGCATAGTTGACTTTGCCGTCAAGTTTGGAGCACAACCACCTGAATTCATTGAACCAGACATGACTCCAATCCGTGAAAAGTTCACGTCCTATAAAGATTCCCATGCGGCATTCTTGCGACTCTTCCTTTGCGCGTTCTTTTCGTTTGACTGGATACTATACTCCGATGTGGACACTCTCTGGATGCGGGACATTTCCGAATTGTGGTCGCTCCGCGACGATTCCGTTTCATTGCTGTGGTGCCGAGACATCCCTTCTATCGCACATGACGTTAAAGAATATTCGATATGGAATCCCGAATTCGATGAAAGCCGATACGCCTGTTCTGGTGTTGTACTCATGAATCTTAAGCGAATGCGCGAAACTGGGTTTGTCGGCAAGTGTATTAGATTTGTAGAGCAATGGGGCACACCATTTTTCGTTGACCAAGATATCCTGAACTACATTTGCCGAGATGACGCAAAGATTCTTCCACAATACTGGGATTGCATGATGCCGGATCCTGATGCCGTCAACGGTCTCGTATATCACTTCAATGGCATTGGATCGTTGTTCAACTCCTCGTTCTCAGGATGGAAGCCGCTCTACTACCCTTGGTTCCGATTCTACTATGATTTCATCTTAAACTCTCCCGAACGCCAAGTATGCAGCAAAGTAAAGCGTATACTATTTATGCTTATTGGCTTTCTTTATCCGTTGCGTTGGATAGTAACAATGTTTATACCTCGAACTAAACAAAAGCGCGATGGAATAATACGACAACTGTTTTTTGCATGGTTATGGCCTAGGGCAAAATGGCGTTGGGACTCCAACAACCCCTTATCGGTTTCGCACTGCCGATAGCGAAAAGCGAAGAATCGGCAGCAAGGCTGTTACGATTGCCACTTCGGCAACAAGTGTAGCCAAGCCTTGTACTATCGTTAAATGCATGATATTTGAGTTGTCGGCTCCACCTGTTGAAATGAATTCCGGGACAATACAGTCTGCAATCGCAAACCATGCCTCACGCGCCCAACGTTCCATGAGGAAGTAATAGAGGCTGTATTTTCCGATGAAATTGATTGCGGCAAACGACTTGGCCGAAACACACAGAACCGCACCGATGCCGCAAAAGGCGGCAACGGGGAACGTCAATGGCGACGGAAATTCAGGAATGGCCAGGTTGGGGGTAGGGAACAGCACGGCAAGCGAAACCTCAATCGCAACAAGCAACGCCGACATCACGATAAGGAAAGGAAATGGCTTCCGGCCGATCATTGCCAATACGCCCCTGCAGTAGTACCCGCTTGCGAAGAAAAAGAACGCCATTGGAATGGAGAAGAACATCAGCGGTCCACCCAAAAGGATCTTCGGGTGAACATAATTGCCGAATACGTACCCAATGACATACGCGGAAATGAGCAAGCCGATATTCCATCGACCAGACGCGCCTTTCCTATGCCATGCCCAGAAAAGGAACTTCACCACCGCAAGACACGTGAGAAACCACAGTGAACCTCCTACATACGGATCGCCGTGAAAGAACGATGCCCCCGCCCGCAGCCAATCCATCAGCGAATGTTGGATCAAACGTCCCGTACACGCGCATATAAACGCTCCGAGAACGGTGAAGAACATGAACGGCACGCCGATTGCCCCCCAAATCCGTTTCAGAATCGACTTACAGCCTGCGTCTTTCTCAGGTGAAAATGTCATGCCGGAGAGTACAAAGAAAAGCGGCATGTGAAAGTTGAAGATGATGCGGAACAACTGCGAGTCGTAATATACAAGATGCCCTAAGAACACGAGCAGGATACCATATCCTTTCGCCGCATCGACAAGCGGAATCCTATTTCCCATATTTGAATCCAAGCCCTTCGGCCAAGGTTGTGAAATAGTAGTCGGTCGAGAAGAAATCCAATGCGGACGAGTGCATGAAGTCTTCGATCGCCGACAGATACGCGGCATGGCGTTCAGGCGTCGTGTTCACGATGAAATCCTGCATTTCACGAAAGTTCCTGAACTGCCTTGCGTTGATCCAGCAGTTCTGTGGAATTAAATCCTCCACCCCAGGCGACCCGTAGTATATCGGCACGCAACGTGCGCAAAGGCAATCGGTGATCTTCTCGCTCACATATCCGGGCTGACTTGCGTTGTTCTCAAAGCAAAGCGCGAATTTGTAGCGTGCCATCACGGCGACCTTGTCATCCCAACCGCCGGGTATCTCCCCGCGATAGCAGGAGAATCGATGAAAGCCAAACCACCTCTCAAATGGCGTCACTGGCTTGTTCCAGCCCTGCCCGTACAGGTCGAACCCGTCCTTGCAGTACACCTCGAAATGTCGGTATGCCGCCTTTCGTACACCGTATGTCGATTGTGGCATGTAGGCCCAATTGTTACGGCTGACGGCTATCAACAATTGCTTCTCGTCAAAGGATATCCCTCCAAAACGGTTCTCCCTGTATGCTGAAGGTTCCGCTCCGACAGGCACATTTACAGGCTTGTAGTTTGAATATTTGGCAAGCAGGCGCTTGTCCCAAGTGAAGATTGTGGAAAACCTGTTCCTGTACCTTGAAAGATAGTAGAGCGACGGATTGATGTTCGCAGGCTCAATGATCATCAAGGCTCGCTTCTCAGGCGGTATGCGCCAGAGCAGCTTGTCTTCCTTCGCGTACCGCCAGTTGTAGTCGAAGTAGAGTACGGCCTTTACGTCATCCGAAGCCGCATCTACGCAGTCATACGTATGCACCTCGACGTCATAGCGCGATTCCATCCATTGTTTGAAACTTTGGACAAACAGCGCAACCGGAGAACCGTTTTCAGGTGCGAACACGGCATCGTTGTAGTCCGCCTTGGAGAAATAATAGTTGATCCCGAGTATTGGTTTCATACTTTGCGCCCCTTCCGTTTCATAAAGTTCCATATCCTCGACGCGCATTCGACAGGCAGATTGCAGGCGTTCCCTATCGCGCGGCGACGGAAGCGCGGCAAGCCAAACCTCTTTGCGAGGAACCACATGTAGATCGCCTGCTTGACGCAAAGGCACGACGGGAACTTCGCAAAGTCGGCTCGGACAGGCCTCGTCTCGACGAAGCGCGGCATGATGCCAACCTTGCGTCCCGCCATGTTCGCCATGATTCCGAACATGTGCGCATACTGTACCCACAGCTTTTTCACGGCAAGATCCATGTCGAACAGCTCGCGCTTGAAGACATTTGCGCTAATGAGCGTATGGGCAAGGAGAAAGTCGTCTCCGACATCCTTGAGCATTGCACAGTAGCCATCGTACAGACGCGCATCGACATCGCGATCAACCGAGACAAGAAGCGCAGGGTTGTTCTCTCGTAGGAAATCGGTCACCCTCTTCACCGCCCCTGCTGGCATGATGTCGTCATCGCCAAAAAGCCACACGTATTCGCCTTTCGCCTCTGCAACGCATTTCAGGAAATTCCTGTCACCGCCGATGTTTTCTTCATTCGTCCACCACCTGAGGCCTGGATGCTTGATCGTGCGCAGATATTTCGCCGTACCATCGGTGGAGGCATTGTCGCTAACCACGATCTCGACGCCATCCGTATCGGCCTGAGCGAGTACTGCCGACAGCAATTCCTTCAGGTACCGAACCCGATTGTACGTCGGAATGCAGATTGAAAGCATAATGCTTTTCATGCATTCGGCCTCCAAAGCGATGCAACGTTGACGATGCATCCTCTGTCCCTCACCGGGACTATGTTCTGCGAAAGCGAGACGACACACCCTGGCGCACGATCCATTCCCATCTCGTCAATGACCGTGAAGTGCCTCATGGAGTCCGCGCCCGGATTCGCAGACATCTTAATTTCGACAGGATAAAGCAACCCCGACCATGATATCACTAGGTCTATCTCCCTCATCGCGTCATCGCGGTAATAGTAGAGGTAGTGCGAAGGGTCCAACCCAGCGGACTGGTACGAGCGGACAATCTGCCCTACGACCCACGATTCAAAGAAGTGACCTGCCTGTCGCGAAGCGAATAGCGTTGAGGGGTCTCCGACATGCGCCAGATAGCAGGCAAGGCCCATGTCCATGAAATGGAGTTTCGGACGCTTTACCACGCGCTTTACGGGATTGCCCGACCACGAATGAAGGAGGAACACAAGTCCCGTCGCCTCCAAGACGCCAATCCAGGCCTTGACCGTCTTGGCATCAACGCCAACGGAAGAAGAGATATCCTCGTACACCAGTTCCTCCCCCGTTCGCGCGGCGAGGCATGCAAGGAAGCTCTTGAACCTTCCTATGTCGCGCACGTTTATCACCTTGCGGATGTCGCGCTCTATGTACGTCTGAACATACGACGAAAAGAACAAATCCCTGTTCATCTTCTCCCCGCCGCAGACAAGCGCCGGCATTCCGCCGAGAAACACTGCCGCCTGGACATCTCGCAGCGTCGCCGGTGCAACGGCAGCCGGACGTGCGGAAGGCAGAAACGGCGCCGATACGGACACCCCGCCGATCTCCGCCTGTGATAGTGACGAAAGAGAAAGCACCGCCGCCCGTCCGGCAAGCGATTCACCGACCTTGTCCATCATCTTGAAGAGCTGGGAGCCAGTCAGAAAATACTGTCCGTTCTCATTGCGCTCGTCAACTGACATCTTGATAAACGGAAGCAGTTCTGGTACATACTGAAATTCGTCAATCATCAGCGGCGGCTCGTACTGCGCGAGAAACAACTCTGGGTCATCTTGTGCGGCTTTTCTGAGATCAGGATTATCAAAACTCACCATGCGCACACTCTTGCCCGAAAGAAAATGCTTCATCAGCGTTGACTTTCCGACTTGTCGTGAACCACCGAGTATCACAACCTTGAATGTCTCTGCGGCATTCGCCAAGACACCCTCCAAATGGCGTTTTATATAGTTTCTCTCAACCATTTGCTATATATTATACCAAAGTTTAGGCATCGCAACAACTGCCAATTCCGTTTTTCATACAAAACAATTCCGTTTCTCCGGCTTCAGTATTCCGTTTTTTCATGGTGCGCCTTATGATACCACGAACTCATTCAAATTTGAATCGTTCAATTTTGAATGAGTTCGTCGGCGTATGGCGTGAACAAGCCCTGGAAGAACCAGAATGTCTCGTAGTAGATCATGAACCATGTCGCAGGCAGCACCAACAGAATCCGTGGATCAAGCAACGTCTCACGGTAACGGTACATCTTCCGGCTGACAAACAGTGAAAACAGGAGCTGCAATCCAACGGCAACGGTCACGGAAACTATACCCCAACGACAAAGCCCAAAGGCAAACGGCAGGCACGCCAACAACGGAAGCACCGCAAGAAATGGCCGCACGAAGAAGTACAGATTCGAGAATTCCACCAATCCACGCTGCCATCTCAACTGCTTGCCATACGTTCGCGCGAGCAATGCCCGCGTCCCAAGATAGGAGCGGAAAACAAAAGCGGCGGAAAACGCATGGAGGTGAACGACACGCGCCTCCGTGAAAAGCTGCTTCCCAAACTTCGAGAATCGCACCTGAGCGTCATTGTCCTCCCCGCCGTAACCGCATGTCGAGGTAAAACGTTTTTCGTTGAAACCGCCAGCCTTCAGGTATAGATCACGTCGAACTGCATCGAACATGGCGCACCGCATGTGCCCGACCCTGTCCACCGCGCTCGCGAAAAGGAACTTTTGCCAGAACGGGAATTTGCGCCACACCTCCCTCGGCATGAGCTGGATTGGATAGGCTGCCGAAGCAGAGGGAACCGAAACGAGCGGCGTTATCAGTTTCCGCAGCTCGCCCGAAGAAGGTATCATGCAGTCGGAGTGGCTCAGCACGATGATGTCGCACTTCGCCATCTGCGCACCTTTGTTGTATGAGGTGGAAAGCGTACCGTCCTCCCCACCGTCAATGACGTGGATTGGAACACTTGACGACTCTGCGACGGCGTGCGCAATCTCACGAGAGTCGTCGGTAGAGCGATTGTCGAAACAAAGTATCTCGCCTATTGGATAATCCTGTCCAGCAAGGCTCTCCAGACAGCTACGTAGCGTGGTAGAGGAATTCCTTCCGCTGACGATGATCGTGACCGGTATTTCCTTTAGCGCGGCCATAATTCCTCCACGGGCTTGAATGCATCGGCATAAAGGCGCGTGTACTCGAAATGCTCGTTGAAGCGGCGAACGCCCTCGCCGTAGGTCGGATAGTCTTCCGCAATCTTTCGCACGGCCTCTCCCACACCCTCCATGCCATCCACGACCACGCCGGCTTGGAAGCGCTCAATGAACGGCACGACCTCGGATATGCGCGTCATGACAACGGGAAGATTCATCTCGATGTAGGCTTTCACTTTTCCGGGGTCAGCATAGTGCGTGAAGTTCTCCTCGCCGAGCGAATACAGCGCCAGACCTACGAGCGATTTGCCCGCAATCTCCAGAAGCTCTTCCTGCGAATGGAACCGATTCGGGAAATAGACCCTATCAGAAAGATTCCTCTCTGCGATCATCCACTCGACGGTCTTTTCATATCCGTTCGCCGCCACACCAACAAGGGCAAGAGTATATTCGCGGTTCTCGGCTAGAAAATCAAGAACATTCTCGATGCCCTGCCCGTCCCTCACCAACCCGACAAACAGGAGCTGCTTCGCCGCCGCCATCGTCTTCTCATGGCCCGGCATCGGGAAACGGCGCATGCCCCACATCAAGGTCTTATGCCCCGGCTCATCACGCACCTTCCCGCGATTCATCTTGCGGTTGATGGCATCCGAGAGGTAATAGGTAAACGGGATACGATTATGGTAAAACCGCTTCAGCCATTCAAACGCTCTTATCACGAGGCTTTTGTTCGGGAAGTAGTCGCCAATCCAATACAGATACGACACCCGCCGAAGCATCTTGACAAGCGCCGTGCCGAAGAAACATACGGGGTGCCCGCCAAAGACTACAGTCTTGCTTTCATGCCCCTTGGCGAATTTAAGTATCTCTGTGATGTTGTGCCAGAACCACAGCCAATAGTAGAGAAAGATGTTCTGCGACGACCGCAAGGCCCGCTCTTCCACCAGTTTGCCTTCCTCGTATCGTCTGATGATCTGCTTCTGCGCCCCGAATCGCGGCAGGACGTACATGAGGCACAGCCTGCGCGTATTCGCGATTAGGTATTCATCGACGTGCCCGCAGAACTGGAGCGACGCCAGCGCGAACACTGATTCGTATCTAAATGTTGTGCAGGTCATATGCAGATTACATTTGAACAGAGTTTCCATACCTTCAAAGACTATTTCAGTATTTGGAGGAATTCTTCCGGTGTGACTGCATTGACGGGGGAGTTTCTGTAGTCGCCCAAGTTACGTGTCACGCCTTTTCCTTGCGTATCCTTGCGCAAAGAGAAGCGTATCGCCTGACAATCTTATTGCCATCCTCGCATCGTTCATACAATTCTCCTTATTTGTGCGTACAGTCTAACACAATTTTCCCTGCCCCGTCAACCCTACAAACGAGTCAAATTTTCCTTCAATTTAGGCCGATCATCCCACGAAGCGTGCCCCAGAAGTACGCCCAAGCGATTCTTGGTCTTCGATTCTTTAACGCAACGAACCCGTAATACGCCACAGACAACGGGGCAAACACGAGAGTGACGGACAGGTTCTGCATAAGCGAAAAATGCTTTCGCGCAAAACGAAGGCGATTTCGGGCAAAACAATAGGTACGATATGGTTTCTCGATTCCAAGCTGCCTCAGTTCAGGGACACAACCTGGTTCAAGGAACCCGAGATGATCAGTACGTGCCATTGTCGAAATAATTGCATCGTACCCAGCCTCGCAAATCTTCCACCCGAAATCAGATTCCTCGAATATCTGTACATACGACTCGTCAAATCCCCCTACCGCATCATATATCTTTCTGGGAACCATGAACCCGTTTGGATAGTAAGTGGTCGAATACGTCTTAGGCTCTGGCGGCAAGTCTTCCAACGGCATATTCGGGCAGTTGTCTTTGGGCTGAGATGTCCAACGATTAAAATCACTGCCGAGCGACCAGATCAGATTGTTCTTGCCCGGCCGCTTGTGTATGGCCATGGGCGCAGCAAGACCAAGCTTCGGATTCTTCCTAAATTCATCGACAAGCAACACAAGTGCATCCTTACCGAGAATATTGTCATCATCAAGAAACAGGAGATAATCTCCGTTCGCTATTCTAGCTCCATTGTTTCGCGACACAGCCTGAAACGAGTTCTTCTTGTTACGAATATACCTTACACGCGGAATGTCTCCGAACCGTTCCCTAATCTTTGCCCCTGTATCGTCAGGCGAACAATCATCGACAACAATGACCTCAAGCGAGACGCCCTTCTGCACAAGTACGCTCGACACGCAATCACAGACCATCGTGGCGCGATTGAAGGTTGGAATGATAACTGATATATCTGTCTTCATAACGCTTTTTCTAAGCAGAAAACGTATGCACAATGACGCATTTCATTTCGTAGTCCATACGTGCGGACACCGCGCTGATCGCGGTCAGCGCGGCGTAATTCTTGTCACTGGCGTACGCGATCGTCATCAGTCCTCAAAAAAGTTGATTAGTGGCATGTACGCACCTCGCAGCTGGAAATCCGGACTCCCACAAGGAATCTTAAGACATTCGTGTTTTTCCCTCATGTCGACATTATATCTTAAAACACCGCAAGTTGTACTTCATTGAATCTGGTGGCCAGGGCCGGGATCGAACCGGCGACACACGGATTTTCAGTCCGTTGCTCTACCAACTGAGCTACCTAGCCGAGGCTGACGATGAATGGTAGGAGCAGAGGGACTCGAACCCACGACCCAGTGATTAAGAGTCACTTGCTCTACCAACTGAGCTATG
>Ga0310786_10007111_pt1 | contig 14683 bp, 11 predicted proteins | sample AusTroGonzalo_MG_FD_203881 | JGI IMG/M metagenome (GOLD analysis project Ga0310786, IMG submission 203881) | Bovine rumen microbial communities from tropical cattle in Woodstock, Queensland, Australia - Gonzalo_03 (v2) (version 2) | ecosystem: Host-associated > Mammals > Digestive system >... | reverse complement strand
CACTCTTAGTTTTTAATTCATCCTGGTTTTCAGTTCCCGTCTTACGTACGCTAAATCTGGGCCTACGTTTTTGTACGGTATCAGCGGGGGCTTCAGAAGGTGAAGCCTCTGCCGGAATTGGAGAAGTATTCATGGTGGCAAGCAGGTTTATGCTTACCAACACCAATATTGTTAATATGAATTTTCGCGCGCTCACGTTAAACATATAACGTATAAGTAGGCCCATTTATTATTTGACGAGGGAATTTTCTTTCTCTTTTTTCCTTTTTTCAGAAAAAACGCCTAACTTTGCCCCTAATAAATCATTAAATTCAACGAAAACGTGAACGTGAGCAAAAACGTGAACTGACAACTATTATGATAGAATATCTCAAAGGAATACTTGCCGACTTAACTCCTGCCTTGGCCGTTGTGGATTGCAACGGGGTAGGGTATGGTGTAAACATAAGTCTGAACACCTTTTCCAGTATACAAGGTAAGGAAAGCGTGAAGTTGTGGATAACCGAGTCCATCAGGGAGGATGCCTATCAGTTATGGGGTTTCTCAACGCGAGTAGAACGTGAATTGTTTCTGCTTCTGACCAGCGTGAGCGGCATCGGTGCGGGAATGGCCCGTATGATATTGTCGGCTACCACGCCTGCCGAGCTTTGTAATATCATCAGCGAAGGCAATGATAAAATGTTAAAGCAGGTCAAGGGTATTGGCCCTAAGGCTGCGCAGCGTATCATTGTAGATCTTAAGGATAAGATTGGAGCCTTGGGTGTTGATGCAGCATCTTCTGGCGGTTCAATTCTTACGGTTCAATCTCCTGCGGTTAATAAAGAAGTGCAGAACGAGGCTATTTCCGCTCTTACCATGCTGGGCTTCAGTCCTGCTCCTACCCATAAGGTCGTACAGCAGATACTCAAGGAAGAGCCAGATGCTCCTGTCGAGAAGGTTGTAAAGCTCGCCCTTAAGATGCTTTGATTATGAAGCAACTGCTCGAGATTGCCAAAAGGGCAGCGTTTGAGGCTGGGTCAGAAATCTTAAGGATTTATACCGACCCCAGTCAGGATTTTGGTATAAAGAAAAAATCCGACAATAGCCCTCTTACCTTAGCTGATAAGGCCGCTCACCTCTGCATCATGCTTCATCTTCGGGATACTGGTATTCCCGTCTTGAGCGAGGAAGGTAAGCACCTGCCTTATGCACGGCGGCAGGCATGGAAGCGTCTTTGGGTGGTTGACCCTTTGGACGGCACCAAGGAGTTTATCAAGAAGAACGGAGAGTTTACCGTCAACATAGCCCTTGTGGAGGATGGCGTGCCTGTCTTGGGAGTTATATACATCCCTGTTGCCGGTATATTATATTATGGTATTGTGGGAGAAGGTGCCTGGAAGCAGGAAGGTGAAAAAACTATACAGATCCCCGTTCTTTGTAAACATCCAGGCTATGTTGTTGTTGCAAGTCGTAGTCATATGACCCCCGAGACAGAAGCTTACATTGAAGAAGCAAGACGTAAGCATACCCATGTAGATCTGGTAAGCAGTGGTAGTAGTATCAAAATTTGTTTGGTGGCAGAGGGCGTTGCGGATTCCTATCCCCGCTTTGCTCCTACCATGGAGTGGGACACCGCTGCCGGTGATGCCATAGCCCGTGCAGCAGGTCGCCATGTGATAGATGTTCAGACTAGCCAGTCCCTTGTCTATAACAAGGAAGACCTACACAACCCTTGGTTCCTTGTGGAGTGAAAAAGAAAAACGGATTAGATGCTAGGTTGTTATTACTTCGTGGCATAGCAGATACCTCTGAAGTAACCTACACTTTCAGCTATTCCCATGAAGGGATTACTCATGTCTTTCTCATATTCCAGACTTACACTGCCTGTGTAGTTGTATTGGCGAAGCAACTTTACGAACAGTGGGAAGTCTATTTTTCCACGGCCTAGTTCTACGCTCTTGTCTGCTTTGGTGGTACCTGTAACGTCTTTCAAGTGGATGTCGAAGACGCGGGTATGGTATTTTCTGAGGTCGGAAAGGGAATCGCTTCCGTAACGAAGATTATGGCCAATATCCAAGCACATTCCCATACGGGCATCGCGGTTCTTGACATTATTCCAGATATCCTGGGCATTGGGATACATGGGCATGTCGGGACCATGCAGGTGAATAGCCAAACGAATGTCGTATTGTTTGACCTTCGCTTCTACATAATCCAAAAGCTCGTAGTTGGGAACACCCACTAGCACCTTCACACCTACACGCTGAGCGTATTGGAAGGCACGGTCAACCTCAGCCTCTGACTTCATGTAGATTGGACCTACGCCATAGCCCGTAACGCCATACTCGGACAACTTCTGATGGAAGGCGGCGATATCGGCATCGCTACTGTCAAGCGGGAGGTGAAAGTCCTTGATGCAAAGGTAATGAACATCCAGTTGCTTCATTGTTTCGAGGGTCTTCTGAATGTCGAACTTGTGGAATGTCCATCCTGCCATTCCCAAATGGAAGAGATCTTCCTTCTGGGGTGTCTTCAGGGTGGAGTTTTTCTTGTTTTCCTTTGGACTGTTATCAGCCATTATAGGATTACTTGTTCCTCCGATTGCCAGCATAGCCGAACTGACCATACTTGCTTTGATAAATGTTCTTCTTTTCATGGGTATGCGTTAAAATGTGGTATCTTAGGGTACAAATTTAGCATTTATTCTTTGTAAGAGAAAAAATATGCTTGCATATTTGAAATAGAAAGTGTAACTTTGCTAAAAGAATTGCCTTAAAGATATGTTTTATGAATAGTAATAAGACGTATGTAGCCTTTGATTCCAGTGGTGTAAAAGACCATGTGAATAGTAATCTTTCTGTTTTTCTGCAGTTGCGGGAATGGGAAAGACAGAACCCCGACAGATTCCATTTCCTGAATATGGAGGAGATAGAATTCTCTTCGGAACATGATGATTTGATTGACAGTACGCTGAAGAATCGTTTCCTGCGTCTGATGGAGTCGGCAGATAACTTGCTGGTTCTATCCAGTTCAATGACGGATGTGGAAAGTCCTATGCTGAACTGGCAGATAAGTAGGGCTGTGAACCGCTTCCGTCTGCCGGTTATTGTTGCTTACGTTGGACTGGATAGGGTAGAGGATGACACTATACAGAAGCAGTGGAAGTTTCTGCCCAACAAAATCAGGAAGTATATTGGCCGTGACAGTGCCAATATGGCTCATATCCCTTTGACAAAAGATAAGTTGGAGAGGGCGCTGGGTTACTTCTCGGCAAGGAAGGAATTGTATTCATGGAACTCAACCACAATCTTCTAAAGCAATGAAAGAGGTTGCCAACTATATCAAAAGCATAGAGATTGAATCGCTCTGGAACGGAATGAAACACGTAAAGTGGGACTTGAATCCAGGGGTGAATATTCTGAGCGGAGTAAACGGAGTAGGCAAGAGCACCATCCTGAACAGGGTTATCATGCATTTGCTGAACATAGACAAGATAGACCGTCAGGCTGACGGGGTTAAGCTGGTCTATGATGTGGAAGGGGCCCATTGTGTGGACTTTGATGTGATACGCTCCTTTGACCGCCCTGTGCTGAGTGGTGATATACTGAATAAGGTTACGGATACTCAGTTACAGACAGAGCTGGATTTTCATATTTATGTATTGCAACGTCGATATCTGGATTTTCAGGTAAGCTTGAGCAATAGGATGGTGGAACTCTTTACAAAACAGGATCCTAACGCACAGGAGAAGGCGCAGCAATTGGCAATGGAGAAAACGCATTTCCAGGATGTTGTGGACAATCTTTTCAGGGAGACGGGAAAGACCATTCAGCGTGACAAAAATGAGTTGTACTTCACATCCTTTGGTGAGACCATCTCGCCTTACAAGTTATCTAGCGGTGAAAAGCAGATGCTGATTATCCTGCTTTCTGTGCTTGTTCAGAACAAACGCCATTACACATTGTTTATGGACGAACCGGAGGTGAGCCTGCACATAGAATGGCAGCAGCAGTTAGTTTCCTTGATTCGTGATCTGAACCCTAATGCCCAGATTATCCTTACCACCCATAGTCCGGCCGTTATTATGAATGGTTGGTCTGACTGTGTAACGGATGTGGAGGATATTGTTTCGTGATATGGGAAAACGCTTGCAAGACAATCTTACTTCGCAGTACATAGCTTCGGCTAACAAACTGCAGCCAAAGAAAGCTCGCCGAAGGATTGTAGCCTATGTGGAGAGCTATGACGACGTGTTCTTTTGGCGTTCTGTCTTGCAGGACTTTGAAACGGATAAGTTTTTCTTTGAGGTGATGCTTCCCAGTAGAACTACCCTTGGCAAAGGAAAGAAAACAACCCTGATGAACCAGTTGGGTAAGGGATTGGGGGAGTATATGATAGCCTGCGTGGATGCTGACTATGATTGGCTGATGCAGGGACGAACTGAGGTAAGCAAGTATATATGCGAATGTCCGTATGTACTGCACACTTATGTGTATGCCATCGAGAACTACGAATGCTATGCTCCCAGTCTTCACTCTACTTGTGTGATGAGTACACTTAATGACAGGCCCCTGGTGGACTTTGAGCAATTCATGGCTGAATACAGTCTGCTAATCTGGCCCCTGTTTGTTTGGAATATCTGGGCATACAGGTATGGTCACTATAAGGAATTCTCGATGGGCAACTTCTGTGATATTGTCTCGTTCCATAACATCAATCCCCGTAATACGGAACCTACTTTGGATAAAGTTCGACGGAGGGTGAATAAATGTATGGGATGGCTGCAACGAACTTTCCCGGAAGGGCATAAGACATATCCTCAGCTAAAGGCTGAGTTGCAGGATATGGGCATCAAGCCTGAGGCCTGTTATATGTATATGCATGGACATACACTCTTTGAGAATGTGGTAATGACGTTGCTGACACCCGTTTGTAATATCCTACGTAGGGAACGTGAACGGGAAATAAACGAACTGGCCATTCATGAGACACAGAAACAAAACGAGCTTTCGAGCTACAGGCATAGCCAAATGCCTGTAGATTTGATGTTACGCAAGAGTACGGGCTTTAAGAGTAGTCCTCAGTATCAGTTGTTAAAGGCTGACATTATGCGATTGACGGCAGAGGTGGGTTTGGAGAAGTAGTGGTCCATCTTTTTGATTAAGCCGCTTTTACAGAAAAGCACTACAACATCACCCGCCTGAATTCTGGTATTACCATAAATAGGCTGACCTATACCGTTACGTACCAGACCTCCCAGGGTTACTCCAGCAGGCAGGCGTAGGTCTTTCACCTCGGCTTTGGTAATGGGGCTTTCCTCGTTGGCAAGGAATTCTGCTACATCGGCATTGGCAATGGTCAGGCATTTTACATTGGCAACGTCCGTCTTCAGCATCATCTGATGAATATGTCCGGCGGCTATCATCTTCTTATTGATAATGGTGCCGATATCTAATTTCTCTGCCATTGAAACATAGTCGGTATTCTCAACCAAGGCAACGGTCTTGCGAACGCCCATACGTTTGGCTGCCAGACAAGCCAAGATATTGGTCTCTGTCTCTGGCGTGAGGGCTGCAAAGGCCTGCATGTCTTTCAAACCTTCGTCAAGCAGCAGAGCAGTGTCCCTGCCGTCTCCCTGAATGATACGTATGTCGCTGTCATCAAGAATTTCATTTAACTGCATGCAGCGTTCTTCATTCTGCTCGATGATTTTCAGGGTATAGAAGTCGGGCATTCCCTCTGCCACATGAACGGTGGTACGACCTCCTCCCATAATCATCACATTACGAACGTCAGCATAGTTTTCTTTTCCCACAATTTGGCGAATGAACTGTATGTGTTTCTTGGTTGTCATGAAATAGGCGATGTCACCGTCCAATAGCATGTCATTACCACCGGGAATGATGGTGTCGTCTCCTCGTTTTACAGCTACCACATGGTAAGGGGTGTCTTGGTTGCAGAGGTCACGAAGTCTGATGTTGATAATATGAGCTGTCTCACGTAACTTGATACCCAGCATGACCAAAGCGCCGCCATGAACTTCCCAGTATTGTCTTACCCAGGAACGTTTCAAACCATCCAGAATTTCCTGGGCAGCAAGGACCTCGGGGTAGATGATGGAATCAATTCCCATTTTATGGAACAGGTCTTTGTAGTCATCGCGTGTGTATTCAGCGTTGTCAACACGGGCTACTGTCTTTTTGGCTCCCAAGGCGTGGGCCAGCATACAGCAAGTTATGTTGCGTGTCTCTTCGGGAGTGACAGCGATAAAAAGGTCAGCCTTAGGCACACCGGCTTCCTTGAGTCCGCTGATACAAGTTGGTGCAACGTTCAGCGTCATCAGGTCATATTGGCCTCCTTGGGTAAGTCGGGCTGTCTTCTCTGGATTCTCATCTATGAGGATGATGTCCTGGTCTTCTCGGGATAGCAATTCCGCCAGATGTGTTCCAACGGCTCCTGCGCCACAGATTACAATCTTCATAAAATGGCCTTTTTAATGGATTCAACATCAAGTCCTACAATATGATAGAGTTCCTCGGGTGTCCCGTGCTCAACAAAGTTATCGGGAAGCCCAAGTCGTGTTATGTCGGGATGCAGGTTATTATCTGCCATGTATTCCAGTACGGCAGAGCCCAATCCGCCTTTTCTTACGCCGTCTTCTATGGTGATGATGCGTTTAAAGTGCGTTCCTACGTAAGAGAGGATTTTCTCATCAATGGGTTTTAGAAACCTCATGTCGTAATGAGCTATGCTGATGTCCTGAGTCTCCAATTCTTGAATAGCTTGTGTAACAAGGTTGCCTACAGGACCTAAGCTTAGGACTGCAACGTCAGTACCTTCTTTCAGGCATCTTCCCTTGCCGACGGGTATCTCCACGAAGGGGCATTTCCAGTCTTCCAGAACACCGCGTCCGCGTGGATAGCGGATAACAAACGGGCCCTTTTCGGGTAGCTGAGCTGTGTACATAAGGTGACGCAGCTCATGTTCGTTCATAGGTGAGGAGATGGTGAGGTTAGGGATAGGGCGTAATGCTGCCAGATCAAAGGCTCCGTGATGCGTGGGACCATCCTGACCTACCAGTCCGGCACGATCGAAACAGAATACTACATTCAGTTTGTTCAGGGCAACATCATGTATGATATTGTCGAATGCTCGCTGCGAGAAACTGGAATAGATATTGCAGAATGGCAGCAGTCCTTCCTTGGCCAGTCCGCCAGAGAAGGTGACAGCATGTCCCTCGGCTATGCCTACGTCAAAGGTGCGCTTGGGCATCTCGTGCATCATGATGGTCATGCTACATCCCGTGGCCATTGCTGGGGTGATGCCTACTATTTTGGGATTCGCCTTAGCTAGTTCCAAAAGAGTGTTTCCAAAAACATCCTGATATTTGGGAGGTAGATTGTGTGTGTCAGACTTTATCCGCTCGCCTGTTTCTGGGTCATATCTGCCGGGAGCATGGAAAACAACAGGATTCTCCTCGGCTGCCTGAAACCCTTTTCCCTTTATGGTGTGTATGTGCAGCAACTTGGGTCCCTTCATATCCTTGATCTGACGCAGGGTCGCCACCAGTTCTACTACGTTGTGTCCGTCGCTGGGACCAAAGTAGCGAATATTCATACCGTCAAAGATGTTCTGCTGGTTGGTCAGGAGAGATTTCAGGGAGTTGTTGAATCTGATAATCTTTTGACGTCGGCTCTCATTCAGGATGCCCCATTTAAATAGGTGCTGAGATGTCCTGAATCGGAGGTAATTATAGAGCCTGCTGGTATGCAGCTGGTGCAGATAATGTTTCATGCCACCTACGCTGTGGTCTATGCTCATATTGTTGTCATTCAGTATGATGAGCAGGTTGTTGTCAGTACTTGATACGTTGTTCAGACCCTCGTAGGCTAGCCCGCCGCTCATGCTGCCGTCTCCAATCACCGCTACCACCTGCCTATCCGTCTCGCCGTTCTTCTGGGCGGCTACAGCCATCCCGAGTGCAGCAGAGATGCTATTAGAGGCATGTCCGCAGGCAAAAGTGTCGTATTCACTTTCTTCGGGGGAAGGAAAGGGGCGTAAACCATGTAGTTTTCGGTAGGTGTCGAACAGGTCTTTACGGCCAGTTAGGATTTTATGTCCTGCAGCTTGGTGTCCTACATCCCATACAATACGGTCATACGGTGTGTTGAATACATAGTGAAGGGCAACGGTCAGTTCCACAACACCTAAACTGCTGGCGAAATGGCCAGGATTATTGGCCAGCTCTTGTATAATGGTTTGTCGTAGTTCCTCGCAGACGTTGGGTAGTTCAGAAATAGGCAATTGCCTTAAATCTGAAGGGAAATGTATGTTTGCCAGAAGATCTTTGGACACTTTTTCCACAATTATTCATTTTTTGATATTGCAAAATTACATAATTTCGATGAAGTTCCGTAATTTTGTACAAGAAAAATTGTTATCTTTGATTAATGATAAGCCGAGAACATCTTTTCAGGACGAAGGTTGAGGTGCCAAAATGGGACATTCCTATTCAGGTTACTGATCATGTGGTGTTCCTGGGTTCTTGTTTCGCCCAGTACATTGGGGAGCGTTTCCTGAGTTTCGGCCTGCATTCCATTTGTAACCCTTTGGGGGTTCTTTACAACCCTGAGAGCATCCGACTGCAGGTGCATGCTGCTTTGCATCTGGGAGAGGAGAATTTTCCAGTTTTTAAGGCTGAGCGAGAATGGCGCTCATGGTGGGCAGGTACACTTATTTCCGGTAAGAGCGAGCAGGAATGCAGGAATGTGATGGAGGGCGCCCTACAGATGCTGAGGCTATCTCTGCTTTCTGCTGATTATCTGTTCCTTACTCTTGGTACAAGTGTTTGTTACAGGTTACAGGCCAGTGGCGCTGTAGTGGCGAACTGTCATAAGAAACCTCATAACTGGTTCACTGAGGATTGGCTGTCATTGCCTGCATGTGTGGATGCACTGTCGGCTTTGATAGAGGATTTGTTCCTTGAGAATCCTAACCTGAAGATAGTCTTCACCATTAGCCCTTATAGGTATGCCAAATATGGATTCCATGGTAATCAGGTGGCTAAGTCAACCCTGATGTTGGCGGTGGAGGAGGTTCTGAAGAAATATCCCAAACAAGTTTCTTATTTTCCAGCGTACGAGATAGTCCTTGATGAGTTGCGCGACTATAGGTTCTATTCCGAGGACATGCTGCACCCGTCTGGTGTTGCTATTGATTATATCTGGCAATGTCTGGTGCAGTCAGCTATGAGCCCTCTCATGCAGGATTATCTGCAGGAGTATGCACCGGTTCGCAGCGGTCTGTTTCATACTCCCAGCAACCCGGAATCCGATGCTTATAAGAGGTTTTTGACTTCTCTGGAAGAAAAAGCAAAACAGATTAGAGCAAAATACAATATAGAATAATGTATACGATATCTGAAATCTCGATACTGATAGGTGCACACAGGATAGGCACCTATGATCAACACATAGCCTGGCTACTTACTGATAGCCGTAGTCTGAGTTTTCCTGAGAGTTCTCTCTTCTTTGCCATCCGAACCGGAAAGGGCGATGGCCATGCCTATATTAAGGATCTGTATGACCGTGGGGTTCGTGCCTTTGTTGTGGAAGAGGTTCCGGAGGGTGACTATCCTGACGCCAACTTCCTGCTAGTACCCAATACCCTGCAGGCTTTGCAGCGTTTGGCAGAAAGACACCGTGATTCTTTCTCTATTCCTATTCTGGGTATTACAGGTAGTAATGGTAAGACCATAGTAAAGGAGTGGCTGTACCAGATGCTTTCTCCTGACTACACCGTCACCAGAAGTCCGCGCAGCTACAACTCCCAGATTGGTGTTCCCCTCTCTGTGTGGGGGCTGTGGGAAAAGAGCCAGATAGGTATTTTTGAGGCTGCCATCTCACAACCGGGAGAGATGGATGCCTTGCAGCGTATCATACAACCTACGTTGGGAATCTTTACTTGCTTGGGTGCAGCCCATCAGGAGAATTTTGAAACGATGGAGCAGAAGTGTATGGAAAAGCTTCGTCTTTTCAAAGATGCTAAAGCGCTGATATACCCATCTGATAACCAGCTTGTTGAGAAATGTGTACGTAAGATGAACTTTAAGGCGAAGCTGATTCCTTGGCATAGCACGGGAAATGCAATAGAAGACGACAAAATGGTCTGTAGGGTTGTGTGCCAATATATGGGAATGAGTGATGAGGTGATAGAAAAACGACTGGATACATTGGAGCCTGTGGCTATGAGGCTAGAGGTAAAGGCAGGTGTTCGTGGATGCACTCTGATAAACGATTCCTATAACAGCGATTTGAATAGTTTGGATATAGCTTTGCACTTTATGAACAGAAGACCTGAACGTGAGGGCAAATCCAAGACACTTATTCTGAGTGATATTCAGCAGACGGGTGTTCCGCCAATGATGTTCTATACCCATTTGTCTCAGATGCTGCAACAGCAGGGTGTAGAGCAGTTAGTGGCTATAGGACCTGTTATCTCGGCGCATAGCCATTGTTTTGAAAATTTGCAGGCAAGGTGTTACTTCTTCCCGGATACGCAATCGTTCTTGCAGAGTAATCTTCTGGCAACGATGCGTGATCAGTTGATACTTATCAAGGGTGCTCGTTCTTTCTGCTTTGAGCAGATTACTGATATGTTGGAACAGAAGGTACATGAGACAATTCTGGAAGTCAACCTAAGTGCGATTGCCCAGAATCTGGATTATTACCGTTCGTTCTTGAAGCCCGAAACCAAAATGGTTTGTATGGTGAAGGCTGATGCCTATGGAGCCGGTGCTGTGGAAGTAGCAAAGATATTGCAGGACCATAGAGTGGATTACCTGGCAGTTGCCGTTGCTGATGAGGGAGTGGCGCTTCGTAATGCTGGCATCACCTCCAACATCATGATTATGAATCCTGAGATGAGTACTTTCAGGACACTCTTCCAGTATAATCTGGAACCCGAGGTATATAGTTTCCGCTTGTTGGATGCGCTTATTCATGCTGCTAAGAAAGAGTGTATTACCAACTTCCCCATACACATTAAGTTGGATACAGGTATGCACCGCATGGGATTTGATCCTATTAAGGATATGCCTATGCTGATAGAACGCCTGAAGCAACAGAATGCAGTTATCCCACGTTCTGTCTTCTCACATTTTGTGGGAAGTGACAGCGATGACTTTGATTCTTTCTCAGCCAAGCAATATGATTTGTTCCTGAAGGGTAGTGAGCAGTTGTGTCAGGCATTCCCGCATGGTATTCTGCGTCACATGTGTAATAGTGCTGGCATTGAACACTTCCCGGAACGTCAGATGGAGATGGTGCGCTTGGGATTAGGACTTTATGGTATCAACAGCCGCAACAATCAGCTGATAAATAATGTGTGCACCCTACGTACTACTATCCTGCAGATTCATGATGTGCCGGCAGGGGACAGCGTAGGATATAGTCGACGTACCTTCATGGAGCGCGATAGCCGCATTGCCAGCATTCCCATTGGATATGCCGACGGACTGGACCGCCTTCTAGGAAGAGGTAACGGTTATTGCCTTGTAAACGGTCAGAAAGCCCGCTACGTGGGTAATATCTGTATGGATGTCTGTATGATTGACGTTACGGATATCCCTTGTCAGGAGGGCGATTCTGTACTCATCTTCGGTGAGGAACTTTCTCCTTCTGTATTGGCAGATATCATAGACACTATTCCCTATGAGATTCTGACGGGTATCAGTCCCAGAGTAAAGCGAGTCTATTATCAGGAATAAACAAATAAGAGAGGGAAGGATGTTATGAATCCTTCCCTCTCTCTTTATCTTAATCTTTGTTTTACCAGATGTCCTCTGGTGTTTCGGGGTTGTCGTAGATTTCCTTGGGGCACCACTCTATGTAGTCAAGGAACAACTGTTTGTCTTTCTTGTCCTGCACGCTCTTGAAGCGCATGTAGTAAACCTTGTCGGCATCAATGGTAGTGCGGAGCAGGATACGGCGGGTTGTCTTGGCCAGGGCGCGACCAGTCTGGCTTCCTCCTGGTATTTCCGTAAAGTATTCAGGTCCCTTCATGAATCCGTTGTTACGCATACGTTTGTCCACTTCGGCGTTGTAGTCGTCGTCCTGTGTGTCCAACTCCCATTTAAGCAGCGGGTCTGTACCACCAAGAGCCATGTTCACAGGAATACCTGCGGGATATAAGGCATCCTTGTTCTCTCCATAATAAACTTGGCAGATACCTCTCCAGGGACTCTCAGTTGATACTCCCATTCTTATCTCATATGTTCCTGACATGGGAACAGGGGGTAAGCGGAATGTTATGTCATAGATACCTTCACAAAGAACTTCGTCTGCCTGATAATTTGGCCAGTCCTGATTAATGCCGTTAAGCAGATAGAATGTCATATCCTTTGTGTTAACATTGATGTCGTTAAAGTACTGGTAAACTTCATCAGGTGGGAAAGAGTAACGCATGAAGTTACTCATTACACGCATATCATTAGACATCATTTCTGGTGCGAAGTCCCAGAAGTCATAACGTAAGCGTGTGTGCATCAGTTCCTGACGGACATGACTGTCATAAACTAGTACCTTGTCAATCGGGTAGATGATGGAGTTCAGCAGCTTTACGAGTCTGGAATCCACGTCGGTTCTCAGGAAGAGACCTTCATTTTCTTCCGTACATGATACTTCGTGATAGGTTCCGTGTCTGCTATTGTCCAATACGGGGAATCGGTTCAGATATACGCCATTGCTCTCTGCACTTTCCCACAAGCGGAGCAAGCGCCTTTTGCCCATAGTTACATAATGAGACCATACGGGTACCGTAGGAGCCTTATTCCTTCCTTTGGGATTGTAACCTTTCTCGTTGTAATGAAGAACCAGCTTATCAATCGTCAGACGGCAAGGCAGTAGATGGTAGGTTACAAACTGGTTTAGCAGGTTATTCTCGTCCAGGTAATTGTCGTCATTAACGGCATCAGGATAGAATCCCTGGCTGGCTACCCACTGGCGTACGTCATTGATGGTAATATCCTGTATGTCCTTTTTTAAGGTTCTTGCCCAGAACTCGTCGGTCTCGGCAAAAAGGGTAAAGCCATACTTTCGGCGTGGTTGTGGAACGACGTATGTTCCAATGTTGTTCCACCAACTGTCGGTAATGACTCCAAGCTTTACCATTTTTTCGTACTCGTAGTCCTTGACGGCAGAAAGGGTGTCAGTAAGTCCGCAGGCTTCAATAAGTTTTCCCATTACATAATATCCGCAATCCGGCTGTGTGGCGTAAAGGTGCATTGTGCTACCCAGTGTCTCATTTGTCGGGTTGATGGTATAGCCTAACTCATGGATGTATCCATTCAGACATTCGATATCTCTGTTGGTGGTAGATACAGGGCATATACCGTCTATCAGGCAGGAATCTGGGTCGTCCTTGTCATATACGACGCTGATTTTACAATCGGCCATGGTGTTCAAGGAGAACTCCTCATTATCATCGGGGAACTCGCTTACTGTAAATGTCTTTCTGTCTGCATCCTTGCCGTCCAGAAGGCTGTTCATTACAATAACATACCTGATGGAGTCCCGCAGTTGATCGTTGGGGATTGCATCCCAACTGGGTTCAGGGATAATACCTTTGATACACAAACTGTCCAGATACAACTGGATAGCAGCATTGGTGGGAGCAAAACATGTATATGCTCCGTATGCTGTCATAAGCTGATAAACAGAGGTTTCTGAGATTTCGCTGACTTTCTGCTCCTTTAGCAATCGCACGTATTCGCTGAATTGTTCGTGTTCGGAAAGATAGCCTCCAATAGTGCGTTCCTTGAAAACGTAGCGTGCTGAGGTGTCGATATTCTCGGTACAGGCGGTGGCAAGAGCCAGGCCTATTAGTAGGATGGGAATTAGGTTAAATCTTTTGAATTTCATTATGAATAGTTGTTAATTTGGTGCAAAAGTACAAATAATTTTGAAGAATATACTATCTTTTCGTTATTTTCTTTGTGATAATTGTTCCATTCTGATAGTGATACTTGCAAATGCAGATGCCTCGGATAGGTCCAGACAGTTTCTGTCCGTTCAAACTGAAGTATTCTGTGCTGATAATCTGACTTGCAATATTAGGTGCAAATTTCTGTATGTTGTCTATGATTTCTTGTTCCTGTTCGTTTCTCCTTCCTTCTTCGTTGTAATACAGGTCTGCAAGGGTGAAGTTATCATAGGTGCTCAGGATATTGCTTTTCTCTATGGTAGGGATATTCATCAGGAATGTGCTGTTTCCGCCATCGGGGTATCTGCCGTATGACTGTTGGCTACCTTGCAGGTCGTAGCATAGTGCATCTGCCCAAGTTCCGTCCTCTGCCTGGATGATTACAACGCCTCTGTCTGTATTCTCCAGTTTGAAGGGTGCATGTAACTGGCTTTTCTGTTCTCTCTTGGAGGCCCAAATTACTTTGGTACCATGTGCTGGAACGATGGTGGAAATGCCGTCGTTGCCTGTAATCTGATATTTGGTAGGATTGACGACATCATCGCTCAGGTACATACCAGCTATGTCTATGTCAACGTCTGTGGTGTTGTAGAGCTCAATCCAGTCATCACGCTTGGCGTATTCATTTACGTAGATGCCGTTGTTGGCACTAACCTCGTTGATACGGATGGGTGATGCACCTGTGGCTGCGTATCTTTGCTGGTCAATGATGGGCTCAAACATG
>Ga0310786_10007110_pt1 | contig 14684 bp, 24 predicted proteins | sample AusTroGonzalo_MG_FD_203881 | JGI IMG/M metagenome (GOLD analysis project Ga0310786, IMG submission 203881) | Bovine rumen microbial communities from tropical cattle in Woodstock, Queensland, Australia - Gonzalo_03 (v2) (version 2) | ecosystem: Host-associated > Mammals > Digestive system >... | reverse complement strand
ATCTAATGAGCGTCTTTCGTATTCGAACACCTTACCGCATTCATCTGTTACCAAAACCACCTCAAATAAATCGGGAAGTTTCTCACTAACAGGAATCCACTTAGGTTCTACTGTCGAAGCATTGTCGATAATTGCGTCTATTGCGTCATTCCAACCCTGTTGGTAGTCATTTATAACAAATTTGTTGCCGACAAACTTGTGTTCCTCCAATGCGTCTGCATCAATAGTTCTCATACGTCACCTCTCATATCTGCACCACAATGACAAAAAGGGTATTGTTCAATTACATCCAAACTCTCTTCTCTCATTATCTTTCTACCACAAATAGAACAAGTGTATTCAATACATTGGGTGTCTATGTGCCAACGTCCCTTGGGTATCCACTTGCCCTTCGGTCTTTTCAAATTTTCTATCTCTTGAGCAAACTGTTGATTAAGTTTTACTAATTCTTGCACTTGCTCAAATGGATAAGCTTCTATTGTAGGCGCATTGTCGATAGCATCAATAATATCTGATACAATACCTTCTTTCGATTTACTTCCAATATAATCGCACGAATATACATATTGAAGTTTTCTTTTCAAAGCCTCACGGCTGATTAAATCATCACTCATACGTCACCCTCCTTTATCATCCGTGCCCCACATCCCGGGCAATGCCTCGGCATATGTTTTGTTATTTCGCCCTCATCTCCATAACCGCATTCGGAACATTCATACCAATCGTTATAATCATCATTGTTGTGCATCCAATGGCCATGAGGAACAACAATATTACGGATCCTTTCAACGGCCACATCGGAGGATAATACATGCCCGCCCAATTGGGCCTTGTTGTGCCGCCTCAATACCTCGGCAATATCGCACATTGCTATTTCGTAATCCATCATGGTATACACCTCCTTGTTAGTGTATAATCGTTATAGCGGGTTGGCCAAATGGTACGGCATCGGTTTTTGGTACCGTGTATTGTGGGTTCGAATCCCACACCCGCCGCCATTTTTTATACCTCAAATGGTAATGTCAATTGGTTTTCATCCGATATCAGGGAATAGAATGCCACTCGGCTCGAGGATCCATCCGCATTTAACACCTTGCGATAATCTGTATGGATTAAAATGCCATCCTTTTTCATTCTAAAAATAACATCCGCCAATCGATACACCCCGATGTTAAAACCATCCCTTTGGGATATCTCGCCATATGCTCGCATGAAATTCATAACCTTAACTTTTTGTGTGGAATATTGTGCCATGTTCTTAATCCTCCGAAATCTCCATTAAATTGAGTATTGTTATTTGGTTCAAACCACGCCTAATGCCGATATAATCACGGATCGCCTCCATGGATTCGGCCGTAATGGGTTCGAATAGTTTGATTGTATCGTTGCCGAATATGATGCCGCCGCCCTTATCTTGCCCGATAAATGCCACATAGTATTTCACCATGTTCGGGGTTGCCTTGATTCTCGTTGCCATGTTGTTGCCCTCCTTATGGTACAGTTACAAAATAATTACCTCCATATACGCCATATGGTGTGCCATATGCGTAATTTGAATTATTGAAATACATTACATTGGGTGCATCGCCCGATTGGATCCATTCAAAGGCCTCAATTATCGCCATATCTGATATGTTTGTACGGCCTACGCTCCAAACCATTCCATTGGATACAACCTCGAATTGGCCCGGTTCGTTAATTACGCCTGTTATCGTGTCGGGGAATTCTGAGGAATTAACCCTATTAAGAATAGTTAAGGCGATTAATGTGCGGCCCTCGATATCATCGCCCCTATCGGATTCGGCCTCGACTGTTGCCGAGAACAAAACAAACTCATCATATTCCAAACCACAAACAATTGCCTTTATATGAGGATCCACATTCCATCGTTCATCCGGGGTTAACGTGCCCCACCACATCAGGATTGCCGATAAAACCACGCTTATAAACTTAATCGCCATCGGGATCCTCCATTGATATCGTAATTTCACTAACACCGAGGGCCTTGCACCATGCTCGTAAAGTTCCCATGGAGGGATAATTGTTGCCCGTTTCCGCCTTGGATATCGTTGAAAGGTTCAAACCTGTTTTTAATGATATCTTACGCAAGGAATAACCATTATTTAAACGGATCCTTTTGAACGTGGGGCCTATCTCGTTAATATTACGAAATACCAATCTCATGTGGTGCCTCCTTTCTCGTATTCGGTCAATAACTCATTGATACAATCGTTGCAAAACATGAATTCATCGTGAACGTATCCATCGTTGTATTCAATCTTGAATACCTCCACGCCCTCAGATTCGCAAAATGGGCATGTTGTTTCTCGTACTGTTTCCGCCTCATCCATTATTCGATTCTTAAAACAGGATTCACAATAATCCTCATCGGAGGAATCATCAGGGAATGCATATGCCTTGCCATCAATCTCGCATCCGCATTCGTCACATGTAATTACCTCGGATTCGCAATGGAGGCATTCGCCTCCAATTGCACCACATCCACAACATGCATTCTCCATATGCCTCATAATGTAATACCTCCAAAATCATCCTTGCCCTCCGGGGGCCTTGATGTATCATAGAATTCCTTTAACCAATCGGGTTCAACCTCGGGTGCCTTGGGCCTTGCGGATCCCATCGCCTTTTCAATCTGTAATTGGTTGATAACATCGGTTAAACGCTCAATTTCGGCATATGCATTAACCAATTCCATGTGGTACTTATCGCCAACACTCTTGATGCCATCAAGGCCAATTTTCTTTATTTCCTTGATGTGCTTTAAATCGTTAATGAGCATTAAAGCCATACCCACAGCCATCCCGAAACAGAATCCCACCAAAATCATTCCGTACATCATCTTATTAATCCTCCGAATCTTCTTTGCTTGTAAAATCGTAATACTTTGCAATCACGTTTTCTTGGGAATCCATCGCACTAAAATCGATGTATATGCCATCATCGGATTCCGTAATGAATGTGCGGATCGATGATACATTGGGATTTCTTGATTTCGCCAATGTTAGCATATCCTCAATCATGCCACGGATATCGGCAATTAAATCATCGTTTGCCATTGTGTTGCCCTCCTTATTTGGTTATGTATTCAGTATACACCAATTATATAAATGTGCAATACTTTTTTCAAAATCACTTGGATTTATTTTTGCGTGCAATGTTGGCACGGATTAACGCCTTTACAGTTGCGGCCGCATTGCCTTGGCTTTTCAACCACTCGATAACATCGGCATCCGCATCCTTTTTTAATCTCATGTTCCAAAACATGCACTTTGCATCATATTTCTTTTGTGATTCGCTTGTGTTTCTCATTCTGTACCTCCATTAATGAAAATAACTCTTTTTGGAGCCTCATGCGGTATTTTCGCATTCGGATCCGTGCCGAATCTGATTCCGTACCATTAATTATTATCGTGGCCCTTTCAATTTCCGCCCGGTATTCCTCAATGGTATGGAATCGCCTGTTAACCTTTTTCAATCACGCATTCCCTCCGATGGCATCCGTTTTCACTCATCGCCCAACCATTTTGGAAATATGGGCATATATCGCATCCAACCATGGATCCATCATCCTCGGAGGATCCGCCCTCAGAATCGGAGGGCAATGCCATCGCACCGGGATTAAACATATGTGGTGCCAATGGGATATATTTTTTGATTTCGGCCGCCTTAGGAAAATACTTGTTCTTAGGATTGCCCATGTACATCCTTGCCGCCTTGTATACTGTTTCCGCCTCATATTCGCCCAATATGAGCATATACGAATTGATTGTGCCTTGTGGGTTATCCATCTTAGTATTTGGATATGCTCCGAGTAATTCACGAATTAAATTTATACATTCGGTTTTTGTCACGTTGCCGCCTCCTTTGCCTGTTCCTCGGCCAATGCCTCATTATATAACGCATCGAGGATGGCCATTGTGTTGTTGTATGTGGGGTTACTCGTTACCGCCCGGGTAACGGGCATCGGTTTGTTATCATCCTTTAATGGGAATAATCCTCGGTATCCTGATTCAATCGATTGATTAACAACGGCAATGATTTTACCCTTTTGAGCATCTCCCAAATCCCATGCCCTTTTGATTAACTGTTTCAATCCGTATTCGGTTGTAATAGGATGTTTAATGGATTCCCTCATTTCGATGAATTTAATAAATACATCCTTTATCTCGGGATCCTTGTTCATTCCGGGGAATGTATCAAGGTACGCAATTGCATCGAATTTCTTTTTATTATTTTCTTTAGAATTAACTATACTTTCATTTATATTATTATTTATATTATTGGGTAAAGATTCTTTACCACCCCCGTAAAGATTCTTTACCACCCCCCCTAAAGATTCTTTATCCCCCGTAAAGTTTTGGAATATGCCCAAATCGGCATAATATTCGTTGAAAACAACGCCATTTATCTCCTTGGGATATCTGATAATATATTTCTTTTCCACTAACCCTTTGAGGGCCTTATCAACTGTTGGTAACGATATATTGAACGATTCCGATAAATAACGGCGGCCGCCCGAGTAATGTGATGCACCATCCTTGGAAAAACCATAAATGGCCGCATATACCAATAATTCGTTGCCCGATAACCTTAATTCATTACACATCCACCCGGTTATAATCGTAAAATTATCATTTTGCATATCAGGATCCTCCTTTGTGAAATAAAAAACCCTTGATGGTGCAAGCATCAAGGGCATTTATGGTTGTATCGGCCGCATTGCTTGCACCAATACAACCATTTGTATGTACCCCGATTATACCATCAATCCAATGGGAATGGCAAATCAACATTGTATTCCTCAGGAATCTCCACCGGGGGCACGGGTTCGGGATCCGCAACCGGGGCCGCCTTGGCCTGTTTCTTGGCGGCCATCTCCTTGCGTTTCTTATCGATGCACTTTTTACATACGCATTTGCCCCATTTATCCATTGATGCTTTAATCAATAGTGCATCCGTTTCGATTCCGCCGCATACGGCACATTTGCAAGATTGTACGGGTTCGGGTGCGGGTTCGGGTTGTGTTTCCTGTTGATATATGGCATTGGATACCTCATCAGCACTTGCAAGCGATGCCACGATACCGAATCCCGCCATACCGAGGGCACGGCCAACCGCACTTGTTTCGCAATTCTCCACATACGATGTACGATTGATTTGTGAGGAACCCTCCTTTTCGTATGCCGTACCCGTGCCGAGAATTCGCATGGATCCATCATCCTCGTTATAAAAACCACACGATGCACGCATTATAATCATGCCGCCATCATTGGAAATAACATCGGTTGTTATAAAACCATCGGGGTACAGTTTGCGGAATGCCGTGATTCGTTCTTGCACCTCGGCATATTCCTTGCCCTTAATGTTCTTTGTTTTGATATCCTTGTTAACTTTCTTCAATTCTTCAAATGTTGCCATGGATCTCGCCTCCTTATTTAATCTGTATATTCTGTTTTGTTTCAAGGGTTGCACCCTTTACCTTGCCGCCACCCTTTAAGAATGCCAATATGGCCTTTTTATCGGGTTTAAACTCCACCTTTTTAACCATCCATTTCCTCGGTATCAATGATTCGTCCGGGATGGCCGTGGATTCTGATGCACGGAAAGTAATGTGGTTACGCTCCGAATCGAATGTTAAATTGCCCGATTCAACCATGGAGCGGGTTAAATACGCCTTTAACCTTTCAACCTTTTTGGAATCAGCATCCGCCAATTTCTTTAATCGGTCGGATTCCGCCTTGCGTGCCTTGGCCCTTGCATCGATTTCCTTGATGTAACATGCCACATTATCAATCTTGGCATCCCTTGCGGCATTTAAGGCCTCCAAGGCCTCAAAATCACCCTCGGGAATCTCACCCGTTTCATCCATGGAATCATAAAGCGAATCGAGCATGGATCTAATGTTGGCATCGATTTCGTACAATGTCATTTTCATGTGTTGCCCTCCTTATATTTAAGATACGTTTAGTATACACCAATGGTGGAAAAAATCAAGGCATGAAAAACCCCACCGCCAAAAACGATGGGCGATGGGGTTATAAGGTCGGGCAACCTCATATACAGATGATACATTATCCCGTTAATTTTTGCAACGTGGCATCATATAACCGGGGTTGGAATGCCTTAATGGTATCCATTACCTCATCCATGATTTGCCACACATATTCGGCATCCTTGCCCGCCACGGCCCTCAGGAATTCCGAACCTCCATTATCAGATATTATTATTTCCTTGTTCGATTCAACTGAGGGCACCGGGGCAATGGATCCGTAAAGTTGATTGTAAATGGTATAAAATGTTGCCAATTTTTCGCAATCCTGATACGTTGCACATGATTTTTCCAAATCATCAATGGCATCGAGTAATTGCAATTTGGTTAACATTTTATTCCTCCATTCGCCTCATTACCTTTTGAATAACACGCCTTTCATCCTCGGAACGTGCCTCGTTCATCATATCTTGGAGGATTTCCATTCAAATATAAATGCAATACTTTTTTCAAACATTCCCGAAAAATAAAAGGATCCACGCCGCACCATGGATCCTAAGAAATGGCATTAATACACGGAAATTGCCTATATTACAAAATTGTGCGGATTCTGTAACCGCTTATCGTGCGATGTACTTGGCGGCAACGTACCCGGTACCATCCGCCAAGGCATACCAATCACCAATTGCATCGCCCTTGATATCCACCTTGGATCCCTTGGGCAATAAGCGAACAACATTTTTATTATCCGCCGTTGACATACTCGAACGAACCCTTAACGGATCCTTGTTCGTGTTTACTGTACCAACCCATACAACGGATTGTACCGCATTGGAGAATCCGCACGGGGGAATCCTCAGCACTTGGCCAACCTTGATTAAATCGGGATTCTCGATGCCGTTAAACTTAACGATATCAGATACGGCACAACCCCACTTGGATGCCAATTCGGATAATGTATCGCCCGGGGCAACCTTGTATTCCTGAGATGCAACCGGGGATGGATCCTCATGGGGTACCTCAGGAACCTCAGGAACCTCAGGAACGGCCCCATCAACATAATCAATAAACGGAATCTTAAACCATTCAACGAATGCCGTATTGGCCAATTCTGATTCAACCACACCATAATCGAATCCCTTGGCCTCGATGCACTTGCCGCCTCCGATATAAACACCAACATGGTTGTTTTTCCATAAACCGAGGCCGATAATCTCGGGGATGGATCCAATGGGGCCTTTTTCTGTTGCCTTTGTATGGAATGAATTTGCACTTAAATCATATTGTGCATCATACACCGGGGTTGCATCCTTGGTGCCGCCCATCAGATAATTTTTGATGAGGCCCGAACAATCCATTACACGTTTGCCGAAATCGCCACGGGCCTTTGCCGTTTCGATACGCTTTTTCGAGAATTGGTTAGGGTATCTTTTGGCACAATCTGATAACAGTTGTTCCGAACCGATGGTGCCGTATGTTCCGTACCAATACGGATTACCAATCATCGCCCGGGAAATTCTTGCTAACTCGATGTTATTGGGCATTTTTCTTCTCCTTTATTTCATCTATTCTGTTCCACATTGCCTTTTGTTCACGCTCAACGAGGGCCATACGGGTATCAATATCGTTGACGTTCTTTGTTAATGATTTTACATCGGCCTTAATGTCATTGGTAGTTGAATTTATATTGTGCGTCATTAAATTTAACTCCAATAACGATGATTTCATTTCATCTCGCACGGAATTCTCCTTTTCAATATCTGATTTCTGATTGCGTGATTGCGTGATAATGAACGTGGATACGCCCACAACCATCATTATGCAAGAAACAACCAACGATATGATTGTAATTGGGTTCATTGCTTGTTTGCCCCGTCCGCAAATCCCTCGCCTACGATATAAGCAATTGTGGATCCTGTTACCATAACAAGGGCCGTAATTGATTCGGGATTGCTTTTATCCGGGGATTGAATATAAATCACGATGCCAACAACAAATGCGGCAATCGCCATCCAAAATTTCCTTGATGTTAATTTTCTTTTCCAATCCATATGGGTTTCCTCCTTTCTCCTTGATTATAGCACAATACGCAAAAAGGAATACCTTTCGGGTATCCCTTTCCGTGCATGTATGATAAACACCCGAATGGTATTACCTTGATTATACCAAAAAATAAGGATGTTGCGTTACTTCGCCACATCCTTACAAAATCCCCGGGGTCGGAATGTATCTTTATTATACCACACAAAAAGGGAATGCCCTGTTTGGAACATTCCCCCTTTGTTGCCTGATTGATTATGAATAGTATGGTAATCCCATTATATCACTCATGTTTATCCCTCGTAAGGATCCCCACGAACATCAGGGATACCGCAAAGGCCACAATAAAGATAATCAACCCGGTAATCATTGTTGCGTAACTGTATAAATTACTTTCATGGTTTTATCGGCTGTTTTTGTCTTAACCTCATCCAAATTATTTTTCGTTGCACAATAGGGGGTTAAGAATTGTGCACCGATATAATTGCCCGATGGTTTGGAACCATTAACAACCCAAAGGCCTTTGTTATACATGATTTGCCTGTTGCTATTTGTACTTCGATTCGGTGCAATTAGGTTGTTGGGTGTGGAATGATTAACAATAACACCATCCTTGATGATGATATTACAACCAAATATGAAATCTGATTCGGGGTTAGTCCACAATGGTTCATTTGCGGCCGCATTGCATGTAAGTTCGGTTACATCATTTGCATCACCCAACTTGCACTTGTATATTTTGCCATCAACCGTGGATCCCGCATAAACATATCCATCCTTGATGGCAAAGTGCATACTACTATCGGCCATATTAGGAGCAACCCAACGTATTGTTGTTGTATCCACAACCGCACCCGTTGTTTTATTGATTCGAGTAATGATTGTATCACTCGTGCCATCATCATCCTTTTGCAATGCGTACAAATAACCATCATAGAATTGCCATGAGGGAATACCATTATTGGAGGATAGATCCACGCTCCATGCGGGTTCGTGGTCGAATACATCAAAACCACGGGTTGTATATAACAGATGGAAATTATATGGCTTTATAGGATAAAAATTACCCTTTCTGTTGTTGGATGGATCGTTATTGCATATTAATATTCCATCATCACCCATGGCCATGGCGTTCATATAATTACTGTTTTCATCATACAATTGGCCCCAATATCCAATGGCATTGTTATCAGTAAACGAGGGCACACGGGGGAATAACATGTAATTACCATTACCGAAATAATTTTGTGCGTTTCTATGGGTGAGGGCAACCGCCGCAATGTCGCCGTTACCATTACTCGTTGCCCAATCGTACACGTAACGGAATCCATTGGGGTTGGTGAGTATACCCGATTCAACGCCGTTATAGGATCCTTGTTTGGGATCCGCAACCGTATATTCATTCATTGTTGCATATGCCGTGGGTACATTATCACTCCAATCGGCAAAATAATCGGTATCGGTTAAACCGAGGGATTCCGGGTATAAGGTTACACCGCCCAACAAACTGTTGTATATATCACATATACATCCATTTTTTTGGTTGGCCGCTGTTGCATCGTATCCGCTACCCTCAATTCCACGGCCCATAAACATATTGTTATTCAATCCCCACGGGCAACGGTTGTATATATCTGATAATGCTTTGGTGAAAAAATTATCATGCTTTTCCTCATCCAATACCTTGCCCGTGATAGGATCCCCGAATTGGATTATTACGGATCCATGCAATTCGGAATCCTTTGCCTTTACATCGATGCCGTTTGGCTTTTTTATTATGTGCATCCTGTTTCTCCTTTCTTATGTCAAATTATAACCCTTGATTGTGGCCGTAATTTCGACAAAATTGCCCGCATAACTATACGTTCTTATATATGTATCAGTTATCGCACAAAATACAACAACATTGCCCGAACCCATAGTGTTTAATTCAAGTGAGAACGTAGTCTCTGTCGAACTAAGGGAACTCGTCTTAAATGTGATACCGTTATCTTGTTCAACACCCGTACACTTGAATGTGATAGTCAGATAGTCCTCTGTCGGTGATTCATCAAAATACGCTGTCGCATAGTTGCTAGTTGTGGATACGATACCATCCGTAAGAACGTCCTGTAAACCACCACCGCCACCGCTTGTGTACGTCACATCGGCAATCTCTTGTCCGTTATAAATCAGTTTTGCCATGTTCGCTCCTTTCTCGTTAGTCAAAATCAAAATGACTAATATGTTTCCGAAAGTTTACAATATGCAATTTAACTTTAATTCTTTTCCATTTTGAATTACACATTGTTCGCTCCTTTCTCGGTTAACAAATCGGTATTTTATCTGTATCTATCGTTATTGGATTATCGTGTAAACAAACTATCCAATACAATAGGATAGCTTGTAGGCTGATATGAATTACTATTAGTTATTACTTCAATCGTGTTTGTACTAGCGAATATATTAACTTTTGCACTCCACTTAAAACCGTCATCAGCATATAAGAAATACTGTCCGACTCTTGTAATACGAATATCGAACACGCCATAATTACTAATTCGAATTTGAACACAATATTCATTCGTAGCACTTAAATCAGAAAAAGTATATATTCTTTTGTTTGGATTATTAGGGTCAATAGTGGGTGTGGGGATAGTTATAGAAGTCCATGATTTATCCTGTTTTCCCGACAATGCCGTGTCAATACGTCCTATCTCATCGGCAACACTTGTATCGTCCCAATATGTCGAGCCGCTAACGGGTTCTTGATTGGTATTCGCTGTCGTGCACTTCCATAAGGTATCGTTGTGAATACAATACATTCCAACTGTATAAGATATTGAACTATCCCATGCATCCGTGATAATAGGCAATTTAACGTAACTACCTTGTTCATCAGTAATTATGTACAAGGTATCGTTATCCGGGGTTATAAGGTCATATTGTGCCCGTGTTAATGCAACCACCTTGGCATATGGATATTTTCTCCATGAATCATTAATCTTTACATATGCGAATACCGCCGCATATGATGTTCCATCGTATTGCACATACAAATCACCATTAGATCCCGATGCATCGGATGGGGGATTAGTGCCCAATGTTACGGATGCACCGCCCGAACCGCCGAATTCATCCACGATTAATGTGGAATCCCAATGTGAGGAATTCCATGCCTCGGCAACTGGGATTGCAACGGTGCACTTATAGAGAACACCCTCATATGTGACAAAATCGCCGATTGCATATGTTGCCGTATCATCATATTCATTGGCAATGTTCTTGGCGTATGTTAATACCTCGTTAATCGCACTAAATATGGTTTGGTTTTTTGTTTCCAATTCTGTTGTGTATTCATCCTCACCCAACATTTGGGATTCAATCGCATTTAAGGATGCTTTACGGGTAACATATGGAATTTCCGATGCCGCACTTGAATCTGGGTTGGGAATATCCATTGCCAACAATGCGGAATTATCCAAATCGTTGCCCGCATTATTCAATTCATATATTTGTTTATTTGCCATCTTTTTTCCTCCTTATCTGATATTAACCACGGAAATATATTGCATCGCCCTCATCGGTAACCATTGAATCATCCAAATCCGTGCCCCATGGATTGAACATATATGACATCGTAATGGATACGGAATCGGAATAATTGGATGTATAGCCATCCACGGATCCATACGCAACATTGAATGCATCCGCAAATTCCAAGGGTGACCAATCTTCCGATGGTACATCCTTATTAACCGATACAGAATCAGAATAATCATATGTATATCCATCCACGGATCCATATACAACATCGTATGTATCGGATACAGGCAAATAACCATCCCATACATTCGTTGCAACAAGGCCTTGTGCCTCCAAGATGGCCCTAATTCCTTGTTTATCGATATTGATGGTGCCTCGGTCACACTTAAGGGCAACACGCCATGTGTATTGCTCGCCGCCGTTAAGATTATCAAGGAAATACATAAGGGGCAAAATATGTTCCCCACTATTATCCCATGATGATACCGGGGTAAAGGCAATTAAATCATCATTCAAATAATAATACGCCGTTACCTTGGCATCATCCTCGCCCGAATCAATTTCCAAATCAAAATTGATTTCGTGCAATATCTTAACAGTACGAGGATTAACCGTTGCAAATCTGATGTTAAGGATATCCACGGCCGTGGATCCAATCTCGAATTCCTCAGAATTCAAAAATGCATGTGTAATAACCTCATTTTCCGAGGTTTTGGCAATTAGGCCCGATATGTTTTTATCGGTTTTGGATCTCGCACCAAATATGGCGGGATTCTTGCCGAATCCTGTTAATTTCATCCCCTTGGCATATTGGAATTCCATTTTGTGGATACAACACACCGAGGATTCCCCGGCAAGGCCATCGGTGTACTCGATAACATCGCCCAAATCAAAACAGGGATCCAACAAACCCGATGCATTGTACGGAACAAACACGAATTCTTGCAACGCATTGAGGATTGCCATGCATTGCCTTGAACGTGTTTCATCCACGCCGTATTGAATCAATGGATTTGAACCAATATTCATTGTTAGGCCCGTGTCGGGTTCAACATGATAATATCGTGTGGCCTCCTTTTCCATATCAACAATGGATAGGCCTGTATAATACGTGGTAAAATCGCTCCATGAACCGCCTGTTTCTCGGTCGTTTATATCCATCTCAATATCGGGATCGCCGTGCCATGTTCGGAATTCCAATTTGTTATCCCTGTTAATGGTTGCATATCCGCAACATGTAACCGCAATCCATGAGATGAAATCACGCCATGTTTCTATATCGTTTTCCGGGTATAAAGTGAAAGTTTCGGTACCATTGGGCAATTCGGCAAATTGTGCCGCCGTATTCGCCAAGGCAACACCACACATGGCACACGCCACGGATGCCATGTCGTAAAGGGTACCCGATGTGGTATCGATATTAAATCCCTTGTCGAATTTATCCATGGAATCGTATGCCTTGATGGTAATACCGTTTTTGGAATGGTTCGCCTCATCAATGATATATGGTTTTATTGGTACATCTTCCCATGTTTCGTTATCGGGATCCACCAACAAACCAATGGAGCATGTTATAACACGGCCACGCCACGTACCTCGGGAAATTCCCGAGAACGTGGGTTTGAATGTCAATTGCATTTGGCCTACGAATACGCCACCCAAATTGATATCGGCCGAATTTATGCACTTTTCAACATATGAAAACGAAGATAAAATAACATCGTTTTCGGTAAAGGGCACGTTATCAACTGTACCCCGGATACGCCTTGTAATATCCTTGGGTTGCTCCGATATCTTATCGATGTACGCATTTGATACAGAATACATGTTATAACTCCACTAATGTAAATGATACATCCCACACGCCCGCAACTGAGGTTAGATCCTCCGAACGTTTACGGGCCTTGCACGAAAATGATTCCATTCTCATGGTTAATTCATCATAATCATGTATTTGGGGTGAATATACCTTAACAGTAAATGAACCCTTTTCCGAATATTCCTCGAAAAATCCAACCCATACATCATCGGCAACGCTCATATTAACAGGAATTGAAAGTTTCCTTGCACGGATCGTTTGAACCATGTCTTGCCCGCCCTCAGATTGGAGGATGTTTCGCAAGGGCGAATTCGAACGGCCCCAATCGCCCGGGAAAAAAGGCAACTCGTTCTCATCAAACATGAATGGATATTGGCTTATCGCCTTGTTTGTGGGTTCATCAGATATTACGATATTTTCGTTGTTATCGGCCATTATCCACGCCCTCCACTTATATAATCATTCCTTTGGTTTGAGTTTACCACAAATTCATCGATTTGTTCGCCTCCAATGTATACGGGTACAACAACTGTTGTATTGGTTGCCTCACGGATCGCATCCAATAACTTTTCGTAACCCATTACAATTTCGGCACCATTGCCATCACCACCACCAAGGAATTTTCCGTTGCCATATCCAAAAATTGTAGGATCGTTAAGTATAAAAGGTTGGTCGTATGCCTTTTTGTACCATTGAACGGATACCGAGGGTAATGAACCTTGGCCGCCGAATCCCCATGGTGCCTCACCACCCGAAACGGTAAAGTGCGGCAATTGTATTTCGGGGAATCTCCAATCAAAATCGAATGCCTCCAAGATGAAATTAATGCCATCTGTAACAACACTCTTGATATTGTCGAAAATTCCACCAAAGAAATCCAAAATACCATTCAAAATGTTTTCGACTGTACCCTTTATGTTATTGAATCCATCAGAAAACAGGGAAATCCAAAAATCAAGGGCATTGGCAATTGCATCCGCCAAGGGGCCGAATAATGTGTTAAATCCCTCCAACATGATTTGGCCGAATATAACGATTGCTTGTGTGATTTTTTGGTTAAGTTCAACGAAAAACGATAACCAATATGCCAATGTATCACCGAATAATCCTTGCAATCCATCCGCAACCAAATCCGCCAAGGATTGTATAACGGATCCGCCCGCACTCAATAAATCGGGGATGAAATCCACGATGGCCGTGATGCAATTTACAAGGATGGTAATTACAGATTCGAGGATTAAAGGGGCATTATCAAGGATCGCACCCGCCACAACCTCAATTAACATCAAT
>Ga0310786_10007106_pt1 | contig 14695 bp, 15 predicted proteins | sample AusTroGonzalo_MG_FD_203881 | JGI IMG/M metagenome (GOLD analysis project Ga0310786, IMG submission 203881) | Bovine rumen microbial communities from tropical cattle in Woodstock, Queensland, Australia - Gonzalo_03 (v2) (version 2) | ecosystem: Host-associated > Mammals > Digestive system >... | reverse complement strand
ATGCCGAGGAACTGTGACAACACGATGTTGTTCACGAAAATGGCGCTAATGAAAATCAATATGTATTCCATATCTTATGCGTTTCTGAGTTTATTGACGATGGCGATGAGGAAGCCGAGGGTGATGAATGCACCTGGAGGCAGTACGAAGAGCAGGATGTTGTAGGTCTCGGGCAACAGCGTCAGTCCGAAAATAGAGCCATTGCCTAAGAACTCACGACAGATGCCTAAAAGTGTCAGTCCGATGGTAAAACCAAGACCGATACCGATACCATCGAAGAGCGATGCCACAGGCGACTGCTTGGAAGCAAAGCCCTCCGCACGACCGAGGATGATACAGTTGACCACAATCAGCGGGATGAAGAGTCCGAGGGCTGCATCGATGTCAGGCAGGAAGGCCTTGATGACCAGTTGGAGGATGGTCACGAAGGCGGCAATCACCACGATGAACACGGGGATGCGCACCTTGTCGGGCGTGATGGATTTCAGACACGAGATGACGACGTTGGTGCAGATGAGCACTGCCATCGTGGCCAAGCCCATCGACATACCGTTGATGGCAGAGGTGGTGGTAGCCAGCGTGGGACACATACCGAGCATCAGGACGAACGTGGGGTTCTCCTTGACGATGCCATTCTTGATAATCTGTATTGCGTTCATAAACTATTCACTTTTCACTTGTTGAGAGGCTCCCGTCTCTCCATCGACGGGTAATCCCATGTAAGCATTATAAGCATTGTTGACAGCGAGCAGGAAAGCACGGCTGGTGATGGTAGAGGCCGTAATGGCATCCACCTGTCCACCGTCCTTCGAAACGGTCAGCGGCTCCCTCGGGTCCTTACCGATGATATCGCCCTTCTCACCCTTCTGGAACCAACGGTCGGCCTTGGCACCGAGTCCTGGGGTCTCCGCATGTTCGAGAAGTGTATAGCCAAGAATCTTGCCATCGGGGTCGAAGCCCACGAGCACCTTCAGATTGCCTCCGAAGCCCCCCATAGTGGATTCAACAGCAGCACCGAGTTCCTTGCCCTGAGCGTCCTGCGTCTGATAGATGACATAGGTCATTTCCTTGCCCTTGGCATCGGTCTGAAGCACGGTGTCGGTTTTAGAAACGATGACATCGTCACATGCAATAACGGCCTTGATACCATCGGCTAAGGCCTTTGCCTTCTGTTCGTTGATAGGCCCTTCGGTCAGGTGGTTCACATAAGCCAGAATACCACCCATGATGACTGCTACTCCTGTGAGCACCAGCACCATATTCAGTAATGATGATTCTAATTTCTTCATTTCGCTACCTCCCCGAATCGTTTGGGTTTCACATAATTATTGATGAGCGGCGTGAACGCATTCATGATAAGAATAGCGAACGACATACCCTCAGGATAGGCACCCCAGTTACGGATGACGATGGTAAGCAGACCGATGCAGACTCCATAGATAATCTGACCCTTGGGTGTCATCGGGCTCGTCACATAATCCGTTGCCATAAAGATAGCACCCAGCATCAGACCTCCGGAGAGAATCACCACCACGGGGTCGGCATAGATAGGATTAGCGAGGTGCAGCAGCGAACTGAGCACAAACACCGTACCGATGATGCTGACAGGAATATGCCAGGTGATGATTTTACGCCAGAGCATGAAAATCAGACCCGCAATCAGTGCCAGATCGCAGACCTCACCGATGGTACCTGCACCACCGTTGAGCGAGAGATCAGCAAAAAGCAACGTGAAGGCATCAGGTAGCTCGGATAGCATATCCAGATTACCGCTCTTGACAGCTGCCTGCATCAGCGACAACGGTGTGGCACCCGTTTCGGCATCCAGATACTGGAACCACTGACCAGGCAAGGGCCACGATGTCATCTGTGCAGGGAATGCCACGAGCAGCGCACAACGGCCCACCAATGCAGGATTGAAGATGTTATGTCCGAGACCTCCGAAGGTCATCTTAGCCACACCAATGGCAAACAGCGCACCGATGAGGATAATCCAGATGGGGAGGTTCGACGGGAGGTTCATACCGAGCAGCAAGCCTGTCAGTGCAGCCGAGCCGTCGAGGATGGTGTTACGCTCGTTCTTGAGGATGTATTTGTTAATCGCCCACTCAAAGAATACGCAGGCAACCACACTCGTCAAGCAGACGATGACCGAACCCAAGCCGAAGAAGTAGAACGATACGAGGAGTGCAGGCATCAGGGCGATGATCACACCGTACATATTGCGCTCTACGCTATCGTTGCCGTGGGCGTGTGGCGATAATGATACGACTAATTTTCCCATTGTTTTATTTCACAATTTGACTATTTCACTATTTGACTATTTCTTAGCCGCACGAGCGCGGATGATTCCCATAACAGTTGACTTGCCCTGACGGATGTTGTCGAGCAGCGGACGATGGGCAGGACAGGTGAACTGACATGAGCCACACTCGATGCAGCTAACGATATCCTCGCTTTCAGCACGCTCCCAGTTCTGCACCTCAGAGAGTTTAGCCAGCAGATAAGGCTCCAAGCCCATCGGACAAGCACTAACACACTTGGCACAACGGATACAGGGCTGCGGCTCCTTGCGACGGGCCTCATCGTCAGAGATGATCGTCACAGAGTTGGTACCCTTGCAGATGGGCACTTCGGTAGAAGTCAAAGCCTTACCCATCATCGGACCACCAGCCAGCAGTTTGTTGTCGCCCTCAGGCATACCACCACAGGCATCGATGAGCTGCTGCATAGGCGTACCCATACGGACGAGGAAGTTGCCAGGATTCTGGAGTTTCTTACCCGTCACAGTAGTATAGCGCTCGAAGAGGGGCTTGTGCTTCATCACAGCTTCATAGACGGCAAAGGCCGTACCCACGTTTTGCACGATAGCACCAACATTCACGGGGATAGCAGGCGGAGCTGGCACCTGACGCTGAATGACAGCATCCACAAGCTGCTTCTCACCACCCTGCGGATAGCGCTGCTTCAGGGGCACAACTTCGACAGTATACTTCGAACCGCCAAACTTCTCTGCACACTTCTGCGTGAGCAGTTCGATGGCAGGCATCTTATTGGTCTCGATGCCGATATAGCCTGTGGTGACCTTCGCACCCATCATCAGCAGTTCAAGACCCACGAGAATCTCGTCGGCATGCTCCATCATCAGACGGAAATCAGCAGTGATATAGGGCTCGCACTCTACGGCATTGATAATCACACACTCAGCCTTGGCCGTAGGTGGAGGCGTGAGTTTGATGAATGTCGGGAAACAGGCACCACCCATACCTACGACACCAGCGTCCTTGATACGCGTGACAATCTCTTCAGGCGTGAGTTCCGGATGAGCCTCAACGGTCTCCAGTTTGTCTGAGCGGTCGATGCTCTCTTCCCACTCATCACCCTCGACATTGATAATAATCACAGGTTTGCGATAACCTGTTGCATCGATGGCAGTATCAATCTTGAAGACCGTACCGCTGACAGATGAGAAAATCGGGGCAGACACAAATCCACCAGCCTCAGCAATCATCGTGCCCACCTTCACCTTATCACCCTTCTGGACAACAGGCTTAGCTGGGGCACCGATATGCTGGCTCAACGGGAAAATGGCCTGCTTGGGCAAAGCTGCCACCTGGGTCACAGCCTCGTGAGTGAGTTTATTCTCCTCGGGGTGGATACCACCTATACTAAATGTTCTGATATTCATACGGTTTCCTCCTTTCTTTCATTAGTTTCCGGATTTTCCGGAGTTGCTGGAGTTTCGGGTTTCGGCTTGGGTGCAGGGAAATTCACAGCGACGATGGCGTGCTTCGGACAGACCTTCTCACACTTGCGACACAGACGGCACTTTTCGAAGTCGATATAGGCCAGATTGTTCTCAACGGTGATGGCGCCGAAGGGACATTCCTTCTCACACTTGCCACAGCCGATACAACTGACTGCACAGGCCTTCATCGCTGCAGGGCCTTTGTCCTTGTTGACGCAACTGACAAACACTCTCCTACCCTTCGGGCCCTTCTTACGGAGCTCGATGATATTACGCGGACAAGCCTTTACACAAGCACCGCAGGAAGTACATTTCTCCTCGTCGACCTCAGGAATACCCGTCTCAGGATTGACCTTGATGGCATCAAACTGACAGGCAGCCTCGCAGTCACCACAGCCTAAGCAACCGAAGCCGCAGGCCGTCTCACCAGCACCACAGGCATGCATAGCGGCACAAGTACGCAGACCTGCATACTCGGCAATCTTCGCACGATGCTCACAAGTACCATTACATCTCACAACGGCCACCATCGGCTCAGAATTGGCAATCGCCATTCCCAACAGGTCGGCCACCTTTCCCATTGTCTCGGCACCACCAACGGGACAAGAGAGTCCGTTGAGGCTTCCGGCATCAGCCCCTTTCACGAGGGCATCGGCCATACCGCTACAGCCAGGGAATCCACATCCGCCGCAGTTGGCACCAGGCAGCAACTCGCTCACCTGCGCAATACGGGGATCCTCATAGACAGCAAACTTCTTGGAGGCAGCAAACAGCACGACAGCTGCTATCAGGCCGATGGCTCCCAAGACGATTACTGCAATTAAGATGAAATTCATAAATGCTTATTTTATTAGTTATGTTATTCTATCTGAAAAGAGATACCACGCTGGATGCGGTCACGAAGCAACCACAGCGCAAAATAGTAAGGCACCAGCGATCCCAAAGCTAAAAGCGCGGCAACGCCCTCATCAGCCGTAAACCGCAGCGCAATCATCAACACGCAGACCAGCAGCAAGAAAGGCACGCCGAAGCCCAAGAGCAAAGCCCTATTCGCCACATCCCTCGAAGCCCACACCGTCACCTCCTGCCCCGTCGAGTACTTGGCTGTGTCACAGCCAAACACATCCACCATCTTCACCTTCGACTCAGCGGCATTACAATGGCTGGCCACCTTGCAGGCAGCACATGCCGACGTCTGGACGATACGCACCTTGATGCAATCACCCTCTATACGCTCTATAACGCCCGAATGCGAGATCTTCTGACTCATGGAAATGCAATGAAGACTTTACATCTGCAAAGGTACTACATATTTATCAAAAAACAAGCGAAAACAACGTTTTTTTCCGAAAAAAGGTCGTAATCGTTTGCGGTTTCAAACTTTTTTATTACTTTTGCGGTGAGAAAGCAGAAATCAAATGAAAGCGACAGAACAGACATTACAGCAAATCGAGCGTGCCATCCGTAAGACTGCGGAAAAATTTCCCGCTGATCCCGAGACTTCAATCATGACCGACGTCCATGTAAGAGTCATCCAGGATTCGGGCGAGTTAATCACCTTCGACGATAGTGAGGAGGAAATCACACGCTGCATTATTGAACAGTGGATAGACAACACCGACGATGACTTCTACACAGCCATCCCGCCGATCATCCGCAAGTGTATCGACCGTCAGAAAGCGTTGGTGGACAATATGGGTATCATGAAGCCCTACACATTTGTGCTGGAAAACGACGAGAAGGAGCCGTTGGAAGAACTCTATATCGTAGACGATGACCTGGTGATCATCGACAGCGATATGATGCAGGATTTAGACAAGGACCTCGACGAATTCCTCGACAATCTGCTGAAAGACGCCTAAGCCCCTATCCCCTATTCGACGATATCGTCGGAACCGTTCTGCTCGTAGTCGATTTCCTGATCTTCTGAGAACTTGCGTGACATATCTATGTGGTACACCCTCTGTACCTCAGCCTTGAACTTACCCGAATAGTCGGTCAACCGCACCTCGTAATCACTGGTAATGACAAAGTCCTGAATGAGCTTATCCTCAGGATCGGCCAGTTCGTTCTCCTTCTGTTCCTCCTTACTGGTGGCATAGAGACAGAGCTTATCAACGGGCATAAATTCATCGTCGAGCGAATAGAGCCAGAGTGAGTACAGGCCGTCGCCCTCGTCGGCAGCAAGAATCATCAATCGGGCACCTGCACTCTCAGGCAGTGCGATGGCCTTGGGATCAGTACGACCTTCGAAATTCATAAACTTCACCAGTTCGAAAGGCACCGAAGTATAGTTGGGCAGATACTTCACATAATCCTCCGAATAGCGCACAGGCAGCGGCTGGATGTTCAGGCTGTCGAAAAAGAGTTGGATAGGACTGATATCCTTGCCGATATGGACACCCTGCATCTCCAGTTGCTCGATGGTCTCGAGTCGTGCGATACTGTCGAGTTTCTGCTGCATATCAGCAGGCGACATCCGCTTGTTGCCACACGCAGCCAGCAGTACGACACCCAGCATCGGGAGAAAAAACAGCCTTATCCGTTTCATAACTTTACCTTCTTTTTCACAATCTTACCCTCATTCTGCAAACGGTTGAGCGCCGTTACCACATACGTGTATTTCTGACGACCGTCCTGATAAGGCAATTTGTAGAACGGGTGCGTGGTAACAGCCACCATCTTCGAAGCATCGTCGACATTGATCTTCTCACCCTTGGCGAAACGATACACCACATATCGCGTGGCCGTATCACGCCAGTCCTTACCCTTGGGTTCTGTCCAGAAAAGGATATAGCCATCTTCCGTCCAGATGGGCTTCACCTTGCGCACCTTACCCGGTGTCTTACTGTCGATGAACGACATATCGGGCTGTAAGGCAGGATTACGCCAATAGGTATTGCGGAGGGCGGTACCATAGTTGCCCACATTATCGACAACAGCCTTTGCATACCACAACACCGATCCCTTCACACCCGGCAACTGCTGGTGGAGGCGCATCTTGGCAGCCAACTGGTGACTGTTGGGATTCTGGGGATCAGCATTTTTCACCGTACGTTCCACGTCTTCACCGATAATGAGAGGACGAGCTGAGGCATACTGGTTCCACCATTTGATAAGCGTATCATAATCAGCGGCTTTGTTGCCAATCTCCCAATAGATCTGCGGCACGTTGTAGTCGAGCCAGCCATTGTTCACCCACAGCAGGATGTCGGCATAGAGATCGTCGTAGTTCTGCAGGCCGTTGGTATTACTGCCAACCGCCGAACTGCGCTTGTTGCGATAGATGCCGAAGGGCGAGATGCCAACCTTCACCCAGGGCTTTGCCTCGTGAACGGTCTTGTAGAACTGCTCAATAAAGAGGTTCACATTATAGCGTCGCCAGTCGTTGATATTCTTAATACCATTGTTGTAATCCAGAAACTGTTCATCGTCAGGAATGGTCTCACCTTGCACAGGATAGGGATAGAAGTAATCGTCCATGTGGATGCCGTCTACATCATAGCGGGTGACGATATCCTTGGCCACCTCGCAGATATAGTCGCGATTCTGGGGCAGGCCGGGATTGAGGATAAACATACCGTCGTAGGCAAAGCAGCTCATCGGTTCGCGAACGGCAATATGATTAGAGGCTAACTGCTTGGTAGTCTTCGTCTTAGCACGATAGGGATTGATCCAGGCATGCAGCTCCATCCCACGCTTGTGACACTCAATGATCATCCATTGCAGGGGATCCCAATAGGGCTGTGGAGCCTTGCCCTGCTGACCTGTAAGGAAACGGCTCCAAGGTTCGAGTTTACTCTCATAGAGGGCATCGCACTCCGGACGCACCTGGAAGATAATCACATTCACACCATCCTTCTGCAACTCGTCGAGCTGATAGGTCAGCGTCTGCTGCATCTTCTGGGTGCCCATCCCCTGGAATTGTCCGTTAACACACTGAATCCACGCACCGCGCATCTCTCGCTTTTGGGCGAGAGCGAATAGTGAATAGTGAATAGTGAATAGTATCAATACCAGTTTCACTACACGCATCATCACAACTGATTTCCGATTCTCCATATTCTTTTCTTTTTTAATTTTCAAACAAGTTCAGCTTCTGCTTTCGCGCTTCCTCCAAGCTCTGTAGGGCATCCTGCTCCTGATGATATTCCTCGCGCAGATGCTCGTATTTCTCTGCGAGTTCCTGCTCCACCTGCTGCTCCTCGCTCATCAGTCTGGCAGCCAACAGGGCATTCTGTGAGGCATCCTTCAGCCAGACCACAGGCCCCTCATACACAGGAGCAATCTTCAGCGCTACATGCAGTTCGCTGGTGGTAGCACCACCAATCATAATGGGGATGTTCAGATGCGCCCGCTGCAATTCACGGGCCACATTCACCATCTCCTCCAGACTGGGGGTAATCAGTCCGCTCAGGCCGATGATATCCACCTTCTCCTCCTGTGCCTTGCGCACTATCTGCTCTGCGGGCACCATCACTCCCATATCGATGATCTCATAGCCGTTGCAGGCCATCACCACACCCACGATGTTCTTGCCGATATCGTGCACATCGCCCTTCACCGTAGCCAGCAGCACCTTACCGGCGCTCTTGCCACCTTCGGCCTTCTCGGCCTTGATATACGGCTGCAGGATACTCACGGCCTGCTTCATCGTGCGGGCGGTCTTCACCACCTGAGGCAGAAACATCTTGCCTTCGCCAAACAACTGCCCGACAGTATTCATACCCGTCATCAGCGGCCCCTCGATGATATCCACCGCGTGAGGATATTTCTTCAGCGCTTCCTGCAAATCTTCCTGCAAATGGTCGCCGATACCCTTCACCAGCGCCTGCGCCAAACGCTCTTCCAATGTCACATTGGGGTCAGGATACTTTGTGACATTGTTTGCGTCAGGAGATGTCACAGAGTGTCCTGACCCTGTTGTGACATCGTCTGCGGCGAGCGCATTAGCCAGCTCTATCAACCGCTCTGAGGCATCGCTCCTGCGGTTCAGAATCACATCCTCAATAATATCAAGCTGTGCTTGAGGGACATCAGCGTATGTTACTTTCGTCGAGGGGTTTACGATACCGAAGTCCATACCCTTCTGAATGGCATGATAGAGAAAAACAGCATGCATCGCCTCACGGATATAGTTGTTGCCTCGGAACGAGAAACTCAAGTTACTCACACCCCCGCTCACGTGGGCGCCAACCAAGTGTTCCTTTATCCAGCCCGTTGCTCTGATGAAGTCTGCCGCATAGCTATTGTGCTCCTCCATACCCGTTGCCACAGCCAGCACATTGGGGTCGAAGATGATGTCCAGCGGATTCATACCCACCTCATCAACGAGCAGCCGATAGGCCCTTTCGGCAATCTCTATCCTGCGCTCATAGCTCGTGGCCTGACCCTGTTCGTCGAAACACATCACCACCACCGCAGCACCATAGCGCATCACATCGCGGGCATGCTCCAAGAACTTCGCCTCACCCTCCTTCAGCGAGATGGAGTTGACGATGCTCTTGCCTTGCACACACTTCAATCCCGCCTTGATCACCTCCCAGTCGGAAGAGTCGATCATCACGGGCACACGGGCGATATCGGGCTCTGCAGCGATACGGTTCAGGAAATTCACCATCTCCGCCTTCGCATCCAGCAGACCGTCGTCCATATTAATATCTATCACGAGCGCACCGTCAGCCACCTGTTTGCGGGCTATACTGAGTGCCTCGTCGTAGTTTCTTTCCTTAATCAGTCGGAGGAACTTGCGCGAACCTGCCACATTACAACGTTCGCCCACATTCACAAACTGCACCTCGGGTGTGAGGTCAAGCCTCTCCAGACCGCTGAGCCACATGGTCTTGGGTTTCTCCACTGGCACATGGGGCTTTTTGCCAGCCACCAGTTCACCATAGCGTGCGACGAACGTCTCATCAGTACCACAGCAGCCGCCGATGATATTCACCAGCCCTTCGTCCACCAGTTCACCCATCTTGGGTGCCATTGTCTCGGCCGTCTCGTCGTAGAGCCCCATCGAGTTGGGAAGTCCCGCATTCGGATAGGCACTAATATAATAAGGTGCCACGCGGGCCAGTTGTCTGAGGAAGGGCTTCATCTGCGTCGCGCCAAACGAACAGTTCAGTCCGATGGAGAAGATGGGATAAGTGCTGACGCTGGCGAGGAAGGCCTCAAGCGTCTGACCGCTCAGCGTGCGCCCTGCCAGATCACTCACAGTCACGGAGAGCATAATAGGCAGTTCAACACCACGCCGCTCCATCACCCGCAGGGCGGCATCGATGGCCACCTTGGCATTCAGGCTGTCGAAGATGGTCTCAATCAACAGGGTATCCACCCCACCCTCTATCAGCGCGTCAATCTCTTCGTCGTAGGCCACTAACAACGTATCGTAGTCGAGGTCTCTGGCAGCAGGGTCGCTCACATCGGGCGACATCGAGCAGGTCTTATTCGTAGGTCCGATAGAGCCCGCCACATAGCGAGGCTTCTCTTCGCTCAAGAACTCATCGGCCACCTGCCGTGCAATTCTTGCGCCGGCGAGGGCCATCTCATAAGACATATACTCCAAATGATAGTCAGCCTGAGAGATGCGCTGCGAACTGAATGTATTGGTGGTGATGATATCGGCACCTGCTTCGAGATAGGCCCGATGAATATCGGCAATGACGTCCGGGCAGGTGATTGAGAGCACATCGTTGTTGCCCTTCAACTGTCCCGGAATATCCTTAAACCGGTCTCCCCGGAAGTCAGCCTCCCCGAGTCCGTAGGTCTGGATCTTCGTCCCCATCGCTCCGTCGAGGATAAGCACCCGCTCCTTGATGATATCGTTAAGTCTACTCTTCACCTCTTACTTCTTCCTTCTTCCTTCTTACCTCTTACTTCTTACCTCTATTTATACACCTTCATCGCCCGGTCCATTTCTCTCCGGTCTTCCTTCTCCTTGAGCGTCTGACGCTTGTCATACTCCTTCTTACCCTTACAGAGGGCGATATCCATCTTGGCACGCCCCTTGTCGTCGATAAACACCAGCAGCGGCACAATCGTGTAGCCCGTCTGCCTCGTAGCGCTCTCCAGTTCCCTGATCTCACGCTTCGTCAGTAGCAGCTTGCGGTCGCGCTTCTGTACGTGATTGTTATAGGAGCCGTAGAAATACGGGCTCACGCTCATCTGCTTCACCCACAGCTCACCATTGATCACGGTGCAGTAGGTATCCACCAGACTCGCCTTGCCGAGACGGATACTCTTGATCTCCGTTCCCGTCAGCACGATGCCGGCGGTATAGGTCTCGATGAAGAAATATTCAAACGAGGCCTTTTTATTCTTGATTTGTACCGGGCTTTTCTTCCGCAGCTCTTCTTGTTCCTTGTTCACCTTGATATTTTACAATTTGACAATTTACAATTTACCATTTATTGAGCAATTGTATCATTTCACTACCGCAAAGCGGTCCAGATTGTCGTCGATGTAGTGGGCGATGTCGTCCATCCATTCCTCTTCGCTCTCCACAAACTGGTCGTCGAGGTCGTCAAACTCCGGGAACCGCTCAAACAGCGCCATAAACTCCTCCTCGTTACAGTCTTTCTCTATCTCCTCACGATGTTTGAGCCAGAGGGTGTGCCCCTCGTATATCAGTTTCGAGAGATCGCGCATCCCCCACAACTTCACGGCCTTGGCAAAGGGATTCTTGAAGATAAACTCACCCAGACCGTTGTGTATCAGCTGTACAAAACCGCCGTCCATCACCTCCTCGTGCAGCATATCCCACGCCAGCAAGGTAATCTGGTCGCTGTTCAGTTCACCCATCGTCTCGGCAGTCAGTTCCCCGCCTATCGCCTCACGAATGGCATCGACAAACACTTTCACAAAAGCGTCCATCCCTTCCATCGCTGCCTGCTGCAGCCGTTCGTCTTTGACAATCACTTCTTTCATAACTGTGTGCGAATCTGCGTGCAAAGGTACGAATAAATGAGCAAAATACCAAAATTATTCACTATTCACTTTTCACTATTCACTTTTTTTTGTACCTTTGCACCTCGAAACAATATAAACCAGGTATGAATAAGTACATCATTGCCTTCGTTCTGTGCTCCTGCATGACTTCATGCATCAAGGACGAGGCCAAAAACAATGAGTGCGACATCGAGAGTGCTTGGATAGAAGGCGCGGAATTTGAAAAGAACTTCTTCCAGGTTACGGATATGCGCAAAGACAACATCAGTTCTACGGAGACCAACATCACTTTTGGCGTGCGACCGCTGCGCCAGGTACCGATATCCACTCAGCTCCCCATTCATTTCAAGATCACTCCCGGTGCCACCATCGTGCCCGCCAGCGGTACACCGCAGGACTTCACCAAAGGTCCTGTCGTCTACACCGTCACCTCTGAAGACGGACAGTGGAAGCGCTCCTACAACGTGAGTATTCAGGAAGTAGCCTTACCCGTACAGAAACTCAGCTTCGAGGATGTAGAGATTCAGGAGGTAGGCGCCAGAAACCAGATGCACATCTTCTACGAGATGGCCCCAGCCGATGAGGGCGGATCGGAGTCGGCTCATCGCAAATACTGCTGGGCATCGGGCAATGCGGGTGCCGCGATTCTCAAGACTGATTCCAAACCCGAAGACCTTCCCACCTATCAGTCGCCCGACGGCAAAGAGGGAAAGTGCGCCTGTCTGAACACCCAGTCCACCGGTGCCTTCGGTGCATTGTTCGGCAAACCCATCGCTGCGGGCAACTTGTTCTTGGGCGAATTCATCATAGAACATGTGACGAGCGACGCCCTGAAAGCCACCCAGTTTGGTATACCTAATCCCAAGGAACCCGTACGCATCACCGGATGGTATAAGTACAAGCCGGGCGAACAGTTCACCGACAAAGACATGGAGGTGCATACCGACCGCAAGGATGAGGGCAGCATCTATGCCGTCTACTACCGTAACCAGGATGCAGAGGGCAACAAATACATGCTCGACGGTCATGCGGTAGAAGACCTCGACAAGCTGATGGACAATCCTCAGGTGTATAAGGTGGCCCGCGTGGCTTCGCTGCCCCCCACCGACACATGGGCACAATGGGAAATGTACTTCGAAGGCAAGGATGCTCCCGACGACCTCGTGCAGGCACAGGGATTCAACCTGGCATTGGTGTTCTCGTCGAGCAAGGACGGCGCACAGTTCGAAGGCGCCGTCGGCAGCACACTGTATATCGACGAAGTTGAAATTTCATACGAGAAGTAAGTGATATGAAGAAAACAATTATATTCGCAATAGAAGTGATGGTGCTGACGTTCGGAATGGTCGGTACCGCGAAGGCAGGCATCCTTGAGGAACTACAGTTAAGAGCCCGCGCCGGCTACAGCATCGGCGGCACAACCCCCATCCCACTGCCCGAAACCATCCGCAGCATCGATAGCTATAGTCTCACACCGTCGTTCATGGCAGGTGTCGACGCCCAGCTGCCCCTCAACCAGAAATGGGGCATCTCCGTAGGCCTGCACTTCGAGAACAAAGCGATGGACGGCGATGTCACCACCAAAGCCTACCACATGGAAGTAGTAAAGGGCGACTCCAAACTGACGGGTCTCTTCACGGGCCACGTCAACCAGAAGGTGACGCAGTGGATGTTCACCATCCCCGTCCAGGCCACTCTGCAACTGGGTCAGAAACTGTCGCTCCGCGGCGGTCCCTATCTCTCGCTGTTGGTAAGCAAGGAGTTCAGCGGCATCGCCTCCGATGGATACTTGCGCGAGAACAATCCTACGGGCGCCAAGATCCTGATGGGTAATAAGGAGGGCGAATGGGCCACCTACGACTTCGACGACGACATGCGAACCCTCCAGTTCGGCATCGGCGTCGGTGCCGACTGGCAGGTTCACAAGCGCATCGGTCTCTCAGCCGACCTGAACTGGGGCCTCACCGGCATCTTTCCCTCCGACTTCAAGACCATCGAGCAGACCCTCTACCCCATCTACGGCACCATCGGCGTGTTCTACAGACTGAAGTAGGAACATTGAGTCCGTCGAGCATCACAGTAACATTATTAAAACAATTTATATGCATAACAAAATCACAGAAGGCTACATGCCTTTTATGGGATACAAGACCTACTACCGCATAGTGGGCGATGTTTCGGAGAAAACACCTCTTCTGTTGCTCCATGGAGGGCCGGGAAGCACGCACAACTATTTCGAAGTGCTTGATGGCATTGCGGAAACAGGGCGGCAAGTCATATCCTACGACCAGATAGGCTGTGGCAATTCCTATCTCGACGGCCATCCCGAACTGTGGACGCAGCAGACCTGGATAGACGAGCTCATCGCCATCCGCGACTATCTTCACCTCGACACCTTGCACATACTCGGCCAGTCGTGGGGAGCCATGCAGGCCATTGCTTATGTCATAGACCACCAGCCCCAAGGGGTCAAGTCGCTCATTCTTTCTTCCGGTCATGCCTCCAGCAGCCTGTGGGCAAGTGAACAGCACCGGCTCATCAAATATCTGCCAGAGGAAGACCAGGAAGCCATTCGACATGCCGAAGCCACAGGCAAATGGGATGATCCCGCCTATTTACGAGCCAACGACCATTACTTCGAGCAGTTTGTCATCAGTGTCGACGAACATTCGCCCGAATGCATCCGTCGTCCGAAACGCGCAGGAGCCGAAGCCTATCTCTATGGCTGGGGCCCTAATGAGTATCAGCCTCTTGGTAGTCTGAAGGACTTCGAGTACACAGATCAATTAAACCAAATCTCTCAGCCAACCCTCATCTGTAGTGGTACACGCGACATCTGTACCCCCGTTGTGGCGGCCTCGCTTTACGAGAATATACCTAACAGTCAATGGCATTTGTTCCGCTACTCCCGTCACACGTGCTTTATTGATGCCCACGAGGAGTATTGCCAGGTGCTCACCCGCTGGCTGCAAGAAAATGATTGAAAATCATGAGGACAGG
>Ga0310786_10007105_pt1 | contig 14696 bp, 9 predicted proteins | sample AusTroGonzalo_MG_FD_203881 | JGI IMG/M metagenome (GOLD analysis project Ga0310786, IMG submission 203881) | Bovine rumen microbial communities from tropical cattle in Woodstock, Queensland, Australia - Gonzalo_03 (v2) (version 2) | ecosystem: Host-associated > Mammals > Digestive system >... | reverse complement strand
TGTTACTATTCGGAAGTTTGATCTTGAGTATTCTCCTGAGGTGAGGTCTGTGATACAATTGATGGAGCTACTCCGTCATTGCAGAGAGATTGAAGATTTGAATCCGGCAGAGCTTAGGCGCAGCATTGGGGCGCTTTCGCGTGAGTTCAAAGAGGGCGTTTTTGATACTGTTCAGAAGGCAATTGGATATCCGAAATGGACTGTTGCTTTTCTGCGAGAGGTTTTAAACCGCCAAGGCATTGCAAATAATCTTGACAGATATCTTTCCAGGCTGTCTGATTATTCGATACCGGATTTGGATGAGATTTTCACAATCGTTTAATAGGGGGAGCTTGCATGATTGGGGCGATTCTTGGCGATATCATTGGTTCGCCGTATGAGTTTGACAGGGGGAAGAAGACCAAGTTCTTTCCTTTGTTTTCGAGGAATTCGACTTTTACCGATGACAGTGTGATGACGGTTGCCGTTGGCGATGGGCTCATGAGGAGCATGGGGAAGAGCGATGAGGACGTGAAGGCGGAGCTGGTGCGCGCGATGCAGAAGTGGGGCCGGAGGTATCCGGACAGCGGGTACGGCGGCAGGTTTATACATTGGCTGTTTGCGGAGGATCCGAAGCCTTACGGGAGCTACGGGAACGGCTCGGCAATGCGAGTCTCTGCGGCGGGTTGGCTGTACGGGACGATTGAGGAGACGAGGCATGTGGCGCGGCTGACGGCTGAGGTTTCGCACAACCATCCGGAGGGAATCAAGGGCGCGGAGTCGACGGCGAGTGCGATTTTCCTTGCGAGGACCGGCAAGAGCAAAGAGTTCATCAGGGAGTATATCGAGAGCGAGTTTGGGTATGACCTGTCGCGGCTGTGCGATGAGATCAGGCCTTTTTACCACCATGTTGAGTCGTGCCAGGAGACGGTGCCTGAGGCGCTCACGGCGTTCCTTGAGGGCGAGAGCTTTGAGGATGTGGTGAGGACGGCGGTTTCCCTTGGCGGTGACTGTGATACGCTGACGTGCATTGCGGCGAGCGTGGCGGAGGCTTTTTACGGGGTGCCTGAGGAGCTCAAGGAGGAGTGCCAGAGGAGGGTGCCGGAGGACCTTTGGGAAGTGGTTGAGAGGTTTGAGAAAGCCCGTAATATAGGATAAAAACAAAACCCGGCAGATTGGAACCTTTTGGATGAACTGCCGGGGTTTTTGAGTCTTATAAAGATTCAAGTTTTTTTATTGAGTATAAATAAACAATACTGTTGTTTATTTATCTTTTTTGCGGAAAAGTATTGATTATCTAAAGAAAAGAAAGTAAAATTACAGTGTGATTTTTGAAAGGAGATGATGCTTATGGCACCGGTTTCTACAAAAATAAACAAGATTATTAATGCTCGTACTGCTAAGCCTTCGAGAGTTGAGGCTCAGAAGATTTTGCGTGCTTGTGGGGTTTTAGACCGAAACAACAAAGTAAAATCAGAGTACAGCGGAATAATTATTTCAGAACAAACGAAAGCTTAATATGGGTGACGCAACTCAAAATGACATTTTTAAAAATGACTTATACCAACATTCTTCGCGGGTTGTTCTTGGTTTTCATGGTTGTGATAAGTCTTTTGGAATTAATCTTATAAATTCAAGAAGTGAGCACATCAAACACAGTGACAAGGACTATGATTGGCTTGGCACTGGTTCTTATTTTTGGCTTAATGATCCCTTGAGGGCTTATGAATGGGCGTGTTTGTCACAAAAAAGAAATCCTGAAAAAATAAAAGAACCATTCGTTGTTGGTGCTATTATCGATTTGGGGTTATGTCTTGATTTTTGTGAACGTCAGTCCATTCTTTTGTTGAAAAAGTCCTATGAGAATTTGCAAAATGCTTTTGAGGCATCAGGACTAAAGATTAACGAAGAATTGTATAACAATCGTCCGGACGAGGGTGGTTTTAATCTAAAACGACCTTTAGACTGTCTCGTAATTAATAATATACACAGGATGGTTGAAAAAGAGGGCATTGTGTATGATACTGTTTGTGGGTATTTTCAGGAAGGCGCTGACGCTTATGAAGGAGCCGGAATTAAAGAAAAATCACACATTCAAATCTGCGTAAGGAATGATAGCTGCATAAAGGGCTATTTTCTTCCAAGAATTCGATAATCTACTAATTCAAGAAATGTAAGCCGCATTTAAAGCTGCCTGTCGTGGGCGGCTTTGTAGCATTGGCGCCAGGGTCTGAGGCGCTCGAAGGTTTTGGAGACTGCGAGCACGTCTTCGTCGCGGAACCTGCGGGCTATGATCTGCATGCCTGCCGGGAGGCCGTTTGACGTGAAGCCTGCGGGGACGGAGGCGGCGGGGTTGCCGGTAAAGTTTTCGATGAAGGTTTCGCAATAGCCGATGCGCCTTTCAAGCGAAACACCTTTGACCTTTTCGGGGCCTTCGGTCATGCCGCGAACCTGAGCGTTTTTGACGGGGCCGCAGACAGTGACGGGAGAGACGATGATATCGTATTCGCTGAAGATGTCCTCCTGCGCGTCAAGAAGGGCGGTTCTGACCTCGTGGAAGCGGTAGTAGTCGAAGATGGTTGTCTTGGCGGCAAGCTCATTCCAGCGGCAGAAAGCCTCGGGAAGCTCGTCCCTGTGGTCGCCGGGGAGGTCAAGACCGTTTGCCTTGAGCTCGGCAAGCTCAATCGCTGTGTCGATGCTGATGCTGAGGCACCAGAGCTCTGCAAGCTCGTTTGCTGTATAAGGGATTTTCGGCTTAATATAGGATACTTTTGCGCCTGCCTCGGAAAACGCCAAGGCAGCTTTTTCGGTTAAATCTGCGATCTCGTCTTCAACGGGGAAGATGCCGAAATCGGGTGTGAAGCCGATTTTCATGCCTTCGATTGACCTGTCGGCAAGCTTGAGGTAGTCTTTCTTCCGCTGAGGGATGCTGTGCGGGTCGCGGGGGTCGTAGCGGGCCATCAGGTTAAGGAGGGCGGCCGCGTCGTCGACGGTTTTAGTTATTGCCCCGTTCATGCAGTAGGGGTGGGAGGCCGCCCAGCCGTCAGGCCGGATGACTTGCGGCACGGTGCCGACGGAGGCTTTGAAGCCGTAGCAGTTGCACCATGCCGCGGGTATGCGGATGGAGCCGCCGCCGTCGCCGCCTTCGGCGATGGGGACAAGCCCGTCAGCCACGGCGGCGGCGCTGCCGCCGGACGAGCCGCCTGAGTTGTAGCTCGGGTTAAACGGGTTGGCGGTAGGACCGTACAGGACGTTGTCGCATGTGCCGGAGAAGCCGAACGCGGGGGCATTGGTTTTGCCGACGGCAATGCCTTCCGCGCGTTCCATGGCCTCGCAGAAAGCTGAGTTTTCGGCGTCGATTCTTGTGTATGACGCGACGCCGCCGTGGCTGCTCGGCCATCCTTTTTTCGACGGCAGAAAGTCCTTAAGCGCAAAAGGCACGCCTGCAAACACGCCAAGCTTTCTGCCTTTCATTATCATCTCCGAGAGCTTTGAGGCCTCTTTTTTTGCATACTCAAATTTCCCGTAGACGAAGGCGTTCAGCGAGGGGTTGCGGCGCGCGATTCTTTCCTCAAAATAGGTGATTACTTCGAGCGGTGTGACCGCTTTTGACTTTATTGCATTGGCGAGTTCGAGCGCTGATAAAAGCTCGAGTCTGTCGTCATGCTTCATGACTGAGCTCCTTGCTGAAGTATTTCTTTCTGTAAGTTTTGCCTACGTTCTTTTCTCTCCACTTCTTGCAGACGAAATAGCCAAAGGGAGCAAAGACCGCTTCCGTTACGAGCTCGAGGATTGCGCAGAGAATTGAGCAGACGAGAATCTGCGGCATTGTCCAGCGGACCGGGAGAGCCGTGGGGATGTACGGGAAGATGTAGAACGCCAGAAACAGGAAAAGGAAGTTGTCCGTGAACTGCGAAATGAGGGTCGAGACGAACGACCTTACGGAGTAGGCGAGCTTGCCGTCCGGGTTGTTTTCAAAGGGCTTGGCGAGTGCCGCGTTCAGGTAGTTGTTTGAGATTGCGGACGCGACAAAGGCGATTGTGCTTGCGGTGAAGACTGACCACTGGCCGCCGATTACGCTGTCGAGGGCAGGGTTCTTGGCGATTGCGCAGATAACAGCGCACACGACCGAGCACGTGAAATTCACGATTGCGGCGATGACCGACAGAATATTGGCGGCTTCGGGACCGAAGTGTTTAGTGACGATGTCGAGGATGAGGAATGAGATCCATGAAATCGTGATGGCTGCGTTTACGGCAAGCCACGGAAGGTTTACGACGGTGTACCTCGCGAGAAAATTCATCAGTATCGTGTCAACGATAAAAAGAATTGTAACTACTATCGGCAATGATTTGAGCAGGCACGCGGTCATCGCGGCGAGTGATCTTTTCTCCAAAGATCCGGTTTCTTTTGAATGCATTTTCAGTTTCTCCTTGGTTTTAGTTTGTAGCGCGAAGGATTTAGAGGCCGAACTCCGCGTTGTGGAATAATCCGCCGTCATTTTAGCACTTTACAAGGAGATGTCAAGCCGCATGGCCGCCAAGGTTTCAAGCTTCTTTTATACGAAAAGTGCGTTTTTTGGCCTCGTTCAGGAAGATTTTTTCTTGAAAAGGATACCGCCAATGTTATATAATGCAACCATCAATAATCTATAGAGGAGTTTTAAGATGAAACCGCTTCAAAAAACGTTAGTAAGAATTATATTCATCGTGCTGGCGATTGCATTGGTTATTCCACTCGCATCATGCACAAAAATGAAACCTTGGGACGGAGAACTTCCGCAGGATTACAAGCCCGAGGTTCGCGGAAAGATTAAGGTCTCGTGTATTAACCATTTGTACACAAATGAGGAGTCACAGAGAGGCGTAAGAGCCTGGATCAATGCTTTCTGCAGAAAATATCCCGAAGTTCAGGTTCAGACCGAATTCAACATTCCTGACTACGCGCCGCTCATTTCTTCGAAGACCCTTGGCGATCTTTTCTACATCTCGGACGGCGGTCTTACAAAGGAGGATTCGCTTTATCAGTACGCTGTGACCAACCAGACAATGATGCCGCTCGACTTCTACGTTGAGGCTTACGGTATCGATACCAATGAGGTTTACGGCGGTATTCTTGACCTTTGCATCGTTGACGGTAAGCTTTACATGGCCGGCTACACCTGCGGTAACGTTATATTCACGTACAACGTTGACGCGATGGTTGAGGCGGGTATCCTTGAGTACGGCGAGAGGCTGCCCAACGACTGGACTTGGGAGCAGTTTAAGGACGTCTGCGAGCAGCTCAAGCTTTATGACGTTGACGGACGTACGCTCACACAGGTCGGCTGCTGCTACGATTTCAGCTGGTCGAACCTCTATTCTCCGTTCCTCTATGCCTACGGAGGAGACTGGTTTGACAAAGAAAACAAGAAGGTCAGCCTTGACAACGAGGCTGTGAGACAGGGTATTTCGGAAGCAATCTACATGATTGACAACCGTCTGGCGAAGCCCCTTGGCGTGTCCATGAACAGCGACATGCAGAAGGAGTTCTCGAAGGTCAATCCGTACAACGGATGCGTGCTTAACTACAACGCGTCGTACACGGTTCTTACGGAGAACGTTAAACAGTATCCGAAGGGAACGGAATGGGACGTTGTTGCTTACCCGCTCTTCCCGTATGCGGCTTCACCTTGCGGAGCTCTCGGGTTCTCAGTTTTCAGCTATACGAGAAATAAAGACGCTGCCGCAGCTCTTGCGCTCTTCCTTCTCACGGAGGACGGACAGAGGGCTATCCACGGACAGGCCGGCGGTGACGTGCCGCTGCTCAAGAAGCTTGGCGATGACGAGTTCTGGCATCTCACGGGCGACGGCTACGAGGACAAGAACTACGATGCGTTTACCGCAAACTATGAGAGATACGTTCCCGGTCAGATCAGCGCCAAGGTGCCTCCGGAGATCACATCGATCATTCAGGCAGGTATCAGCAAGCTGTTCTCCAACTACTGCTCAAGCGCTTCGTCCTGGGAAGACCAGCTCGCTCTCATCCAGGAGCAGTGCAACCAGATGTGGGACAGCCTTTACAACGGCTGACACACCTAAATACTTTAAGACATGACCCCGCAGTTTCTGCGGGTTCATATTTTCCGGAAATATCCGGGATTTAACGGGACAGTCCGTTAACACCAAAGGAGGATTAGAATGGGTTTTTTTGACGTAATAAAGAAGCTGTTCTCCGGTTCTTCGAACGGAAACAATACTGCTAACAACACAAACAACGCGAACAACATCAAGAAGGCTGCGGACACTGTTGCACAGAACGTTGCCGCCAATGTCGGCAAGGGCAAGACCGAGGTCCAGACTTTCACTTTCGCCAAGGTTCCGAAGACTCTTGACGAGCTCAAGGCTCTCCCCGAGGCAAAACTTGACACGCCTTTTAAGTGTGTTGCTCTTACGATGCTTGTTCTCCTTAACTACAAGGACAACCAGGAAGAGATGTTCAAGATGCTCGATTACTTAAACGGTCCGGAGCCTGTCACACCTTACACAAGGACTTTCATGCACGACCGTCTTAAGGACAAGGAGTTTGTCGTAGCTTCCTTCTTCAAGGGTTCAAGCGTTGCAAACGACTATACACCCACTGAGCCTTACACGATTGACGTTAAAGCCAATCCGTACTCATTCGACAATGAGAACTACGCGACCCTCTGGCTGAGAAGCTCCGGTGCCGACAATGAGAGATCCATTGCCCTCAGAAAGAAGCCCTCGACAGGTGAGTGGTTCTTCAGAGAGATTCAGTGCCTTGGCGATATCAGGAAGCCTGTCAGCAAGGACGCATGGGCCTGATTTTACCTAAATATTCAGCAATCTGAGACTTACGGCCGGAGGCTTTAAATTTGCTTCCGGCCTTTAAAAAGCTTGTTTGAAAGGAATCCTATGGAAGACATACTTTCGGTAATGAGGAAAAGACATTCCGTGCGGCGCTACAAAAACGTTCCGCTGACTGAGGAGCACGCAAGGCTCATCGAGGATGAAATCGCCAAGGTAAACGCACAAAGCGGCTTTTCAATCAGGCTCATGGTTGACGAGCCTGAGGCGTTTAAAGCCGGCAAGCCGCACTACGGAAGCTTCTCGGGCTGCAGAAACTATCTTGTGATCGAGGGACCGAAGAAGAGCGATGAGCTTGCAGGTTACTACGGCGAGCATCTTGTGCTTTTTGCCCAAAGTTTAGGTGTAAACTCGTGCTGGGTTGCGCTTACGTACGAAAAGTCCAAGGTCACAAAACCGAAAGACGGAAACGATATTTACGTCGTGATTGCCCTTGGCTACGGCGAAAACGAGGGAAATCCGCACAGGTCAAAGCCCATGGAGAAGCTTGTTAAGGGGGCTGACGGAGCGCCCGACTGGTACAGGAAAGGTGCGGAGGGCGCGATGCTTGCGCCGACGGCAATAAACCAGCAGCAGTTCAGAATCGAGCTTCTTGACGGAAACGTTGTTAGGGCCAAGGCGCTTCCAGGCCCCTGCCACATCATTGACCTCGGCATTGTAAAGTACCACTTTGAGGCCTGCGCCGGAAAAGAAAACTTTACGTGGTACGAAAAATAAACTCAGAAAACACGTTTGAAAAAACTTTTATAAAGAGGAAAACAATATGAGACTTTATGATTTTAAAATCAACAGAGAGACGCCTTGTCTCAACGTGCCTGTAAGGCGCCTTCGCTTCGGCTGGAAGTATGACGGGGACGAGAAGAACCTCTGCCAGACCGCATACAGGATTGAGATTCTGAAGGACGGCGAGACCGTTTACGACACAGGCGTCGTTGAAAACGGCACGGAGAGCGTTGACGTCACGTTGAAGGGCCTCAGGCTTTCATGCGCGACTTTCTACACCGCCAAGGTCACAGCCTTCGACAACTACGGCCACAAAGCCGAAACGTCCGCAGAGTTCATGACCGAGCTTGACGGCAAGACATTCGCCAAGGCATCCTGGATAAAGCCCTGCGAGCACATCTCCGGCTGGGCGCCTTACGTAAGAACCAAATTCGACGCTCCCAAGAAGGTGAAGAGGGCGATACTCTGGGGCATCGGCCTTGGCGTCGGCGAGTTCTACATTAACGGAAAGCGCACCGACGAAAACTACCTTGACCCGCCGGCAACGAACTACGAAGAGACAATCCTCTACCGCGCTCTTGACGTCACAAGTCTCGTAAATAAAGGGAAAAACTGCCTGGCGGTTCTCCTTGGCGAGGGCTTCTATTCGCAGAGCAGAGTCTGGGGCTCAAACGGTATGATCTACGGCGATGTTTGCGTAAAGGCGGTCTTGAGGCTCACTTTTGAGGACGGAACCGCCAAGGATATCGTAACGAACACAAAGAACTGGAAATACAAGTACAGCCCGATTTCGCTTAACAACGTTTACGCGGGCGAGGTTTACGACAGCCGCCTTGAGGTGAAGGGTTTTGCTGATGCAGACGGCTCCGACGAGGGCTGGGGCAAGGTCATTATTGACGAGACTCCCAAGGGACGCCTCACTCCATGCATCATGCCTCCTATCCGCGCAATCCGCGAAATTCCCTGCATCAGCTACCACTGCGAGAGCGGAAAATCTGACGGCGCCTGGATTTTCGACATGGGTGAAAACTTTGCGGGCATCTACGAGGTCACCATCCCTGCGAACTCGCCAAGGGGCGCAATCTACGTTATAAGAACGTCAGAAGCTCTTAACGCGGGCGGTACGCTTGACCACAGGTCAACGGGCGCTTTTGCAACCCAGTGCATCCAGCAGGATATGTACATCGCTGCGGGCGGCCCCGAGCCTGAAGTTTTCAGGCCGCGCTTTACCTACCACGGCTTCAGATTTGTCGAAATTTCAGGCATACACGACTTTTCTAAGGGCTACGGCACGGAGCCTACGCCTGCGATGATTAAGGGTATAGCTCTTTCTACGGACTTTAAAGAGACCGGAAAGTTTGAGTCTGACTGCAAGGACCTTAACGACCTTGACAGGGTCATGAGGAACACGTACAGGTCGAACTACCACGGCTACCCGGAGGACTGCCCGGCAAGGGAGAAGTGCGGCTGGCTTGGCGATGCCCAGGTCGTCGCAAACTGGGGTCTTCTTTCGTACGACAGCGTTTCGGCTTACGAGAAGTATCTTGACGATATCAGGGCGAGCGACAAGGTCTACGGCGTCTGGATGATGATCGCACCCGGCAAGCGCGGCTGCGGCGAGGCTTCACCTCTCTGGGGCTGTGCGCAGGTGATCATTCCCTACTGGCTCTGGAAGTACCAGGGCGACAGGCATGCGATCGAGTCGAACCTTGACTTGATGAAGAAGTGGGTAAAGCACGAGTGCGACAGGGCTGAGGACTACGTGATAACGGTTGGCCTTGGCGATTGGGACCCGCCGCTCGGAAACGAGGGCCCGCGAAGAATGCCGGTTCCGCACTCATCGACAATGATGTTCTACGAGGTTGCCCTGAAGCTTGCCGAGATCTGCCATGAACTTAAGGACCGCGACGAGAAGAAGTATCTGAAACTTGCCGCCAAGATCAAAGCCTCGATTATCAGGCATTTTTACGACAAAAAGAAACATTCGTACGGCTACACGGGCTCAAACGGCGTGGCGTTGAAGCTCGGAATCTGCCCGAACGGCGATTACGACAATCTGCTCAAGGCTACTCTTAAGGAGCTTGCAGACGACAACTTCGCGATGTACACGGGCATCTACGCAAACAAGTACACGGTTCCCGCGCTCTCAAAGCTCGGCTATGCTGACACGGCAATGAAATTCCTTTTCAACAGGGACGCCTTCAGCTTCGGAACGATGCTTGACGACAATGCAACCTCGATGTGGGAGTGCCCCGACATGCATTTTGTTGAGACCAACAGGAACGTTAACGTCGCGTCCTACAACCACCCGATGCACGGCGGCTTTATGCTCGCGTACTACGAGAACATTGCCGGCATCGAGCCGATAGAGCCCGGTTTCAGAAAGTTTAAGGTCGAACCTGACGATTATTCCGACGTCAATTTCTTAAACTGCTCGGTTGAGTCGCCTTACGGAACCATCTCTGTAAACTTCGGACCTGCGGAGGGCGGAACGAGAAAGTACGTTGTGAACGTGCCTGCGGGAACAACAGCCGTCATAAAGATTAAGGGTATTAACGAGACAACAGTCGGCTCAGGCGAATGGGTTTTCGACAGGGATATGTCAAAATAAGTTTTTGGCTAAAAACAGGCAAAATTGCGGCCCGGGACTTTGCGAAAAGTGAAACCCCGGGCCGCGTTTTTTCAGTAATTATCAGCCTTCAAGTATATTGGCGAGTTCCTCGTCGGTGATCGACTTGTTTTTGAGGAGGATGTCCTTGGCGGTTTTGAGAGCCGTGAGGTTATCCGAGATGATGTGCTTTGCGTCTTCAAAGCACTCAGCGAGAATCTCGTCAACTTCCTCGTTGCCCTGCGCGGTGCGGTCTTTCTTTACAGTGAAGCCTTTCTTTGACATGCCGTAGCGGGAGATCATTGCCCAGGCGATGTTTGTGGCGCTCTCAAGGTCGGAGGTGCCGCCGTTGCCGTATTCGCCGAGAACGACTTCCTCTGCCGCGATGCCTGCCATGTTGACCGAAATCTGCTTCTTGAGCTCCGTGGCGGTCTTGTTGCCGATGCCGTAGCCTTTGTGCTGGACATAGCCAAGGGCGCCGTTGCCTTCCGCAGAAATCGTAATCCTTTCGATGGGGGTCTTCGGGAAGAGCTTTTTGCAAACAATTGCGTGTCCGAGCTCGTGGACGGCTGTCCTTAAGTGCTGCATCTCTTCTATATCTTCGGGGTTCAGCATCTCGTCGCCGTTTGACATGTGCTCGATGAGGTACTTGACGGACGGGATATCGTCAACTGTTATATTGGCGAGCTCGTCAGGGTCCGTGAGGTTCATGCAGCGTTCGGCGTGAATCTCAAAAGTCATCTGCACAACGCGCTCCGCAAAGCGGCCGTTGCCGAAATTCGGGACGGATACGAAGTACTGCATGATGTTCCTGGTCTTTTCAAGAACCGCAGGGTCGTCTGCCCTAAGGCCTGTCTTTGTGACTTTCAGCCTGAAAATCTGCGTGAGCTCGTCAGCCGTGTAGTCCTTGAAATTGAAAGTAAATCCGATGCGCGATGCAATGCCGGGGTTTGAAGCCACGAACTCGTCCATCTTGTCGGTGTAGCCTGAGAAAATGATTACGAGGTTGTCCTTGTAGTCCTCCATGGCCTTGACAAGGGTCGTCACAGCTTCCTCGCCGTACGAGTCGCCGCCGTTTCCGCCCGAAGTGAGCGAGTAGGCCTCATCGATGAAGAGGACACCGCCAAGGGCTCTCGTTATAACGTCCTGCGTCTTAGGAGCCGTCTGGCCGAGGTACTGGCCGACAAGGTCCTGCCTTCCGACCTCTATGAGCTTGTTCTCGGCAACGATACCCGCGTCATAAAGCTCCCTTGCCATAATCCTTGCAATGGTTGTCTTGCCGGTTCCGGGGTTTCCGCAGAAGAGCATGTGGTTGTTGCCGCGAGGTATTTTTATGCCTAAATTTCCGGCTTTTCTTCTGAATGCAACCGTGTTTCTGAACTTCTTGATCTGGTCCTTGATATCGTCAAGTCCGATCAGGTTTTCAAGGCCTGACGTCTTGGTTTCTTCGGCCGAAGTTTTGACGGACATATCCTCGACGGTAGGAACATCCTCCTCGGTGATGAGGTTGAGCTGCCAGTCGTCCTGCGTCTGTTCGTTCTTGGCGTGTCTTATAATCGTCTCCTGGGTCATCTTCTTTACGAAGCGGCCGTTTCCGAAATAGCGCCTGTTCACGAAGAATTCGGTGACGTTTTCCATCGCCTTGCGGACGCCGGGGGAGAGGGTGAAATTCGACTTGGTGAGGTTGTTCACGTACATCTGCGAGAGCTCTGAAAGCGAGTAGTTTTCGAACCTGAACGTGTAGCCGACGCGCGACTCGATACCCGAATTTGACTTCAGGAAGTCGTTCATCTCCTTCTCGTAGCCCGCAAAAATCACGATGAGGTCCTCCTTGTGGTCCTCCATCGCCTTGACAATGGTCGCAATCGCCTCTTTTCCGAAGCTGTCGGAATCGTCAAGCACCAGCGCGTACGCCTCATCTATAAAGAGGACACCGCCAAGGGCTTTCTTGATAACCTCACCCGTCTTGTTCGCGGTCTGTCCGACGTACGACGCGACAAGGTCCTTCCTCTCAACCTCAATGAGCTTGTTGCTCTTTAACACGCCAATGTCAAAAAGCATCGAAGCGATGATCCTTGCAACAGTCGTCTTACCTGTACCGGGGTTTCCGGTGAATAGCATGTGCATGTTGCCGTGTTCAACCTTGATGCCGGACGCCTGCGCCTTCTTCTGGAAGGCCATGAACTGCTCAAAGTCCTTGATCTGCTGCTTTATCGCGCTCATTCCTATCATCTCTTCAAGGGCGAGAGCGGCGTTCTTGTTGTTGTATGCGTTTGGCGGCAGCTCAGGCTTGCCTTCGACGTTGCTGTAATTGGCGAGGTAGTTCACAAGCTCGGTGTTGCCCATCGGAAGGAACTTCTCATTGAACGCGATGTACTCGGCAAACTTCTGCCTGAACTCCTCTTCGTCCTTGATCTGGCTCCTGACATCCTGCGAGAGCTCGGAGAGATACTCCCTGCAGAGCTGCTCGGTGGTCATGTTCGGAATGTGGAGCCTGTTCTGACCGTAGAGGAACTTGTACCTGCTGTCAAGGGCAAGGAAACTGTCAACCTCGTCAGGGCTGAGACCGAGTATCACAACGTAAGTGTCTTTTTCGGCGCGCCCCAAAATCTTTAAGATGTGCTCCATGCGTGTCTCGTGCGCGCCTTCCTCCTCGACGTCCCTGAGGAACTTCTGGAGGCCTGTCACGACGTAGAGAACCTGCTTTTCAAAAACGTTATACTTCGGGCCTTCGTAGTAGGGGCCTGACGGATAGCTGTAGGGGTCGTGCTCCTCACGGTAGGCGGGCTCGTACGACCTTATAAGGGTCCTGCCGAGCTCCTCAAACGTGCATTTCTGGTAGTCCTTGGTTTTAATCTTGCCGTTCTGGGCAAGAACCTCCGCGATGGTCTCGACAATCTTTCGCTTGCCGGTATCCTTGCTGCCTTCGATGATGCAGAAGAGGGAGTTTGTCTTTTCGTTATTGGCAAGTCGCATGATGCGCTCGAGTCCCGGAACCTGCTCGGTCTCGCGCATGAACCTGTCAATGACCTTGGCGCGTCTGAAACTGAGCGTTTCGGTGTTGAAAGACGACTTCCTGAGGTAGTCGAGGGCGACGGTGGCTCTCAGCACGATCTCATAGAAAGGAAGCTCCTTTGAAGTGAACTCGAGGCTCTTGATGTGGTAGATGAAAACGCCTTCGGTCTCGTCACTGCAGAAGAAATCGCCAATGGTTTTAGCCTCAGTCAGAACCTTGCCTTCTTTATAGTACCAGATCGCGAGGTCGCAGATTATATCCTCATCGTCCTTGCTCTTGTGCTTTTTGTCCTTTGGCGTGTGCGGGAAAACGCTCACCTGACCGCTGTCAAGGAGCCTGCTGACACCGTCAAGCACATCCTTCGGGAGGCACAGAATCTGATCGACAAGCTTTTTGACCGTCTGGTCGCTCTCTTCAAAAGGCATTTTCGTGCCGTAGCGTATGTTCTCGGGGAACTCCTGACGCTCGAGTTCGGCGCGCTTTACCATGTTCTCGTAGCCGCTCTCCCTGAGGTATTTGATGTATGCCGCGATGACGGGCACGCAGAATTCGCATTTGCAGTTTTCGCACGTTCCGCTGCAGTTGGAGACCGCCGGATTGAATTTTGTGCCTATCGTGATGCCGTCGCCCATGTTGGACGTGAGCCCCTTGGTTCTTTCGAGGTGGAGCATGAAGTCCGTGAAGGTGAAATTGGCGTCTTCGAGCTGAAGAGAACGGCAGATTCTGTTGTCAAAATCAATCGGAATGAAGCCGGACTTCGAGGGGGTGGGTCTTACGGTGCAGAGGTCGTAGAAAAGGAGCTCCTCGGCGGCGTCGATGTAGTTCTGCGGAATCACATTAAGAGTGTCCCCGTCAGGCAGCCAGTCAAACTCGAACACGTCGTCCTTAAAATCAGGCTTCGAGCGGAACTTCTCGCGCTCTGAGAGCACATCGCCAAGCCAACCGTTTGTCTCAAGGTACTTCATGTATGCCGCGATAAGGGGAATGCACCTGTTTCTGCAGCACGTGGGAGTGTCGCACACGCCAATGGCACCGTCAATCGTCGTCTTCACAACCCTGTCTTCGTTCGTCGGTGTGTACTCGTCGTTGAGCGCCGCTGCTTCGCACGTTTCGACCGAAAAATAGGCCCTTACGGTCGGTTTGCCGTCAGCCTCGGTAATCGAAATGCCCTTGACGTAACCTTTCTTCAGGAATTCACTTGCAAGCGCAAATGACGCGTCGTCAATGAAATTCAGCCTGTTCTTCGGGGACCAAACCGCGTTCGATGGCCTCTCGTTTTTGTTGTCGCCTGCCGAATTGGTGTTATCTGCCATGTCGTACTCCTTTTAAACAATGCTTGATAATGAATAATATTGCACTCATTTTAGTAATGCGCGCGCGAAAAGTCAAGGAAAAAGCGCTTGGCGGAGAGGTTCGAAATTTCCTGAAAATCTTTTTTTGCTTGAACAGAAACCGCCAAAAATTGTATAATCAAGGCGATTAAGACATAAGGGAGGCCTTTTAT
>Ga0310786_10007103_pt1 | contig 14696 bp, 12 predicted proteins | sample AusTroGonzalo_MG_FD_203881 | JGI IMG/M metagenome (GOLD analysis project Ga0310786, IMG submission 203881) | Bovine rumen microbial communities from tropical cattle in Woodstock, Queensland, Australia - Gonzalo_03 (v2) (version 2) | ecosystem: Host-associated > Mammals > Digestive system >... | reverse complement strand
TCGCCCGGCAATCGAGGTGGTGCTCACGATTCTCCACGCGGGCGGCAAGTTCGACGGCTCCAACTACAAGGTCTCGGGCGGTCTGCACGGCGTTGGCGTGAGCTGCGTGAATGCGCTTTCCGAATGGATGAAGGTGGACGTGAAGCGCGACGGCAAAATCCATCACATCGAATTCTCCCGCGGCCATGTCACCAAGCCGCTTGAGGTGATCGGCACGTGCGGCGACGAGACAGGCACTTCGGTGACGTTCTTTCCAGACCACACGATCTTCACGTGCCACGCTTTCAAGTGGGAGATCCTAGTCTCGCGCCTTCGCGAACTCGCGTTCCTCAACAAGGGCGTGCGCATCCACTTCAAGGACGCGGAGAACGAGAACGGACACGAGGAGACGTTCCATTACGAGGGCGGCATAGACGAGTTCATCGCATACCTGAACTCCAACAAAAAGCCCATCTCCCCGGTGATCCACTTCGAGGGCCAGGGCGAAGGCACCACGGGCATCGTGCAGGCCGAGATATCGATGCAGTATGTCGATACGTACTCGACGATAGAGCAGACCTACTGCAACAACATCCACACGATAGAGGGCGGCACGCATCTTTCGGGATTCCGCGGCGCGCTCACGCGCACAATCAACAAATACGGCCGCGAGAACAAGCTCATCAAGGAGAAGGACACTCTTCAGGGAGAGGACATGCGCGAAGGCCTCACCGTGATCGTGTCGGTGAAGGTTCCGCAGCCGCAGTTCGAGGGGCAGACGAAGACGAAGCTCGGCAATGGCGAAGTGGAGGGGATCGTTTCCGCCATCGTGAACGACAAGCTCACGACCTTCTTCGATGAGAACCCGGCGGTCGCGAAGGTCGTGATAGAAAAGACGCTTCTCGCATGCCGCGCCCGCGAGGCCGCCAGGGCCGCCCGCGAGAGCACGCGCCGCAAGGGCGTGATGGACGGGCTGTCGCTCCCCGGCAAGCTCAAGGACTGCTCAGAGCGCGATCCCGCGAAGACGGAGCTGTTCCTCGTGGAGGGCGACTCCGCAGGCGGCTCCGCGTCGTCCGGCCGCGATCGCCGCACACAGGCCATACTTCCCCTGCGCGGCAAGGTTATCAACGTGGAGAAGGCGCGAATCGACCGCATGCTCGCCAACACGGAAATACGAACGCTCATCACTGCGATCGGATGCGGCTTCGCCGAGGAATGGGACATCTCGAAGGCGCGCTACCACAAGATCGTGATCATGACCGATGCCGATGTGGACGGCGCGCACATCCGCACTCTGCTTCTCACGTTCTTCTACCGCAAGATGCCGGAGCTGATCGAGAAGGGGTATGTCTATCTCGCGCAGCCGCCGCTCTACAAGGTTGAGCGCAAGAAGAAGACGGAGTACGTCCTCACCGACGGCGAGATGACGGAGCGCCTGCTTCTGCTCGGGCTTGACGACATGTCGTTGAAGCGCGCGGACGGCACGCCCCTCGAAACGGAATCCGCCAAGGATCTTCTGCGCCTTCTCGCCGAGATCGAGCAGACGTGCAAGATGGTCGAGGAGCGCGGATTCTCGCCCAAGGCTCTTCTTGACGATCCGAATGCTGTCGGCTCCGGCGCGTCCATGCTTCGCAAGGAGATGAGCTCGCTTCAGGGCATGGGATTTTCGCAGGCGGACTACTTTGGCCATCCCGCGATCCGCGAGGCTCTGCCGGACGGGACCCCGGCGGAGTATCCCGTTGTGGCGTCAGTGGAGGAGGACAAGGAGACGAAGAGCGTCCACACGCTTCCTGCGCTCCTCGAGGCCGTCCGCGCGCGCGGACGCAAGGGCCTCAACATCATGCGCTTCAAGGGCCTTGGCGAAATGGACGCCGAGGAGCTCTTCGACACCACTATGAACCCGGCGAAGCGCCACATGATACGCGTGCAGCTCTCCGACGCCGTGAAGGCCGACCAGATGTTCACGCTCCTGATGGGCGACGAGGTGGAGCCGCGCCGCCGCTTCATAGAGGAGAACGCGCTTAACGTCCGCAATCTCGATTTCTAGCCGGGCATGGAACAGGAAAAGCTCGATCTGATGCGCACATGGGTTGCGCAGCTCAACGATGCCGCCGCAGCGTACTACAACGGCCTCGGCGAGAAGATGACCGACTTCGAGTGGGACGCGCTCTTCGACCGTCTGAAGACGCTTGAGGCGGAGACCGGCTATTCGCTTCCCGACTCGCCAACGCGCAACGTGAGCGCGGACGATGTGTCGGGGCAGAAAGAGGCGCATGAGTTTCCCGCGTTGTCGCTTGCGAAGACGAAGAAGGTCGCCGAAGTGGCGAAATGGGCCGAGGGGCGCCCGATATGGCTCTCGTGGAAACTTGATGGGCTTACGCTTGTCGTGACGTACGACAACGGGCGCCTTTCAAAAGTCGTCACGCGCGGCGACGGCCATGTGGGCACGAACATAACGCATCTCGCGTCGGGCATTCGCGGTTTGCCGCAGACGATTCAGGACAAGGGCCATCTTGTGGTGCGCGGCGAGGCGGTGATCTCATATGCCGACTTCGAGTCGTTCCTCGCGCTTTCGCAGGAGGACTACGCAAACCCGCGCAATCTCGCCGCCGGGTCGCTTTCGCTGAAGAGCGTCGAAGAGCTTGCGCCCCGCAACCTTCAGTGGATTCCGTTTTCGCTTGTGAACGTGGAGCCCGACATCCTTTCATGGGGCGCGCGGATGGATCATCTGGACTCCATCGGACTTCGCGCCGTGGAGCGCGAACGCATAGACGATCCCGGCGAGGCGTCCATCCAGGCCGCCATAGATCGCTGGACCCGCAAAGTGACGGACAAGGCGCAGCCGTTCCCCGTGGATGGACTTGTCGTGGTGTATGACGACGTTGCCTACGCGCGCACCGGATCCGTCACGGGCCATCATGCGACGCGCGCCGGATACGCGTTCAAGTGGCAGGACGAAACTGCCGCCACCACGCTCGACCACATCGAATGGAGCTGTGCGGTCGGATCCATATGCCCGGTGGCGGTGTTCGCGCCGGTGGCGCTCGAGGGGACCACAGTGAAGCGCGCTTCGCTCTGCAACATCTCCGAATGCGAACGTCTGGGGATCGGCGGTGCGGGCACTGCAATCTCTGTGATCAAGGCGAACAAGATAATCCCGAAAGTCGTTGCGGTGAACGAGAAGGTCGGCGATTTCTCCGTTCCCTCCGAGTGTCCCGTATGCGGCGCGCCAACGTCCGTCCGCATCTCCGACACCGGGACAAAGACGCTGAAGTGCACTAACGACGCATGCCCTGCGCGCGAGCTCGCGAAATACGAGCGTTTTGTGTCGAAGATCGGCATGGACATCGACGGCCTCGCCGGGGAGACGATCGCCAAGTTCGTGAACAAGGGATGGATCAAGACTTTCGCCGACATCTACCGTCTTGGCGCGCACCGCGACGAAATCGCCGCTCTTGAAGGCTTTGGTCCGCGCAGTGCCGACAACATATCCGCCGCCGTCGAGGCGGCGCGCTCGCGCGATGCCGTGAATTTCCTCGTGGCTCTCTCGATACCGCTGTGCGGGCAGGACGTGGCGAAGCGGCTCCTGAGCGCATACGGCGTGGACGAGCTTTTCGCCGCCGCGCGTTCGGCCGATGACGGCGAGACGTTCGCCGCCATCGACGGCATAGGCCCCGTGAAGTCGAAGGCTTTCGTGGAATGGTGCAGAAACCCCGCGAATCAGGCTCTTCTCGATGACCTGAAGGGACAGGTCTCGCTGAAGGAGTACAAGGCGGCAGCCGGTGGAAAATGCGCAGGGCTCACCTTTGTGGTCACTGGAGACGTGCATCATTATGCGAATCGCGACGCCATCAAGGCGTACATAGAGTCGCAGGGCGGCAAGGTGGCTGGATCGGTGTCGGGCAAGACGAGCTTCCTCATCAACAACGACGTGACGTCCACCTCGGGCAAGAACAAGAAGGCGAAGGAGCTGGGAATACCCGTCATTTCGGAGGATGATTTCATTGCGCGCTTCGGCACTTGACAAAACGGCCGGATTCGCGCATAATATCTGCTCGTTTTTGCGCCCGTGGAGGGTGCAGGTCATTGTCCGGTGATGTAATGGCAGCATAGGGGTTTTTGATACCCTTCGAGGTGGTTCGAATCCACCCCGGACAACCAGTTGGCCATGGAGAAACAAAGAAATGACAGAAGAAATACCCTACAAGACTTATCTTTCCGAGAGTGAGCTTCCAACCTCGTGGTACAATGTGCGCGCCGACATGAAGACGAAGCCTGCGCCGCTGCTCAATCCCGGGACGCTTCAGCCCGTCACCGCCGCCGAACTTGAGCATGTGTTCTGCAAGGAGCTCGTAAGGCAGGAGCTTGACGATTCCACTCCTTTCTTCCCCATACCGGAGGAGGTGCAGAAGTTCTACAGAATGTTCCGGCCGTCGCCTCTCATCCGCGCATACTTCCTCGAGCGCGCGCTTGGAACTCCCGCGAAGATATACTACAAGTTCGAAGGCAACAACACCTCCGGATCCCACAAGCTCAACAGCGCCGTAGCGCAGGCATACTACGCGAAGGCCGAGGGCTTGAAGGGCGTCACGACCGAGACAGGCGCGGGCCAATGGGGCACGGCTCTTTCGATGGCATGTGCGTTCTTCGGGCTCGACTGCCAGGTGTACATGGTCAAATGCTCGTATGAGCAGAAGCCGTTCCGCCGCGAGGTGATGCGGACGTACGGCGCTTCGGTCACGCCGTCGCCGTCGATGAAGACGAACGTCGGGCGCGCCATAAACGCCGCCCATCCGGGAACCACCGGATCGCTTGGGTGCGCGATATCCGAGGCCGTCGAGGCGGCGGTTTCGCAGGAAGGGTATCGCTACGTGCTTGGCTCGGTGCTGGCGCAGGTCCTGCTCCATCAGTCCATCATCGGCCTTGAGGCACGGACGGCCTTCAATAAGATCGGCGTAAAGCCGGACACGATCATCGGGTGCGCCGGCGGCGGATCGAATCTGGGCGGTCTGATCGCTCCTTTCATGGGTGAGAAGCTGCGCGGCGAGGCCGACTATCGCTTCATCGCCGTGGAGCCGGCGAGCTGCCCGTCGTTCACGCGCGGCAAATACGCCTACGATTTCTGCGACACAGGCCGAGTCTGTCCGCTCCAGAAGATGTACACGCTTGGCCACGACTTCATTCCTTCGGCAAGCCATGCGGGCGGGTTGAGATACCACGGCATGAGCGCCACGCTTTCGGAACTGTATGCAGAGGGGCTGATGGAGGCGCGGGCTGTGGAGCAGACGAGCGTTTTCGCGGCCGCGGAGAAGTTCGCCCGCGTGGAGGGGATACTCCCCGCGCCAGAGTCGAGCCATGCGATCCGCGTGGCGATAGACGAAGCTCTCCGCTGCAAGGCGGAGGGCAAGGCGGAGACGATACTGTTCGGGCTAACGGGCACAGGCTACTTCGACATGACGGCATACGAGCGCTTCAACGACGGCTCGATGTCCGACCTCATCCCCACCGACGCCGAGATCGCCGCAAGTCTGGAACGCCTCCCCAAAGTCTAGTATTCTAGGTTGGAGCGCTAGATTGGAGTGCAAGGAAGCATGAAAATCGTAGTCGTGGACGTGGGCAACACTTCGACGGCCGTTGGTCTGTGGACCGACGGCCGGGTGTCGCGCGTGTCGCATTGCGACGAGGGATTCTCGACGGCTTCGCAATGCGTGGATGACATCATCCGATCTGCACATCCTCGTGGAATGGCGTATCTCTCCGTGGTGCCGCGAGTAGATGCCGCATGGCGGCGATTCGCCCGAAGGGAGGGCATCCCGTTCGTTCCTATTTCCCATGCGTGTTTCACCGATGCAGCCCATAGACCGCTTGGCATTCGTCTTGACTACCCACGCCCCGAAACTATCGGCGCAGATCGTCTGGCCGATGCGGCGGCGGCGGTCGATCGTTATGGTGCGCCTGTTCTTGTGTGCGATTTCGGAACAGCCTTCACGGCGGCGGTCGTAACGAGCGATCTCGTGTGGCGAGGTGGCGTGATCGCCCCTGGATTCCCTTTGATGCGCGACTACCTCTACGAGCGCACGGCGAAGTTGCCGCGCATGAAGCTTGGGGGATCATGCCCGAAGATAGGCCGTTCAACCGAGGCGGCCATGCGTTTTGGCGCAATTGTCGGCTATCGCGGAATGGTCAGGGAGATAGTCTCGCAGCTTTCGGTGAATTTCAAGACGCAGTTCCGTCTTGTGGCGACGGGCGGTTTCGCGAAATGGGTGTTGAAGGGTCTTGACATGGATTTCGTGATCGATTCTACGTTGACATTGCATGGAGCCGGGCTGCTGGCCGCAAATGGTGCTTTAGAAGTTGAGGAATGATATGAAAAAAACAATAGGAATCATCGCCGCGCTGATCCTTTCAGGTTGCGGACTTTTCTGGGACGATCCGTATGTGACGGTTACTGTGACGCCGCTCAATTGGGTCGAGATACACTACTACAACGCGACGCGAGAACCTGTGCGGCGCGTGTCTGTGCGTTTGATGGGAATGGGACGCGTCGAGACGCGGGCCGGGACGTCGCGGCGAGTCTCCGACTCCTTTGCGAAGGACATGTCAGACGCCACATGGGACGATTTCAGGCGGAACGAATACGATGTCGATCCGGAGCATCTGCGTGACGTGTTTCAGGATCTTGTCAATGCGGGTCTTTTTGACAAGGACAAGATGTTCCGCGAGACGAAACATCCGTCAAGGGGACGTTTCATAGCCGTTCGCGCGGCAATCGACAACAAAGCCTTCTCCGAGCCTGAAAACATCTTTGAGACGGATCCTGAACTTGCCGAGCGGCTATACAATGTCGTGCTGGAATTCAATCGGCCCGTTCTGGGGCGTCGTCGTGCGATGCCGCCCAAACCGCCAATGAAGAAATGACAGAGGAGTCCAATTTATGAAGAAAATAGGCATAATCGGTGCAGGACGATTCGGCTCGTCTCTCGCTGAGTCGTTCAGCGAGGCAGGTGCGGAAGTCGTCCTTATGGATCGTAACGGTTCGCTCGTGCAGAGCGTGTCGGGAATAGTTACTCGCGCTGTGCAGGGCGATGCCACAAACGCAAGGGCGCTTGAAGAGGCCGGAATAGGAGAGTGCGATGTCGCTATCGTGGCCATAGGATCGAACATTGAAGCATCAACCCTCGCGACGGCAAACTGCAAAGATCTTGGCGTGAATGAAGTTATAGCGAAGGCCACGAGCGAACTGCACGGACGAATCCTCAAGAAAATCGGAGCCGATCAGATCGTGTATCCTGATCGTGAAAGCGCCCATCGCCTTGCACGCTCAATCATCGACCATGGTGCGTTTGACCTGTTGGAACTCTCTGGCGGGTGTTCCATAGCGGAAATAGATGTTCCAGGCTCTTGTGTGGACAAAACGCTCGCAGAGGTCGATCTACGCAAAAAAACGGGAGTTACAGTGCTTTGCATTCGTCGTCCGTCGGACAATCGAAGCAAGACCAGAGAACTCCTGATTCCCAGTCCCGATGAGAAGATTTTAGCGGAAGATCGACTTGTTGTCTTTGGGACAACAAAGCAGATAGATGATTTGACCTCGGAAAACTGACAAAATCTTGTTTCTTATGTATGTAATTTGAATCTGTAGCGATGTTTGCTACAGATTCAAATTTTTTGTCGCAAACCCTATTGACTTCTGCGACAAAAAATAATAAAATGTCACATGTCTTCGTTCGTCAAAAAAGGAAACAAGAATGAAAACCATAAAATCTGGAATCGTCGTTGCAGCGCTTATGGCGTCCGTTCAATCGTTTGGTGCGGGCTTCGGCCTCTATGAGATGAGCGCACGTTCTATGATGACGGGCGGTCACAATGTCGGCAAGGGCAATGACGCCTCGGCAGTTTACTATAACCCGGCGATGATTTCGGACTTGACTGGAACTTGGGTCACTGTGGGCGCAACGCTGATCCATCCGCCGCTTGACACCAGAGTGAACGGAGTGGGAACGCACAAGATGAACCCAGGTTGGTTTGTGGATCCTCATGTGTTTCTCACGCAGGAGCTGCCCTGGGGCTTCACTGCCGGCTTGGGAATTTACGCCGATTATGGTCTTGCGTCGAAATACGACAACGATTGGCCGCTTTCGTTCAACTCGGTTGAATCCTCTATACAAGGGTACTGTTTGAGCCCTACTCTCTCATACAAGGTAACTGACAAGTGGTCTGTGGCGGCCGGCGTACGCCTAGAGCATGTCATCTTCCACCAGAAGCGCTACTATCAGTTCGACCGTCTCGCGCATTATGCGTATGGGCCCAGCTACCTTGGCAATATGCGCATGAAGATCAATGCCAACAACGATTTCAATGTCGGCTATCTCGTAGGCACGACGTATGACATCACGGAGGATTTTTCAGTCGGTGCGGTGTGGCGTTCGCGTATCCGCTGCGATCTGGAGGGCAATGTCACAACATCCGGCAATGGAGTGCTGGGCACCACGCAGGCGCGCGAGAACATGAAGGATGCGAGCGAAAAGCTCGACCTTCCCATGTCGGCCACCGTTGGCTTCAACTGGGATCGTGCGTTTTGGCTGGACAAACTCCATCTCAGTTCCTCCGTGACGTGGACAGAATGGTCCACGATAGACAAAATCGACCTGGGCCTTGCCGAGACCATGGATCTTGGCTGGCACAATGCCTATCGCACCGGCTGTGGATTCGAATACGATCTTACGGATTGGCTTACGCCCGGCATGGGATACATCTATGACTGGGATCCGATGCGCGAGAAGCGTCCGAACACCATGATTCCCGCCGGCGACAGGCACAATATCTATTTCGGCGCGACTTTCCACGTCACCGACAACCTCGACTTCACCCTTGCCGGCGGCATGGTGTTGATGGAGTCGAAGACTGCGTTGTTCGACAATCCAGTCACGAATCAGAAGGACGAATTCAAATTCCAGTCGCGTAATTCCCACACCTATCTTGCTTCCGCGACGATCACGTACCATTTCTGATTGAAGCAGTTGCGGAATCCGGCCGCGACAAGGTGCGGACTGCGGGCCAAATCGGTAGGCTCACGCGTCCCGCGTGACCGAGTTCCCTACGCGCGCACGAACCGCAGCGGCGGAAAGGCCGCGAAGAAGGAGCCTTTTCGTCTTTGACGTTTCGCCGCTTTTGAAGATCACGGAAGATTTTGGAATGTCGAATGCGTCCGCAAGGACCTCAACGAGCTCCTTGTTTGCCTTGCCGTCGACGGGAGCGCAGCGCACGCGCACCTTAACCGCATCGCCGATGAGTCCGTCGAGACCGGCCTTTGAGCTTCGCGGGGCGGCCTTCACGTTTATGATAGTTCCTTCGGATGTCTCTTGATAATACATGTCTAGGGCCTTCATGAAACTGGGAATGCAGGATTTGTCATGGAGCATAGTATACCATATCATGGCATCAACCGCTTGCCGATTCGGTCTTATTCTGATAAAATTAACCTGCTTTTGGGGGACTGTCCCCATGGCGGAATCTTAATGTCTAAACAAGGAGAATAAATGAGTTCTGCAAATCCGCTTCTAGGATCGCTGATTTTTGCGCTTGGCGGCCTGGCCGGCGCCGTGTTCGCGCTGCCGTTCCGCAAGATCAAGGGAGTAGCCTACGAAAGCTATTGGCTGTTCTATGCCCTGGCAGGGCTTCTGGCGTTTCCGCTTGTCCTGTCCTGCGTGACGTGTCCCGACACGTTCAAGGTGATAGCTGATGCAGATGTCAAAGTGCTCGCGCAATGCGCAGGTTTCGGCGCGCTTTGGGGATTGGGCGGGCTCACCTGGGGACTGATGATCCGCTATCTTGGCATAGGTCTTGGCCTTGCGATCGGATGCGGACTCTGCTCTGCGACGGGAACTCTCATTCCGCCGATCGTGACTGGCCATGCCGGCGATCTTGTGAAGGATACTGGTGCGTGCATCGTCCTCGCTGGCGTCATCGGCTCGCTCGTTGGAATAGCATGCGTGGGGCTTGCCGGAAAGTTCAAGGAGGGTGAGCTTTCCGAGGCGGAGAAGAAGGCTTCCGTCGCCGAGTTCGACTTCAAGAAGGGAATTCTCGTTGCGTGCTTCAGCGGCATAGCCTCTGCCGGCATGAATTTTGGGCTGCAGAGCGGCGGCGCGTTGGAGAAGGCTGCGCTTGAGGCGGGGACTCCTGCGGCATGGTGCGGGATGCCGGTCTTGGTCGTCGTGCTTTGGGGCGGTCTTGTGGTGAACGTGGCTTGGTGCTTGTGGCAGAACAAGAAGAACGGCACGTTCTCCGATTACGGAACGATGTCGCGAGTCAAAGGCGCATCGTGCTGGGCGATTCCCCTTGCATCGCTGGCGGGCGTCATCTGGGCTTGCCAGTTCGCGTGCCAGAAGGCTGGCGAGCCGCAGATGGGCGACATGAAATACATCGGCTTCGCGGTTGTGATGGGGTCGTCGATATTCTTCTCCACCATCTTGGGCCTCTTCCTCGGTGAATGGAAGGGTACCGGCCCCAAGACTCGTACCTTCCTGACAATGGGGGTTGTCATACTCCTTGTCTCCTTCTGCGTGATTTCATACGGCTCGAAATGAGGATAACAATGAACTACCATCTCGCAATAGATATCGGCGCCTCCTCCGGGCGGCACATTCTCGGTCACCTCGAAGACGGAAAGATTGCCCTCGAGGAAGTGTACCGTTTCGACAATTCGCAGATCCGCAAGGACGGCCATGACTGCTGGGACATGCAGGCTCTCGCCCGCGAGGTGCTTGCAGGCATCAAGGCCTGCAAGGACGCAGGCAAGATTCCGTCGTCGGTCGGCATAGACACCTGGGGCGTCGATTTCGTTCTTGTGGGGGAGAATGGTCTTCCCGTCAGCGACATGGTGGCGTATCGCGACAAGCGCACCGAGGGGGCAGATGCCCTTGTCGAAGCACTTGTTCCGCCTGAGGAACTCTATGCCCGCTGTGGCATCCAGAAGATGGCCTTCAACACCATCTACCAGCTCGCCGCCCTGAAGAAGGAGCATCCTGAGCAGCTGGAGGCAGCGCATAGGCTTTTGATGGTGCCGGACTATCTGAACTTCGTTCTCACCGGCAAGATGTCCAATGAATACACCGACGCCTCTACGTCCAGCCTTGTGAACGCCCGCGCAAAGGACTGGGATTGGGATGTTATCGAGAAGCTCGGCCTGCCAAGGAAGATATTCGGCAAGCTCGAAATGCCTGGCACGGTTCTTGGACCGTTCACCGCTGAAGTGGCGGCAAGCGTAGGCTTCCAGGCGCAGGTGGTTCTGCCCGCGACGCATGACACCGGCTCTGCGTTCCTTGCCGTTCCTGCTCGCGATGACAAGGCCGTGTATCTCTCGTCCGGCACATGGTCGCTCCTCGGCGTCGAGAACATGGAGCCGATAACGACGCCAGCAGCGCATGCCGCCAACTTCACGAACGAGGGCGGCGCATGGCATAGGTTCCGCTTCCTCAAGAACATCATGGGGCTTTGGATGATCCAGTCCATTCGCCGCGAGCTTAACGGCGTCGACTACGTCGCCGGCAAGGGCACTGGGGCGGACGTTTGGGCGGCGGCGATTTCCGACTACGAGAAGGGCCGTTCGTATTCCTACAATGACCTGGAGATGGCGGCGCGCGCCGCGGCGGATTTCCAAGGCATCGTGGACGCGAACGACGCGCGCTTCCTCTCGCCGGATTCGATGATAGCCGAGGTCCTTGCCGCAGCGGACGTCAAGCCGTCAACTGTCGGCGAGCTTGTGCAGTGCGTCTATCGTTCGTTGGCTAAGTGCTATGCCGCGATGATAGCGCGCCTTTCGGAGATCGTCGGCAAGGAATACACGTCCCTCAACATAGTGGGCGGCGGCTCGAAGGACGGCTATCTCAACGAGCTCACGCGTGCCGAGACCGGCCTTGAAGTGTTCGCTGGCCCTGCCGAGGGTACCGCGATCGGCAACTTGATAATCCAGTTCATCGTCTCCGGCGAGCTTGCCGACCTCTCCGCGGCTCGCGCGGCGGTGGCACGTTCGTTCTGAGCAAAGCGCCGCGGCGGCTATGGCGGAAGTGGTGCGCTAACGGCTGTCGATTTTGAACACCTTGTCGCCCACGCGACAGCGCGGGGCGGGGAGCGTGACCCATGTTCCTCGCTCGGCGACCGCCGGCGTTTCGTCGTCGCGGCGTAGCGACTCGACGGTGAACTCCTGCACGCCGGTGGTGGGGCCGTGCACCTGCAGCAGATCGCCGACGCGTATCGACCGGTCCTGTATCTTGACCTGTGCGATCTTCGCCTTGAGGAAGTAGTCCATCACAATCCCGACGTGGCGTTTCACCTGGTTCGACGACGAGTCCTCGGCGTCCGTGAACTGATCCTTGCCGGGACGGCCGAAATACAGCCCCACGGAGAATTCGCGGTGGAACACCTTCTTGGTCTCATCCATGAGGCTTGCGGCCAGATCTTGCGTGAATGTTCCCGCGAATACGGCGTCCACGGCCGTTCTGTAGGCGGATACGACGGTGCGGACGTATTCGGGATTGCGCGCGCGACCTTCGATCTTAAATGACGCTATGCCGACGGCGATGAGCTTGTCGATGAACGGGAGCGAGCAGAGATCCTTGGCAGATAGCACCGTGTGCGGCGTCACTTCAAATTCGGCGTCGGCGTCATGCAGCGGGTTTCCGTCCGCGTCGGTGAAGCGGTCTATCGCCTTGACGAGAAAACGGCGGCGGCACGGCTGGTGGCATTCGCCGCGGTTCGCGCTGCACCCGTAGGCGTCATGGGAGAGCAGACAACGCCCGGATTCCGCGACGCACTGCGCGCCGTGTACGAAGCATTCGGTCTCGATTTCGGCGGTGCGGACTATCTCCGCGACTTCTTCGAGCGTGCATTCGCGCGCCAGGACGACGCGGGACGCCCCCTGCGCTTTCATGAAAAGAGCGGCCTCGGAGTTGGAGCAGCTCATCTGCGTCGAGATGTGGAAGGGGATGGAGTACTTCTTGCAGATGGCCACGACGCCCCAGTCGGCCACGATTGCGGCGTCGATGAAAGGCTTTGCGAATACGAGCATCTCTTCTGCGGCGGCGAGTTCGCCTTGGAAGATTATCGAATTGAGCGTCAGATACAGCTTTGCGCCGCGTTCTCGGCAACGGCGCGATGCCTCTGCAAGGTCATCGCGGGAAAGGTTCGCGGAGGCGCGGGCACGCATGTTGAAGGCGTCAAGACCAAGGTACACGGCGTCGGCGCCCGCCTGTAGCGCCGCCTCAAGGCTTATGAGATTCCCTGCCGGGGCCAATATCTCTGGTTTTTGCATGGCGGAAAGTATACCAAAAAACACCCATCCACGCCACCTCCGCCTCATCGTCGCACGAAATCTTGACGAGAAGAATGAACAAACTGCGCGAAAAACGGCCTCAAAATGGCAATTTGTTGCCGCGTCTCAATTGACTTTTGCCGCGATTTCTGCTAAATTACATTTGTTTTTCTCTGGGGGTACTACGCCCTTGAACGGAGAACGAGGACAAAAGACATGGCAAAATACCTTGATCCAAAGGCGGACTTGACCTTCAAGAGGGTGTTCGGTGAACACCCGAATCTTGTTGCTAGTCTCTTGAACTCCCTCTTGCCGCTTCCGGCGGGAGAGGAGATTGCCGACATTGAATACATGTCGCCGGAGCGAGTGCCGCGCACGTCCATTGGAAAGAACAGCATTGTCGATGTATTCTGCAAGACCAAGGACGGTCGCAAGTTCATAGTCGAAATGCAGATGTGCTGGACTGCCGATTTTAAGGACAGGGCGCTTTTCAATTCCGCAAAGGTGTATGTGGATCAGTTGGAACACGCGGAAGATTTCTCGCTGCTCCGCCCCGTCTATTCACTTAATCTGGTTGACGCTATTTTTGAGAAGAACGTGCCGGAGTTCATACACCACTACAAGGTTGTACACGAGAAATACACGGACAAGTTGATTGAGGGTTTCCACATTGTGTTTGTGGAGTTGCCGAAGTTCAAACCGCAAAGCATCGCGGAGCGCAAGATGGCGGTGTTGTGGCTTCGCTTCCTGACCGAGATAAACAAGACCACCGAACGAGTCCCTGACGAGTTCATGGAGTCGAGCGAAATCAGCCAGGCCGTGAAGCTTGTCGAGGAGTCTGCCTACACGCGGGAACAGTTGATGGGGTACGATCTCTTCTGGGACGCCGTGCGCGTCGCCAAAACCCTTGCCTCTGCGCCCGAACGTAGCTACAAGGCTGGACTTAAAGAAGGTAAGCTTGAAACCGCCCGCAAGATGAAAGACAAGGGCTTTGCCGTAGCGGACATCGCCGAGCTCACCGGCCTCACCGCCGACGAAATCGCCGCGCTCTAACACCAATCTCAAATCGTGGAAACTGAAATGAAAGGAATAAGCCCATAGACATGACATAAAACCTCGCACCCCGCCGCCCGTTTGGGCGGCGGTTCGCATTTCAGCGTTCGCTTCGTCATCGCTCTCGCTTTTCACCACCCACATTTTGCCGCCGACGTTCCGAAAGTGATGATTGAGCGCTACGGCGATCCGGACAAGGAGTGCCTTTTTACCGTCCGCAACGAGACGGACAAGCCGGTTTTTGACAGACATTCCAAAACTAGGGAATCCTTCTATGTGAAGTGACGCCTTGAGGGGCATTTTTGCGGGGCCGTTCCGCCGTGAGGCGGGGCGGCCTTTGGAAATTTCTTTCTTT
>Ga0310786_10007102_pt1 | contig 14697 bp, 12 predicted proteins | sample AusTroGonzalo_MG_FD_203881 | JGI IMG/M metagenome (GOLD analysis project Ga0310786, IMG submission 203881) | Bovine rumen microbial communities from tropical cattle in Woodstock, Queensland, Australia - Gonzalo_03 (v2) (version 2) | ecosystem: Host-associated > Mammals > Digestive system >... | reverse complement strand
GATAGACATAACAATAGAATTATATCAAATTCAAGAACACATAAGGCTATGTCTTTCGATAGCAGTGAAGAAGAAACTGGCCTTTTGAAAAGGAATAGAGGAAAATCGTAAGCGGTGCGTGGAGTATTCTTTCATGACAAAACTCAGTGTTATCACCGCGGACGATTTTCCCGTGGTTACAGTGGGCCTCAGAAAGATCCTGGAAGATTCCGGGGAATTCGAGGTCATGGGCGGCGCGGCGAGCGTTTACTCCCTTAGGGCGCTTCTGCGGCACCACATGCCGGATCTTTTGATAATCGATTCCGTCATACCCAGAAGCGATCTGGCCGAACTTCTCAAGAATCTCAGGCTCTGGGCGCCTCTAAGCCGCGTTCTGCTTTTCTGCTCGGCGGACGAGGAATACACGGCCATCCTGGGCTTGAGAAGCGGAGTCAAGGGCATAATCTCAAAAAGCGCCGGCGGGGAGGAGATCATTAAGGCCGCGCGCACGGTGGCCCTGGGAGGCACTTATCTTTCCGGCAGGGCCACGGAGAAGCTGACCAACTACATGGTCAAAAACGGATTGAATGGAAACGACAAGGGGAAGCCTAATTTTTCCAGCCGCGAGTACATGGTCCTGAGACGGTTGACGAGCGGAGAAAAACTCTCCGAGATCGCCAGGGACTGCAACCTCAGTCCCAAGACCGTCGCGACGTACAGGGAGAGGATGATGGAGAAGATAGGCGTGAAGTCCCTTGCGGGGCTCATACGCTACGCCTTGCAGAACGATCTGCTCTCTGACTCCTAGGCCATGATGAATTCGAGCATCTCGGGAAGGTGGGTGTCCCAGAAGAGCCAGTTGTGATGGCCGGGATACTCCGTATACTCGTGGACGGCGCCCTTAGATGTAAGCCATTTATGGAAGGCGCGGTTGTGCTCCAACAGGAAATCCTCTGTGCCGCAGAGCATCTTGATCCTGGGGAATTCCTCGGGTGAAAAGTCTTTCGCGATGATCTCCAATCTCGAGGATTCGTCCCACAGGCGGGCGCTGAATTCCGGCCTCTCGAGATATCTTCTGGAATCGACCGCCCCAGAAAAACTTCCGATGGCGGAGAAGAGTTCGGGATATTTGAGGCCCAGCCTGAAGGCGCCGTAGCCGCCCATAGAAAGGCCGCAGATCGTTCTCTGATCCTTCCCGATCGTAACGGGCAGATGGCTTTCGAAATAGGGGATGAGCTCTTTTATGAAAAAGCTTTCGTAGTTTCCGCCGTGGCCGTCGGTGGTGTCGGAGTAAAAGGAGCGGCCGCCGTCCGGCATGACGATGATCAGCTCCTTGCTGTATTTTTCCCAATAGCGCTCGACGCTCGTCATGCGCGTCCAATTGGTGTAGTCGTCGGAGAGGCCGTGAAGAAGATAAAGGATCCTCGTCGGTTGGCCTTCTCTAAATTTGTCGGGGATAAGGGCGCGAAAGGCGTAGTTCACATCCAAAACGGTGCTGAAAAAATGCCAGTCAACGTTAGCCATCTATGGTGTCCTTAGTGTAGAGGGGGAAAGAAGGGAAGCCCAAAAAGCGGCATTCCGGAACGGGAACGAGCCCGAAATTTTTATAGACCAGTTTCTGCATTTCGCGCGCCAAAGCTATCACGTCGGCGGACGTCGCGCCCTCTTTTGTTTCAAGCATGTTGGCGTGCTTTCTGGAAACGACCGCCTGTCCTTTTGAGAGCGTTCCCTTTACGCCGATCTTGTCGAGGTAAAAGGCGACGCTAGGAACTTTGCCGCAAACTTCTTCTGGCAAAAAGTTTCTGAAGAAACTGCCGCAGGTCCTTTCCTTTGGGTAGCGCCTGGCACGCTGGCGGATGATCTCGAAAGAGCGCCCCTTGGAGAAGGCGGCCTCAAGTTCGCTGCCTTTCCTAAGACGGAAAACAACGCTCCAGACGATCCATTTCTCACGATGCAGCCTGGAGACGTCGTAGCCGTATTCGAACCAGTCCTTGGAAACTTCCTTCGTTTCGCCGGAAGGGCTTACGACGACGGCTGAGATCAAAAAGTCCGCCAGGAAAAATTCGAAGAAGTGCGCGTTGATGAATGCCGCGCCGCCAACAGTTCCAGGCAGACCGGAGAATTCCTCCAGGCCCAGGGCCTTATGGTCCAGGGCGTAGTCTATGACGTCCTCTATTTTGGCGCCCGCACCGGCTTCCAGAAAAAAACAGTCCTCCCGTTCCGTAAGCTTAAGCTCGCTGTTGACGGGATGGATGATCACTCCGGGATAACCCTCGTCGGAGACGAGCGTGTTGGCGCCTTCGCCCAGGACCTCGAAGGGAAGACCGTTTTTAGCCGCGAAGGCAAGGTCATTTTTCAATTCTTCCAGAGTAGCGGGCTCGGAAAGATACTTGGCCGTTCCGCCGGTTTTGAACCAGGTCAAGGGAGCTAAGGAAACATCGTTACGCATGACAACATTATAGCATAATGCCCCCGGCCTTTTTGTTATAATAGAATTGATAAGTTATATAAGGATTGATGCACCATGAAAAAATTATGTCTGCTTTTTTCGCTGCTTTTTGCTTTTCAATGTCTGGCCGTCGGAAACCTTGACCTTAAGGTCGCGGTGGTCTGCTACAACCCCTGGATGACCAACGTGGCCGAAATAACCAGGGCCCGCAGGCTCAACGCCACCTTCGGCTGGCCCAACGGACAATCCATGGCCAACGACCAGAAGTCCTGGTGGAAGGAAGCCACCTTCGGCATGGTGAAAGCCAACTTCGTGGTCGTCACCAACCTCGATATTTTCCCGCTGATGTCTTCCGGCAAGCGCTTCAACCAGCAGAGCTATTACGACTATTGGAAGAAAGGGGAGACGGACAAGCATCCCGGCGGCTCCTTCGACTACGCGCACTTTCTGACCAATGACGTGCCCTGGATGATCCCCGCCATCGAAAGGGGAGATATTGACCAGATCTGGCTCTACGGCTGGCCCGGGATGAACACCAACGAGACGAGGCTATTCGGCAAGGGCGCCTTCGGCTGCAATTCCTTTGGCTTCGGCCGGCTCAAGAACGACAGGATGTTCATGATGTGCATGCCCAGCATCGAAAGGTCGGATACGCCCATGGAAAATTTCGGCCACGGCTGTGAATGGCACCTGGGCGGCGCCTTCCACAACTACGTCTATTCCTTCGACAACGGCATCGACTACACCAACTCCCACGACATGGCGCTCTATAGGGCCCACGGCAGCGAGTGTACCGACAACGTCAATATAGGCGACGTGCACTACGCGCCCAACTCCGTAAGGGACTACGACTGGGGCAACACCACGCCGGTCATGAGCTACGCCGACTGCTGGTACGATTATCCCAACATGACCAACTGGGTCCCCAGGAGCATGACCTGCGCGGATTGGGGCAACGGCGTCAACTACAAGCACAAAATTTGGTTCTTCAAGCATATGCCCGAGAAGGTCGGATTGAGGCGCGGGCACATGATGAACTGGATCACCAAGTATCTGAACTTCAATATCGCGGCCTATCCCATCGGCTCCCATGAAACGATTCGCCAGGAGGACGTCGATCTGGCGGGCTTCTTCTCCTTCGAGATGAAGGTTCCGGAAGGAACCACTCAGCTGGTCGTGAGAGTCAAGACCGGGCTTCCGGTGCTCTGCGGCCTCAGGAAAAATTACATTCCCTTCTTTGACCGCTACCAGCAGGACGGCTTCGTTTATGACGATCTGTCCTTGAGCCGTGAGACGGAACACACCTTCACGCTGACCCAGGACGACTGCTACGACAAGGGATTGACCGGCAGATGGTACGTTTCCTTCGGCAGCGCCTACGGTCACGGGAACGTGGTCACCAGCAGACCTTTGAACTCCAACACCTTCTACACCGTCGAGATGGAGCTCTCGCCCAAGCCGGCGCCAATGGACGGAAGCGAATACGTGGAAGTTACGAAGCCCGCGGCGGGGGACATCTACCGCACCATGACCGAGCCCATAGAATGGGAATACAAGGCCCCCTCCGACGGCTGGCGCGCCTTTTACCTCTCTTATTCCACCAACGAGTTCCAGGGGCCCTGGATCGACATCTGTGAGGACTACTATTACGAGCTGGACAAAAAATTCAGCTGGAACACCTTCCCTTACAGGCAGGTCACGGACAGGGCGGTCGTGAGGATCATCGCGGAAGACCTGCACGGGCATAACGTGACGAACTACTCCGGCATCTTCGGCATCTCCACCGAGCCCATTCCGGAACCGGCGTTCCTCATTTTCTTCTTCTTAGCCGCTTCACTTCTTGTAAAACGCCGGTAGTTTCTCTTTGGGGCGGCACACATCCCAAACGCGAACTCACGGAGAACGGAGCACAAGGGCAATTGAGCGCGTAGTCCGTGAGCGGGGGATGTATGCCGCCCCAAAATGTTGGATATATGGTAAATAAGATGTGACTAACCATGTGGATTTCACATCTTATCCACCAAAAATCCAAGAGATCTTATGGTCTAACTTACTTCAATTTAGCAAGTTAGACACTTTTCCACAAGATCTGCCAGACTTATCTACAATCGTTTGCAAAATATCCGCCCAAATGCTATCATTACTCTCCCACAATGGAAAAATCCCGATAGTAAATCTATGTTGAAAAAATGCCTTTACGTCCTTCTGCTTCTGGCGCTCGTTTCCGCCGCGGCTTACGCTTTCTTTAAAAGCGCCGGCTCGGAAAAAGAGATGCAGAAACTGAGGGCCCAGATGTACGATCTGCAAAAGCAGGTCGAAAAGCAGAACGTTTCCAAGCAAGAGGAAGCGCCCGCGCCCGTCGTTGCCGTAAAAGAGGAAAGGGAGATCAGCGAGGCTGTTCTGGCGCCCTCCAAGACGCCGCCTTCCGTCGTGCATCCCGCCAAGGTCGAGACTCCCATCGTCACCGCGAGCGACTCCAACGACTTCGCCCAGAGCCTGGCCGACATCCAGGAAGAAGTCAAGGCTCAGGCCCTGAAAGAGACAGCCCTTGATGAGTCCGCGGAAGAAGCGGCGGACGACAGGGCCATCGACATGTCCGAAGTGGACGCCATGATAAAAGAAGCGGAGGAAAAACTGGTAGCCCAGTATGGTTCTGAGATCCTGAAGAAGGAAGAAAAGGAAGAGAAGATCGCTGAAGTCAAAGTCAGCGAGCAGATAGAGGAAGTGAAGACCGAGACGCAGTCTTTCGTCGAGACGGTCTCCACCGCGGAGGAAGAATTGCCGGGTTCCGTGCCCGTAGTCAGCATCGACGAGGACGTCTCCAGACGCCTTGACAATCTGCCCCGCCAGATCGAGACCACTTATTCTTCCGCCAGGAGCGAGATCACTCCCGTGCACAGCGATACCGTGACGATCTCCAGCGTTGGCACAAGCGAGCCCGCTCCGGTGCAGCGCTCCACCTCCCTCAGGCCGGCCAGTGAAGTCATCGTTCCCCTGAAGGCCAGACAGGAGGTCGAGAGGGACATTAGGAGGGAAGAAGCTTTGAGAAGACCTCCCGAGAGAGTCCAAAGGATATCTAAGAAGAATTACAACGCGCTCGGAAATAAAACTATGGCCGACGTGATGAAAGAAGGACTTTGAGGATGTTTTCAAGGATATTTTTCCTCACGTTCGTGGCGGCCGCTATGTCTTTCGCCGCCAGCATAGAAGCGACTTTCAATTTCGACGCCTCCAAGCTTAAGCAGGAAGACAAGGACGGCGCCGTACTTTTCCGCTACGACGACAGCGACGTAAACTTCGTCGAGCATGGTCCCGGAGCTCCCGTCCTGCCATGCAAGCACGTCTTCATAGCGGCCCCCAAGGGCGCCTCCTACGCCGGCTGCCGCACCTCCGTCAGCCGCGAGCGCATTCCCGGCAAACACACCCTCTACGTCAGGGAAAAGGACAAGGTTGGAAAAGGCGCCGAGATCTATCCCCCTAATTGCGTGGAATTCGTTAAGCAGTATGACGAGGACGGTTTCAGGCTATTCATGTTCCGGGTCTATCCGATCGTCTGCCAGCCCGCCGATGGCACCGTCATGCGCGTCATAAGCTGCAAAATGAAGATCTCCTGCGACGGTGAGGCGCGCTACGAGAACGTCTCTATGGACGATCTCATCAAGGTGAGGCGCAAGGTTATGAACCCAAAAGCGCTTGACGATCTTGTTGCCTCCTTCAAACCGGTCTTGAGAAAGGACGTCATGGTCGAGAAGAGCGGTTTCGCGCAGGGGAAGACGAAGGCCCGCAACGTTTTCGCGGAAAACGTTCCCAAGAACAAATGGCACAAGGAGGACGGCAATTCCTCCAACGCGGCCGACGTCAACCCCATAGAGATGCTCAAGCAGAACAACATCTCCATCGACAACGGCAGTTTGATGTTCACGCCGATCTCGTTTTGAGCGATTTTTGGCTGTTTTTTGCCAAAAATTAGCCGTTTTTGGCCGAATATTTGCAAAAAAAGCCTCGATATCCTAAAATATCTATAGAAATAATCGGAGTATTTTATGGATATCAAAGAAATCAAACATTTTCTGAAGCTGATGGATGCCTACGGCCTCTGCGAATTCACTTTCGAGACCGCCGAGGGCAAGATCTCGTTAAAGAGGCCCCAGAACGGGACCGCGCCGGCGCAGTATTTGAACACCGTTCCGGCTGTGCCGGAAGATATAGCGGCCGATCCCGCCGAGGCTCCCTTGCCGATCGTTGAGAAGAAGGCGCCGAAAGCCGAAAAGAAACCCTCCCCTGAAAGCGGGCTCATTCCCATCAATTCACCCATGGTCGGCACGTTCTACGCGGCCGCCAGTCCGGACAGCCCTCCTCTGGTCACGGAAGGGCAGAGCGTCTCCGAAGAGACCACTGTGGCCGTCATCGAGTCCATGAAGATCATGAGCGAAATAAAGGCGGAAGTCAGAGGCACCATCGTCAAGATCTGCGTCGGCAACGGCCAGCCTGTGGAATTCGGCCAGACTCTCTTCATGGTGCGTCCGGAATAAGAGACTATGTTTCGCAAGATACTTATAGCCAACCGCGGCGAGATCGCCCTCAGGGTGATCCGCGCCTGCCGGGAAATGGGTATCGCTTCCGTGGCGGTTTTCAGCGAGGCTGACCGCGAGTCTCTGCACGTGCGCTGCGCTGATGAGGCCTACTGCATAGGCCGCGCCCCGGCTTCCGACAGCTACCTGAACATTCCCCGCATCATAGCGGCCTGCGAAGTGTCGGACGCCGATGCCGTGCATCCCGGCTACGGCTTTCTTTCCGAGAACGCCCACTTCGCCGAGATAATAAAGTCCTGCGACATGACCTTCATCGGGCCCTCGCCGGAAGCCATCTCCAGTCTGGGCGACAAAGCGAACGCCAGGGACATGGCCATCAAGCACAACGTCCCGGTGGTGCCAGGAAGCGACGGCGCCGTCAACGATTACGCGACGCTTCTTAGGGAAGCGACAAGAATAGGCTACCCCATCATCGTCAAGGCTTCCGCCGGCGGAGGCGGGCGCGGCATGCGCGTCGTCAGGAACGAAGAGGAGCTTCAGAAAGCTTTCGAGACCGCGAGGAAAGAAGCGGAAGCGGCCTTCGGCAATCCCGAAGTTTACATCGAGAAATTTTTGGAAAGATCCCGTCATGTGGAAGTCCAGATCCTGGCTGACAAGGACGGGACCTGCGTTCACCTTGGCGAGCGCGACTGCACCATGCAGAGAAGACACCAGAAGCTTTTGGAGGAATCGCCCTCTCCCATAGTCGACGAAAAGCGCCGCAAGGAAATGGGCGAAGCGGCCTGCCGCATTGCCCTGGCCGCGAACTACGTGGGCGCCGGCACGGTGGAATTCATTGTCGACGAAGACACCAACGAATATTACTTCATGGAAATGAACGCCCGCGTCCAGGTCGAGCACGGCGTGACGGAAATGGAGGCGGACGTAGATATCGTGAGGCGCCAGATCATGGTGGCCGCCGGCGATCCTCTGGGATTGGAACAGAAAGACATCCATCTGAGCGGCTGGACGCTTGAGTGCCGCATCAACGCCGAGGATCCCGAGCACGACTTCCGTCCCAGCCCAGGCAGGATAACGAGCTATACGCCGCCGGGAGGACCGGGCGTCAGGGTGGACGGCATCGCTTACGCCGGCTACGAGATCTCGCCCTATTACGACTCCATGGTCGCGAAACTGATGGTGCATTCGCGCGACAGGATCGCCGCCATCAGGAGAATGCTCCGTGCCCTCGATGAATTTGAAATAGGCGGCATCAAGACCACCATTCCTCTTTTCAAGAATCTATTGAAGCAGCCGGCCTTCGTAAGGGGCGACCGCTACAACACCAACTTCGTCGAGGAGTGGCTCAAAAAGCAATGATCGACCTCCATCTTCACAGCGTATTTTCAGACGGAACGAACAGGCCGGCCGAACTGGTCGAGCAGGGCGTCAGGCTGGGACTGAGGGCCATCGCCCTGACAGACCACGATACGGTTGACGGCGTGGACGATCTGCAGGCCGCCTGCCAAAAAGAGAGGATGGATTTCATTCCCGGCGTGGAATTGTCCGCCGGGATCTACTCACTGAGAAAAGACCACCAGAGGGAAGTGCACATTCTGGGCTATTTCCCGAAGTGGGACGATGAGATCAAAAAAGCCCTGGAACCTTTGAGGAAGATCCAGGCCTGGCGCGAGGAAAGGAACCGCTCTATCATCGAGAAACTGAGGGGCTATCATGTTCCCATCACTTACGAGGAGCTGGTCGCCCTGGCGGGCGGCAGCAACGTAGGGCGTCCGCATTTCGCCGCCTGGCTGGTGGAGAAGGGCTTCGCGCATTCCGTGGGCGAGGCTTTTCAGGAATTTCTCGTTCCCGGCGCCCTGACTTTCACGGACCGCCGGACCTTCAACAGCGCCGAGGCCATTTCTCTTATCCGCTCGGTCGGCGGCGTCGCGGTCCTGGCGCACCCCAAGGCGCTGCACATCTTCTCGGACGCGGATTTTGAAGCTTTTTTAAAAGGCATGGTCGACGAGGGCTTGGAAGGCATCGAGGTCTACTGCTCCGTGCATCTCCCCAACGACATCAGGCGCTACGAGAGGATGGCGGAAAAATTCTCCCTTATCAAGACCGGCGGCTCGGACTATCACGGCAAGATGAAGCCCGACATCAGGATGGGCTACGGCTTCGGCTACACGCACGTGGACGACAGTATCTATGACGATCTCAAGGCCAGACTAGACTTTAAAACTAAAAATAATAAATAACCAAGAGGCAACATGAAAAATCGTATCGGCGTTATCGCTTTTATGAGACCCGAAGGCGGAACTTTGAAACAGGTCGCCGCCCATAAGCTCGACACCTGCCAGCTGGTCAGCTGGAACCCCAAGCACTGGACCGACGAAATGGCCGAGCAGGTCAAAGCTGAGATCAAGGAATCCGGCATCAAGCCCACGGCTTTCTGGGCCGGCTGGGCCGGACCGGCGGTCTGGGACCTTCTGTCCGGACCGGCTACGCTGGGTCTCGTTCCCCCGGCTTTCCGCTTCCAGCGCATTCAGTCCATGCTGGCGGCCGGCGACTTTGCCAAGAAAATCGGGCTTCCCGCCGTCATCACGCACCTGGGCTTCATTCCCGAGTGGCCCCGCGACAGAGACTTCGGCGATTTAGTGGACGCTGTCAAATACATCGCCCGCTATTACAAGAGACTGGGATTGCAGTTCTGGTTCGAGACCGGTCAGGAAACGCCTGTCACGATGCTCAGGCTCATACAGCAGACCGGCATGGACAACCTCGGCATCAACCTCGACCCCGCCAACCTCATCCTTTACGGCAAGGCTAATCCTGTGGACGCCCTGGACGTCTTCGGACAGTACGTCAAGAATATCCACGCCAAGGACGCCTTCTATCCCACCGATCCCATGCATCTGGGCGAGGAAGTCAAGGTCGGCACCGGCAAGGTCGATTTCCCGCGCTTCGTCAAGCGCCTGGGCGAGATCGGCTTCAAGGGCGAATTCATCATCGAGCGCGAAATTGACGGCGATCAGCAGATCAAGGACATCAACGAGACCGTGAAGTACCTTAGGAAGCTTTTCGACAAGACTCCCGCCAAACGCGCTAAAAAAGCCACGAAATAAGGAGAGAATAAATGAGCACTCAACCCGCATACGGCGCCAAGGCCAAGAGCCAGGGCGTTCTCAAAGTCGGCTTCGTCGGAACCGGCAACATTTCCTGGACGCATCTGCGCATTCTTGAAAAAAGGAAAGATATCAAAATAGTTTCCCTCTGCGACATCGTGGAAGACCACGCCAAGGAAAAGCAGGCCGTCTTTGGCGGCGAGATCTTCCTTGATCACGTCGACATGCTGAAGAAGGGTCCCCAGCTCGACGCTGTCTGGGTCTGCACGCCTTCCACCGCCAGGGAAGAGATCCTTGTCAACTGCACCAAGGCCGGGCTTCCCGTCTTCTGCGAAAAGCCCGCGGAACGCAAAGTTTCCGTCGCCAAACGCATTGCCGACAAGCTCGACAAGATCCCTGGCGCGCGAGTCCAGATCGGCTACGTCTTCCGCTCCATGGCCCTGACGCAGCGCCTCAAAGAAATGATGGCTGACGACAAGATCCACACCTTCATGTCCGCCTACGCCTGCGGCGCTTCCACGCAGAACCTGCTGCCCGCCTGGTTCTATGACAACGATCTCTCGGGCGGCGCTCTGGTCGACCAGGCCACCCACAACTTCGACTGGCTGAGGTATCTCTTCGGCGAAGTGGTGGAAGTCAGCGGCTTCGCGACCAATCCTTTCCGCAAAAAGACCATGAGCAAAAAGGGCAACTACACCATCGATGAAACGATAGCGATGTCCCTGAAGTTCGCCAACGGCATCACCGGCACGCACACGCATTCCTGGCTGGCCGACACCTGGCGCAACGAAGTGGTCCTCTTCGGCGAGAAGAGAAAGTACCACGTTAACCTCGGCACCTGCACCATCAAGGTCGAGAGCGCGAGGGAAGAGACGCTCTTCACGCAGAGGAGCGGAACGATGTACGTTTATGAGAACGAGAAGTTCATCGACGCCGTCCGTAGCGGCGACTGGTCCAAGAACCCCTCGACTTACCGCGACGCGGCCAAGTCGCTGGCTCTGACCCAGGCCTGCATCGACTCCCTTAACAAAGGCATCCAGAAAGTCAAATTCTAAAGCCTTTTTCGAGCGAACAAAAAAAGCGCGCCTTTTGGCGCGCTTTTTTTTACGGAAGTTTTTGAAAACGCAGTTCCCTCCGGCTCGTCGTTTCTTCCACGGGACCCACGGACATGAGGTGCCGGAACGTTTGGGATCCGATCCTGACGTTCAGCAGGTAATATTTCAGCGGAGGCCCGGAGTAGAGCGCGGGAGGGATCATCAGGGGAATGGGTCCCTTCGGCATTTGCGGTGTTTCTTTGACTTCCATAGGACGCAGCTTCGGGCAGACGGCGATCCCTCCGAACCAGGCGCGTCCCGAGCCTTGGGGATCGTCGAGCCCTCGGGCGGTCAGCCTCAGTTTCAGACATCCCCTTGGGGAAACGTGAGGCTTTTTGATCATCGTCAGGTAAGCGGCGTCGTTTTTCTGAAAACGCAAAGGGGGAAACTTTTCCCAGGCGTTCTTTTCCCAGTCGAATAGTTCCGGAGTCATTGTGGCGTTGTGATTCTCCTCCAGGAATTCGCCCGAATCTATCGCGTCGCAGAGCCCCTTCAAATAGAGTTCCCCGTCGACGCAGTCCCAAAGGTTTGAGAAGGTCCATTCCCCGCGGGCGTTGTTTTTTACGGCGGTGTAAAAAACGTTCCTGTAGCCCGGGCCGAGCGCGACAAGGCCTTCCCTGAAGTCTCTAAGCCTTCTTTTCCCCGGCAGGGAAACGAGTTCCGTGAGCACAACGTTCCTTGCGCTTCCGGTGACGGCGAAGACTTCGCCCTTCAATTCTCCCTCAAGGACGCGCAGCTTCTGCCCCCGCCAGAAATCGTTTGGCCAATCTCCTTTCTCGAAAAAGAGGCCGCCGCCTTGCCTTTCGGCCTTCCCGCCGGCCAATTGCCAATCTCCGCGGTAGCCAGCCCCGCCGGCCGGAAATTCTTTCGCATAGAGACAAAGGGAACGCGATGATACGTATTGGTCTCCTAGCCCGGCTTCCCGGTTTTCAAGCGCCATCAAGGCCTCGAAGTCGTTGGTGAGAGGACGGTCGTAGTATTTTCCGGTCTTTTGTTTCGCACGGTCCGAAAAGGGTTTCGGATTCACCCGACAGACGTCCTTGTCTTTCAGAAGGCTCGCGTAGCGTTCGGCGTCCTTGGGGCATTTTATGCCCCGCGTTCTGGCGGCGACCTGGGAGTATTCGTTCTTCAGCGTCAGGGAAGCGTACTCCACATGCCTGGGCAGGCCGAGTATTTTCAGGCGGTCGCCTTCCTTTATGCCGGCGTAGCGTTCCAATCTCAGATTGGGGAAGATCAAAGTCGTTTTCGTGTTGCCGCCCTCGATGGGGAAGCGCAGTCCATCCTTAAGTTCCGCCACTTCGTCCGTGAGCTCGTCCTTTTCCCAGAAGGCGTTTTTGCAGCCGACCAGGGTCAGGTACTGCGCGCCTTTTTTGATCTCCTTGACGGAGCTTATCTCGTAGTCGAGCCCCCAGCTCCCCTCCGGCAGGGCGATGACGGCCTCGCCATCTTTCCCGCCCGGCCTCCATTCCTGGAAGCCGTATTCCTCCCTAAGGATCTCCGGGGAATCGGTAAGGTAGAATCTCGCGCCGGGAGGAAGCGCCGCGTCACAAGGGAGCGTCCCGAGAAGATAAGAGCCCTCTCCGGTCTGGGCCGTGAGTTTCCAGTTGGAGAGAAAAATGGGCTCTTCGCTTCTGTTTACCACGGAAACGATGTCGGGCCGGCGGAAATAGACGCTGTTTATTCTCACACGGTTCTTGGGCGAGCAGTCGCAGGGACTTTTTAGGATCAGTTCTATGGAGCCGTTTCGATCCGTTTTCAGAGGCTTTCCGGAAGCGTAGTCCGTGACGTAGTTCTTCGCTTCCGTCTCCTCCCCCTGCGCTATGAGCTTTTTATTGCGTGCCGTTCCGTAGGCGTTGTCTCCCTGGGGGACCGGGAAATTGGCGTCCTGGATCTGGACGCGGTAATAGGTGTCCTTTCTGAGATCGCCTGCCGCCAGCCAGAGCGTCTGGCGGGGCGCTTCCGCGTAAAGCGTCTCGCAGTGCACCCAGCCTCTCAGTTGGGCGAAGCGGCAGCCAGAGTTGGTGATGGAGTTGAATACGCCGGGCTCGTCCCTTAGGTAAACGCTGTCGCCGTCCGAGGCGGCGACGGCGTGGACCGCCCTCGGCGTTATCCCTTTCACGGCCAAACCGAAAAAGGCGATGTGGGAGTTTCGCCAAAGGTCGTTAACTGGAAAGGGCCTGCCCAGATCCTTCTGCCATTTTCGCAAAATGGCGCTCTCAGGGTCGTTCGCGACTGGCTCCTCTGAGAGTTTAACTTTAATGAGGCCACCCTCCCTTTGACACTCGTCTTTGAGCACGTATCTGGCGGCCTTCGGTTCGAAGAGCTCCCTAATGCCTGGCGCCGCTTCCGCAAGCGGGGCGGTCGAGTCGTAGTCGCGGTTCCCGTAAAAGTAGGGGAGAGACGTCACGGCCCTTTTCCCGTACACGGCGTTGGCGCGGTAGGCGAAGCGTAGCTCGCTGCCGTCGTCGCTCAGTATCTCGGAAAAGTCCACGGCCTCCGCGCCGCAAATTCCCGCGGCTTCATTTAGGGCGTGGTTCTCGTCGCAGGCGTCGCTGAGCGTGAGGGCCATTTCAAATAGGAGCGTTTCGTCCTCCAATCCTTTGTTCTCCCGCTTTCCCGCCGAAACGATCCTTCGCGGCTCCGCTAGGGGAACGCAAGTTTTAGCGGCCCATTCCGCTCCGTCGAAGAATTCCTGGTAGGAAAGATTGTCCGGCAGGGGAGCAAGTTCCAAACAGTATTCCGATCCCTCCAGCCGGAAGGGACCGACCTTTCCTCCCACCGGCCAGGAGCCAGGCCGACCGATCTCCGCCGCCTCAAAAAGAGCCCTCGCGTGCTCGAGGGCGGAAAGGCGGACAAGCTCTTCTTGCTCCCCATACAGGACGTTTTCCGAAAGCGTCCGCTCGATGGCGAAGCCGTAGGCGCAAAAAAGAGCCAGCGTACCCATGGACAGGAGGAACAAAAGCACGACCGGCAGGATCAGGCCAGAACTGTTTGTTTTTTTGAAAATCACGCCCAATGATAACCGACAGAAAGAGCGCCGGACGTGGGAAAAAAGGAAAAAGACCGTCCTGTTTTCGGAGGGCGTTTCGCCTTGTGTTTTCCGGCGCCATATGGTAAAATGTAAATATATAAGAGACCTATATTATCTTTAACCAACTTTGTTCCCCGTTCCCACTATGGCAGCCTCAACCAAAAAAGCCAGGGTAAAAAACACCCCTGCCAAGGCGGTCGCCGCAAAACGCTCCTTCGACCTTTCTAGTTCCTTGAACCCCGCTCAGCTGGAAGCCGTGACGGCCGGAGACGGCCCGCAGCTCGTCGTGGCCGGCGCCGGCAGCGGGAAGACCAGAGTGCTCACTTACCGCATCGCGTATCTCGTGTCGAGAGGCGTCGCGCCGGGTCGCATCCTGGCCGTGACCTTCACCAACAAGGCCGCCCAGGAAATGGCCAACCGCGTTGACAAACTGGTGGGAAAATACGTGCCCATCTCGACCTTCCACTCTTTCTGCCTGAAGGTATTGCGCGCCAATCGCGACAAG
>Ga0310786_10007101_pt1 | contig 14697 bp, 14 predicted proteins | sample AusTroGonzalo_MG_FD_203881 | JGI IMG/M metagenome (GOLD analysis project Ga0310786, IMG submission 203881) | Bovine rumen microbial communities from tropical cattle in Woodstock, Queensland, Australia - Gonzalo_03 (v2) (version 2) | ecosystem: Host-associated > Mammals > Digestive system >... | reverse complement strand
TTGAGGAGGACCTCTACATCAAGCAGGCCGAGGTTCACGGAATGAGCCAGCGCGGCGGTGACGTGCAGTCCAACCTGCGAATATCGGACCAGCCCATAGCAAGTGACCTTATATCGCTTGGCCAGGCCGATATCATCATCGCCATGGAGCCCATGGAGGCCCTGCGTTACAAGCAGTACCTGAGCAAGGACGGTTGGGTAATCACATCATCCAACCCCTTTGTCAACATAGGCAATTACCCCGATCAGAACGCAATTATCAGCGAGCTTAAAGAACTTGGTAACGTCATCCTTATTGATACCGATGAACTTGGTAAGGAGAATAAGATGCCCAAGGCTGTCAACATGATTCTGCTGGGTGCCGCATCAAAAGCCCTTAAGAGCATCAGCTTTGACAAACTCTGCCAGAGCGTACGCACCATATTCGGCGCCAAAGGCGATGCAATCGTAGATATGAACATAAAGGCCCTTGAGATTGGCCGTAACTGTGAATAAAAACACTGATGAAAACACTGATTCCTGCAAACGTCATTGACGATTATCTTGAGAGTATAGAGGTACGTGACCTCAACAAGGCCTCCATCCGTCAGGTGCTGGCATGTGAACTGAACGCCGAGAAGGTTACCGGCCAGGAGTTTATCCATTTTGAGATGGGTGTTCCGGGCATTCCGCCATCGGCCGTAGGTATCAAGGCTCAGAAAGAGGCTCTTGACCGTGGCGTTGCCTCAAAGTATCCCAACATTGAAGGTATTCCCGAACTCAAGGAGCAGGCAGCCCGTTTTGTAAAGGCATTCATCAATACCGACATACTTCCCGGTCACTGCACCCCCACATGCGGAGCTATGCAGGGCACATTCGCAGCATTCCTGCTGTGCTCACAGGTGGATTCCAAGAAGGATACCATCCTTTATATTGATCCCGGATTCCCCGTACAGAAGATGCAGGCCCAGGTAATGGGTGTCAAGACCGCCCAGTTTGACGTGGCCGATTTCCGCGCCGAAAAGCTGGGACCCAAACTGGAGAGTTACCTCAAGCAGGGCAACATCTGCTGCATTGTTTACAGTAACCCCAACAACCCCAGTTGGATGTGCCTTACCGAGAGTGAAATCAAAACCATCGGTGAATTGGCAACAAAGTATGATACCATCATTCTGGAGGATCTTGCCTACATGACCATGGACTTCCGTCGTGAAGGTCTGGGCATTCCTTTCAAGGCTCCCTATCAGGTCAGCGTATCACACTATACCGACAACTACATCATGATGCTCAGCGGCAGTAAGATATTCAGCTATGCCGGCGAACGTATCGCAGTTGCATGCATATCGGACAAGCTCTATGAGCGTCACTTTGAGACTCTGCAGAAACGTTACAACATATCACGTTTCGGTGCAGTCTATGCCTATGATATGCTTTACGCAATGTCATCGGGTGTAACCCACTCCGTTCAGTGCGCCATGGCAGCAATGCTCAAGGCCGCCTGCGACGGTGAGTACCAGTTCCGCGAAGATATCCGCGAGTATGCACGCCGCACCGAGAAAATCAAGGCCGCTCTGCTGCGCAACGGATTCAACATCACCTATGACAAGGACCTGGAGGAGCCGGTAAGTGACGGATTCTTCTTCACATTCGGATACGACCTCCCCGACGGCACACCCATGGAGGGAGGCCAGCTGCTGCATGAACTGCTCTACTACGGCATCAGCGGCATCGTGCTGTCATCGACCGGAAGCACCCGCCAGGGTATCCGCGGCTGCGCATCGAACATCCGGGACGACCAGTTCCCCATCCTGGAGGAACGTCTTCGCCTCTTCAACGAGGCCCACAAGTAACACTTTCGCCAAAGTGTCCCACAGCGAACCCCGCCACACTCCCTGTAGCGGGGTTCATTGTGTTACACCCCCTCATCTCGGACCCATGTCCCACGCTAACCTTATCCAGAATACGTTCTTTCGCTGGTTAATGTGGGACACTTTGGCGAAAACATAAAAAACATTTGGCTAGTGGACGTATTTGGAGTAACTTGCCGTTCATAAAGTGCAATAGCCTTCAGAAAGGATGAAAACGGACTCATTGTCTGAGCGGGAACTTGCTACCAGATGTGCAGCAAAGGATAGGGAAGCGCAGGGAGTGCTGTATACAAGGTATGCTTCAATGCTGTATGCTCTCTGTTTCCGATATGTGGGAGACCGGGAGGAGGCTCAGGATCTCATGCATGACTCCATGATAAAGGCTATGGACAGCATCGGCACTTTCCGTTACAACGGTGAAGGTTCGCTAAATGCCTGGCTCAGACGTCTTACAGTCAATGTTTCTATTGACAGACTGCGTGAGATGAGCAAGTTGCGTCTTATACCTCTGGACCAAACCACTGAACCCGATACTCTTAAGGCCGATGAAGACGACGATGCAGTGGATACTATCCCTGCACAGGTGATGATGGATATGGTGGTAGGACTGCCTTCCGTGAAGCGTGCGGTATTCAATATGTACTGTATTGACGGTTTCAGTCACAAGGAGATAGCAGAAAAGATGAACATAACCGAGAAAGGATCGGCATCCATACTGGCTAAGGCACGCGCACAGCTCAGGGATTCCGTTAATGATTATCTTAAAAGGACAATGCAATGAAACAGTTCGATGAAAAATTCAGGGAACGCCTGGAGGGTTATGAGATGAAACTGCCCCCCATGGATCAGCAGGCTTTCTGGGACAGGAAAGCTAACCGTGACCGTGCCGCCAGACGCCGTCATTCGTTCTTGTCGGTAGCAGTAGGACTTCCCGCTGCCGCTGCAATCCTGCTTGTCCTGATCATGAGCATAAACCTGCTTTCGATACAGAGACCTGCGGTTTACGATGAGTCCGAACAGTTAGCACAACTGACTACACCGATAGTTACTATCGCATCCGGATCTGAAATCATGGAGATTGCCCGCATTGACGATTTCCAGGAGGAAGATCTTATGGAATCTGATGATTACGGTTCTCTTGAGGTAGCCGAAGATGTTTTCATGCTGGTTGAGACAATGCCCGAATTCCCCGGTGGAACGCCTGCTTTGACTGACTATCTCAAGAAAGAGACCACATATCCCGAGCAAGCCAGAGAGGACAGCATACAAGGTCGTGTATTGCTGTCGTTCGTAGTTGAAAAAGATGGCTCAATCTCAAATCCCGTAGTGGTGAAAAGTTCCGGTGATATCCTGGACGCCGAGGCCTTACGCGTATTGTCCGAGATGCCCAAATGGAACCCAGGAATGGACAACGGCATCCTTTGCCGCGTTCAATACGCCATTCCTATAAACTTCAGGCTGAATTAATTTTACACCGCAGGCAGGCTGTTGCCGTTGATCTTGCGGTAGATGTCAAGAGCATAGACATCGGTCATGCCGCTTATATAGTCCAGTACTGCAAGTATGCGGCTGTATATGTCCTTTGCGTTGATGTCGTACTGGCTTGACACACGGCCTATAAGCAGCTTGGAGTACTCGCGCTCAGGATTCAGTACAGCCTCGACCATCAGGTCAAGCAGGGTGCTGATGATGCGGAAACCGGCCAGTTCAACTTCCAATACGTCACGTGAGCGGTAAATCTTCTGAACCGACAGTTCGGCACACTTGCGGTATGCCTCCCTCCGCGTGGGGCTGATATGCTTTATGAGTGACTCGCTGAATGTTCCGTCCAGAATCGCCTGCTCGTTCTCAAGGAATACCTGTGTGCATTCATCAACCAATACTCCTACAAGTTTGGAGCGCAGATATGATACCTTCTCGTTTACATCGGTCACCATTCCTATGATGCTTTCGGCATGTTTCTGCTCGGCGGGTTCCAGGAAATCCATCATGAGACTGATGGTCTGCTCCGTTGACAGAAGTTTCAGTTTATGGGCATCCTCAAGGTCCATCAGAAGGTAGCATATATCATCGGCAGCCTCGACCAGCCAGACCAGCGGATAGCGCACATACTTAAGCGGCTGTCCTGGTTCAGAAAGACGGATTATGCCCAATTCATCGGCTATTTGGGCAAATATAGGCGCCTCACTCTCAAAAAAACCGAACTTATGCTTGCCGTTGGCCAGGATTGACTCATAAGGATATTTTACTATCGATGCCAGCGTGGAATAGGTCATTGCAAAACCTCCCTTGCGGCGGCCTATGAACTGGTGAGCCAGCAGGCGGAATGCATTGGCGTTACCCTCAAAGTTTATGATATCGGTCCATTGACCGGGATTGGCGGCAAACTGAGACTCCAAAGACTGTCCCTTTCCTTCGGTGAAATAGGCCGAAATTGCCTTCTCGCCAGAATGGCCGAAAGGAGGGTTGCCCATATCGTGAGCCAGGCAGGCGGCCGATACGATATTACCTATCTCGGTTATGTTGCTGTCGGCCAGTTCAGGATGTTTCCGGATGATGCCGCGGGAAACGTTGTTTCCCAACGAGCGGCCCACGCAAGCCACCTCGAGGCTATGTGTCAGACGGTTGTGTACAAATACACTACCGGGCAGCGGGAATACCTGGGTCTTGTTCTGCAACCTGCGGAAAGGAGCCGAGAAAATGAGCCGGTCATAATCCCTGAGAAATGCCGAGCGGTCATCCTTGTGGGCGGACTCAATGCCTTCCATGCCCAGACGCTTTGCCGAAATAAGTCTTTGCCAATCCATTATAAGAATCTCTTTGTTTCAAAATTAGTGGTTTTTCAGATTATTTCTGCTTTAGTTGGCGGTATATTTGTTATTTTCGCTGTGCAAAACCAAAACCCTTGCCAGTATGGAGGTAAAGATAATCAACCGTTCGCATCATCCGCTTCCAGAGTATGCTACACCGCAGTCTGCAGGAGTGGATCTCAGGGCCAACCTTGACGAGCCCGTAGTAATGAAACCTATGGAGCGCCGTCTCATACCCACCGGACTCTTCATCTCACTGCCGGCAGGATTCGAGGCTCAGGTACGCCCCCGCAGCGGCCTGGCAATCAAGAAGGGCATCACCGTCCTGAACACCCCCGGTACCATCGATGCCGATTACCGCGGCGAGATAGGCGTAATCCTTATCAATCTGTCACAGGAGGATTTCACCGTCAATGACGGCGAGCGCATTGCACAGATGATAATTGCCCGTCACGAGCAGGCCGAGTGGATAAAGGTTGAGACACTTGATGAAACCGAACGCGGTGCAGGCGGATTCGGCCACAGCGGAGTATAAAGAAGGGCCGATGAAAAGAAACCTGTTCATAATCGTTTCCCTGCTAGCCATACTGACGGCGGCTGTGTCGTGCGGTTCGTCCCGTCACGCATCATCGGACCCTCTGTCCCGTTCAGCCCTTGACGGATATGCAGGCGACTACTTCTTCAGGGAGGGAATCAGACTGTTCAATGAAGGTCAGGTTGACGCAGCCATGGACCTCATGTCCCGCAGCCTCGATTATGATACGGCTTCGGCAGCCACCTGTTACAGCATGGCACAGTACTACATGTCACTGCAGGACAGGGCTCTGCTTGAAAAATTCAACCCTCAGGCCCAGGAACTTCTGGAAAGAGCAGTACGCCTGGTCCCCGACAACTACTGGTACCGCCGCCTGCTGGCCGTAAACTATCTGCGTCAGGGCCGTCAGGCAGATGCCATCATTCAGTATGAGGAGATTGCCCACCGGTTCCCCGGCAGGACAGACGTTCTCATCACGTTGGCCGGCCTGTATGACGATGCCGGTGATTACGAGAAGGAACTCCGTGCCCTTGAACGTTACGGCCGACTTGAGGATGTAGCCGATGAGCTCAAGTTCCAGCGTTTTGTCTGCTATCTGCAATTGGGTGAACTTGACTCAGCCTACTACGAGTCGGACAATCCGGCCGAGGTGATTGAACTGCTCATGAACACCACCCGCGACATGATTGAAAAGGCTGAAACCAACATGGACAAGATCAGTTGCCGTCAACTGCTGGATGTGGTCATGAGTTTCTGCGATGTGGTATCGGCCCATGAACCCGGTCTGGCCGAAGCCTACACCCAGAAGTCCTTAGGCTATTTCTGGATGGGCCTGAACGACGAGTCTCTGGGTGTCCTCTCCGATGGTCTGAAAAAGGTAAAGACTGACCGCGACAGGGCTTTGCTGTACAACCTCAGGGGTGACTATTACCACACGCTGGGTGAGAAGCAGAAAATGTATGCCGATTACGACTCCACACTCATATACGACCCCGACAACATAAACGTACTCAACAACTACGCCTACTATCTTTCAGTCGACGGCAAAGACCTCAAGAAAGCGCTGGCCATGAGCGCCAGAACCCTTGAGGCTGAACCGCTCAATAGCACATACCTGGATACCTACGCATGGATACTGTTCAAGATGAAAAAGTACAAGGAGGCATTAGGGTATATGGAAAAAGCACTCAGATATCTGGACAGGGACAATCCCGAGATCTATGAGCATTACGGCGACGTGCTTTACATGTGCGGAGAGAAGGAAAAGGCACTTGAGAACTGGCACAGGGCAGTACAGTTCAACGGCATATCACCCACTCTTGAACAGAAAATAAAACAGCAGAATTATCTGGAATGAAGTCACTACGCTACATATTACCTGTTCTGATAGCAGCACTCATGTTGAGCGGCTGCCGATCCCAATCGGCTCTCAGGAAGCAGAAAGAGAAGCAGGAACAGGAGAGCGCACGTCTTATCCATTCCCTACTGGAGGCTCCTCCCGTTCAGGAACTTACGGCCAGCCTGTCACTGAACCTGTCAGGAACCAAGTTGAGCGGACAGTTAAGAATGCGACGCGGCCGCAGTATCCAGATAAGTGCCAGCATGCTGGGCCTGGTCGAGGTGGCACGCATAGAGTTCCTGCCCGATATGGTTGTAGTGATGGACAAGTTCCACAACCTGTACTCGGTCTGCCATTACGCCGATATCCCCTACCGCAACGAACTGGGACTTGATTTCGAGACAGTCCAGGCATTCCTGTGGAACCGCATTTTCGCACCCGGCAGTCCAAATGCCGCCAGTGCAGCCAACCGCCTGCGTATAGACAGGACCGACGATCAGCACAACACATATATCAGGGATCTTGAGTACGGATACGAGTTCACCGTTAATCCGGACGAGCGCCTTGAGGCCCTGTCCAAAACCGGGAACGGATACAATTTCCATATCGGTTATGCCGATTTCACCGCACTTTCCGGCAAATGGAGATATCCTACACTCCTGAACTTCCAGATCAAGGTCTCAAATACGGACGTGAACGTATCGGCCAAGATGTCATCGGTATCGACCGATAACAAGAACTGGCCCGACCGCACACAGGTTACCCGCCGCATGAAACAGGTCTCTCTTGATGAACTGCTGGATAATCTTGGCCTATGATGAAAAGAAACATTATACTCCTGCTTTTGCTCTGCATCCCCCTGCTCATGGAGGGACAGACCAACTCCGTCATTGAGAAGATGCGTAAGGAACGCGCGGAGATGGAGGAGCAGATAGCCCGTCAGGAAAAGATACTTACCAGCACCGAGTCCAATATCACAAGTCAGGTAAGCAATCTCAATATCATCACCGCAAAACTCAAGGAACGCACCAAACTGCTTGACCAGACCCGCAGCGAGATCCGTTCCCTGGACCGCGAGACCACCCGTCTTGAAAAAGAGATACAGCAGCTTGAAAAGGAGCACCAGCAGTGCAAGGACCGTTACGCCGAGGCCTGCAGGTTCTATCAGCACCAGAACTCCAGTTTCAACCCCCTTACATTCATACTGGCCACCGAATCCTTCCGTGAAATGAGCCGCCGCGCACGTTACGTGAGCGAGTACTCCAACTCACTAAAGGAAATGGCCGATGAAATCACCCAAAAAGTGGATACCCTGCAGGACCGCAAGGCCCAGGTGGAACTTGTAAAGAAGGAGAAAGAGGAACTCCGTAAGGTTCAGCAAAAGAACGAGGAGGAGGCCCGCAAGGAGGAGAAACAGCAGAAGACCCTTGTAAACCAACTCAAGAACAAGCGTACCAACCTAAAGAAAGAGATAGCCGCCCAACAGAAGAAGATGGATGCACTCTCCAAGGAGATTGACCGTCAGATCCAGTTGGCCCTCAAGGAAGAGCAATCCAAGAAGACAGACAAAGTGCAGTCACCCGAGGATATCAAACTGTCGGGAACCTTTGAAAACAATAAGGGACGTCTGCCCATGCCCATCACCGGCGCTTACCTGGTTGTAGGTGAGTACGGCGTACAGAACGTAGCCGGAATGAAGGACGTAAAGCAGAACAATCTGGGTCTTGACATACAGGGACAGGACGGAGCGCAGGCCAGAGCGGTATTTGACGGCACCGTATCATCCATTTTCCAGCAGGGAAAAGGACAGATAGGAGTCCTTATCCGTCACGGCTCATACATATCGGTCTACTGCAACCTGAGCGAAACCAGACTCAAGAAAGGTGACAAGGTCAAGACCGGTGACATAGTGGGCAACATACAGACTTCCGAGAACGGAACCCCCATACTTCATTTCCAGCTTCACAAAGAGAGCACAAGACTCAATCCTTCAGACTGGTTGCGCCGCTGATAATTGGAAAAAAATGAGTAAATTTGACTTCGTCCATGATAGGCTGCGCCTCGGAACAAAAAATAAGCAAGCTTATTTTATTCTTCTCTCGGCTTGCACTATCTTTGCAGTCCAAAATCAATCCTTATGATTACAGCAGATCAACTCAAAGACGTACTTGACCGCACAGAAGCCTTGAAACGCTATCTGAACATTGATGCCAAACTCATCCAGGTTGAGGAGGAGCAATTGCGCACGCAGGCTCCCGGATTCTGGGATGACCCCAAGAAGGCAGAGATCCAGATGAAGAAAGTCAAGGACCTTCAGAGCTGGATTGACGGTTACAAGCAGGTCAAGGCTCTGGCCGATGAACTGCAACTGGCCATGGACTTCTACAAGGAGGAGCTGGTAACCGAGCAGGAGGTCGATGACAACTACGCCAAGGCAATAGCCGCAGTAGAGTCACTGGAACTAAAGAACATGCTTCGCGAGGAGGCCGATGAGATGGACTGCGTACTCAAGATTAACTCAGGAGCCGGCGGTACCGAGAGTCAGGACTGGGCATCCATGCTGATGCGTATGTACATGCGCTGGGGCGAGGAGAACAACTACAAGGTTACCGTAGCCAACCTTCAGGACGGCGATGAAGCCGGAATCAAACAGGTTACAATGGAGATAGAGGGACCGTTCGCTTACGGTTACCTTAAGGGCGAAAACGGAGTACACCGTCTGGTACGCGTATCACCTTATAACGCCCAGGGCAAGCGCATGACATCATTCGCCAGCGTCTTTGTCACCCCGCTTATTGATGACTCAATCGAAGTCGACATAAACCCCGCACTCATGAGCTGGGATACATTCCGCAGCGGCGGTGCCGGTGGTCAGAACGTGAACAAGGTGGAATCGGGCGTTCGTCTGCGCTACCAGTTCAAGGATCCATATACCGGTGCCGAGGAGGAAATCCTCATTGAAAACACCGAGACCCGTGACCAGCCCAAGAACAAGGAGCGTGCCCTGCAGCACCTGCGTTCAATCCTGTATGACAAGGAACTGCAGCACCGCATGGCCGAGCAGGAAAAGATTGAGGCCGGCAAGAAAAAGATTGAATGGGGCTCACAGATCCGCTCATACGTGTTTGATGACCGCCGTGTCAAGGATCACCGCACAGGTTACCAGACATCCGATGTAAACGGCGTCATGGACGGACATATAGACGGTTTCATCAAGTCATACCTGATGTCATTCGCCGAGTCTCAGGAAAAACAGATGCAATAATCCTTTAAACCAATAACACTAATACTATGGCAATTGAAATTGAACGCAAATTCCTGGTCAAGGGAACATCCTACAGGACCCAGGCATTCAGCCATTACGACATCCTCCAGGGTTACATAGCCCATGAGAACGGCCGCTCGGTACGCGTACGCATCACCGACAAGGAGGCAATCCTCACCATCAAAGGTCCATCGGACAGCAAGGGTATGAGCCGTTACGAGTGGAATCATCTCATCTCGGTCGATGAGGCCCGCGAGCTCTTTGAACTTCACCAGAGCGGAGCCATCGAGAAGCGCCGTTACCTGGTACACAGCGGCCCCCATGTATTTGAGGTCGATGAGTTCCACGGTGAAAACGAGGGTCTGGTTATGGCCGAAGTTGAGCTCAGCAGCGAGAAAGAGTCATTCATTAAGCCCGATTTCATCGGCAAGGAGGTAACCGGCGACCACCGTTATTACAACGCATATCTGGCCACCAATCCCTACAAAACCTGGAAAAAGGATTGATTACTTCTTCTTTTTGAAGATAGTCTGAATTGCAAAGTAGCCGATGGCAGCTCCAACCAGCACGCCTAAGGCATCGGCCAAAAGATCGGTCCATTCACCGCTTCTTCCCTTGGTCAGTTCCATCTGGGCTATCTCCATCAGTCCGCCCAGCGCTATCGGGGCAATGATTCCGAATATGAGTATCTTTACCCAGTTCAGGTTCTCGTGGTGACGCAGATACTCTATCCAGATTATCATTTCCAACCCCAGGTACATGCAGACATGGACAACCTTGTCGATGCCTGTAATGGGATCAAGTTTTGTCTTGGGAGGGTTGAACAGTGACAGAAACAGTATGGCTGCTATGACTAGCAGTGACAGCGGGTATTTCTTTATGAAATATAACATGCCGCAAAATTAACCAATAATACCATAACACAATGTCTAAAGACCATTTCTATTTCAACCGCAATGACAGAATCGTAGCCCTTATATTATTGTCTGTCATCACAATCGTCAATATAATACGTAATCCGTGGAACCCTCCTGTTCCGGATGAAAGCGTGGATACGGATTCTCTGGTTCATGCTCCGGATACCTTCAGGCGCATAGTTTATATCAGGGATACCATAAGGAGAAAATGGTATGTATGGGATACGGTAACGGTTCAGGTACAGAGTGTCCGATATACAGCCAAAAGCCGTCCTTTGGAGCCGCTAGACCTTAATGCATCCGACAGCGTTGAACTTGTCCGACTTCCAGGTATAGGACCTGCCACCGCCATGAAAATCATAAGGTACAGACAGCGGCTTGGCGGTTATACAGATATCTCGCAACTGACGGAGATAGAAGGAGTGCCGGATTCACTGATGAAATGGTTCATTATTTCCGATACCCTACCCATAAGAAAGATTGATGTCAACTCAGCGACGCTTACTGAACTCCGCCGTCATCCCTATCTTGATTTCTATCAGGCCCGCGCCATCGTGGAGTTCCGCAATGAGAGGGGGATGATAAAAGGCCCTGAGCAGCTCTCTTTCATGGAAGAGTTCACCGCTCAGGACCTTAAACGTTTAATGCCTTATCTTGATTTCAGACAAGATCAATAACCGGCAAGTTTCTTGATCTTCATGGGAATCTCCTTGTTGTCAATCTGACCTGTAAACTGCTCAGCACCTGCGCCGATGGCAAATACCGGAACGTAACTGCCTGAATGGCAACCTGCAGCCCAACTTATCTGGGCGCACTCGGTCATGACACGTGCGGCTTCATCGGCCATCTTCTCAACCTCAAAGTACTTACCCTCCTCGAGTGCGCCGGGACCCATACCAAAGGTCTCAACGTATGCGCTCTTAAGGCTGGCGGTCTGCTTGTCGGTAAGTTCAATCTTATCCCAGAAACCAAAGTTATCCTTGAGTTCCTTCTCTACTTCCTCCCAGGTAAGGATATCACCTATCTCACGTCCCATCTGTTCCAGATGTGCGGTAAATGCGCTCTTACTCATCTTCTGGTACTGAAGCACCTTCAGGTTGGTCTTGTAGTCACCTGCAGTAAGTCCAAGACCTCCAGTCTCATGATCGGCGGTAATTACTATCAGAGTCTCTTTCTTGTGCTTGAGATAGAAGTCATATGCAACCTTTATTGCCTCGTCAAAATCAAGCATCTCCTGAATGTATGCTCCGGGGTCATTGGCATGGCATGCGTTGTCAATGCGGCCGCCCTCCATCATCATGAAAAATCCCTTCTTGGGCTCTTTCATCATGAAGTCAATTGCAGCCTCGGTAACCTGGGCAAGTTTAAGGTCACCCTCTTTCTGATCTATTGAGTAAGCCAGAGCATGGTCACTCTTGGATTCCTTGTCAAAAAGAATGATTTTATCGGTCGATGCAGCCTTCTCCTTATACTCATCATATCCGCGTACAACGGTGTATCCGGCGTTCTCAGCCTTTACATAGTTGTCCTGATCATCGTCTTCACGTGCTGCGGGCTGACGGAACTCGGCTCCTCCAAAGAACTCGAATCCGGAGTCACTCAGCTGGTTTCCTATCTGGTGATACATATTACGGTGACGCGTATGTCCGTAGAAACTGCCCGGTGTGGCATGATCAATGGAGCATGATGTGCCGATGGCTACGCGGATACCTTTCTTATGGGCCATCTCGGCAATGGTAACAACAGGAGTCTCACGGTCAGGCAACAGACCAAGAACGTTGTTATCGGTCTTCTGGCCCGATGCCAATGCCGTTCCGGCAGCCGAACTGTCGGTTACGTCACTATTTGCCGAGTAGGTTACTACCAGTCCGGTATAAGGGAACTGGGTAAAGCAAAGAGGCTTGTATCCGTACTGGCCTTCAATATCCTGAAGGTAATACTGGATACCCATAACCTGGTTTGTACCCATTCCGTCACCTATGAAATAAAACACATACTTGGGGCCTTTCTTTGCTGATGCCGTCAATACCAACAGCATCATGGCCAGAATCAAAGTGACTTTCCTTTTCATAAACAAACCTTTTCTTATTTGATGATTTCCATCGATATAATCCTGATATCCTTGCGGGGACGGTCATTCATATCGGTTCCGGCCTGTTCAATTTTGTAAACAGCCTTCATTCCGTCAATAACCTCGCCGAATACGGTATAATCATTGTCCAGGAACGGAGTTCCACCCTCGCTCATGTAAGTGTCAACCTGCTCCTCGGTGAACTTGATCTGTTCCTTATTGAATATCTCATTGGTCTTGGCGTTGAGCTCCTCCTGCAGTTTCATGATGCCGTCATTATCGCCGGCCATCTGCATGCTCATTATGGAATCCATATTCTGGGCAACCAGCCTGTCAAAGATTCCACGATGCTGCTTCTGACGGAGTTGCTTCTCCATATCCTGAAGTTCATACTTGTTATAAGTCTTACCTGTCACGATATAGAACTGTGAACCCGATGAGTTGCGCTCAGGGTTAACCTGATCAGCCTGACGGGCAGCGCTCAATGCTCCGCGCTTGTGGAAATACTTGGGATAAACAAACTCGGCAGGAATGGTATAACCGGGACCGCCTGCACCCAGCTGAACTCCCTTATCGGCATTCTTGGATTCAGGATCTCCGGCCTGTACCATAAAGTCCTTGATTACACGATGGAACAGGATGCTGTCATAATAATGCTCATTGACAAGCTTTATGAAATTGTCCCTGTGCTGGGGAGTCTCATTGTAAAGTTTAATGGTAATGTTGCCAACAGTGGTCTTGATAAGTACTTTCGTTTCGTCCTGGGCCGACTGAGCCTTAGCGTTCTGTGCGGATCCACCGCATGAATTGATTGTTGCTGCCATCAGAATGAGTGCTAATAATTTGTATTTCATTGTTAGGGATAATCTGTGTTCAATGACAAAGGTATCCAAATTTTCTTACCTTTGCAATAACTAATCAATTTGGAGATTATGAAGATAGCAGTAGCGGGAACAGGATATGTAGGACTGTCACTGGCCACTTTGCTGGCACAGCACAATAAAGTAACCGCAGTTGATGTGATCAAGGAGAAGGTTGATATGATCAACAACCGGAAATCTCCCATTCAGGATGACTATATCGAACAGTATCTGGCTGAGAAAGAGCTTGACCTTACCGCCACATTGGACGGTGAAAAGGCATATTCCGATGCCGATTTCATTGTGATTGCAGCTCCTACAAACTATGACAGCAAGAAGAATTTCTTTGACACCAGTCATGTTGAGGAGGTGATAGACCTGGTGCTTAAGGTCAACCCCGATGCCATAATGGTTATCAAGTCAACCATTCCCGTAGGCTATACGGAGAGCGTACGTGAGAAGTTCTCATACCGCGAGCGTCTGGCTGACGGAACCATGAAGGTTGTGGTGCCCAATATCATATTCGCGCCCGAGTTCCTGCGTGAGAGCAAGGCCCTTTATGACAACCTCTATCCGTCCAGAATCATCGTTGGATTCGATAAAAAAGTTCCGCGTCTGGAGGAGGCTGCACATACCTTTGCACGCTTGCTGCAGGAGGGAGCCATCAAGGAGAATATTGATACCCTCTATATGGGAACTACCGAGGCTGAGGCCGTGAAACTGTTTGCCAACACCTACCTGGCACTGCGCGTAAGTTTCTTCAACGAACTGGATACTTATGCCGAGATGAAGGGTCTGGATACCCGCGCCATCATTGACGGCGTTGGTCTGGATCCGCGTATCGGAAACCACTATAACAACCCGTCATTCGGTTACGGCGGCTATTGCCTGCCTAAGGACACAAAACAGCTCCTGGCCAATTATAATGATGTTCCAGAGAACCTTATCCAGGCTATCGTGGACAGCAACCGCACCCGTAAGGATTTCATTGCTGACCGTGTACTTGAAAAGGCCGGTTACTACACTGCCAACAGCGCATGGAACGAGGCATCCG
>Ga0310786_10007100_pt1 | contig 14699 bp, 13 predicted proteins | sample AusTroGonzalo_MG_FD_203881 | JGI IMG/M metagenome (GOLD analysis project Ga0310786, IMG submission 203881) | Bovine rumen microbial communities from tropical cattle in Woodstock, Queensland, Australia - Gonzalo_03 (v2) (version 2) | ecosystem: Host-associated > Mammals > Digestive system >... | reverse complement strand
ACCTTTACAGGCAGATCTGCGAACAGGATTTCACCGGTATTGGCATTGGTAACAACGTCAACAACCTCACCCTCCTTAAGGTAATCAACACCGTTGATGAGGTCCTTGATGATTGTAACCTGCTCAAAGTTCTCCTGATTCATGAAAATATAACCCATATCATCCTGATACAGGTACTGATAAGGACGACGCTCAACGCGTACATCCTCAAGCTTGAAACCGATCTGGAATGTGCGCTCCAGAACGCGACCATTGACAACGTTCTTAAGTTTGGTACGTACAAATGTGTTTCCCTTGCCCGGTTTTACGTGCAGAAAATCGATACAGAAATAAAGCTGGCCCTCCAGGTTGATGCAGGTACCGATCTTGATGTCTTGACAAAGAATCATAAAAAACTGTTTGTTCTATTATTAATAAAATACTTTTCAGACTGCAAAAGTAGTGCAATGACACAAATAGACAAAACTTTAGACAAAAAAAGAAACGCCTATTGCATATTATCAAAAAAGAGAGTATCTTTGCACTCCGATTTGCGAAAACAATAAAAACAACATAACAATGAAAAGAACATTTCAGCCTTCCAACAGGAAGAGAAAGAACAAGCACGGTTTCCGTGAGAGAATGGCCACTGCCAACGGCCGTCGTGTACTTGCATCACGCAGAGCCAAGGGCCGCAAGAAGCTTACCGTTTCTGACGAGTACTGCGGAACCAAGAAGTAATCCTTGCCAAAAGGAACAGAGCAACAGGAGGCTGGACAGCATTGTCCGGCCTCTTTGCTTTTTTCATACCGCACATATGGACTCTTGATGGCACATTATTTTATAATATTCAGCCAAATGATTATTTTTGTAGTTTGAAACAGCAAACCAAAGATGACCAAAGATAAGCCGAATGACAGACGCGGAATAATGATTATTCTGCTCAACTTACTGGCAATGCTTGTCATTGCCTTCCTGTTGGTGCTAGTCACTTTCCAATGGATGAAGTCATACACCCTTCACGGGCAGTATATATCAGTTCCCGATGTAAGCGGCATGTATGAGGAGGAGGCCGGACAGGCTCTTGCCGCTGCGGGCCTTAAGTATGAGATATCGGACTACAAATATGACAAGAGCATGGTTGAGGGCGGTGTCATAGAGCAGAGGCCCAAAACCGGATCATACGTAAAGCAGGGACGCAAGATATATCTTACGATCAACTCCGGCAAGGAGCCCGTAAAACCCCTGCCCGACGTAGCCGATAACAGTTCACTGCGTGCCGCCGAAGCCAAGCTGAAAGCTGCCGGATTCAAGCTGACCCAGCCTGTTTATGTGGACGGTGACTTGAACTGGGTTTATGAGATAAGATATCAGGGAGAGCCCATAGAAGCCGGAACCGAGATACCAGAGGGCGCCGTGCTTACCATCGTTGCCGGAAACGGCACACCCGTGACAATCATAGAAGAGGTTGACTCAATTGCAGTCATTGACTCGGAATTCTTTGAGTAAGCGTCATGCTGGAACTGGAAGACGAGATTGAAGAGTCACTTGATGACCTGGAACCCACCTCTGACGCGGTAGAACTGTTTGAGCACTTCCGCGTAGTGGCCGACAAGGGGCAGAGTCTGCTGCGCGTTGACAAGTTCCTGTTTGACCATCTGGAGCACTCGTCCCGCAACCGCATACAGAAGGCAGCCGACGCCGGTATGGTTATGGCCAACGGCCGTCCGGTAAAGAGCAACTACAAGGTCAAGCCGCTGGACGTAATCACGGTCATGATGGACCGCCCGCGTTACAGCAGCGACATTGAACCCGAGGATATCCCGCTGGACATAGTCTATGAGGATGACTGCCTGCTTGTGGTAAACAAGCCCGCCGGGCTGGTGGTACATCCGGGATGCGGCAACTTTCACGGTACGCTGGTAAACGCAGTGGCATGGCATCTGCGTGACAACCCCCACTATGACCCCAACAGCCCGCAGGTGGGACTGGTACACCGCATTGACAAGGATACTTCCGGTCTGCTGGTGGTAGCCAAGACACCCGATGCCAAGACATCGCTGGGCAGGCAGTTCTTTAACAAGACCACCAAGCGTGCCTATCAGGCGCTGGTATGGGGCGTACCCGAACCGGCCCAGGGCACAGTAGAGAGCCAGATAACCCGTAACCCCAAGGACCGTCTGCAGATGGCCGTATCATTTGACCCTGAGGTTGGCAAGCACGCCGTGACACACTACACTGTGCTGGAACGTTTTGGCTACACATCACTGGTGGAGTGCAGGCTGGAAACAGGACGCACACACCAGATAAGGGTTCACATGAAGCATCTGGGGCACCCCCTGTTCAGCGACAGCCGCTACGGTGGCGACCAGATCCTTAAGGGTACCACCTACAGCCGTTACCGCCAGTTTGTGCAGAACTGCTTTGAGATATGCCCGCGTCAGGCGCTGCATGCCAAGACACTGGGTTTTGTGCATCCCCTAACCGGGCAGGAGATGTTCTTTAACTCGGAGCTGCCCCAAGATATGACAACGCTAATTGAGAGATGGCGTGACTACGTTAAGTCAAGAGATTTTGAAAAATAACACATATAAATGAAACGCATAATAGCAATAGTTGCAGGAGGTGATTCAAGTGAGAATCCGGTGTCGCTCAGAAGCGCAGCCACCATTCTTGAGTACATGGACAAGAACAGGTATGAGACCTATATCGTGGAGATTGAAGGCAAGAACTGGCAGGTTCACGTAAAAGAGGGAGTAACCGTGCCTGTGGACAGGAATGATTTCAGCTTCAGTCTGAACGGCACAAAGAAGGTTTTTGAATACGCATACATAACCATACACGGCACCCCGGGTGAGAACGGAGTGTTTGAGGGTTATCTCAGGCTCATGCGCATACCGTTCTCCACATGCGATGTGCTGGCATCGGCCCTGACCTTTAACAAGTACATGCTCAACAAGGCCATGAAGACGTTTGGCGTGAACGTGTCGGAATCCATCCGCATACGCAAGGGTGACAAGGTTGACCCCGACCAGGTGGTAAGCACCGTAGGACTGCCCTGTTTCATCAAGCCCACCGACGGCGGCTCCAGCTTTGGCACCACCAAGGTCAAGACACGCAATCAGATAGCCCAGGCCGTTGAGGACGCCTTCAAGGAGAACAGCGAGATAATGATTGAATCATTCATGCAGGGCACAGAGGTAACCAACGGCTACTACAAGACCCGCAAGCGTGAGGTCCGTCTGCCGGTTACCGAGGTTGTACCCGAGACAGATTTCTTTGACTACGATGCCAAGTACAACGGCAAGGTGAGCGAGATAACCCCCGCCCGCATTCCCGATGCACTGCGCGACCGCATACAGGATATGACCGCCCGCATATATGACATGATAGGCTGTCACGGCATTATACGCAACGACTACATTATAACTGACGGTGACAAGATAAACCTGCTTGAGGTGAACACCACCCCGGGCATGACCGCCACCAGTTTCATCCCGCAGCAGGTTAGGGCTGCAGGCATGAACCTGACCGATGTATTTACCGAGATTATTGAAGACAGTTTCTGAACAACAAGAAAAGGACTATGATCATACCTGCCGAATTCGAGAACATGCGTTCCTTTGAGGACGATGAGGTGCAGGGTGCCATCAAGGCGCTTCTGGATGACAAGTCATTCCAAAGGATCGTAAAGGCAACGGTAAAGTTTATACCCATTTGGGCACTCCGTCTCTACTGCAAACGGTTCAAGACAGTGAACGGTTTCCAGATAGGTATGATTTACCCCATCCTTAAAAAGATACTCCGGACTGCCACGACGGGCTTCAGTTATGACTTTGACTCCCTGCCCAAGGGGCGTGAGGATTTTATCTATCTGTCAAACCACAGGGATATAGTTCTTGACTCCGCATTCCTAGATTACATACTGCTTCTGGACAACTCAAAATCTGTTGAGATAGGAATAGGCAACAACCTTCTTATCTACCCGTGGATTGAGAAGATAGTACGCATAAACCGAAGCTTTGTGGTGAACCGCTCGGCTACGGCATCTGATCTGCTTGAATCATCAAACCAGCTTTCCAGATACATACGTTTTGTCATTGAGCAGAAGAAAGCTCCCGTATGGCTGGCTCAGCGTGAGGGACGCGCCAAGGATTCCGATGACCGCACACAAAAGAGCGTGCTCAAGATGCTCTCCATGTCCGGCAGTGATGACATGCCGCTTAAAGAGCGCCTGCAGTCACTGCACATCACCCCGCTCACCATCAGCTATGAGTATGACCCGTGTGACTGGCTCAAGGCCCAGGAGTTCCAGCTAAAGCGTGACAATCCCGCCTACAAGAAGACCAAGCGCGCCGATCTGGACAACATGAAGACCGGCATCTGGGGATTCAAGGGACACATGCACTATCAGGTATCGGCCCCCATTGACGATGAGATAGCAGCACTGGACAGTTCAGTACCGCGCAACCAGTTCCTGGACCAGGTGGCAGCCATCATTGACCGTCATATATTCAAAAACTACAGGATATACCCCTGTAACCGCATAGCACTTGACATGCTGCGTGGTGACAACGCACAGGCCGCATTCTACAATGACGCAGACAAGAAGCAGTTCAATGATTATCTGGAGGCGCAGCTAAAGAAGATTGAGATACCCAATCCGGACTGGGATTTCCTGCGTGAGAAAATTCTGACCATGTACGCCAACCCGCTCATAAACCATCTTAACGCCATCAGTGAGCAATGAAAAAGAGTATCATAATTCTGGCTATTCTGTGTGCCGCATTCCTGACCGGGGGATGCAGCAAAGAGAAGCAAGAGGTACCAACCCTGCTTACAGGATTCGTAACGGGTTATTCCGGCACCGACGGTTATCTGACAAAAATCAGGGATGACTTTGGGAACCAGTACAATGTGACGGGCAAGATAAACGCATACGCCCCTAACTCATCATTCCGATATGTTGTAAAAGCCTATCTGGATGACAACGGCAACGCCTCCATATTCCAGCTGATAGATCCCATAACACGCAAGCCATTGGAGGATTATACCCTGAATGACTCACTCAGGGTTAAGGACCCGCTGGAGATAGTATCAGCATACATTGGCGGGGATCACCTGAACATAGTCATGCAGATCAAGACCAAGTATGAGGCTTATTATCATTTCCTGGAATATACCCATAAGGTCAAGGACGGCAACTGCTATATCAAGTTCTACCACAACGCCTATGATGATGAGCCCATCTACACGCGTGATGCCCTACTGAGCATTCCGTTAAGATCATACAACCTGCATACAAACGATACGGTCTCAGTCAAATACCCTAGTTTTGACGGAGACCGTATAATCAAGCTTGTCTATAAGTAGGCTTACTTAAGCCCTTCAAGTATCTTCTTGAGAACAACCGTGGCTGATATCTCACGGTTGGCTGCCTCAGGTATGACGAGTGAGCGGGGTCCCTCAATCACATCGTCGGTCACAATCATGTTACGGCGTACTGGCAGACAGTGCATAAAGAATGCATTGTCAGTTACAGCCATCTGACGGTCGCTGATAGTCCAGCTGCGGTCCTTGTTGAGCACCTGTCCGTAGTGCTCAGGGCTGGCGCATGACCAGTTCTTGCCGTAGATGAAATGTGCGCCCTCAAAGGCCTTCATCTGATCATACTCTATACGGGCACCTGCGGTGAACTTGGGATCAAGCTCATAGCCCTCAGGGTGCGTTATGACAACCTCATAACCGGCGGCAACCATCCACTGTGCGAATGAGTTGGGCACAGCCTGCGGCAGAGCCTTGGGATGCGGAGCCCAGCTCATTACCACCTTGGGACGCTCTACGGTCTTGTGCTCCTCAATTGTAATCCAATCGGCAAAACTCTGTAGCGGGTGTCCGGTAGCAGCCTCCATGGAGAACACGGGACGGCCTGAATACTGAATGAACTGGTTAAGGATCTTCTCCTCATAATCATCCTGACGGCTCTCAAAACGGGCAAATGAACGTACTCCTATGACATCGCAGTAGCAGCCCATTACGGGAATGGCCTCAAGCAGATGCTCAGACTTGTCACCGTCCATAATAACGCCACGCTCGGTCTCAAGCTTCCAGGCACCCTGGTTGACATCAAGCACAATCACGTTCATACCCAGGTTGAGGGCAGCCTTCTGAGTGCTCAGACGGGTACGCAGACTGGAGTTGAAGAACACCATGAGAAGGGTCTTGTTACGGCCCATCTCAACAAATTTAAAACGGTCTCTCTTTATCTCAAGGGCCTCCTGCAATGCCTGATGCAGGTCACCCAGATCCTTTACACAGGTAAAATGTCTCATATAATGGTTTGATTAACTTCTTGTCTGGCCGTCACCGTTGATCAGCCATTTGTATGTGGTTATCTCCTCAAGGGCCATAGGACCGCGGGCATGCATCTTCTGTGTGCTGATGCCTATCTCGGCACCCAGACCAAACTGACCGCCGTCAGTGAAAGCAGTGGATACATTCACATAGACGCAGGCTGCATCAATGTACTGCTGGAACATACGGGCGTGATCAGCATTCTCTGTCACGATGCACTCGCTGTGATGTGATGTAAAGTTACGTATGTGCAGCAGAGCAGCATCAAATGAGGGCACGGTCTTGATTGACATGCGGTATGCCAGGAACTCCTTGCCAAAGCTGTCGGCGGTGGCATGCTCAAGCAGATTTGCAGGATACTTGCCGTCAAGTACGGCATATGACTGCTCATCGGCCTCAATGACCACGTTCTTGGTAGCCAGGCGGCTGCACAGCTCAGGCAGGTCACTCAGACGGTCGGCATGCAAAACCAGTGAGTCAAGCGCGTTGCATACGCTTACGCGGCGGGTCTTGGCGTTGAATATGATATCGGCACCCTTCTTAAGGTCGGCCTCCTTGTCAAAGTACGTATGGCATACGCCGGCACCGGTTTCAATACACGGAACCTGAGCCTGCTCACGTACCGACTTGATAAGACGGGCGCTGCCACGGGGTATGAGCAAGTCAACCTTACCCACTGCACGCATCAGTTCACCTGCAGCCTCATGACCGGCAGGCAGCAGCTCAACAACAGAAGGATCAACACCCTTGTGCTCAAGTACACGATGTATAAGGTCAACTATAGCCTTGTTTGAGTCATAAGCATCGCTGCCGCCCTTGAGCGCGCAGGCGTTGCGTGACTTGAAACAGAGAGAGAACACGTCAAAGCTCACGTTAGGACGGGCCTCATAGATGACGCCTATCACGCCAAAGGGAACACGTACGCGGGTAAGCTTCATGCCGTTGGGGCGCACACGCTCGTCAATGACCTTGCCTACCGGGCTCTCCAGATTGGCAACGTTGCGCATGTCATCGGCAATACCCTTGAGACGGTCAGGCGTAAGCATCAGACGGTCATACATGGGGTTGGACTTGTCCATACGGGCCAGGTCAAGGGCATTGGCGCTCAGGAGCGTATCTGTCTCTTTCTCAATTGCATCAGCCACGCCGTTCAGAACCTCTTTTATCTTGGCCTCCTCAATGAAGGCAAGAGAGTATGAGGCGTCTCTGAGCTTATCTAAAGCATTCTCTATCATCAGTTCTGTTTTTTAGTGTGGAAACGGGTGCAACGGGCATTCTCCGGATCGGTAAGCACATCAAGCAGTACATCCTGACGGCGGCCGTTGGCTATGCGCACCTCAATGCCGTCGGCAGCTACGCCCAGTGCGGTATTCATCTTGGTCATCATGCCGCCACGACCGTATTTGGATTTTGACGAGCCCACATACTGCGAGTAATCCTCATCGGGATAAACGTCATGAATGAGTTCCGAGCCGGGCTCATCGGGGTTACCGGTAAATACACCGTCCACATTACTCAGTATGACAAGAAGCTCAGCCTTCATCATTCGTGCCACGAGACCGCTCAATTCATCGTTATCAGTAAACATCAGTTCCTCTACCGATACGGCATCATTCTCATTGATGACAGGAACCACACCATTGTCAAGCATGGCTGTCATACAACGCATCTGGTTGGCATAGAGAGTCTCATTCACAAAGTTCTCCTTGGTGGTAAGGATCTGACCTACAGTTATGCCGTACTCCTGGAACAGCTCATAGTAATGGTCAATGAGCTTAGCCTGACCCACAGCCGCAAACAGCTGGCGGCCGGTCACACTCTCATCCTTGAGTCCGGGCAAAGCGCCACGGCCCGATGCCACTGCACCGGATGAGATCAGAAGCACTTCTATTCCTCTGTGACGCAACTCGGCTATCTGGTCAACCAGCGCAGCCATTCGTGCCACGTCCAGACGTCCGTCCTGACGTGTAAGGACATTGCTGCCCACCTTGACAGCTATACGTTTGGGTTGTTTCATTGTTCTTGTAACAGTTCTGTGGCACGTTCCTGGTCCTGCGGGTTGACAAGCACGCATACCGGACCGGCCATAGCGGTATATGTTGAAAAAATGGCACTCATGGAATTGTTCATGATCATGGCTGAAATGCCTTCAGATTCCAGACGGCCTCTCACTATCTCTGCTTCAAAGGACTGCCCCTTGAAAACACATACTAAATCCTGCTTCTCATTCATTCGATAAGGGATTTCAAGTTGTCAAACCGCAAAGTTAATGAAAAAACACTACCTTTACACCGATATGTCACTCAAACACGTATTCATAATCTCAATATTGTCCGTAGGCGCTCTATTGTTTGCACGCAGTGCCGGTTATGCGCAGACATTGCCCCATGTCACGGCAGTGGATACGCTCCTTTTGGATGACGGTTCACTCTACATGGGACAGTTAAAGGATTCCCTTTTTAACGGTACCGGCAAGATGATATACGCTGACGGCACCATCTATAAGGGTGAATGGAAAGACGGGCTATGGCACGGTAACGGAGAGCTGCATTTTCCGGACGGTGATTTTTACCAGGGAGAGTTCAGCGGGAATGAGTTCAACGGCACAGGCGCCTATTACTACAGCAACGGAGCATCATATGAAGGGCACTGGGAGAACGGCCGTTTCAATGGCGCAGGCCGAATGAAATATGCCGATGGCAGCACCTATGCCGGAGAGTGGAAAGATGATGCAAAAGAGGGGCTGGGAGTCCTTTACAATGCCACCGACAGCATACTAACCAAAGGATACTTCCATAAAGACCAATACCTTACCTCAAGCCACGAGATCTACTACAATATTTCTACAGGACACGCAGATGAGGTTCATCTGCCCATGGAAAAACCAGAGCCCAATCCGGTAGCCTTTTACATGGGCGTAACATACGGCACGAACCAACTGCTTTCCATCCACTTTGGCATGCGTCAGGAGAGAGGAGTGTTTGCAGGATTCGCGGCCGGCGTATCAATGGCACATGACAAGGGCATAGGAAAGCAAGCCTTTGATTATTACCTTCCCGCCCCGGAATTTGACCTGGAGACAGGTGAGTATTTCCAGCCGAGAAGAGAATACGCGTTTTATGTGGATTGGGACGAATATCCAAATGAGATCCTTAATGAACAAACCTACCCAAAGGCGCACATACAGGCAGAAGCAGGCTGGAAATGGAAGCATATAGCACTGGGAGGGTCGGCCGGCATCACATTCAACTACACCATCAGGAACTGCCGTGGAGGCAAAGGCAGTCCATTCGCGGAAAGTGAGCTCTATTACCGCGAAAAAATGACCGGCATAGGATTCGCATACAGGGTATTCAGCGACATCATAATAAAGCATTTTGACAATCCGGAACACTTCTCTGACCTATATGACGTGTCATTCCGGATAGGATACGGCAGCAAAGAGGGGCTGTTCATGGGACTGGGAACAAGCTTCTGAACAAAAAAATCCCAAGGTGCACATAGATGCCCTTGGGATTATTCTTATTGTAGAGAGGATTCTACTTATACCAGGTGTCTTACCAGCTCATCCCTGTCACCGAACAGGTAGTCAATTACAGGAATCTCAATCATAGTGTAGCAACCCGGCTTCTGCAGAACTGATGCACGTGCTGCGCATACCAGGATCTGACCGGTAAGTGCGGGGTTGTTAATCTTCATGTCAAACTCAAAGAGCTGGTTCTGAGTCTTGCCCGATACGCCCTTGCGTGTCAGGTTAACACCGTGACCCATATCCTTGAGAGCGTCAACTGACTCAACCTGCATTACGTGGGTCTCATCATTGACAAAGTAAGGATCGGCCTTGATGGCAGCAGCCACATCCTCAAAACGGTAACCGTCAAGAATCTCAACATATACCATACGGCGGTGAATGCCTGTTCCTACGGGAATTGTCATTGAGAGAGCAGCCTTTACACCAGGGATGGCCTTGACTGCCACTGAGTGTCCCATTGACATGCCGGGACCGAAGTTGGTGTAGCTTACGCCCTTGGGAGCCATAGCCTGCATGAGAGCACGTACTATTGAATCTGTACCCGGATCCCATCCGGCTGATATGATAGCCACCTTTCCTGAGTTGGCAGCTACCTGCTGCAGACGCTTGCGTGTCTCAGGGATAAGGGTGTGAATGTCAAAGCTGTCAACAGTATTGATTCCAAGAGGAAGTATCTGGTTTGCATACTCCTCGGTCTTACGTGAGGGAACGCAGAGGATAGCTACATCGGGCTTGGGAAGATCTGAAATATTCTTTACAATCTTATAGCCCTGCAACTCTTTGGGGCAGTCTGCGTCGCCATTGCGGCGTACTATTCCGGCAACCTCAAAATCGGGAGCCGTCTCAAGTGCTTCAAGCACATATTTTCCAATGTTTCCGTAGCCTACAATAGCGGCCTTAATCTTTTCCATAGGATACAATTATTTGATTTCGGCGCGAAAATATTAAAAAAAACGCTTCCATGTTCACGCGCATGCGCAATAATGGGCCACCCGTTACGTTTATTTATCATAAATGTAAAAACATACATAAATGATTGAATTCATCCAAGGCAGAATTGAAGAACTCACCCCTACCAAGGCGGTGCTGCTTACCGCAGGGGGCGTAGGTTATGACCTTAACATATCAGTTTACACTTATTCGGCCATTCAGGGCAAGGATGAGGCACGTCTGTACGTCTATGAAGCAATACGTGAAGACGCCTACATACTGTACGGATTCAGCGGCAAGCAGGAGCGCGAGCTGTTCCTTCTGCTCATCTCCGTTCCGGGCATAGGCGGTGCATCGGCACGTATGATACTGTCATCATTCTCACCCTCCGAACTGGTAGGCATAATAAGCTCGGGCAATGACGCATTGCTCAAGAAGGTCAAGGGCATAGGTGCCAAGACAGCACAGAGAATCATAGTTGACCTACATGACAAGATAGCCAAGAGCGGAAATGAGGATATGCCTCTTGACCTGCAGACCGGCATACAGACCGGTCAGGTGGCAAATGAGGCCATAACCGCCCTTGTTACACTGGGATTTCCGCAGGCAGCATCGCAGAAAGTGGTACAGGCCATACTCAAGGAGCAGGGCAGCCTTACCGTTGAAGCAGTCATCCGCGAGGCCCTGAAACGCATCTGACACTCATCCGCAGCTTTTTGATGACAAAGGGAAGACACCTTGCCGCAGCATTACTGCTTGCAGGCTCCTGCTTGTGCGGGAGCCTCAGTGCTGTTTATGCACAGGGCATACAAAGGACTCTCCCCAACCCCGACAACATAACCGAGGAGATAACGTATGACGAGACCGATGACACCTACAGCATAGGCTACAAACTGGGTGACAGTTTCCTTGAGGTCCCCACGCTGATGACCACCGATGAGTACAACCGCATGCTCCGTCAGCGTTCCATGCAGTCATACTACCTGAACAAATACTCGCAGGAACTGAAGGAACAGGGCGATGACCGCTTTGACTTTACCAACATGAAGTTTGACCTGGGACCTGCCGAGAAGATTTTCGGCCCCGGCGGCGTTCAGGTAAGGACCAGCGGATCGGCCGCAATAAAGTTCGGATACAACCGCAACAGGGTGGACAACCCCTCACTCTCTGTCCAAAACCGCACCACAGGAGGCTTTGACTTTGACGAGCAGATAAACCTTAACATCAGCGCCAGCGTAGGCGACAAGGTGAATATGAGCCTGAACTACAACACCGAGGCCACGTTCAATGTTGACGCCAAGATGATAAAGATGCGTTATGAGGGCAAGGAGGATGAGATAATACGTCTGCTTGAGGCAGGTAACATAAGCTTTCCCACCAACTCATCGCTCATACAGGGCGCATCATCGCTGTTTGGTGTGCGTACAGACCTGCAGTTCGGTAAACTGAACCTGCAGATGGTGCTCTCACAGAAGGAGTCATCATCATCAAGTGTCAACTCCGAGGGAGGACAGCAGATAACAGATTTTGAGATTGACGCCAGTGACTATGATGAAAACCGTCACTTCTTCCTGGCCCATTTCTTCCGTGATAACTATGACGCCGGCATGTCCATGCTGCCCAACATAGTATCGGGGGTGCAGATAACAAGAATAGAGGTGTGGGTTACCAACAAGAAGAGCAACTATGACAACCCGCGTAACATAGTAGCCTTTACTGACCTGGGTGAGACAAGCCACATAAGCAACGGCCGATGGAACCCACTGGGAGGCCCCGCCCCCGCCAACAACGCCAATGACCTGTACAGCCGTATCATCAATGACTATCCCGATGCACGTGACATAGACCGTGTGGCCGCCACTCTGGGCACCGTACTTGAGGGAAGCACGGATTATGAGAAGATATCCAACGCCCGCAAGCTCACCACATCGGACTACACGCTCAACAGCGAGCTGGGTTACATATCACTCAAGAGCGCACTGTCATCGGACGAGGTACTGGCTGTAGCCTTTGAATATACCTACGGCGGACAGAGCTACCAGGTGGGTGAGTTCTCATCGGACAAGACCGATGCCGGACAGGCTCTGTTTGTCAAACTGCTCAAGTCAAACTCCAACTCACCGGGAAGCGGCACATGGGACCTGATGATGAAGAACATCTATTCCATAGGCCAGGGCGGCATACAGAGCGCACAGTTCAAACTAGGTATCTACTACAGCAGCGACAGTACAGGCAGCCGCCTCACATACATCCCCGAGTCCGGGCTCAAGAACTCACCCCTGCTGCGTATCATGAACCTGGACCGTCTGGATGACAAGAACTCGCCCCACCCCAACGGCCGCTTTGACTTTATTGAGAACTACACCATACAGTCAGCGGGCGGACGTATCATATTCCCGGTTGTAGAGCCTTTTGGAAGCCACCTGCGCCAGGTGATTGGTGATGACGCGATAGCCGACAAGTATGTATTCCAGGAGCTCTATGACTCCACCCGCGTGGTGGCCAAACGCATAGCCGACAAGGACAAGTTCATGCTCATGGGACAGTACTCGGGCACCAGCAGCAATGTCATAGCACTGGGCTCAAGCAATATTCCAAGAGGATCAGTGGTAGTGACAGCGGGCGGCGTGACGCTCACGGAAAACACCGACTATACGGTTGACTACAGCATGGGAACGGTCACCATCATCAACCAGAGCATCATTGATGCCGGCACCAGCGTTAACGTTCAGCTGGAGAGCAACACCGAGTACAGCATGCAGCGCAAGACCATGGCCGGCCTGAACTGGATGTATGACTTCAGTGACCGTTTCCAGATGGGCGGAACATTCATGCACCTGAACGAGAAGCCGCTTACCAGCAAGGTGACCATGGGCGATGAGCCGCTGGTAAACACCATGTACGGACTGAACGCCAACTGGCGTCATGAAAGCCAGGCCCTGACCAACATCATTGACAAGATCCCGTTTGTCAATGCCACAGCCCCCTCTACCATCAACTTCAAGTCTGAGATGGCGGCGCTGCAGTCATCAGTATCGGACAAGGTGCAGGGACAGGCTTCATACATTGATGACTTTGAATCGGCCGAGAGCGGCATCAACATTGCACAGCCTTCGGCCTGGTCACTGTCGGCAGTACCCAAGGGTATGATGGGTTACGGCAAATCGGGGCGTGTGGAGTCTGGTTACAACCGTGCCCTGCTTAACTGGTTCACCATTGACCCGCTGTTTACGCGCCGCAATTCACCGCTCACACCTGCACACATAAAGACTGACCTGGACCAGCTGTCCAACCACTATGTGCGTGAAATATATGAGCGTGAGCTTTACCCCAACAAGGAATCCACGTCAAGTGAGTCAACCACGCTGCCCATACTCAATCTGGCATACTATCCCGCCGAGCGTGGCCCGTACAACCTCAACCCCAACCTGGACCCCGACGGTCATCTGCTGTCACCACAGGACAACTGGGGCGGTATAATGCGCCGCATCACTACAACAGATTTTGAGGCAGCCAACATAGAGTACATAGAGTTTTGGATGCTGGATCCGTTCATCTACAACCCCGGAGCCACCGGCGGTGACATGTACCTGAACCTGGGTGAGGTATCGGAGGATGTGCTGCTGGACGGCAAGAAGTTCTTTGAGAACGGCATGCCCGTGGATGATGACTCAACCAAATGGGCACAGACCGTCTGGGGTAAGGTACCCACGGGCAAAAGCCTGGTCTATGCCTTTGACAACACCAATGCCGATGCGCGCAGTAAGCAGGATGTGGGTCTGAACGGACTGTCATCGGAAGAGGAGCAGACCTGGCCCGCATACGCATCATACCTGAACAGCATCCGTCCGCTGGTCAAGCCCGAGGTGTTTAAGGCCATCTATGACGATCCCGCAGCCGACAA